>ENA-ORPK01000087-ORPK01000087.1-human-gut-metagenome-genome-assembly--contig:-NODE-87-length-82409-cov-12.257680_pt1 | contig 82409 bp, 76 predicted proteins | sample MGYA00242139_ERZ509068 | MGnify/ENA primary metagenome ERZ509068 (study PRJEB26280, sample SAMEA2338687) | human gut metagenome | biome: human gut; feature: human-associated habitat; material: faeces...
AGGGCCATTAAGTCGGACAGAGCAAAAGTCGTTATGACCGCAGGCTGTATTTCGAAAACCCACTTACATAACGACTTTTATTTTCAATATTCAAAGAGATAGGCAAATCAAAATTTTACATTACAACACATGGTAGAAAAATCTATCTATCGCCTCTGCTACCCCATTATCATCATTTGAGGCTACCTGATATTCTGCCGCAGCTCTAGCCACAGCATTAGCATTAGCTACCACAATTCCTGTTCCTGCCAATTTCAACATAGGCACATCATTGCCAGAATCCCCAATAGCCGCAATTTCCTCTGGCTTGATATTATACATATCTGCCAGCTTCAGCACAGCATTAGCCTTAGACACTCCAGGAGCCATTATTTCCACATGGCTGGGATCAGAATTCTGACACTGAAGGCTATCCCCAAAACGCTGATGAAATTTATCCATAATCTCCTGCACATGCTGCAGAGACAAATCCATAATCAGAATCTTGGCAATACCCTGATTATGCTCCCGCAAATTCTCGCCAACCTGTACCCCCTTCATATTTACCGCATCCTCGTACCACTCAGATTCCTTGGTTGGATGACGATAGCAAAAATCATGCTCCGTATAAAGATGTACATAAAACCCCAGCTCATCCGCAAAATCCACTACCTGGGTAACCAGCTCTGGCTCAATATAATTTATGGATAGCCTCTCTCCCCCAACAGTCTTGATAACAGCACCATTATGAGTAATCAATGGCACATCTATCCCCAGCTGCTGAGCATAAGGCAAGGCCGCCCGATACATTCTGCCAGTAGCCACCGTAAAAATCAATCCGTCACCAACAGCTTGTCTTATCTTGCCTACATTAACCGCGCTGATTTCTCTTTTGCTATTCAACAAAGTGCCATCCATATCCGAGACAAACATTTTTACAGCCATGATATTACCCCTTTTCTGGAATTCATTATAACTTAAATAAAATCATTATTATGTTTATATAATCATTATAATGATTTTGCAGGTATATTGTCAAGGATAATTCCATCAAAGCTTTCAAAAATATACCTTGTACCTATATAATATTGCCTACCTATGCACAAAGGCTCTCCCTCAGCATCATTATAAATAACCTTCATAAAAAACATAGGCTCACCTATAGCAATCCCCAGTTCTGCCGCTTGATAAGCATCAGCCTTAGCCATAGCTATAGAGCGATAGGCTACACCAGCAGGACTTCTGCCGCCAGCTTTTTCCATAGCTCTAAACACCGATGTATTATTTAATTCCATGTCCAACAAAGAACCAAAGCCATCATATGGCAAATATATATTCTCCATATAAATTGGCACTTCATTGGCTGTACGAACTCGCTGAATATGCAGCAGCACCGCTCCCTCAGATAACTTCAAGCACTTGCTCTCTGCTTCGCTGGATGGCACCAGCTCACATTTTATAACCCTAGCTCCCGGTTTTGCACCATTAGACAGACAGGTCTGAGTAAACCCCTCAAAAACCTTTCCTCCTACAATACAACGATGCAGCAAAGGCTCGCTGACAAAGGTGCCACTTCCCTGCTGCTTATTCAATATCCCTTCCTGACACAGCTCCGTTACCGCCCGGCGAATAGTAATCCTGCTAGCTCCATATATTTTCTCCAGTTCCGGCTCAATAGGAATTTTCGCTCCCGGACTATATTTACCCGTTCTGATATCCGCCGATAAAGCTGTCTTTACCTTTTCATATAAAGGCACACTTTTTTGTCCCATAGCAATCTCCTTATATATATCCTAATAACAAGAAGCTGTCGCCCTACAATGTAACGACAGCTCCTCTTATTACCTATATTCCTAATATATCCTTCACCTGGGCTATATTCAGTATCTCATATTCTGTTTTGATAGGAAAATTCTTGGCCATGCCCCGAGGGTTGAACCAGCAGGTATGAATCCCTGCATCCCGACCGCCCTGCATATCACTGGTAAGAGAATCTCCTACAATCAAAATCTCCTCCGGCTTGTAGTCTCCTATCCGATCAAATACCTTTTGGAAAAATTTCTTAGATGGCTTCTCAAAACCCACATCCTCAGAAATAAAAATATAATCCAGGATTTTGTCCAATCCGCTTTTGGCCAGCTTCCGCACCTGAGCCACCTTGGTACCATTGGTTACCGCACACTGCAGCAAACCAGCGGCCTTGCAGGCCTTAACAGTTTCCAGAGCATCGGCAAAAAAATACACTCCGTCCCCTAGGCGAACCTGATACATGGCATTAACCTTTTCTGCCAAAGAAGTATCTATTCCCTGATTGGCAAAAAACTCTCGAAACCTGCCTACCAATACTTCATCCTTGGTAATACGTCCCTGTTCCATAGCCAACCAATACTTTTTGTTGATATTGCTATATTCCTGCACCATAGCATCAGTACATCTAGGCAGGTCAAAGGCTTCAAAACAGGCCTTAATGGCATAGCGCTCTGCTGGATGAAAATCCAAAAGGGTGCCATCAATATCCCAAAGAACCACCTTTATTTTGCTCATATTACACCTTATGCTTCCTTCAGGCCCATAACAGCATTCTGCAAATCATTCAAAAGCTTTGGATTTGGTGTATTCAGGATTTTCTGCATATCCAGACAAATCTCAACCTTGCAATCCTTCAACGCATTTTCCACCTGACCAATGCTCTGACCACCCCAGCCATAGGAACCAAAGGCAAAGCCCTTCAATCCCTTTGGTGCCAAGCCCTTCATGTAGCAAAGGAATCCTGCAATGCTGGGCATCATATTGTTATTCAAGGTTGGAGAACCTACAGCAATATATTTAGCATCCAAAAGTTCTGTCATAACATCAGAAATATGGTCGCAACGCAAATCAAAAAGTACAGGCTTAATACCAATATGATAGAAAGCATCCGCTACATTTTTAGCCATAATCTCAGTTGTATGCCACATGGTATCAAATACTACCACAGCCTTATCGGTTTTCTGGAAGCTGCTCCAATCCTGATAGGCCTTAATAATATCCTCAATATTGGTACGCCAGGACACACCATGACCAGTGGCAATCATGCTGATTTTCAGGTCTGCCAAAGCACTGATGGCTTTCTGAGCCTGCATACCATATGGCATCAGAATATTGGCATAGTATTTCTTGGCCTGATGCATAACCTCATCCAAATTACGCTCATCAGCAAAGCGCTCAGTGGTAGCCAGATGCTGACCAAAACCGTCGTTGGAGAACAAAATCTCCTCCTCAGGGCAATAGGTTACCATGCTATCTGGCCAATGCAGCATAGGAGTAGGTACAAAATGCAGTGTGCGCTTGCCCAGAGACAAGGTATCCCCTGCCTTAACAGTAATATAATCCTTTTCCCCATAGCGGCCAGTCAGCCCCTTTAGTCCGTTAGGATCACTGGTAATAATTTTAGCATTAGGACACTGCTGAGACATAAAAGGAATACCGCCAGAATGGTCAGGCTCCACATGATTGGAAACAATGTAGTCAATCTTGGCAGGGTCCACAATATTGCGAATACGACCTAGCATTTCAAGACAGAAAGGTGCCTTCACCGTATCAATCAAAGTAATCTTTTCGTCCATAATTAGATAAGCATTATAGGTTGAACCTTTTTCTGTACTATAGCCGTGGAAGCTGCGCATGGAATAATCCATAGAGCCCACCCAATAAATATCCTTTTTAATCTCCAAAGGTAACATAAAATAAACCACCTTTCCGCAAAAAAGCCTTTAAGGATTTGCCCTTTTGTCAGGCAATATCCATCCGAAATTTGTTGTACAATCTCTACTTCATTTATATAGAAAAATACTCTGGATGTCAAGATAATTAATTCTTTATCCAACCATATTTATAAAGCAGGGGTATATATTGCAGCCGCTCCAAAAAATCCTTGTTGGTTTCGCTGGTATGGAATACCGGCACTCGCTCCAAGGCATAAACATTGCTATCCCGACTGACATTATCGTATTTAATGGTAAAAGCTCCCTTATAGCCAGCTTCCTTTACCAGCTCTGCAATATGAAGATTATAGGTTCCGGTAGGATAGGCCATAAAATCAGAATCTATGCCCAGCTTTTCCTTGATGGTCTGCCTGGATTTAACCAGCTCCTTGGTAATATCCTCGTCGCTGGCCTCAGTCATGGACTTGTGACTATAGGTGTGAGATTCAATATTAAAACCTGCATCCAAAAGCTCCTTGGCCTGGTCCCAGGTAAGATAATTGTCATATACCCCCAGAAAACCTGTAACCACGAAAATAGTACCTTTCATACCATATTTTTTCATAATAGGAAAGGCATTGGTATAATTGTCCTTGTAGCCATCATCAAAAGTAATCAGCACCGGCTTCTCCGGCAAGTCTGCTCCATTAGCCACAAAGTCATAAAGCTGTCCCGGCGTAATACAAGTAAAGCCGTATTCCTGCAGCCATTTCATATGCTGTTCAAAATCATCCAAGGTAACAGATAGGGATTTGTGCTCATTGGCGATTTTGTGATAATTCAGCACCAGAACAGCCCGATTATCCTGTTCTACAGTTACTGCCGAAACAGGCAGAGTCTCCTCCTCCTGCTTTTCCTGCCAAAGCTGACCACCAGCCACCAACATCAGGCCAATAATCACCACACCCATAAAAATCAAAAATTCCTTGCTGGACAGCCTGGCCAGCTTTTCCTTTAACATCCCCATGACATTCTCCTAAACTATTTTACTGAAACTAATTGTATCTATTTATTTACAAGACACATATATTATTATACATTTTTTGCCCAAAAACTCAATCTATGATATAATAATTCAGTTATCAAGAGACTCTCAAAGGAGGAATTTATATGATGATTACCAAAGATATGTCCATTATGGAAGTTGTTACTAACTATCCTGATACTGTACCTGTATTCATGCAGTCTGGCATGGGCTGCATCGGCTGTGCCGCTGCTCATTTCGAGAACATTGAGCAGGGTGCTTTGGCCCACGGCATTGATGTTGATGAGCTGATTACTGCTCTCAACGATGTAGTGCCTCAGCAGTAAAACAAAAAACGACAGTCAGCTCCTCGGAGTTGACTGTCATTTTTTTTGCTAAAATTTAATTACAGCTTAATCTCTGCTGCTTTTTTCAAGGTTTCTCTTGCCTCAGCTACCAGATTTTCCATAATCACAGCCATAGGCTCAATCTTTTTCAATGGAGTCAAGCTCTGACCGGCCTGCATCATGCCGTTTTCTACATCACCATCAACTGCCGCCAGCTTGTTGGTGCCAGTAGCCTTTTCCAGCAGGGTAGCCTTATCAGCCTTGCCAGAGAACTCCAAAGCCTGATATTCCTCAGCAAATTTGTTTTTGATACCTCGAACAGCACTCTTGATCGTCTGACCAGTAACAATAGTATCAGTATCCACAGCCTCAATCAGCTTCTGCTTCATATTATTGTGAACTGGACATTCCTCAGCAATCAGGAAGCGGGTGCCAATCTGTACACCAGCAGCCCCCATCAGCAATGCGGCTGCAATACCCCGGCCATCGGCAAAGCCACCAGCCATAACCACTGGAATATCCACCTCTGGAATAACCTGAGTCATAAGAGCCATAGTAGTCAATACGCCAATATGACCGCCGGCCTCCATGCCCTCTACCACAATAGCATCTGCCTTATTATCCTGCAAGCGTTTGGCCAGCTTAACATTAGGTACTACAGGAATCACCTTGATACCTGCCTGGTGGAGAGGCTCCACATAGGGTACAGGATTGCCTGCTCCCAAGGTAACAAAGGCTGGCTTTTCCTCAATAATAACCTTGACAATATCCTCCTTGTTAGGCGCCATCAGCATAACATTGACACCGAAAGGCTTATCTGTCAGCTGACGACATTTGCGGATTTCCTCTCTTACATAATCAGTGGTGCGACCGCCACAGGAAATAATACCTGCACCGCCAGCATTGGATACAGCCGCTGCCATAACCGCATCAGATATCCAAGCCATGCCCCCCTGAATAATTGGATATTTGATTCCTAGCACATCGCAAATACTTTTTGCCATAATAGATCCCTCACTTTTACCTTATTTTATACTAATTCAGCAATCTCATAGAGCAGCTTCTCAGAATCAGCCCAGCCCAGGCATGGATCTGTAATAGATTTGCCGTAGCAATGCTCACCAATCTTCTGATTGCCTGGCTCAATATAGCTTTCAATCATAAGTCCCTTTACCAGCTTCTTAATGTCATCAGCATGGTTACGGCTATGAATAATCTCCTTGGCAATGCGAATCTGCTCCTGATACTTTTTGCCAGAATTGCTGTGATTGGTATCTACAATACAAGCTGGATTCTGCAAATCACGCTGAGCGTAAAGGTCGCTTAGTAAACGAAGATCCTCATAATGATAGTTTGGCAGATTCTGACCATGCTTGTTCACGGAACCACGAAGAATAGTATGAGCCAATGGATTGCCTGGGGTATGAGCTGCATAGTTGCGGAAAATGAAATCATGAGGCACCTGAGCAGCCACTACGGAATTTAACATAACGCTTAAATCGCCGCCAGTTGGATTCTTCATACCTACAGGTACATCACAGCCACTGGCTACCAGACGATGATACTGGTTTTCAGAGGAACGGGCACCTACCGCAATATAGGACATAATATCAGACAGATATGGCAGATTATCTGGATACAGCATTTCGTCTGCTGTGGAGAAGCCTGTTTCCTGCAGCACCTTCATATGAAGATGACGAATAGCAATAATACCCTCCAGCAAATCTGGCTTTTTCTCTGGATCTGGCTGATGCATCATACCCATATAGCCCTCGCCAGTTGTCCTAGGCTTGTTAGTGTAGATACGAGGAACGATAATCAGCTTGTCCTTGGTTTTTTCCTGTACGTCTATCAGGCGGGAAACATAGTCCAGAACAGCTTCCTCATTGTCAGCTGAGCATGGTCCGATAATAGCTATAAATTTATCGCTTTCACCAGTAAAGACCTTGCGAATTTCCTCATCTCGCTCCTGCTTCTTGGCTGCCAGCTCTGGTGCCAGTGGTAATTGCTGACGAATTTCTTCTGGTGTTGGTAATTTGGTTACAAAGGTGAATCCCATATATATTGCTCCTTTCAATTCAAGGGCAGGTTAAGCTAAAAGTCCCCCGCTGAAAATTGTTTTCTACCATTATAACACGATTCCTATGATAAAATAAAGTAAAGACTGCCCTCTTAAAATAATTTATCCAACAAATTAATTTGTCACTAAATGCCTTTTATACAGTACCATACATGAATAGAAAATAAAGGCACAGGCAGCAGCTATAGATGAACACAGATACAAGGCTCTAAAACCATAAATGGGTACAATATTTCCCAATACCGCCGGCCCAATGCCATTACCTGCATCCAAGGCTATATACAGGGTTGAGGTGGCTAGACTGTATCTATCCGGGGTAACATTCTGTACCGCAATTGCCTGTCCTGCTGGCGGCACTGTACCATAACCAATAGCCACCAGGGCTGCTCCTAATAACAGCATGACATTGCTTTCTGCCTCTGCTACAGCCAGAAAACCAAAAATCATACAGAAAAGCACAGGCAGCATTACCACATTGTTGCCCCATCTATCCAGGGCCATACCGGAAAGAGGCCTTGAAATCAGACAGGTAACGGAGTAAATCACATAAAACAGACTGCCGCCCAGCAATAGCCCTATGGCCTCACTATAAGCACCAATATAGCTCATAACTCCAGAATAGCCCACTGCACTTAGCATAGCCACTATAGCAATCCCCAAGGCCTTCGGCTCAATAAAGCTGTTGATAGACCACCCCTGATGAGCCAGCAGACGAGCCTTTAGCTTCTCATCCAATTCCGGCACATGGAGGACCATAACCATCAGCATAATAACCACAGCAATTATATCGCTGACCACCATAGCATAAAGAGGATTTATCTGAGGCAGCACCACACCCAGGAAAGGTCCTATAGCCGCCCCCATAGTCATGCTAAGGCTAAAGTATCCCAGCCCCTCTCCTCGCCGACTGACAGGTATAATATCTACGCTGACAGCACCAAAGACCGTAGCCACACAGCCATAGGCAATACCATGAATCAATCTCAGTGCAAACAGTCCACTCATGCCAGCAACAATATGATAGCATAGGATGCATATACCATAGGCTGCCGCCGATATAAGCATCATTTTCCGCCGGCCCACCTGCTCCAGATATTTGCCAGCAAAAATTCTAGCCACCAGAGCGCTAATAATGAATATACTAGAGGCAAAACCTGCCTGATTAACACCTGCCCCAAAATTCTTCATAGCCATTTGCGTAGTAAATATCATATAGAGATAAAAAACCACGAAAACAAAAAAATATGCCACTAAATGCATAATATAATTTTTTGTCCACAAGGGTTCCTTTTTCCCAGATGCAAAATCATTGCCACCAAATTCCCGATTATGTTTTTCCACCATATACTGCCTTCTTCCCTATATATTACATAATGTATCAACATTATGTAATATAGCACCATTTATTAGCGTATATCAATAGGCAGTTATATTTTTCCGCAAACCTTTCAATAGTAAATGTAACTACCATTAGAGCTGAATATGGCATTTCCCAGCAGGACTGAACATGCAAGCGCCGCCGTGCCGACAGATGCGAAAGCAGGCCAGATGTTTTTTCCAAAATAATATTCAGCCTTAATGACAAGAAGATTATTCATGGTGTTTTCCTGTTGGGGCATCAATGCAGACACGATAAACACAGGTACGCTTTAATTTTTCAGCAGAGAATTGAAAACAGTCCTCTGTTTTGCCGAGATGCCGGATCATACAGTTCAGCGCATGAGCTTTTTCCTCCGGGGTTTCCAGAAACTCAACCACTCCGGCACCCATCACGCTGTCATACCTCCAACAGAACGCACACGTGTTTTCATAGCTTCCGCTGATAAATTCATCCACGCAGTTCATCTGCACATAGACGGAGGGGTTTTCTTTCAAAATCTCCATTTTACGGCCTTCATAGGCGCTGTGAAAATAAAGGATCAAGCTGTCTCCCTTTCGCTCATATCCGAAATTCAGCGCTACCACATAAGGCTTGCCATGATCAGTCATCCCAACATGGGCGACACTGCATCTCGATACAATGTCAAAAATCTGATTGAGGTCTGTTACTTCTCTGTCTTTTCTTCTCATTTTTTGTACTCCTTATTGATAATATTTGCCTGCCATCGTATCAATGCTGATCCGCACCACTGCCGTACCCTTTACCATATTGGACGGCAGTTCCCGCCCTAGCTCCTTTCATCGCGACGGTAAATAAGAAATGTTTTCCAGCCCGAAGTATTGCTTCAATATCCCGCCCAGTTCCTCCGGCCCGGTCAGGCGTTTTCGAAGCAAGCTGTACCTTGCCGCTGCGGTATTCTTTGAATACGCCGTCAACGATGGTGAAATTGCTTGCGCCGCTGAAAATGGAAATCTTCATGTATTTATTGAAGCCGGAATCCGTATGTTTTTCGCAGTAGAAAGACGGCAGTTTACTGTATTATAACAGCAGATTGGCTCTTTGAGAAGTTCCAATTTTGCTTATTATAAGAGCGAAATACTCTATGATTTTTATTACGGAAATTTAGATTACAACTGTTATCAATCCAAGGCTTGGCGGCGATGTCTGCTGGATGCCTGTGACTGGACAGCGGCACAGAAAGCCGTTGTTTACAGCGAACCGGAAGGTCTGCCCGCACTGCGCCACGAATTGGCAAATTACCTGCATTTTTCCCGCGGTGTTCGCTGTCTTGCAGATCAGATTATATTGACCGGCGGGCATCAACATTCTCTTGCCATGTCGGCTATTCGTGCCGTCATAGAGCAGATTGACCGAAATGATACACCACTCCGATGAGCAGAAGTTACAAATACACCCTATTTTGAGACACGGAAAAAGACTGTTCCTTATTTGCTGTAACAAGGAACAGTCCTTTTAATTTGAAATTATTTATTTTTTTGCAAGAAATTATATACAGCACCCATTAGGTTTGCATCGTTGCCATGCTCCGCCCTTACTACCTGCGGACAGATTCTGGCAATTTCTACCTTGGCTAAAATACTGTGAATATAGCGGTTGATATTTTCAGCAAAATCCGAACGCTCGCTAATAGCTCCGCCAATAACGAACAACTCAGGATCCACGCAATATTGGATATTATAGATAGCTGTTGCCAAGGTCTCATACATTTCCTCAACAGCCTTATGAGCTATCTCATCTCCAGCCTCCTGCAGGGCAAAAACATCCTTGCCATTCAGGGCATTCTTATCCAGTCCCTTGGCCAGAGACACCTTCTCAGCCAAGGCTCTGGTGGAAGCTGCATTACTGAGCGTAGTTCCCTTATTATCCATCACCATATAACCAAATTCGCCACCATGAAGATGCATACCGTGATGAATCTGCTTATTTTTAACCACAGCACCGCCAACACCGGTGCCAATAACCAGGAATACTACATCCTGGCAGAGCTTGGCCACTCCCAGCCAAGCCTCTCCCAGCGCCGCACAATTAGCATCATTTTCCATAGCCACTGGCAGGAAAAGCTTTTCACCCAAGGCCCTCTTAATGGGAAAATCATGAATATATGGCAAAGCACTGGCACCGCCAATGATACCTGCAGCATCATCCACAGCTCCCGGCAGACTAAAGGCAGCTCCTATCAGCTTGTACTTCACAGCCAAGCTTTCCTTTACCTGTATCAATTTATTATAAAAATCATCCAAATTATCCGGTGTATCCACACTACCCTTTGTTAAAATCTCTCCATCTGCTGTCATCACAGAAAACTTTATACTGCTGCCTCCAACATCAAATGCCAAAATTGCCATCTAAACCACCTTTACTTCCTTGATTTCTCATTAATCAGCCTCTATTTCTCCCAGGGAGCAATTTATCTACAGCCAAATGCATTATTTAACTGCTTGTATATCATCAAAATACATAACAAAATCTACGGTCTTTTCACCCACTGTATTACAGTAAATCCCGAAATGCTTAATACTAGCAGGCTCCAAACGGCCTCCATTCTTTCCCTTGAAGGAATCAAATGGCAATATTATCAGCTGAGGCTCTGTAGACTTAGTAATATAATTATCAAAATCATCTACCAATAAAGGATTTTCTGCAGGAGCAGCCATATTCAGCAGTACAGGCACCTCATCTGATAGGTCGCCACCTACCATTACCTCCACACTGGCAATCTTGGCTCCCAGACTGCTAACCTCTGCCTTGCTTAGAACAGCCTTGGCCAGATTATTTTCTGCCACCGCTGGAATTTCACGCAGCAGCTTGCCAGCCTTATCCCTGATAACAAATGCTACGCTATCATTTCTACCACCTAACTTTGCTACTAGCTGTAAATCCCCCAACACCCGCTGATAGGAGCTAGGCGCCAGCAGATAAGCATAAGCATCCTTTGCCACAGATTTCTTCACGGCAATCTTGGTAAAATCAGCCGATTCATTCATAAATACAGAGGCATCCTCATTGTAAAACATAATAAAGCCATTGGCAAGCTCCTGGCCCCTATTTTTGCTTACCATATAAGGCTGGTCAAAATTCGTATCGTCAAAGTTAGCCCAAGTCATAAAGTAAGCCATATTCTGAGGAGAAATCTGAGCCAAAGCCTCATTCCACCAGTTCAGACGGCTATTGCCAGACTTGCGCAGGGCGCCAGCATTATTGTAGAGCATACCTGTCTCAGTAACAGCTGCTACTTTGTTGTGCTTTGTGGCAAAATCCCCAACTACCTTCATGGTCTTGGCAAAACCATCCACAAATCATCATCAGAGGCATCTCTATGGTACATATCAAAACCAACCACATCAATAAAGGCATCCCCTGGATAACGGGAGAGATAATCAGCTTCATCCGCCAAAGGCCCTCCTGGAGAATATACATACAGCATATTGTGTAGTCCCTTAACATCCCTGAGATACTCCACGGTATAGCGGAACACATCTTGAACCGTCTCGTATAGTTCTTGCTGAATGTAGAAAAAAGCGGTATAGGCTCTAAAAGCTCATATCCTATGAACCATCTGTATGCTGTATTTACATCAATTTCCTTTATATTTACCATGAATGGAGTGCTTTATGCTAGTTTGTCAACAATCTGAAGCCTGCTGGGCAAGCAGGCTCTTTCTTATGTAATACATAAAATGTATGGGAGAATGAAAGGTCTCACAGTTTTTTAGAAGCCGTTATTTTCACTAAGCTTCTTATACCACATACCGGATTTTTTGATGGTTTTCTTCTGGGTTGCCAGGTCATCTACTGCAATCAGTCCGTAGCGATTCTTGTAGGCATTCATCCAAGACCAGCAATCAATAGGTGTCCACAGATGATAGCCAAAGCAATTGGCACCTTCCTCAATGCCCTTGTGGAGCCACTGGAGATGCTCCTTAATAAAATCAATGCGATAGTCATCATCTATAACCCCATCAACATTGCGGAATTTTGCTTCACCTTCTACACCCATGCCATTTTCGGAAATGTACCAAGGAATATTGCCATAATTATCTCGAATATTGATGGCAATATCATATATAGCCTGAGGATAGATTTCCCAGCCGCGATGAGGGTTAATGCGAGCTTCTGGCCACTCATAATCCTCAAAATGCTTCTCAGGCAGCCAGCCAAGAGATGGATCCAGCTGAGTCTCTCTAGCCTTGGCCCTAGCTGGATGATAATAGTTGACTCCCAAGTAATCCACAGTATTATGCTTGATAATCTCAAGCTCTTCTGGTACAGATTCCCAAATAACCCCATCATCGGTAAGAATCTTTACTAATTCCTCTGGGAATTCACCCTTTACAGCAGGGTCCAGGAAAGCATTGTTCTTGAAAATCTCAGCAAAATGTGCTGCAGCTACATCCTCTGGCTTTTCAGACCGTGGATAAGCTGGTGTTAGATTAATAACGATACCAATACGGCCGTCCTTGATGCTGTTTTCAGCACAATAATCATGGTAAGCTTTTACTGCCTTGGCAGAAGCCAGATTCAAATTGTAGATAATCTGAACAGCTGCCTTGCCATCAACCTTCAATGGATAATGGAATTTGTACATATAGCCTCCCTCTGGAATAACCATAGGCTCATTGAAGGTAATCCAATCCTTAACCTTGTCGCCAAAAAGCTGGAAACATTTCTTGGCAAAAATAACAAATAAGTCTACAACCTTCTTGGACTCCCAGCCACCGTACTGATGGAGAAGCTCCACGGGAAGATCAAAATGCACCAGATTCATAATAGGATGAATCCCTTGAGCCAAAAATTCATCAATAACCTCGTTATAATAACGCACTGCATCTGGATCGGTCTCTCCGGTTTCAAAATCCTTAATCAAGCGGCTCCACTGAATGGAGGTACGGACAGAATTCAAGCCCACCTGCTTCATCATAGCAATATCTTCACGATAGCTGTTATAAAAATTGGAAGCTACATTCGGTCCTACCTTATCAAAAAAGGCATCTGGATCTTTATCGTACCAATAATCGAACACATTGCGGTGTACTTTGTTGAAACGGCCTTCAGACTGGGGGCCGGAAGTAGCTGCTCCCCACCAAAAATTTTCTGGAAATTTGTACTGCATAATTTTTTCCTCTATCACTTAATCTCATCTTGTTATTTTTTTGTCAGGCTCTCATACATATCCACCATCAAGTTAGCTATATCCCTTACGGCTAAAGCAGTCATATAGAGCCTGTACCAATAGTACCACCAAAGAACAGTGGCATAGTCCAAGGAACAACATACTTGAATACTGGCACCAGACCAAAGCTAATTGCCAAATACCCGATTACAGTATTAACAATAGGTACTAAAACATAAGGCACCAGAAGCAGTGGGTTTAAAACAATTGGCAAACCAAAGGCTAAAGGCTCCTGAATGTTAAAGAACATAGCTGGCATCTCCTGCCTGATTGGCCAACTGAGCAGGCATATATACCATATTCTGAATAGCTGCGGTTACATTGTGGCCATGAATACCAAACCACCAGAAGAACCAGACAATGGCCTGATAGAGAATGGAAAAACCCAAGCCCTGGGAAAATCCCATCAGGGGTGCCTGAACCAATTTATTTTTAAGTTCTGTTATTAGATATTTTGTTGTATTTTTTTATATTAAAAAAGCATAATAAAAAGGGAGACACCCTTAAAGGATGCCTCCCTCATGTCGTACTATAAATAACCGATTAGCCGATTACAGCCAGAACATCGCCGGACTGTACAGCCTGGCCAGCTGCTACGTTGATAGCCTTTACAGTGCCGTCAACAGGAGCAACGATCTCGTTCTGCATCTTCATAGCCTCAAGAATGAGAACTACTTCGCCAGCCTTTACAGCCTGGCCAACAGATGCTACCAGCTTAATAACCTTGCCTGGCATTGGTGCATTAACAGCGGACTCGCCAGCTGCAGGTGCTGCTGCTGGAGCGGCTGGTGCTGCAGGTGCAGGTGCTGCTGGAGCTGGAGCTGCTACTGGAGCAGGTGCAGGTGCTGCAGGAGCCTTAGGAGCCGCTGCTGCTGCCTTTACTTCCTCAACCTCAACCTCATAGGCAGTTCCATTTACAGTAATGTTGAACTTTTTCATCTAATGTACCTCCAAATTTTAATGATACTAGCTATCTCTTACAATGGAATATTACCATGCTTCTTAGCAGGCATGGACTCACGCTTGCTTGCACAAGCATTCAAAGCAGTAATAATCAATGGACGAGTCTCGCATGGCTCAATTACCATATCAGCGTAGCCGCGCTCAGCAGCCTTGTATGGAGTAGCAAACTCATCTACATAGTCCTGAGTATTCTTAGCCTTCTGCTCTGGCTCATCACGCTTGAAGATAATATTAGCTGCACCAGCAGGGCCCATAACTGCAATCTCAGAAGTAGGCCATGCCATAACCTGATCAGCACCCAGCTCACGGCAGCACATAGCAATGTAGGAACCACCATAGGCCTTACGAGTGATAACAGTAATCTTTGGCACAGTAGCCTCAGAGTATGCATACAGCATCTTGGCACCATGACGGATAATACCGCCATGCTCCTGACCAACACCTGGCAGGAAGCCTGGTACATCTACCAGATTTACCAGAGGAATGTTGTAGGCATCGCAGAAACGGATAAAGCGTGCAGACTTATCAGATGCATCAATATCCAGGCAGCCACCCATAACCTTTGGCTGGTTGGCAATAATACCAACAGTACGGCCATCAAAGCGGGCAAAGCAGCAAATGATATTGGTAGCGAAATGCTGATGAACCTCATAGAACTGACCATCATCAACCAGCATCCTGATAACATCCTTCATGTCATAAGGAGCATTTGGATTGTCAGGAATAACAGTGTTCAGCTCTGGATCCATACGGTTTGGATCATCATTGGTAGCAACGATAGGAGTCTCCTCCATGTTGTTGCTTGGCAGGAAGCTCAACAGATAACGAATCTGCTGGATGCAGTCATCCTCATTAGCTGCTACAAAGTGAGCAACACCAGACTTGGAGTTGTGAGTTACTGCACCACCCAGAGCCTCAGCAGTTACTTCCTCATAGGTTACGGACTTAATAACTGCAGGACCAGTAATGAACATCTGGGAAGTCTTATCTACCATGTAGATAAAGTCAGTAATAGCTGGAGAATATACAGCACCGCCGGCACATGGTCCCATGATTACGGAAATCTGAGGAATTACGCCAGATGCAGCAGTGTTACGATAGAAGATACCTGCATAACCAGACAGAGCATCTACAGCCTCCTGAATACGAGCACCACCGGAATCATTAATGCCGATAATAGGTGCGCCCATCTTCATAGCCAGATCCTGAACCTTCCAGATTTTCTTGGCATGCATCTCACCCAGAGAACCACCCTCAACGGTGAAGTCCTGTGCAAATGCATATACCAGACGGCCGTCAACAGTACCATAACCGGTAACAACGCCCTCAGCTGGCAGATCCTTCTTCTCCTGACCAAAGTTGGTGCAACGATGCTTTACGAACTGATCCAGCTCAATAAAGGAGCCTTCATCAAAAAGCTTTTCCAGACGCTCGCGAGCAGTCATCTTGCCTTTTGCATGCTGCTTCTCAACGCGCTTCTCACCACCGCCCTGAAGGATATGTGCCTTCTTGGCGTTCATAAGTTCAATTTTTTCCTGAACTGTAGCCATTTTTTACCTCCTCAACAGCCCTATAATTGGCTGAGTTATTTATCTGTCCTCGTGCTGGCAGAGCTCCAGAAGCACGCCAAAGGTGGATTTTGGATGTACAAATGCAATATCTGCACCGCCTGCACCCTTACGAGGCTTGGTATCAATCATTCTGATGCCCTTTTCCTGCAATTCTGCAATAGCAGCAGGGAGATCATCTACACGGAGAGCAATGTGCTGAATACCGCCACGACCGCCGTTCTTTTCAATAAATTTAGCAATTGGGCTATCTGGTTCAGTTGCTGCCAAAAGCTCAATCTCGGAGCCATTTGGAGTTGGATTGAAAGTAGTAGTAACCTTCTGCTCAGCTACGGTTTCCTGACCAGTGCAAGGAAGTCCGATTGCAGTCCAGAAGTTCTGAGTCTCATCCAAATCATTTACAGCAATACCAATGTGATCTACACCTAAAATCTTGAATGCCATTTAGCATACCCCCTAAAATACAATTACTCTTTTAGCATATCTTGCATAACATCAGCTACTACAGTATAAGGATCAGTTTCCCGACGCTTAATCTGCTCTACATATTCATCCAGCTTGCCGGTTTCCTCCAGCTTGCCAGTAATATACTTGCCAATGTTGCTATGTAGAACATCCAGCATTTCATTCTTGGAACGCTCAGTGCGACGTTTCTGGAGAATTCCTGTCTCACTGATGTACTTGAAATGCTTTTCGATATTCTCAACAGTTTCAGTGATGCCTTCATTCTGACTGGCTATAACCTTTTGGATAGGCGGCCGCCATGTGTTTCCTACAGCATGCTTGGCCACATTGAGATGGTGGAACTGATCAGCCAAGGCTTTCTCAGTATCGGTCTGTTCCATCTGCATGCCATGAGCATCCAAATCCAGCATCATATTCAGTTCGCGAACCAGCTTGTCAGCGCCATCATGGTCTGCCTTGTTGATAGTGAATACATCGCCAATCTCCAAGATACCCGCCTTGATAGCCTGAATATCATCACCCATGCCAGGGATTAACACAACCATGGTTGTATCCGCAGCCTTCACGATGTCAACCTCAGACTGTCCTACACCTACGGTCTCAACAAAAATAATGTCCTTACCGAAGGCATCCATTGCCTTGATGGCATCCGCAGTCTTATGTGACAATCCACCCAGGCTGCCGCGGGTTCCCATACTACGAATGAAAACACCCTCGTCCATAGTTAGGCTGTTCATACGAATACGATCACCTAGGATAGCACCACCAGTAAATGGGCTCGTAGGATCTATGGCAATAATACCAACAGTCTTTCCCTGAGCACGATAAGCCTTAGCCAGCTTATCAGTCAAGGTACTTTTGCCTGCTCCCGGAGGTCCGGTAATTCCCAGAACAAAAGCGTGACCAGTGTGAGCATAAAGCCGCTTCATTATGTCCACAGCTTCATCATACTCATTTTCAATAGCAGTGATAGCACGGGATAAAGCTAGCCGGTTGCCTTTTAACAATTCTTCTACAATGTCCATTCTGCACCACCAATAAGTACAATGACACAGGGGCCAGATATCCAGAGCAGCCCCTAAAGACTCCTCCGGATAATGACCGCCTCTGTCAAAATTATTTACTAAAGCTTATTTTACGTTAGCCTTGATAAAGTCTACAATAGCGCTGGTAGGAGTACCAGGAGTAAATACCTCTGCTACGCCTGCTTCCTTCAGAGCTGGAATATCAGTCTCAGGAATAACACCGCCGCCGATAATCAGAACATCATCCATGCCCTTCTCGCGAACCAGATTTACAACCTTAGGGAACAGATGTGGATGAGCACCGGAAAGAATAGACATTGCTACAACATTTACGTCCTCCTGCAGAGCTGCCTCAGCAATCTGCTCAGGAGTCTGACGAAGACCAGTATAAATAACCTCAAAACCTGCATCACGGAGTGCACGGGCAACAACCTTAGCACCACGATCATGGCCATCCAGGCCTGGCTTTGCAACTAAAACTCTAATACGCTTTTCCATTTCTATGTACCTCCAACTACTAATTACAGATTTACATGAGCCTCATACTCACCAAATACTTCACGCATTACACCGCAAATCTCACCAAGAGTTGCATAGGTGTGTACAGCCTTCAAAATGTGTGGCATAAGGTTCTCATTCTCATCCTGGCAAGCAGCCTTCAGGTCAGCCAAAGCAGCCTTTACAGCATCATTGTCACGCTTAGCCTTCATGGCATGGAGACGCTCACACTGAGCAACACCAACAGAGGCATCTACCTTCAGCAGGCCCTTTGGAGGTTCTTCCTCAACCTGGAACTTGTTAACACCAACGATGGTCTTTGCACCAGACTCAACATCCATCTGCCACTTGTAAGCAGAATCCTGAATTTCCTTCTGGATGTAGCCCTTCTCAATAGCAGCAACAGCACCGCCGATTTCATCAATCTTGTTAATGTATTCCCATGCTTCCTTCTCAATCTTGTTGGTGAGAGCCTCTACATAGTAGGAACCAGCCAATGGATCAATTACATCAGCCAGACCAGACTCATAAGCAACAATCTGCTGGGTACGGAGAGCGATCATTACGGATTCCTCAGTTGGCAGAGCCAAAGCCTCATCACGGGAGTTGGTGTGGAGGGACTGAGTACCACCCATAACAGCAGCTGCAGTCTGCAGAGCAACACGAACGATGTTGTTGTTAGGCTGCTGTGCAGTCAACATGGAGCCTGCAGTCTGAGTATGAACACGCAGCATCATGGACTTTGGCTTCTCAGCGTGGAAACGCTCCTTCATAACCTTAGCCCATACGCGGCGGGAAGCGCGGAACTTAGCAACCTCTTCCAGAACGTTGTTATGTGCATTCCAGAAGAAGGAGAGACGGCCTGCGAAATCATCAATGTGCAGACCAGCCTTAATAGCAGCCTCGCAATATGCAATACCATCAGCAATGGTAAATGCAATTTCCTGAGAAGCAGTAGAGCCTGCCTCACGGATATGATAACCGGAGATAGAAATAGTATTCCACTTTGGAACGTTCTTGGAGCAATACTCAAAGATATTGGTAATCAGACGCATGGATGGACGTGGAGGGAAGATATAAGTACCACGAGCAGCATACTCCTTCAAAATATCGTTCTGAATAGTACCCTTCAGCTGGTCAGCTGGTACACCCTGCTTCTCTGCAACAGCGATGTACATAGCCAGCAGAACGGATGCAGGTGCGTTGATAGTCATGGAAGTGGAAACCTTGCCCAGGTCAATCTTGTCGAAGAGAACTTCCATATCAGCAAGGGAGTCGATAGCAACACCAACCTTGCCTACCTCGCCCTCAGAAATAGCATCATCGGAATCATAACCAATCTGAGTAGGCAGGTCGAAAGCACAAGACAAACCAGTAGCACCGGACTCAATCAAATAGCGATAACGCTTGTTGGACTCTGCAGCAGTGGAGAAACCTGCATACATACGCATAGTCCAGAAACGACCGCGATACATAGTAGGCTGTACACCACGAGTATATGGGTACATACCAGGGAAGCCAATTTCATCGGCATAGTCAGTATCCTTAATATCCAATGGAGTGTACAAACGCTGCTCTGGCAGGTGTGGACGCTCTGGGAAGCGGGAAATTGCCTTCTCTACGCTGGCATTATATTTCTCTAAACCAGCCTGAATTTTTTCATTGCTCATAATTTTAAAAACCCCCTATTATTTTTTCATGGTACCGGTTTCCTGGAATCTTTCATGCCAGGAAAGTGCTTCAGTGAGAATATGAGGAGTGTGGGCCTGTTTGGTCTCTTTCAAAGCTCTCTCATAATAATCCATCAGCATTGGCTTGTAGTCAGGATGTGCACAGTTCTCAATGATAACCTTTGCTCTCTGACGTGGAGACAAGCCTCGCAGGTCAGCCAAGCCCTGCTCAGTAACAATAATATCAACATCATGCTCAGTGTGGTCAACATGAGAGCACATAGGCACGATAGAAGAAATTGCACCACCCTTGGCAGTGGAAACTGTAAAGAATACAGTCAGGTAAGCATTACGGGCGAAGTCGCCGGAGCCGCCAATACCATTCATCATCTTGGAGCCCATGATGTGAGTGGAATTAACATTGCCGTAGATATCGCACTCAATAGCGGTATTCATAGCGATAATACCAATACGACGTGCAATCTCAGGGCTGTTGGCAACCTCCTGCGGACGCAGTACGATATGCTTTCTGTATTCCTTGATATTCTTGTAGAAACGCTCCAATCCCTCTGGAGATGGGCTTAAAGCAGTACCGGAAGCAAAGGACAGCTTGCCTGCATCAATCAGGTCAAACATACCATCCTGAATAACCTCGGTAAATACTGTCAAATCCTTCAAATCGGAATCAACAAAACCGCTGATAACAGCATTGGCTACTGCACCTACACCGGACTGCAATGGCAGCAGGTTCTTTGGCATACGGCCAGCAGCAACCTCCTTGTGGAGAAGCTCAATGAAATTCTGAGACATCTTGCGGGAATTCTCATCAATCTCACCCAATGCACGAGTATGATCCGGAATATCGCAAGGTACGATAAACTTAATCTTGTCAGGTGTGCATGGGATATAAGGTGTGCCAATTCTGTCATTTGGCTTTACGATTGGAATTGGCAGACGATTTGGAGGATCAAGAGGTACATAAACATCGTGCATGCCCTCCAGCTCCATAGGCTGAGTGGTGTTAACCTCTACAATAACTACATCTGCAGTCTCCACATAGGATGCACTGTTACCCATAGAAGTGGTAGGAATAATATTACCCTCCTCAGTAATAGCACAAGCCTCTACAATGGCTACATCGATTTTGCCACCAAGGAAGCCGTAACGAGCCAACTGAGCAGACTCGGACAGATGCAGATCGCAATAATCAATCTTGCCGCTGTTAATGGCGTTTCTCATATCCTTGTTGGTCTGGTATGGCATACGGAACTTAATACCATTGGCTCTTGCCAGTGCACCATCCTCTTCGTCGCCGGTGGATGCACCTGTCCAGAGATTAATCTGGAAATGTTCCTTCTCCATACGGGCTGCCAAGGCCATTGGAACTGCCTTTGGATAGCCGGATGGGGTGAAGCCGCTGGTACCAACATTCATGCCTGGCTTAATGAAAGCAGCTGCCTCTTCTGCAGTTACGATCTTTGCCTGTAATTCTTTGTTGCGTACACGATTGAGAATATCAATCATCAAAAATCTCCCCCTGTATATACCTAAAATCTGTTATGAATTTTATGCCGATGACTAAGGTTGCTCAGTTTATAACTAAAAGTTATCGTCTCGTCAAGGACAAGTTATCATAAAATTCATAGTACATATTAACCTTATTTAAAAGGATACCACTATACACAAATTCAGTCAAGTAGTGGTTTTGCTGATAGTTTTACGGTTTTTGAACATTTGTAAAAATGTATTTACCCACTGAAATAATGTATTGTACCGATGTACTTTATCTTATTTTATATTGCAAATTTATGCAGCGCAAAACTTACTATAACTCACAGTAATTGATTGAACCAATTTACACAAATATTATACCACAAATTCAAAATTTGTACTAATCTGTAGAGAAAAATTCTTATTCTTTCTCATTATATGTATGACAAATTTATTTCCCGTGAAATTTTGGCAACAAAAAACTTCTCATTTCTGAGAAGTTCTGATTGCAAATGGTCGGAGCGACAGGATTCGAACCTACGACCCCCTGGTCCCAAGCCAGGTGCTCTACCAAACTGAGCTACGCCCCGACAACGCAAGAAATATTATGCCACATCTTTCAAACTCTGTCAAGCATTTTTTTGCTTTTTTCAAAGTCCGTCTTTAGCTCTTTCCTGCACAACATTGATAATTATAACAGCATCATCTTAAAAATGCAAGCAGTTATTCAATAATTTTTTGTAATTTTTCTCTAACAGCCATAATTTCTTCCCAGGTGGTCAAGGCATAGTCTGGCATTCTACCTGCTCTAAACTCCTCCACAATGCTTATGACTAAATCATATACCGGGGTAATCCCCATATTGGCACTAATCCCCTTTAAGTCATGAGCTGCCCCAAAAGCCGCCTTCACATCACCAGCCTTGATAGCTTCACCCAATTCCCCAAAGGATTCATCACGTATATATTTTGTAAAGCATTTTCCGTAAAAATCCTCATTGTTCAAAAACCTGCCCATGGACTCATTCACCTTACAGCCATAATCGGTAAGTTTATCTATAAGAGCTGACATTACCCGCACCTCCAGAAATTTATTTTTTCTACATTCTAACAAGATTTTTACTGATTAGCAATATCCTCAAACGCATAAAAGACATCAATTACATCCAGAAATGCTCCATCAAAGCCAGCTGCCAATATCTGGTCCAGATAAGACTGAGGACTTCCCATCAGCATCTTCTGCCAGTCCTTACTCCAATATCTAACTCTATAATTGCCTTCCCAATCACCATTGGCAATCCACATCCAGTCAGGAGGATTTGTTTCCCACTTAGGCTGCCAATAAGGACGATAATCCTCTGCCTCCCCTACACTCATATAGGAAGCTACCAGACGTCTGCTGCCACCTGGCTTGTATTGCAGCCTAGCCACATCCTGAGGTGTCAACATAGAGTCCCCATAATAAGCATCTATAATGAGCAAATCATAATTACTGGATGCCAAACTAGCAATATAAGACTCCTTAGAGGAAAATGCTTCTGGATTTAACAGTACCAAATAGTTTTTGGCCTGAGACAGCTCTGTGCAGGCCCTATCATTATTATTATTAGGTGCTTCCTTAGGCAATCTATCCAAATCCCTACGGGCAGATACCCAACCCAAATAGCCATAATCCCTATCCTCCCGATATGATTTCTGAGTTTCTGGCTTTTCCCGACAATAATCCAAAACCAAAGGTACTACCCCAGATTTTTTGGCCTCTGCCAATAAATCATGGAAAATTTCCTGATCCTCTACAGGGGTAGGATTATCCATAGCCATATCCCAGCCATAATTTACAGACTCCACCATTACCCCATCCAAATGGGCTTTCAGCTTGTCGCAATCCTCCTCAGGAAACATTTCATTGCTTTCCATCAGGCCAGCTCCACCATTGGCTATAATGAAAAAATCTCCCTTGCCATGTTCTTGTCCATATTCCTTAATATCACAAATAAGATTGCCCATTTCCTGACGATAAGCAATCTCCTCCTTATTGCTGTTATTGGCGGCAGCAATATTGTGATAAGTATACAGCCCTGCCAGAGAAGCAACAATTCCGGCAGCAGCCAGCAAAATTTTTATTTTCATTTAAAAGCTCCTATTGTAATTCAGCATAACACCCCAGCTGCGATAGTTGGCATCTCCCTGCTGTCGCAATATTCCCCGCTCCATATCCAGGGACAAGCTGTTTTTATCATCCATACGCCAATCATAGCCAAGAGAAACAGAAAACCTCCGCCCAGAGGCACTGGCAAGCCTAGTCAAAGGATCATAGCTCTCTCCATCTGCTCGCAGCCAATTGGCAAACAATCTCAGCTGTCTTTTACTATCAAATTGATGAAAATACCCCGCACCATAATACAGCCGGTGAACACCTGAGCCAGGAGCCAAACCATTATCATAGGCTGTACCACCATCAAAGGTCCAGGCGCCATAGGCTCCCCAGGAATCCTTTGGGGTAAACCAGCTACGGTAATACCCCCGCAGGCCAAGGCCATCACCCTCGGTAAAGCTATAATCATTAGCTGTGCCACTAATAGAGGATTTATCACTATTATTCGTATATTGGAATTTCAGCATATAATGAGTTTTCTTATCTGTATGCAAATATTCCAGTTCATTAGTCCATTGATTACCAGGATGCATATTCCCAGTCAGACCATCATAGTCCTCCTCATATGCTCCTCGGAAAGAATAGGAGCCTCGCCAGGTCATACTGGTATATTTATCCAAATGGCGAACGACTTCCAGGCGAGGGGTAAAATTCCACCCCTCCCCTAATCGGGAAACTCTAGCCAGATAATCAGGCACCACAGCATTATTATTTGTCCGGCTGCTGCCTGTAGGCAGATTAACCTCCAAGCCATAACGCACATCATAAACAGGATGCTTATTGGTATACATAGCTGTCAAAGAAGTATCCGTCAACCCTGACATCTCTCCTCCAGCCAAGCCTGTATTGGATATAACATAGGCATTGCTTAAGGAAAAATCATAGTGATTCTTGCTCCAATAAAAGGAATTGCCACTGTAGAGCTGATGACCGCTGCGCCCCTCCGGTCCCTGCCAGCTATAATATTCCAGGCTCTTTTGTGCACCCATGCCTTCACCAAAATGCAAAAGGCCAAAGCGAGCCAATTCCTCATCCTTATGAGCCTCATCCAAATCTGCTACAGCCTGCTGTCTATTGGTGATAGCTTCATCTTTCTCCTGAGTGCAAATCTTGACATCCTGAATGCAATCCAGTACATCCTGCTTATTCTGAGCCACTTCTATCTGCAGCTCTATAACATTCTGTCTAGCATCAGCCTCTGCCTCCTCAGCCTCCTGCTGCTGTGCCTTCAACTCATCCAGATACTCACTAACAGAATCGAAATATTCTCTGGCTTCCTCTACCTCTCTGTCCAGCTCAGCCATTCTCTCCCAATAGGCATCCTGTTCAGCCTGAGCCTCAGCAGCATCGTAGCCACCTCCCCCATCGCTGAATCTGGCTTCAATCTCTGGCAGGCGATTACTTTCATAGCCTACCTCCGCCCAGGCTTCCTGAATCCATTGAGCACGCTGTTCATCACTGGCTGTCCAGCCACCACCTGCCCCTGCACTATGGGGCTGGTCTACGGCAGCTGCTTCCTGCACATCTACACATTGCTGCAGCTGAGCCTGAGCCTCATACCAGGTAGGGAGATAGTCTGCCACAGCCTGCTGGCTGGCAATAGCCTGCTGTGTCAACTCTATACGATTCGCCTTTGCCTCCGTTAGTTCTTTTTCTGTTTCTGCCAAAATTTCCTCTGCCTGTTGCTGATTGTCCTGAGCCTGCAAAAGATTCTCCTCTGCATCCCGACAGGTCTGGATAGCTTCATCCAAATACTGCTGAGCCAAAGCTGCATTGTTGGCAGCATCTACTACCCAATCCTTGGCTGCATCATAAGCATTAATGCTCTCCAAGCTATCCTGCATATAATCAAAATCATTATTAATATCCTGTAATACATTCAGCGCAGCATTAGACTGCTGGGGAACACTTACCGCCAAGCTTCCCAAAACAGCAGCTGCAGCTTTTTGACGATTATGACTGGCTTGTCTGCGCTGCTGCAGTAACAAACGGCGTTGCCGAATTCTGGACATTCGCATTATGTTTTCCTCCTTTCCTCAGTTTAATTTATCCCCATACAGGTAAGCCGCCAATTTGGTAAAAATACCATTAGTGTGTTCAAAGAACACCGGCCTGCTGCAAAATACAAAATAATTAATTCTCTGACAAAAATATTGTAACCGCCAAATAGCCACAGCACAAGCCAGCACAGCTGCTAGGAAAAAGGTAAAGCCATAGCTTATCTCTCCCACCATCTGTCCTGCTATGCCAAATACCAGATTTGCCAGCAGGAAACTGCCTGTTATAATCAAGGCACCATGCTGATCCTCCAGATAGAGAAGCAGGGTATATACCACCTGCAGGATGCCACAGAAAAATGCCCCTATAACTAAAAGGCGATAGATATTTACATCCTGATAAGCCACTCCTCCCAAGGTCAGAAAATAACTGCCCAAGGCCAGGAAAATCAAAGAAAATACCAACTGGAACTCCATGATATTCTTAAACTCTGTCCATAGTGTATAAAGCAAATCTTTCCGGGAATCATCCACCTCTTTAAAATTACCTTTTTGCGTAATATAGGTAAAATATATGGCATATTGCTCATAAAATTTCAGCTCCATAGAAACCACAAACATAATCATAATCGGCAGTATGGACAAAAAGGCATAGAAAGTAATTACATCATACCTTGGGGAATAAAGATACGTACCTGCCACCATAACTCCCCAGGAGCTGTTCCAAACAATAAAATTTGCCACATAGATAGACAAAGTATAAAAAATTATCAGCAAAAATAGCTTGTAATGCTGTTCAAAATATGGCAAAAATTCAAAATTCATGGCCTGGGATGGATAACCAAAATACCTGACAATCTGCACCATAAAGCACAAATCCAAAATACCTACTCCTATACACATAGAAAGCATGGTGCCCTCCACAGGAGCCATAAAACCATATTGCAGATTCAGCCAGGTAAGGGCAATGCTTATAGCCGCTCCCGCAAAATAACTGACAAATATGGATTTATAATCCTTGAGAGCTGTTAAATATACCATTTGCAGCCACATGGCTATCATTTCTGCAAAGAAGGTATAGGTTATCAGCTTCAGATGCAAGGGCAGAGGCTTATCCCAATAAAACAGCAGGGCAGCCACTGCCCCTGCCAGCTGAGCCATAAAAATTATTCCATAGCAGGAACCGGATACATTATCATATTCCCCTTCATACAAACAATCTGCCAGATATCTGGTTATGATAATAGAAAAACCACAGGAAATCAACTGGGAAAATACAAAGGGATAAATAACAGAGGAAACATATAGCTGGCTGTTATTTACATCAATGCCATAGCGAAGAAATAAAAGCTGAATAGCCAAAACCATAGTGGTCAGCAAGGCAAAGGGGCCTGCTGTAATCACCGCAGAATAGCCATAGGCCATGGCGTGACCGGTCAGAGTACGGCGATTAAAAAGTTTTTTCAATTCAAAGCCAATACCTGCCATTAGCCCTCAGCTCCTTCCAATTGTTGATATATTTCTCGGTAAGAATTAATAAAATTTTCGTAGGTATAACCATTTTTTACTCTCTGCCAGCCTATCTGACCCATCTTATGCCGCAAATCGAAGTTTTTAGCCAGACGGATAATCTCCTTGGCCATCTGCTCATAATCCATGGGAGCCACCACTGCTCCTGCCGGCCCCAAATCATCATTAGAGCCACCATATATCAGCTCTCGACAGCAGCCCACATCTGTGGTAACAAAAGGCCGTCTGGCGGCCTGTCCCTCCAGTACCGCCAGAGGCTGTCCCTCACTGATACTGGACAATAATACAATATCCAGCTGAGGGAATACCTCTGCCACATTTACAGAACCAGTAAATTCCACATTTTTCAGCTTGAGGGTTTCCACTGTTTGAAGGCACATTTTATAATAATCCGGATCCTCAGCATAAGGCCCAATTACCTTAAGGCAGGCATCTGGAAAAACCTGCTGTACCAGAAGAAAGGCTCGCAGCATGGTAACAATATCCTTAATAGGCACCACCCGCACTACCCCTCCAATAACCAAAGGACCATCATGATCTGTAAGCTCTGGTATATGGGCAAATCTTTCCATACGGATACCATTAGGCACGATGCGAATTTTATCAGGATGACAGCCCAGCTCCTGCTCAATAATAGCATTGCGCTCAAACAGAGTTACCACCATATTAGCAGTTGTATAGGCCAGCTTAGCAATATTATAAAAATACTGTATCCAGACAGATTTAAAATCTCCCTTGGCCCAGCCACATTTGACAATTTCTGTTTCTCTTTCCCGGGAATAAATACCATGTTCCGTAATCAAGAATGGCTTATGATACATTTTGGCCGCAATACTGCCAATAATACCACAGTATCCAGTTGCCACGGTATGATATAAATCAGCCTGTGGCAAGGGATGATGGAAGAAATAAAACAAAGGCAGGAGCATGGACCTCATGGTCCAGAAAAAATCTGTAAAGGGCAGATAGCTGTATTTATCCGCATAAACCTGACTGATAATATCAAAAAAATCACTGCTCATAAAAATGGTCAAAGGATTTTTCTTATGCTTTGCCTGAGAAAACATACTAACAATACTTTCTATATCAATGGGCTTTTCTCCCACCACCAAATCATATAAGCACTGTCTTTCCTGTTCATTGAGAATATTCTCCTGCAGCCTAGGTGAATGACAGCTCAAAATCTCATCCAGAAAAACCTCCTGAATGCCTACCACATTGGCAGGGAATTTGTATTTAAACTTACCTCTATCACGAGAATCTGCCCCAATAGCATAAATAAAAAATTCATATTCAGGCAAGCCCTCCATCAGCATCTGAAGCCAGGAGGAAACACCTCCTACGACATAGGGATAGGCCCCCTCTACCAGCATGCATATTCTCATTATTCTTCACCTGCCCATTTGATTTCAAAATCTCCATCCGTCACAGTCAGCACATAGGCATTTGCCTGAATCCTTTGAGCACTGCCTCCGGTTACAGAGCCTATTTCCTTATCGGTACGCAAAATAAAGGTTAGTGGCTTCTGGAAGTTAGAAGCGTTAATCTTGATGCCCTCCTTACTCCTTGTTAAGCTGTAATCCATCTGAACATAATCCTGCAGCTTTTCATAGGCCTCAGTAGCTGTAACTGGCTCCAGCCAGCCAAATCTATTCTGCAGTTCTGACAAAAGATCCGTCATGCCCTGCTTCATAATAGCCCAGGTCAAATTTTCACTTTCCTCATAGAAAATTTCATCAGGATGGACAAAATGAGAAAATACACCATTATAATTTAAAACATTATAGGCCTCCCAGATTTCCTCCTGGCTAGGGGCATAACCAGAGGAAGCGCGAGGTATCTCGCTGGTGCCATCACTATTCAACTGGAAATTCTGGAAATATTCCTTGGCTGTAGCCAATCCTTCCCACAAGGAAGAATATACTTTTATATCTGTAAAGACATTTTTAACGGCTGCCTTGCCCTCTGGGCTAAGAATATTAGATGGAGGGACATAGGCATGAATTTCATAGCCTGGATATACATCCTCAATATAGTGCTTTAACTCTCTAAGGGATTCTTCCATATCAGCCTGACTTTCCCAAGCGGCATAGCCCAGCTTATCCTGTCCATAGCCAGCAGGAGCCAGGGACTGATGGTTATAGCCATGAATACCCAGCTCACCCCCAGCCTTCAACAGCTCTCTGCCGTAGGCAATCAGACTATTGCGAGCCGCTCCATTGGCCAAAGGCTTAAATGGCCCCTTTACCTGATCCCCATAGGATTCAATAATCAAGCCTGTATACTTAACATTATATTTTTCTCCGTTATTCAGCATCTCAGGCCACCAAAGACGACGATAAAAATCCGAAGTATTATAGCCTGTTTCCTGATATATTTTGTCAAAATTTCCTTCTGGTACAGGAGAGGGAAAATCATCTATATAGAACAATTTTATATTCATCACTGGATAAATATAGTCCTCATTCAGCTGACTAAGAATGGCCGTATATGTACCATAATTATTTTTGTCGTCTCGCTCTCGGCTATTGCAGACAATATATTTTCCCTGACCGCTATTATGGCTCCAGATAATAGGATGTCCATCCTGAGATGTAACCTCTGGCACTGCATCTCCTGTCAGCTGTACATCTGTCACCCCAGTCATATAGCTAGCAGAATCAAAGCCATAGCCCTGCAGCCCCAGGAACATATCTCCCGGCACACGAATACCAGGCACAGAAATTTCCTGCCCGATAGAAGCTATGCCTAATTTAGCTGTCATATCCTCTGGCAGCAAATCTCCCTGCAGATTGCGCAAAATAGCCGCCCGGCCTCCCTGCTCAACATACCCTGTCACAGCAGACATACCTGCTATGTTTTTCAGCCTGTTGGTAGCAATAATTACCCCCTGACATTTGCTGTCAATCACCACTGACTGATAAAAAGGTATGGCCTGAACAGTTTTTTTCTGGTCACGAATAATTTTCTCTACAATATGCCTGCTTAGCACACTTTGCACATCTGTTGGATCATAAATTAGCAAATAATTCTCCTTGGCAGCCTTTTGATTCCCCATAGACTGCCAGATATTTCCTGCCTGAATATTGTTCTGCCAGGAATTGAGATACAAAAAAACATCCATTCTATTAATCTGAAAAAACACCCCCAGCAGGGCGGTAATAATAAATACGCTCCAAATTTCTTTCTTAAAATTATCCATGGGAAATACCTCCCCAATAACGCACCAGCTCTAAGGCCTGCAATGATAATTCTCCCGGAATAGCCTTTAATTCATTGAGCTTTTCCGCCATTTTAGCCGGCTGCCGCATATGGAAATATAATTTTATGTATTCCAAATAAGGCTCCTCCCGGTCTGGGTAAGCCTGCTGAAATTTTTCACAGGCCTCCTGAGCCTGGGTATAATTTTCCAATATTATCTCCTTGCGGATTTTTTCCTGCAAAAACTCTACTTCATCAGGGTATACCTGCAAAAGACTATCCAGTAGGGCTACATATTGCTCAGTACGATTCTTTTTGGTAATATTATCCACAAATTCCTGCTCTAGATAATCCTTTAGCAGATAGGCATACTCTCTCTGCAGCTCCATATTATCCTTATCCTGAAGCAGCTTCCCTTCCACCTTGCTTATTTTGTTCTCCAGCTCCTCAATATGACCAGAAATCATAGACACGGCATAATAAGCAATTTCCCGATCCTGATCGTAGGTGGCCATTTTCAGAACTCTTGGATTTTCCAAAACATTCTGCTTAACTGCATCCAAAAAAACCTTGCGCTTAGCACTCACATCATCTACCAAGTAGGTGTCATGCAAGGGAATAACATTTTCATCATAGCTAATCATATTGGTAAATACATTGTTTTGGTTCATTAGCTTGTGAGGATCTATATGACACTGAAAGGGCTTTATTCCCTTGATAATTCTTGCTCCCACTACCAGCACAAAACCTGCCACCGGCATAAGGAATACTATCAAAGCCTCTGTAGCTCCCTGAATAGCATCCCCTTGTCTGCGAGCGTACAAATAGGCAGCCAGTACCATAACCAGATGACACCCTGCCATTGGCCAAAGCCATCCCTCCATCTTAAACCAGCTCCCTAATATCCTTGATTTCTATACCGCGATGCTGTAACCGCTGTTTAACCAGCTGCAAGCCATATTCGTCTGTATCATGCAGCAGCAGATATACATTGCCATCCATAATGCCCACTGTATCCTCCTGACGAATAGAGCCACTAAGACGATTATCCAGCTCCTGATAATTAACATTTTCTGTTCCCAGCTCCAGCAGTACATTATGCACATCATGCTGCAGCTGTGCTCTTTCCTTAATCCCAGCCAGATGTCTGGCAAATTCTTCCTCCTGCATAATTCTGGTATCTGCCACAAATCTCTTGCTCTGAATACCATTCTCATAAACATAGGCCTTGCCCATAGCCATGGAAATCAAGCGAGCCGTTACAGACAACAGATTCTGCTGATAAATACTCCACTGGTCAAAATCCATACCATAAATCTCAATAATGGCAATAACCTGACCGTTATAAATAATAGGTGCGGCCAAATCAGGCAGATTCAGCTGCAGACCATGATTGACGAAAAGATGGTGATTCTCCAGCATATTTCTGATATAGGCATTTTCCTCAGTCTTACGGGAATGAGGCAATTGTCTAGTTTTATCTCCCAAACGCACCTTTTGGCGCAAATAGTATTGATCCTTGCCCATAACATATATGGCAATATTATTGGCTCCCATAATCTTGCTGGTAATAACTGCCGCCTGGGTAAAGATATTCTCCACCTGTACTGTATCCAGCTGTTGAATAATACCGTATAGCCAGCCAATACTATCATCAGAATTAACAATCTGATAATAAAGCTTGTCCTTAATCTCAATAGATTTTTCATAATTCTTCTGCAGGAAGCCATAGCGCTGATACATATGGTCCAGCTTATATCCCATGGATTCCAGCTTTCCCTGCCAGCTATCTGCCACATAGCCGGTGAAAACACCTAAAAACAGATAGGTGGAATAATGAAAAAGATTCTCTGGAATATAGAATATGCTGGCAATTTCCCCATGACTATTCAAAAAGCCCCAGGTAAGCAATGCTATACAGGGCAATACTGCTGGCATAGACTGCTTTTTGCCATAGATAATACCCATGATAATAATATAAATATAGCAAATATCCAAGCCTGTAGCCTGATTAACCGGAGTACCTCCCTGCAAAATGCTAATAAACAGCACCACCAGAAAAAGGCCTATATTTTCTAAATAAGGCCTGATTTTAGGTAAGTATTTAGTTTTCCAGCTCTCCTCAGCATGTTCAACAGTCTCTGCCGAACCAGCAATACTTTTGTAAACCGGCTTTAGCATTTCCAGCACAGGATATTTGGTCTTTAGGACAAAATGGTAAGTATCTTCCTCATCTGCCTGCCAGCTATTGGCAACAAAGAAATCCTCTCCTTTGCCAGCCACTTCTATCTGAGGCAATTGAGCAAAGCCGTTTACAGTCAACACAATCTGGGTAAAGCTGACTGTTTCCTGAGATTCCACCACAATACGGCTGTTATTTATTTTTTTCTGCAAAATAGAAAACAAGGCATAAGCCGCGTCCTTGGCATAAAGCACCGAGGCAGGCTCTGTATCTGAACCAGCCAAATAAAAATCTTTCTTTTCCCAAGCTGCCGTCAGTAATCTGGCAATAGCGCCTTCCTCTGGCTGCTGTCCCTGACCAAATACCTCTGGCATATGAACTACGCTAACATTTTGCTGATGGGTTTTGCCCCATGCCAACACAAAATCCTCGTAGCATTTCTGAACTGACAAGCCTCTAGTAACATAAAGGAAATGCTCTACCTTGTGGGTTCTTATGTCCTCCAATACCCTGGAAAGAGCCCCCTCCTCCTTGCCATCTGAGAAATACATTACGGCACTAGGATTGTAGAGATTGAAGCTCTCCTCCTGATAATCAGAGGTATCCCATCCCTCCTTGTTCAGGCAGTTTCGCAAAAAATCCATAAGAAAACCAGGCCTGCCGGCCATAAGGACATTCTTCCTAAACTGTTTTATATTTTTCCCCATAATCATACCCTAACCCATATAAAAAAATCACTCGTGTTTTAATTGTAATATTATTTTTCTATCAGATAAATAGGACTATAGACGGAGAATATTGTCACAACTGTAACAAATAAATTTATCTCCACCACAAAAAAGCAAGGAGCCATGAAAATACATTCACAGCTCCTTGCCGGAGGAAGGGAAAAAAGTAATACTCAAAATTGAGTAAGGAAAGGGCTATTTAATTACTGGATATCAACCATCTCAATGCCAAACATGGTGGCCAAATCTACAATCTGCTGCTGAGTAATGGTAAAGCTCAATACAGTATGATGCTCACCGCCAGCCTTAATCCACTCAGTAGAGCCTTTCTTCAGACCGCACTTAGGAGTCCAAAGCTGCTTAGCTACTGGCAGATGTGGAGTCTCAGCCTCTGGCTTGCGGCAATCAACTGGATAGCTAATCAGACGGAAGCCATCTCTGAAATCTGCAATGGTAACATCAATACCATCACCTTCGGCACCGGTAAATACCAAACGGGCAGGATCATCCTTGTCACCAATGCCCAATGGATGAACCTCTACTCTAGGCTTATCACTGGCAATAGTAGGATCTACCTCCAGCATATGGGCACCCAGAATTGCCTCATGTCCCTTACGCAGATCCAGAGTATAGTCCTCCATGAATACAGTACGGTCATTATGAGACATAACCTTCAGTAATCTGGTCAAGGCCGCCAGCTTCCAATCACCCTCGGCACCAAAGCCATAGCCATCACGCATTAACAGCTGAGCAGCCAAGCCTGGCAGCTCCTCCAAGCCCAACAAGGTCTGGAAATTGGTGCAGAAAGCATTGTAGCCATTATCCTCCAGGAATTTCTTAATGGCAATATACTCTCTTAGCTGATAACGGACACAGTGCTCAAAATGCTCCTGAGTATTGTGGCCTGGATTCAGGGTATATGCCTCTGCCAGCTTGGCATATTCTGCATCAATATCAGCTTCAGCCACAGCATCCACATAGGCAACCAAATCCCCTACAGGATAATAATCTACAGTCCAGCCCAGCTTAATCTGAGCCTCTACCTTGTCACCCTCAGTGCAGGCAACATCACGCATGGTATCGCCAAAGCGGCAAACACGAATATTAAAGCTTTCGTTGTAGGCTACAGCCACATCCTGCCAAGCAGCAATTTCAGCAGTAGTCTCCTCATCCTGCCAATGACCATAAACAATCTTGTTGTTCAGCTTCAATCTGGAATTGATATAGCCGTATTCTCTGTCACCATGAGCACTCTGGTGGAGATTCATATAATCAAAATCAATGGTGTCATAAGGAATCTTATTCAGGTACTGAGTAGCCAAGTGGAGCAAAGGCTTCTGCAGCAGCTTGGTACCACGAATCCAGTTTTTAGCTGGTGAGAAGGTATGAGCCCAAACCATAACACCAGCTACATTGTCATTGTAATTAGCATCCTTCATGAACTGGGTAATGCCGTCAGCAGTGGTCATAACCCCTTTGAATACGATTTTGTAAGGCAGCTTGCCAGTACCATTGAGATAATCAGCAATTTCCTTGGTGTTCTTCTCTACAGCCTTCAATGCTTCCTCACCATAAAGGTGCTGACTGCCTGCTACAAACCAAAACTCATAATCCTTTACATTTAACATTTTGTTTTCGCCCCTTTGTTTCTACGAATTTTTCCTTTATTTTTAACTGTAAAATTTGTTAACAGATTTTATTCATCTACAAATGCTTTGCCAGCAGCATTCTCTACCTCAATACCAGCCTGGAACCGCTTGATAAAGCTGCGGCATCCCTCTACCCCCTCTGGCTGTGGTGCCAAGGTAGTAGCAGAAGCATCCTTAAATACCTTTTCATCCAGGAAATCTGCCAAAGCCACGGTGTCATCACAGAATTTGGTATACACAGCCAATACAGCCATACCCCAAGGACCACCCTCGCCAGCGCTATCCATAATGGTAATAGGAATTTCCAAGGCATTAGCCAATACCTGCTGACCAATAACCGGAGTTTTGAACAAGCCACCCTGAGCCAGCATGACATCAGTCTTGACATGCTCCTCATTAATCAGCACATCCATACCTATTTTCAAGGTAGCAAAGGCGGAATAAAGCTGAGCCAACATAAAATTGCCCAGATTCATTTTGCTATGAGGAGTACGAACAAACATAGGCCGTCCAGCCTGAGTATCTGTAATATTCTCACCAGACAGGAAGCTATAGTTTACCAAGCCCCCAGCATCAGCAGCTGCTTCCTTAACCTGATTGAACAACACGCTATACAGAGTATCTGGTGCTACCTCTACCCCCAATGCCTTGGCAAATTCACCAAATAAGCCTGCCCAGGCATTAATATCTGAGGAGCAGTTGTTAACGTGCACCATAGCTACAGGTGCACCGTCAGGAGTAGTAACAATATCAATATCTCTGTGTACCGCCTTCAATGGCTCCTCCAAAACATTCATGGAGAAAGCAGATGTACCTACAGAAATATTACCAGTGCGTTTTCTTACACTGTTGGTGCCTACCATGCCTGTACCTGCATCACCCTCTGGTGGTGCCATAGTTGCTCCAGCCTCCAACACACCAGTTGGATCCAACAGCCTTGCACCAGCTTCAGTCAAGATACCGGCAACCTTGCCTGCTGGCAAAACTGCTGGCAAAATATTCTCCAGCTTCCAAGGCAGATTGCGGATATTTTCCAATTCATCAAATTTCTTTAACATATCCTTATCGTAGGAAGCAATATTTTCATCTATGGGGAACATACCAGAAGCATCGCCAATACCCAATACCTTCTCACCGCACAGCTGCCAATGAATATAGCCAGCCAAGGTGGTGAAGAACTTGATTTCAGGTACATGAGGCTCCTTGTTCAGCACAGCCTGATAAATATGAGCCACACTCCATCTCTGAGGAATGTTAAATTCCAAAGCCTTGGTCAGGTAATCTGCTGCTTCGCCAGTAATATTGTTGCGCCAGGTTCTAAATGGCACCAGCAGCTCATCCTTGGCATCAAAGGCCAGATAGCCATGCATCATGGCGCTAATGCCGATGGAGCCGATTCTCTTTAGCTCCACATCATATTTGGTCTTAACCTCCTGAGCCAGATTGGCAAAGCAGGTCTGCACACCTTTCCAGGCCTCAGCCAAATCATAGGTCCATACCCCATTTTCCAGCTTGTTCTCCCAGCCATAGCTGCCTACGGCAATGGTTTCAATCTCTGAGGTTAACAGCACTCCCTTAATGCGAGTAGAGCCTAACTCTATGCCCAGGGCTGTTTCTCCGTTAACAATTTTCTCCCTGATATTTTCTACTGTCAAGATAGTCCCCTCCTTACCTTGCTTGCAAAATTACTTTTTCTTCTGACCATAATAAGCATTAGGCCCGTGCTTCCGCATAAAATGCTTGTCTAACAAAACCTGTGGCATAGCATCCCTATCCCCTGTTAACATCTGGGTGTGGAAAGCCATCATAGCTACCTCCTCCAGAACTACCGCATTGTGTACGGCGTTAAAAGGATCTGTACCCCAGGTAAATGGACCATGATTCTTTACCAGCACAGCAGGTACATGATCTGGGTTGATACCATACTTCTGGAATCTTTCCACAATCACCCTGCCAGTTTCATATTCATATTCACCCTTAATCTCCTCTGGTGTCATATCTCTGGTACATGGAATCTCTCCATAGAAATAATCTGCCTGAGTGGTGCCATAGGCCCGCACACCCTGACCAGCCTGGGCAAAGGTAGTAGCCCAACGGGAATGAGTGTGAACCACGCCGCCAATATTAGGAAATTTCTTATAAAGAACTCTATGAGTTTCTGTATCGGAAGAAGGATTCAGTTCCCCTTCAACCTTGTTGCCATCCAAATCTACAACCACCATATCCTCTGGCTTCATAACATCGTATTCCACCCCAGATGGCTTAATGACAAACAAGCCTGACTCCCGGTCAATACCGGAAACATTGCCCCATGTAAAGGTAATCAGCCCATGCTTTGGCAGCAGCATATTTGCTTCATAGACCTTTTGCTTCAATTCTTCTAACACAGTTTTTCCTCCTTCTATATAAAAACCATTTTTAACTATTTTCTTCCAAGGAGCTCTTAGCTGTAAGCTTGCTCTTGTGCTCGGTAATGAAAGCCTGCATGATAATGAATACACACAGTAGAGCACCTACCACAATCTTGGTCCACCAAGCAGACAGGGTTCCCTGAAAACTGATAAAGGTCAGGATAACGCCCTGAATCAATACACCAAATAGTGCGCCTGGAATAAAACCTACACCGCCAGTCAACAATGTGCCGCCAATAACAGAGGAAGCAATTGCATCCATTTCCATGCCCATACCATGCAGATTATAGCCAGTCAACATCATCAGAGCATAAGCTATACCACCAAGAGCGGAACAAAAACCACTAATGGTATATACACTTACCTTAGTTTTAAATACAGGCAGGCCCATCAGTGAAGCTGAAGACTCGCTGCCACCTAGTGCGTAGATATTACGGCCAAATCTTGTAAAGCCCAGTACCACCGCTGCCACAATCAAAGCAATAATGGCAATAATAACACCCATAGATATAAATCCTGCTCCCACTGGCAGTCTAAAATCTGCCATAGCCACAAAGGTAGGATTTGTAATATTGATAGTTTCTCTGGATATAACCGCTGTCATACCTCGACAGAACAACATACCAGCCAAGGTGATAATAAAGGGCTGCAAATCGAATTTAGCGATTAGATATCCCTGAATTGCCCCAAAGGCTGTTCCCATTAATAGCACCAAGGCTATAGCAGCAAATACTGATATGCCAGTGTTTGCCAAAAGCCAAGCCAATACCATACAGGTCAAAGCCAGCACTGCACCTACAGACAGGTCAATACCGCCTATTAGCAGAGTGAAGGTAATACCGATGGTTACAATAATCAAGGCTGCATTATCAATAAAGAGATTCAAAAATACCTGTGGCTTCATAAATCCCTTATACATACCAATACCTACGCCATAAAGGATGGCAAAAAGTATTACGGTTACAAAAAAGGAAAAATACTTGGAGGCAATCAACTCACTTATCTTCTTTTTCATGCCTTGTTCACCGCCTTTGCATCAGCTGTCACAGCCTTGGCACTGCGGCCGCTCTTCCACTTATCAAACAAATCTCTAGCCTTTTTAGACTGAATCAGGCAGATAGCAATAACCGCAATTGCCTTAACTACTGGCAGCTGGTCAGCAGATACGCCCAAGGCATACAGGGTTGTAGTCAAGGTCTGAATTGTAACAGCACCTATAACTGAACCGCCCAGATAGAATTTACCACCGGAAAGCAAAGTACCACCCAAAGCAACAGCCAGAATAGCATCCATTTCCATATTCAATCCTGCGTTATTGGCATCAGCTGCCTTTATCAAAGAGCTTTCAATCAAACCAGTTACACCAGCACAGAAACCAGAGAAAGCATATACCAGAAACAGAACCAAAGTTACATTGATACCTACATATTTAGCTGCTGTAGGGTTGATACCTACAGACTGGATAAACAAGCCAATACTGGTTTTCTTCATAACGAAAACCACCAGCAATACCATAGCCAAAGCAATGAACACATTAGTTGGCAATGGCATACCAGGAATTACACCGGCAATGGAAGCAAAGGGCTTGTAATAAACCGTTACAATCTGTCCCTCTGTCAAAAGCTGAGCAATACCACGGCCAGCTGTCATCAGAATCAAAGTCGCAACAACTGCCTGAATCTTAAATTTGGCTACCAGAATACCATTCCAAATACCACACAAAATACCAATTCCCACAGAAGCCAGCATAGCCAAAGCCATAGGAGTTTCTGCTACACCATCGCCACGGCCGCCAATCAAGGTGCAAACAACAGCAGCTGAGATAGCCACCACTGCACCTACAGAAATATCAATGCCGCTGGTAGCAATAACCAAGGTCATACCTAGAGATAGGATAACCAGAGAGCTGGAACGAGTAAGAATATCAATAACACGGCCAAAAAGTCGGCCATCCTCGGTAATCTGTATATCAAAGAAACCTTCTACAAAAATGCCATTAAAAATCAACAGTACCGCCAGAGCCACAATCGGCAAAAACAGGGAACTGGAGGTAAAATTCTTTAACTTCTCCATTATTTTTCACCTCCGGCAATTGCTTCCATAACACCCTCAGAGCTTATCTGATCTCCTGTTAATTCTGCCACCTTTTTCCGGTCTCGCATTACTACCAGCTTGGAGCAGGTACGTACCATTTCATCCATTTCACTGGAGATAAAGGCTACGGACATGCCTTCATTCTTAGCCAGCTCCACTGCCATTTTCTGAATTTCGGTCTTGGTGCCTACATCAATACCTCTAGTAGGCTCATCCAATATCAGGAATCTAGGCTGGGTAGCCAGCCAGCGGGCAATAATAACCTTCTGCTGATTGCCACCAGACAGATTCTTTATCAGCTGATCCCTATCTGATACCTTTATCCGCAATTTGTCAATGAATTTATCTGCCAGTTCCACCTGCTTGCTATAGGGAATATGCGTAAACATACCATCCATAGCCTGCAAGGCCAAAATGATATTTTCCCGTACAGTAAGATCTCCAATAATACCGGACAGCTTCCGATCCTCCGGACAAAAGGCAATTTTTTCCTTCATAGCTGCCATAGGATTGGAGAGTTTTTCCTCCTTGCCATTAATTTTCAAACTGCCGCCAGTAACCTCCTTGAGGCCAAACATCATCTCGGCAGTTTCGGTGCGGCCAGAACCTAAAAGACCTGCCAGACCTATAACCTCACCCTTATGTATCTGCAAGGACACATCTTTAATCTGTCCTGTGCTGGCAGCATGATTTGTTTCAATAAATACCTCATCAGACGGCACGCTTTTCTCTGCCATCTTATCCATATCCTTAACGTCATTCAGGTTCTTGCCAACCATCTTGGCGATGAGTTCCAATCTTGGTAATTTTGCTACTTCATAAGAGCCAACCAGCTCACCATTGCGCAAAATAGTTATATGATCGCACAGCTCATAAATCTGCTCCAAGAAATGAGATATAAAGATAATTCCCATTCCCTGCTTTTGTAACTGCCGCACAATCCTAAAGAGCCGCTCGGTTTCCACCTCATTCAGAGATGATGTTGGCTCATCCAATATCAAAATCTTAGCGTCTACATCTACAGCTCTGGCAATAGCCACCATCTGCTGAATAGCCACTGGATAATTGTCCAGTGTCTTGCTAACATCAATATCTACATCTAATTTCTTAAGAAGTTCTATAGATCTTCTGTTTACTTCCTTCCAATCAATAAAGCCAAATCTTCTTGGCTCCCGACCAATAAAAATATTTTCTGCTACAGTTAGGTTAGGACAAAGGTTTACTTCCTGATAAACAGTGGAAATACCTTCCTCCTGAGCCTCCTTTGGTGTTTTAGGATAAATTTCCTTACCATTCAAATGTATGGTACCACCATCCTTGGGGTAAACCCCTGTCAACACCTTGACCAGAGTTGATTTGCCTGCGCCATTTTCTCCCATCAAGGAATGTATTTCTCCGGCATGCAAGGTAAAATCTACATTTGACAAGGCCTTAACACCTGGAAATACTTTATCTATATGGCGCATTTCCAACAATGCAGCTGCCATAAAAATCCTCTCCCTTATCAAAAATACCCTATTATGGGGTATAAAAAACCACGCCCAGACTCCAAGAGCCGGGGCGCGGCTCATTTTAACTACAGCTAACCTAGGCCACAGCCCCGATTAGTATTTGCGGGATGGCAGGGTTTTCTCTGCTACGTCAGCAGGGAATACGCCTTCATCTACATAAACAATCTTGTCAACTTTCTCGCCTTTCAGAATCTTCTTGGCAGTTTCCATCAAAAGCTCGCCCTGCAGTGGGTTGCACTCAACAGTACAATTGCTCTTGCCTTCAATCATAGCCTGGAAGATACCCTTAACGCCATCAAAGGAAAGAATGGTAATATCCTTGCCTGGCTTCAAACCAGCAGCTTCAATAGCCTGAATAGCACCCAGAGCCATATCATCGTTCTGAGCTACCAGAATATCAATCTTGTTGCCATAGGACTTCAGGAAGGACTCCATAACTTCCTGGCCCTTCTGACGGGTGAACTCACCAGTCTGGGAAGCCAGAATATTGAACTTATCCTTATCTGGAGATGCAGCCATAGCATCATTAAAGCCCTTGGTACGGCCCAAAGCAGCAGTAGATCCTACAGTGCCTTCCAGAACAACAATGTTCAGCTTGTTGCCACCATCACGAGGCTTCAGCTGCTTCTCATTGGCATATTTTGCCAACCACTCAAAGCCCTTCTGGCCCTCAGTCAGCATATTAGTACCAATCTTGGCAACATAGAGGGAATCATCCTCTACCTTCAAGTCACGGTCTACAATAATAACAGGAATCTTGGCATCCTTAGCTTCTTTCAGAACAGTATCCCAGCCAGTCTCTACGATTGGCACAAAAGCGATAACATCAACGCCCTGGGCAATAAAGGAACGAATAGCCTTAATCTGATTCTCCTGCTTCTGCTGGGCATCAGAGAACTGAAGCTCAATGCCAGCATCCTTGGCAGCCTGTTTTACAGATTCAGTGTTGGCAGTTCTCCACTCAGATTCTGCACCAATCTGAGAGAAACCCATTGTTATTTTGTCGCCGTCCTTCTTGGACTGCTCTTCTCCGCCGCCACAGCCAACAGCCAATAGCAGCATCATCATGGAGATAACCAATGCGATAATTTTCTTCATTTAGAAATCCTCTCCTTCTTTTAAGCGAGTTACCAACTCTAAGACTCAGATAACACCCCTGTTTCTGAGCAGCTACTTCCTCTTCCCTCCTCTGCTTTAAAATCCTGCAGTCCAGCCAGTTGCATTCCCCAGCAATAACCGGCCAGTCCCAAACAAAAGATTCTGAAAATACTACATTTTCACAGTATTTTTTCGTCTTTTATCCTTATGTTTCTATACTACACTTTATGGAATCCATTGTCAATGATTTTTTGTGTTCGTGCACATTTTATTTTTTATCATCTCTCTTTTCAGAGCCAGGCAATTGGATGCAATTTTGACATAAACAGCCTATGATGTTATAGTAACAATGAGGATTTTCCATGATGGCTTTTATCTCTGTTACCTGCCATCATAGAGAAATTATCCGCAAAACTATACATTTTAAAAGGGGTTTTTATTATGGCATCAATCTCAAAAAAAGAATTTGGCCGTCTCAGCAACGGCTCCCTGGTATATAGCTATACCTTGGAAAACCGTGCTGGTGCAAAAGCTACTATTATCACCTATGGCGCAAGAATCCAGAGCTTTTTAGTTCCTGATAAGGAGGGTAATTTCAGGGATATCGTTCTAGGCTTTGATACTGCCAAGGGCTACGAAGAAGAAAATTTTTACATGGGAGCTATTGTAGGCCCTCATGCCAACCGTATTCAGAATGCAGAATTTACCATTAATAATACTACCTATTACCTGGAATGCAACGATGGCGCTAACCACACCAATAGCCTTCACAGTGGCAGCACCGGCTTCCATGACAAAATCTGGGGTGCAGAAATCAACAATGGCAAACTGCTGATGTATCAGTTCCGTCCAGATGGAGAAGGTGGCTTCCCTGGTACTCTTACCGCTCAGGTTACCTATGACCTTACTGAGGACAATGCTCTACAGATTGACTATCAGGTAACCTGCGATAGCGATACCATCTGCAATATGACCAACCACAGCTACTTCAATCTAAATGGCATTGGCGGCGGTACCATTCTCAACCACAAGCTGCAGATTATGGCAGATAGCCTTACTGAATCCGATGCTGAGGCTTTGCCAAACGGCAAAATCTATCAGGCCGAGGGAACTCCTATGGACTTCCGTCAACTGACTCCTATTGGAGAAAGAATTGACGATGACTTCCAGCAGCTTATCTGGGGTGCCGGCTATGATCACAACTGGATTCTCAGTGGCCCTGTAAAAGATGGCCTGAGACAGGCTGCCTTTGCTGTTTCTGAGGAAAGCGGCATTACCCTTTCCGTATATACTGATATGCCTGGTATGCAGTTCTACAGTGGCAACTTCCTGGATGGCACCCCTGGCAAAAAGGATATTCCTTGCAAGCGCCGCAGTGGCTTTGCCCTGGAAACTCAGTATTTCCCTAACTCTCCTATGCATCCAGAATTTCCACAGCCTGTGTTAAAACGAGGCAACACCTGGAACTCCACCACCATCTTTAAAGCTGGTTTAGCGGAATAACATGATTAAGGAACCGTTTCATTAAATTTACCCAAAATGAAGCGGTTCCTTTTCTTATGCTACTATTGTCCCTTTTCTTTTTTATTGATTTTATGGTAGGATATTATATATACTTAGTAATGTAATTTATTTGAAATTAATTTTATTATATAAACGGCGTAAAGGAGATTGGACAGTATGAAGGCTATCAGCGTAGACAAGCTGCAGCCGGGTATGGAGCTGGCCCGCACAGTCGTAAATGACGACATGGTGGTTATTCTTTCAGAAAATACCCTGCTCACCAAGGCACATATTACCAGACTGGGATTTTTGAAGATTCCATCCGTATACATCAAGGATGAATACGAGCTAAGCCCTAATTATCAATCTGTAATGGCACTTTTCAACCGAGGCAATGCCTTTGCCTCCGAGTACAAGGAGGTACTCCGGAAAGTAAATTCCATTATTGAGGCTACTACCCAGACTGGAAAGATTCCTGTAGACAAAAGCAAAAATCTTGTACATAGCTCCCTGGCTCCTATGTCCAAGCAAAGCGGTGTTATTGATTATCTCTACGAGTTAAATCACATGGCTGATGATCTTTACAATCATTCCATGCGAGTGGCTATCCTAACAGGCGTTATTGGCAAATGGCTGTACAAAAAGCCTAGTGAAATCAATGACCTGATTCTGGCTGGCTTCCTTCACGATATTGGAAAAACCAAATTTCCTGACCGTCTACAGTCCCGCCGGATAGAAACCCTAAAAGGAGAAGATTTTGAACGGTATATGCAGCACACCATTGATGGCTCCCATCTTATTAATGAGGATCCCAAGCTGGCGGATGGCATCAAGCTGGCTGCCCTCCAGCATCACGAATATATGGATGGCAGTGGCTTCCCATTTGGCACCAAGGGTGAGGAAATTCACGAATACGCCAGAATCATTGCCATTGCTGACCTATATGACAATATTACCACTGAGCGGGAGGGCTTTGTGCGGCAGACTCCTTTTGATGCTATTGCCAAAATAACTGAGGATATGTATTCCAAGCTGGATCCAACCATTAGCGTTACCATCCTCAAAAGAATCAAGGATGCCTTCCTAGGCTCCAAGGTTATGCTAAGCAACGGCCTTGAGGGAACCATTGTCAACTATCCTAATGATTTTGCCCAGCATCCTCTGGTTCGCATAGACCAGGAAAATGTGGTGGATCTGAATCAGCACAAGGATATCAAAATAATCGAATACAATCAGAAATAAAATATCTAATTAGTAATTTACCAAAGATGATGATATGCTCAATCCACTTGGCATATCATCATCTTTTTTATTAATGCATCTTTTAAAATACTCTAACACATTGTTTTCTCCCTAAAAACAAGATATATTTCTTCCACAACAACCTCCAAAGCAATTTTTCTAAAGAATTCTTAATTGAGTGAAAATTTCAACTTGACAAAATAACTATATCAGTCTACAATAACAATAAGAACTGTGCACGAGCACTAACAATTGACGGTACAAGATGTGATGTGTATTACCTAGTCTAGCAATACGGCAAGGTCTTAGGGGCGATAGACCATAGCTGAAGATAGGACAGGAGCACAGTCAATATAGTGTCAAACAGTTTTGCAAGCAGTTATTACTGTAATGTCATCAAAGATTATTTAAGGAGGAGAGGATTTAGTAACGAAGCTAGCTTCTTGTTTAGCTTCAAAGGTGAGCTTTGACAGCTTAAAAAGTTACTTAACAGGGAAAAGCAAAGCTCGGAATTATCAATCTAGGAAAGAAGGGGTATAACAATGAAGAAAATTATATGTGTGTTAACCTGTGTGCTCATGTTTACCTTAATGCTGGTAGGCTGTGGTGGCGGAGACAAACAGGCTGCAAAATCCGCCGATGGTAAAATAAAAATCGGTGTTTCCATTTGGAGCTCCACTGACGTATTAGGATCCCAGTGCAAGCGCATAATTGATGCAGCTGCAGATGCTCTGAACGTAGAGGTTCAGTATGTTGATCAGGGCCATGTATCCGAGAAAGTTACTGCTTCTGTTGAATCTTTGGTAGCAGCCGGCTGCCAGGGTATCATCATCTGCAACTCCTCTGATACTGAGATGGCTTCCGCTATCAAGACCTGTAACGACAACGGTGTATATCTTGCTCAGTTCTTCCGTGTTATTGACAAGAACAAGAACGCTGATATCTATGAGCAGGCTGTAAAGTCCCCTTATTACATGGGTGCTGTGCACGAAAATGAAGTTGAGAACGGCAAGAAGCTGGTTCAGATTCTCATTGACAAGAAGTGCCGCAACATCGGCCTCATTGGCTGGGAGCAGGGCGATGCTACCTGGTTAGGCAGATGGGAAGGCTACAAGGCTGGTGTTGAGGAGTGGAATGCTGCTCATCCATCCGATCAGGTTAAGCTGTCCGATCCTCAGTATGCTGGTACTTCCTCCGAAGGTGGCGCAAAGGCTGCCGAGGCTCTCATGAGCGCAGATCCTACTTTGGATGCTTTGATTCCTGCTGGTGGCGGCGGCGACCCTCTCCAGGGTGCTATTGCAGCTGTAGAGCGTGCTGGCAAGACTCAGTCCATCAAAATCGTTTCCACCGACTTCCTGCCTGACCTGGGCGAGAGACTGGAGAATGGTTCCATCGCTGGTGAGTCCGGCGGCCACTTCTGCGACCCTCTCTATGCCTTCATGATGGTTTACAACGCAATCAAGGGCAACTACACTGGTATTGAGAACAACTTCATTGATGTTCAGTTCCCTTATCTGTATGTATCCTCCTCCAAGGACTATGGCGAGTATGACAAGTACTTTGTAAAGCAGCTTCCTTACACCAGCGACGAGTTGGTTGAGATGGCTAAGCTGCCACTGGATCAGCTGAAGGAAGCAGCTTCCAAGCTGTCTATCGAAGATGCAGCCGCACGTTCAGCTAAATAATTTATTTCCAAAGCTGAAATAAACACTGCAATGGAAGGTAGCCGGCATCAAAACCGATGCCGGCTATTTTTGTAGGGATTTATCCCAGAAGGAGACGACATGGATTCAACTAAGAATGCTGTGGGCGGGAAAAAAATATCTGCCAAGGTAAGGGGCTATCTTATCCTTTTCGCTTTGGTATTTGTATCCTGGCTCATATTCAAGATTTTAACTCCGGACAACTTCGGTTCTCCAGAAAATATGCTCAGCTATTTTCAGGCAAGTCTCATTGCCTCAGCTGGTGCCGTAGGCTTTTACTTCGTTCTCGTTATGGGAATGTTCGATTTCTCCATTGGTGCCGCCATTATCCTGGCCTCCATTATCGGCTGTAAGCTGGCCGCTTCTATGGGCCTGGGCTATATGGGCCTTATTGGTGGCTGTCTGATTGCAGGCGCCATTATCGGTATTCTCAATGGTGTTTTCTACATCAAGCTTCGTATTCCATCTATGATTGTAACTACTGGTCTGGCTCTGATTTATGAGGCTACTGCCAATATTATTGCTGGCGGTGTAGAGCAGACTCTCCCCTCCGATCTGCGCATGTTTGGTCAGATGCCTGGCAACTTAATTCTTGCCCTGCTTACCTTTGCCGCAGCATATTTCATTTTGAACTACACCAAGATTGGTACCTATACCTATGCAATAGGCAGCAACGAGTTCATTGCCAAGAATATGGGTATCAATGTTAACAAGTACAAGGTTCTGGCCTTTGTTATCAGTGGTATTTTCTTCGGTATTATGTCTATTCTCACTATCAGCTATGGTTCATCTATGGTGGCTGTAACCGGTATGGCTTCCATGAGCCGCAACTTTATTCCTACTATGGGATGCTTCTTCGGCGTTGCCTTCAAGAAATACGGCATGCCTATTCAGGCCATTATTTTAGGCGAGTTTATGATTAATATCATCTTCTATGGCTTCGTTGCACTAGGTGCACCAACCGCTATTCAGGACGTAATTACCGGCTTTGCACTGTTGATTATCATTACCCTTACCACTAAAATCACCAAGGGTGAAATCGTAAAATAAGGAGGAGAGCATAGATGAGTGAAATAAGATTACAGGTTCAGAATCTGTGTAAATCCTTTGGTATCACCAAGGCAGTGCAGAATGTTTCCTTCAATATCAACAAAGGCGAGGTTCATGCCCTCATAGGAGAAAACGGTTCTGGTAAATCTACCCTGACTAATATGCTGACAGGTATTTACACAATTGGCAGCGGCAAATTTATTCTGGATGGCAAGGAAGTTCATCCTAAGAATCAGGTAGATGCCAACCTGGAGGGAATTTCCATTATTGTACAGGAGCTAGGCACTTTGTCCGGCCTAACGGTAGCAGAGAATATCTTCTTAGGCCATGAGGATCAGTTTGTAAAGCATGGCATCAAAAACAGAGAGGCTATTAACCGCAAGGCCAACGAACTGCTGCAGCAATATGGCTTCAAGCATATCAAGGCTGAGCATCAGATTGACGAATACAATTTCGAGGATCGCAAGCTGGTGGAAATCGTAAAGGCCACCTACTTCCATCCCAAAATTGTAGTTATTGATGAAACCACTACCGCCCTTTCCCAGGAAGGCCGTGAAGAGTTGTACAAGCATATGGACCGTATCCGCAAGGAAGGCAATACGGTTATCTTTATCTCTCATGACCTGCCAGAGATTCTGGACAAATCTGATACCATTACCATCATGCGCGATGGTGTCTACATCGATACGGTAAAAAGTGCTGATGTAACTGAGGATGATTTGAAGCGTCTCATGGTTGGCCGTGAGGTTACTGGTGACTATTATCGTCCAGACTATGGTGAAAAGGTTTCTGATGAGGTTGTACTTTCTGTACGGAATGTTTCTGTACCAAATGTGCTGGAGGATGTTTCCTTTGACTTACACAAAGGCGAGATTTTAGGCTTTGGCGGTCTGTCTGAATCTGGTATGCACGAAATCGGCAAGGCCATCTTTGGTGCTTCCTATGACCGTACCGGTACTGTTACTTTGGCAGACGGCACTGAAATCAATGATATTCCTACTGCTATCAAACATAGCATTGCCTATACCTCCAAGGATCGTGATAATGAATCCATTATTATGAACCAGAGCATTGGTGATAATATTACCCTCCCTTCCCTGGATGATTTAGCTGGCAAATGCAAGCTGCTTAGCGACAAGAAGCTCAGCGATTTTGCCAACAAGTTTGCTGCTCAGATGTCTGTTAAGATGCAGAATATTGATCAGTTTGTTTCTGATTTGTCCGGTGGTAACAAGCAGAAGGTTGTATTGGCTCGCTGGATTGGCAAGGATTCTGATATTCTGGTGCTGGATTCTCCAACCCGTGGTATTGATATCAAGGTTAAGCAGGATATTTATCAGTTAATGGATACCATGCGCAAGCACAACAAATCCATTATTATGATTTCTGAGGAGCTAATGGAGCTTATTGGTATGTGCGACCGTATCATTATTATGAAGGACGGCAAGCTAAACGGTGAGCTACCAAGAAGCAGAGATTTGGATGAGAACCTGCTCATTTCCAAGATGGTATAAGGAGAAAGTTATGGCTGACAAAGAAAAAACATTATCCAAAGAGGAAGAACTGGCCAAGGCTTCCCGTATGAATAAAATCCGGACCTATCTGCCGGTAGTTGGCCTGGTGGCAATATTTGCCCTGTTCAACTTCCTTACCGATGGAGGTATGAGCAGTCAAAGAAATCTGACCTTGCTTTTGAATCAGATTTATGTAGGTATGATTGCAGCAACTGGTGTATTCTTTATCATGACTATGGGAGGCTTGGATTTCTCCCAAGGCTCCATTCTAGGTATTGCCTCCATTGCTGTATGTATTCTTTCCCAATATGGTATTGGTATTGCCATTGCTGGTGGCGTAGTGGCTGGTGCGGTGATTGGTGCGATTAACGGCTATTTCTATGTAAACCGCAAAATTGCTTCCTTCATAGTTACAATCTGTACCATGTTCCTGTTCCGTGGCTTCATCAAGTACATGGCTTCCGACTCCCCTATCCGGGCCAGCATGGATGTGTACAATTTTGACCACATTGAAATGAAGCTGCCTTTGATGCTGTTGATTATCGCTATTTCCTTTGTAGCCTTCCGCTACACCAAATTCGGTACTTATTTGAAGGCTATTGGTGCTGGTGAAAAGGGTGCTATGTTTGCTGGTATCCGTACTGACCGCATGAAATTCTTGATTTACACCTTGGCTGGTGCTATGACTGGTTTGGCAGCCTTTATCAATATTGCCAAAAACGGCTCTGCTACAGCTAATGTAGGTAATCAGCTGGAAACCCAGATTCTGATTGCTTTGGTTCTGGGCGGTATGCCTATTTCCGGCGGTGCCAAGGTTCGCTTCTCTAATATTATTGTTGGTACTCTGCTGTACTATGTACTCTACAGCGGTTTGACCATGATGGGCTTGACTACTCAGACCATGCAGCTGATTCAGGGTGTTATCTTCCTGATTTTCGTAGCTGTCTTTGCTGATCGCCAGTCCCTGAAGGTAATTAAATAATCCTATACCCCTATCCCTTAGATTTACTATACCTTATCCCCCATATTCATAATCGGACTTACAAAATGAGACTATCGCCAGGTAGTCTCATTTTATTTGGCTAATATATTCTCCTATCTAGCCATACCATGCAAAAAAATATAGAAGCATTTTCTTGGGCCAGTTTAGGTGCTATAATGACAAATAGTTAAATCTTAACCCTAGGAGATGTATTCATGAATATTTTTTTGCTTCTCGCAATTGCTATGTCAATTATTATTCTCTTAATGCGACGGCATATCTATGTGGGCCTTTGTATGCTGGCTGGTGGTGGCTTTATCTGGCTAATGCGGTCTGGACAGCCTCTGGATTTGCTAACCGCTCTACAGCAAACCATGACTATGGGACGCACCTACGATTTGGTGTTTTCCCTCTATCTGGTTATGTGTCTGGAAATTGCCCTGCGTACTAGTGGCACTCTTAACAAAATGGTAACGGCCCTGCAAAGGCTGTTTTCCAGTGCCAAAGTTACTTTGGCTATTATGCCAGGCTTTTTAGGTCTGCTGCCCTCTCTAGGGGGAGCAAGATTCTCAGCTCCTATTGTGGAGGAAGCCTGTGGCAAGCTGGAGGCTACGCCAGAGGACAAGGCGGCTATTAATTTCTGGTTCCGTCATCCCTATGAGTTTTCCAATCCCATTATTCCTGGCATGATTATGGCCTGCAGCATTGCTCAGGTGCCCTATGCTCACTTTGTGGGCCAGACTGCCTGGGTATCCCTGCTGTGCTTTGTGGTAGGCTGGCTGGTGCTCTTAACACCTCTGCCAAGGAAAAGCACTACTAAAGTAGAGATGCAAAATAAAAACCGTACATCATCCGGCTCCTATTTGGATATTCTACTGGCTATCTTTCCTATTGGCTTTACCTTTTTGTTGGTAGTTTTTGCTAGTCTTAATGCATCTGTAGCTATGGGAATTACTACCTTGCTGCTTTATGGCATTCTGAAAGCCCTGGGCCGTCAGGTTTCCCTAAAGGAAATGATTACTGGCTCTATTGATAAAAAGATGTTTATCAATGTTCTTTGCATTCTCTATTTCATTCAGATTTTGACTGTTACCAACACTCTGGCAGAGCTGGTAACAGCCTTTCAGACAGCCCCCTTGCCTATTCCGGTAATTATTGCTGGCATTTCTCTGGTGGTGGGTATGCTTACAGGCATGAGCCAGGCTCATGTAGCCATTGTTATGCCCATTGTAGCAGCTATGCAGACTGGCAGCCTTACTCTGGCGGCTATAGCTATGGTATATGGCGTAGCAGGGCAAATGATAACCCCAACCCATGTCTGCTTCACTGTAACCACTGATTATTTCAAGGCAGATTTCTTTGCCGTATTGAAAAAAATGGTTATGATAGAGATTATTGTGCTGACAATATTCTCTATCATAACCTATTGTGTGTATTAATTCTTTTATATGCAAATCCCACAGTGCTGTAATCTACAATAGTAAAAATGCTGATTTGTAGAGCCAAAGAATTATTTGCATAATGCATACATATACTCTTTACTAAGGCATGGCATATACCCTTACAGGCACGCTCGCGCTATATTGATGTGCCTCACGCTGCTAAACTCATTTAATCACATGAAAAGCTTCACGATGTTCATCTTTTCATGGCTTAAATTCGTTAAGAAGCGAGGCACATCGATATACCTGTTAAGGGTATATGTCATGCCTTCTATTTTGTGTATTCATTGCACCTTCCTGCTTTGGCACTGTTTGAAATTTTGGCGTATTGACTGGAATAGAACAGCAGATGATAGTACCCTAAGAAAACCCTTGCTAAGCCTCGGTGCTTAATGAGTTCAAGCAGTAAGGCGCAGAAAGAATTTAGCATCCGCTAGGCTCAGCTAGGAGTGGGCAATATGCCAGCGACATATTGCCCGGAAAAAGGTGACCGCCGTGTCACTTTTTTCCGCGACGAGCGATATTTAGTTCATACTATCTCTGATGTGGCTATTAAGTACAGTAAAGGTAGAATGATTCGACAACAGCCGGAGGGGCATGACACTTTTGCGTCGGGCCCATTAAGTCGGACAGAGCAAAAGTCGTTATGACCGTAGGCTGTATTTCAGAAACTGCGGATATAATGACTTTCATTTACAATATTTGAGTAGATAGGCAACTCGACAAATCAAAATTTTCAAATGAATACCTACATATTCACAAATGTTTCCCCATCCTCTAGCATCACATAATCCGTTATCCCACGCTCTACCAGCCTTGCCCTCATTGCTCTGCGAGTAATAACCCCGTGGGCTACATTATCAAAATGTGTCAACAGCAGTTTAGCGTTTGGCAAAGTTTGATGTACACAATCCACATCCTCATCATTCATGATTAATCGGCCAAATTCTTTCAATTCCGCTCCACAGGCATTGAGCATTATAACCTCTGGCTCATATTCCTCCAACACTTTGCGTACCCCTTCATACCAGATAGTATCTCCAGCCACATACAAACTTTTTTCATTTTCGGCTTGAAATAAAATACCACAGGCCTGAGCGGAGGACTTGATAGTTCCATGCAAAGCAGGAGTCTTATTCAACACAACATCACCAAATTTAATACCTTGTGCTTCCATAATACGCACATCCTCAAATCCCGATTGACGCAGACAGCCAGCATCCTCCTGATTGTGAACAAAAACAGGCAATTTGTGATTTAATACATCTCCATATGTTCCTGTTTTCATATTAATGTCTATATGATCAGGATGTATATGGGTAATAATATAGGCATCGACACCTTGCAAAACAGCTTCCACTGTTTCTGGCAAAGGAAATAAAGGCATCGGTATTTTAGCCATTACTGAATCTACAGGTTGATATGGATTATTCGGAATATCATCAAAACAACCGAAACCATATTGCTCCACCAGCCAAGGATCTAATAGAAATGTTTTTCCCCCATAGGTAATTTTGTTTGTGGCACTACGAATTTGTTTTATTTTCATCTTTTTTACCTCCATAAACTTTTTAGATAATTCTAGCAGTAATATGGCATGAAAAAAAGAAATAATTTTTGACTATGCCGCAACTAAATGGTTGCGGTATACTGGATATGAGGTGAGATATACATGAATAAAAAACATCTTCAATATTTTTTACTTGCATATGAAACAAAAAATATTCAACGAGTAGCAGAATTACTTTTCATCTCTCGTCAAGGAGCCAGTAAAATCATCCGTGAATTAGAACGCGAATTAGGCTCAAATCTATTTATTCGTTCTGCAAAGGGATTAGAACCTACTGATTTTGCCAGAACACTATTCCCCCATGCCAAAAAGCTATTAGAGGAATATGAGTATATTACAGGTATAAACACTTTAGCCAAACAAAAGAAAAGTGTAATTACTATTTATACCATAGATAATATGGTGAACTATTTATCAGCAGATTTTTTTAAAACTTTTCGTCAGGCTTATCCTGATACTATACTCAGCATAATCGAAGGAACAGATGATGCTGCGCTAAATTCTCTTTTATTGCAAAATGCAGATTTTGCTATTAGTACAGGCCCCATTGACGAAACGCGTTTTGCTGCCATTCCCTTATTTTATACCCGCTACTGTATAGCCATGTCCAATAAACACCCATTGGCCCACAAAGAATGTATTACCTATCAAGAACTACACCAACAAATGATTATCAGCAAAGGCAGAGCTTTTAATTGCTTCCGCAGTAATATGGAACAACATATCCTTAGCAAAGGCATCAAGGTGGATATTTTTGCCGAAATCACCAATGTAAATGTAGCTTTGGATTTGGTAGAACAACTCCCCTTACTTTATCTAAATTACGATTATGTATTACTAAAACACCAAAGAGAAAATATTATCTTGAAATATCTACAAGCAGAAATTAATGGCCAAAATATGTATTTAATTACCTTAAAGGATATTATCCCTCGTAAAGTATGCCGGGAATTTCAACAGTTTTTATTGACATGGCTAAAAAAAAGAAAACCGGCCTCCCAAAATTAGATTATAAATCTAACTTTTGGAGGCCGGTAAAATTTTCACGGTTGCTATAGCGCTCCTGTTTAAATGGAGAAACGGTTTAGCTCGCCCTGCAGCTTGGTTGACAGTTCTGCCAAGGCATTGGAAGCAGTCTGTATCTCCTGCATTGAGGCAAGCTGTGACTGACTTCTATCACTGATATATTTCATACCTTTGGTATTTTCTTCCAGATAAGCGGAAATATCATGTACTGCCTGCTGTACCTGCTGGCTTCCATCACGCTGTTTATCAGACAACATCTTGATTTCGTTAATCTTGCTAGTAAGATTTTCGATGGAAGCAAAAATTTCTTTAAAGGAATCCACGGTCTGACGTACAGACAACACGCCAGTCTCTACGCCCTGACAGCTTCGATCCATATTTTGGATTGCCATCGTCGTTTCATTTTGTACCTGAGTGATAATTTTAGCAATCTCCTTAGCTGCTTCATCGGTCTGATTTGCTAACTTGGAAACCTCCTCAGCCACAACGGCAAAGCCACGGCCATGCTCACCTGCCCTAGCTGCCTCAATAGCTGCATTCAAGGAGAGTAAATTGGTCTGCTCGGCAATCTCACTGATGGTATCTACAATCTGACCAACCTGATTGGATTTCTCACCTAGTTCAGCAATTGCGCTGGCCGTAGCATTAACATCCGACTGAATGGTCAGCATCTGCTGTACAGCTGAATCTGACTTGCGTGAACCATCGTCTGCTATCTTCTGGCTATCAACTGCAGCTGCTGCCGCTGCATCTGCTGCAGTGACTGTTGAGTCAATCGCATCCACCATATCCGTAATCGTAACAATAGAATCATGGGAAACAGCAAGCTTGGCCTGAGTATTCTTTGCAGCCTCTGCCATATGCATTTTGGTTTCCGTTGCAATATCCACCACGGACTCTACCGTAGCAGAAAGTTCTTCAGAAGCCGCTGACACGCTCTCGCCAGTTTCTGCAGATTTGAAAATCAATTTTTTCAAACTATCTACTGTCTTATTAAAGCTTTCCCCTAAAGCACGGATTTCGTCCAAACCATTATCGGTTTCAATTTTCTGACGCAAATCACCATTGGAAATTCTCTGTAATGCTCCAAGCACTTCATTCAACGGACTGGTAATACCAGCTGACAAGCGGATGGCTGCCAATACGCTGATAATAAAGGCTACAGCTGCCAACACCAAATCTATCAAGGCAATTGACCAAAAATGACGGTAAATATCTGCTAGAGGCTGATAGGTAATAATCCCCCAGCCATATTCATCAACAGGTGCATAAGCAATCAATGAATCAACGCCCATACTGGAATCGCCTTGCATTGTACCTGTTTCACCCTTGGTAACTGCAGCTGCATAAGGCAACTCCATCAAACTATCCTTGTTCTCAATACTTGATTTGTCAGGATGAGCCATCAATACGCCATTTTTGTCGATAATATCCATATAGCCAGTCTCACCCATGACTATGCTGTCCGTAGTATCCCATAGTGATTTGAGAGATATATCAGAAGCAACTACTCCGACAATTTCACCGTTTGCTCCCCTAATAGGATCGGCAATAGTCAGGCATAAATGCTTCGTTGTGGATGATACATAGGCATTCGTGGCAAAACTATCACCCTTGATAGCTGCCTTGAAATACTCTTTTTCTGCGCGATTAGCCAGCTTGCCGCTAGAACGCACAATCTGATTGCCATCCTTGTCCAACACGGCAATCAACTCAAACTGATTATTCTTTGCCTGTATATCCTTAATTGCCTGCAACATCTGCTCAGGCTGCATAGCACGTACAGAGGGCATAGCTGCAATAGCCATATTAGTCCCCCGATAAGCATCAATATTGTGCTTGAATGCTGCCGCCATCTGCTGGTTGAACTGCAAATCTGCCTGCACCGTTGTTTCTTTCAAACTGCCAAGCAAAGTAACACAATTAATGATAGATAAAATCAGCAAAGGTACACAAAAAAAAAGTACAAACAACATCATCAGCCGTGACTTTAATGAATGATTCATTGAAAATTCCTCCTATTTAAGCAATTAACATACTTATTTGTCAATTGTAGCACCGTACACGAACAAGTTCAACTAATTTTATCTATATTCCTTGGCTTTTTGCGTGCTATTTCAAGTTTTCTGCCACTGTTTTATAGATTTCTTCATCACTTATGGCTCCGTGGCGAATAATAACAGGTTTACTGCCAGTACAGTCTACAATAGTAGATTCTCTGCCGATGGCGCAAGGGCCACCATCCAAGATCATAGCCAGCCGCCCAGCCATATCTCCAAAGACATCTGCCCCGCTCTTGGGGCTTACATGTCCAGAAATATTAGCACTAGGCACCGCCAAAGGCGCCCCCACAGTCTGCAATACTGCCAAAGCCACAGGATTATCCGGAATACGGATCCCCACTGTATCCCTACCGCCAGTCACCAACTCTGGCACCTGAGCTGCCTTGGGCAACACTACCGTAATCGGCCCAGGGGCAAATTTTTCCAGCAATTTCCGCGCCATCAGTGACACATAAGCAGCTATCTGCTGAATCATATTCACATTAGCCACCTGCAGAGAAAAAGCCTTGCCAACTGGACGATTCTTGGCCGCATAAAGCCTTTCCACTGCCTCCACATTCAAGCCTAAAGCACCAATACCATAGACGGTTTCCGTAGGAAAAGCCACCAGTTCACCAGATTTCAAAAGCTGAGCAGCCCTTTGAATCTCCCTTTGCTGACGGGACACATCCCTGATGTGCACCATTTCTGTAGGCTGATTAAAAATATCTTCCATATTTATCCATCTCCATTTTAGGCCTTCCACAGGATTACTACCCGCTCAATCCCAGCCAAATCCCGCAGAATTTCACATTTGCCCCACTGACTCATGTCTTTAGCCAAGGCTTCCAGCTGACAAGCCTGATGAATGCCAACTTCCATAGCCAAAAAACCGCCATCTTTCAGCAAATCACCGGATTCTGCCAGCAAACGGCGATAAAAATCCAAACCATCCTCGCCGCCATCCAGTGCTCCCATTGGCTCATAAGCCTTTACATCGGCAGCTAAAGTAGCAATATCTGCTTTGGGAATATAAGGTGGGTTAGAAACTATAGCATTCAGCAGCTCTCCCTTGGCCTTCAAAGGCGCCAGCAAATCCCCCTGGAAAAACTCCACCCGCTGAGATAACCCCAGAGAAAGGCTGTTTTCCTGGGCTACCGCCAATGCTCCCGGCGAAATATCCACCGCCATAGCTCTTAACTTAGGAAGATAATTCAAAAGAGATAAGCAAATAGCTCCTGTGCCAGTGCCAATATCTGCCAAGATACTATTTTCCCCAGCCGCTGGCAATCTCTGCAACACAGCCTCCACCAGAATCTCCGTATCGGGACGAGGTATCAGAGTATCTTTTGTTACCTTGAAGTCCAAGCCCATAAAATCTCGATGGCCAGTAATATAAGCTACCGGCTCATGTTGTACCCGCCTTTTGATACATTCTCTATAAGCTGCCAGCTCTGATTGCTCCAAAGGCTGATCAAAATGCACATAAAGGTAAATCCGCTCTGGCCGATTGAGCACATGGGCCAGCAAAACCTCTGCATCCAGCCGGGGAGAATCCAGCCGAGCCTTCTGAAAATACTCCTCTGTCCATTTTAGAATTTTCCCAATGGTCCAAACTTCTGACATATTATTGCACCTTTTTCAGTCTTTCTGCCTGATCTGCTGTAATCAAGGCATTTATCAGCTCATCCAGCTGACCATTCAGCACAGACTCCAGCTTATGCAGGGTAAGGCCAATACGATGGTCAGTAACCCGTCCCTGAGGGAAATTATAGGTTCTGATTCTCTGACTCCGGTCCCCAGAACCTACCTGGCTCTTACGGTCTGCCGCAATGGCATCAGCCTGTTGCTGCTGTGCCTGCTCCAGCACTCTGGCTCTCAGCACACGCATGGCCTTTTCCTTGTTTTTCAACTGGGATTTTTCATCCTGACACTGTACCACAATACCTGTTGGCAAATGGGTAATACGAATGGCAGATTCAGTTTTATTTACATACTGACCACCAGCACCACCAGCCCGATAGGTATCAATCCGCAGCTCCTCTGGGCGAATGTCCACATCTACCTCGTCCGCCTCTGGCAATACAGCCACCGTAACAGCAGAAGTATGTATACGGCCACCGGATTCTGTAACAGGCACCCGCTGTACTCTATGGGTACCGCTTTCGTACTTCAGCTTGCTATAAGCTCCCTGTCCCTCTACGGCAAAGGAAATTTCCTTGAAACCGCCAATTTCGGTAGGATTGGCATCCATAATATTGACCTTCCAGCCCTGGGCCTCAGCATAACGGGAGTACATTCTAAACAAATCCCCAGCAAAAAGGGCAGCCTCCTCGCCACCTACACCGCCACGGATTTCCACAATAACATTCTTGTCATCATTAGGATCTCTAGGCAGCAGCAAAATAGGCAACTGTTCATCCAGCTCCTCCTTGCGGGCTCTCAGCTCTGCTAGCTCCTCCTCCACCATATGGCGGAACTCATTATCATCAATACCCTCGGACAGCATATTCTTGTCGTCCTCAATGCCGGTACAAACCTGCTTGTATTCCCGATAGGCTGTAACAATAGGCTCCAAGCCAGCATGCTCCCGATTGTAGCGCTGCCAGCGGGACATATCCTCCAATACAGAAGGATCACTTATCATGGATTCCAACTCCAGATATTTGTCCTCTACAGCCTGCAATTTATCCATCATGTTCATATATTAATACACTCCATCTCTATAATCCCCACTGCCGGCAGGAATTTTATCAGCAGGCAGTACCGCCTTGGCAGACTCAATAGCCACCTCCAGCATATCCGGCTCTGGCTCTCTAGTAGTTAAACGCTGCAGCCACAGCCCCGGCTTTACAGCCCAGCCCAGGATACAATTATCAGAATTTGCCGAAAATCTAATAATCTCATAGGAAATACCTGCCACCACCGGCAACAGCACAATTCTGCTTACAATTCGCTCTATGAGGCTAGGCCAGCCCAAAAAGGCAAAAACAAAAATACTTACTAGCATTACAATAAGCAAAAAGGAAGTGCCACAGCGCTTGTGAAATCTGGTATGCTTCATGGCATTTTCCACCGTCAAGGCCTCTCCCGCCTCAAAGCAAGCAATGGTCTTATGCTCTGCTCCATGATATTGGAACACCCGCTGAATATCCTTCATGCGGGAAATTCCCACAATATAGGCTATAAAAATAAACAATCGCAGTACACCTTCCATGAGATTCAGGAAAACTGGATCCTCTGTAATGCTGTGAAAAAGCTTGGCTGCCCCAGTAGGAATAGCAATAAACAAAACAGCTGCCAGCACAAAGGCAAAAGCAATGGTTCCTGCCAGCTCCCTATCAGAAAGCTGTTCCTCCTCTTCCCCAGCCATCTGAGCAGAATAACCCAGGGAACGAATACCAATAACCAGGGATTCAATCAGGGACACACAGCCTCGCAACAGAGGCTTTTTCAATATTGGATATCTATCACTAATAGAATTAACTGGACGGCTGCTTATCTCAATTTTACCCTCTGGAGTGCGGACTGCCGTAGCTGTCAGCTCCGGCCCCCGCATCATAACGCCTTCAATAACAGCCTGACCGCCGATAGTAATTTTCTTCTCTTCCATATCTATGTAAATCCTTTCTCAAAAGGCTATTCATACAAAAAAAGAGCAGGACAATCCGTCCTGCTCTCCCAGTTCTTATTTTGCGTAACGCTTGTTGAACTTCTCAATACGACCACCAGCTGCGATATCACGCTGACGACCGGTGAAGAAAGGATGGCACTTGGAGCAAACATCAACTCTCAGCTCAGCCTTAGTGGAGCCAGTGGTGAAGGTGTTGCCGCAACCGCAGATAACCTTTGCCTCAAAGAATTCTGGATGAATACCGTTCTTCATATATATACACCTCGCTTCTTCCCATATTGGGCGTATTACAAGTCCTCTCTGCGAAGACTTGGTCCGACTTAACTTCCCAAAATGGGACAAAGCCGAAAAAATCAACTTCCCGGATTCAAAATCCGACTTGTGATATTATATCATAGCCCCAATTCTGGCGCAACAAATAATTAGAAAAAAATGTTGAAATTTTACCCACTTTACACCATAATGTATACATTGAAAAAAAGTAAAATGAGACTTATTCAGTGGGAGCTTTAGACTCCCACTGAATTTAGTCGAATAAATCCAGAGCCTTACGGGTGCTTAACTCCCTCCTAAGAGGAGGGCGTCTTAGCACCCGTTAGCATGGGGTAAAAATGTTTGTATATTGAGAGGTATAATTTTATGAGCGAAAAAGATCCTACTATCCAGTGCAGCTTTTGCAAGCGCCGTGTGGTAGTACATTCCCAATATGATTTGCCAGTATATGACCCACGCAGTGGCTTTGCCCTGTGTGCTAGATGCGTAACAGATATTTACAAGGCCATTGAGGCTCATCAGGTAGAGGTCAACAAGGAAGCTGACGCTGAAACCATGAGCAATCTGGATGAGGAAATGTCCAGAATCAAGCCTCACCTTATTAAGGAATATCTGGACAAGTATATCATCAATCAGGATCAGGCCAAGAAAATCCTATCTGTAGCTGTTTACAATCACTACAAACGAATGAAATACGGCTTCGATCACAAGGAAGATGAGCTGGATGAAATCGAGAAATCCAATGTGATTATCCTTGGCCCTTCCGGCTGTGGTAAAACCGCCCTGTTATCCCATCTGGCCAAGATGCTGGATATTCCTTTTGCCGTAACCGATTCCTCCAGTCTTACCGAGGCTGGCTTTGTAGGCTCTGATGTAGAGGTAGCTGTCCGCAATCTGTACTATGCCGCCGACAAGAATATTACCCGCTGTGAACATGGTATTATCTATCTGGACGAGTTCGACAAAATCGCCCGCAAATCCGGAGAGAACAACACCATTACTGCTGATCCAGGCCATGAGGGTGTACAGCAGTCCCTGCTGAAAATGCTGGAAGGCAGCGAGGTAGAATTTACCGCCAGAGGCCAGCGAAAGCATCCAGAGGCTCCTACCATCAAGGTAAATACCAAAAATATTCTCTTTATTGTAGGCGGTGCCTTTGTAGGCATTGAGAAAATCATTGCCAAGCGATTGAAGGCTACTGATACCGGTATTGGCTTTGGTGCCAAAATCGAAGGCCAGAATGAAAAGCCAAAATACAATGATTTGATTCATAAAACCAGACCAGAGGATTTGATGAAATTTGGTATTATTCCAGAAATCATTGGCCGTCTCCCTGTTATCTGCACCTTGGAAGATTTGGACGAAAACGCCCTGCTGCGGATTCTCACCGAACCTCGCAATGCTCCAGTAAGACAGTACAAGAAGCTGATGGAAATGGATAATGTGGATTTGGAATTCTCTGATGATGCCCTTCATGCTGTAGCCCAGAAGGCTATTGAGCGTAAAACCGGCGCCCGTTCCCTCAAGGGAATTATTGAGGATGTTATGCTGGATATCATGTTTGATATTCCAAAATCCGACAAACACCGCAAGGTAATCATTACTGCTGACTGCATTAACAACCATGCCACACCTATTGTTGAGGATTTAGAATAAGAAAAACTAAAAAGGCTTCTCTAAACGCATTTTGCTTTAGAGAAGCCTTTTTTATAACCCCTACATTATTGAAATAAAATGCCTTTGCATCTTATTTTAATTTTTCGAGATCATTTTTTACTGCATCTGCTATTCCCAATATAGACTGAGACGAAGCAGATATTTCCTCAGTTGTGGCTGCCAGATTGCAGGTTTGCTGGTTAACAGTTTTAACAATATCCTTCAATTTAGCCAGCTTGCCCACCATATCCGTAACATGCTTCAGGACTCTTCTCTGACTTTCATTACTGCTAACAGCAGTTTCTTTGGAGCTGGCCGCCAATTTGTTGATTTCATTAGCCACAACCGCAAAGCCACGCCCTGCTTGGCCAGCCCTGGCTGCCTCAATGCTGGCATTCAAGGCAAGCAGATTCGTTTGGGAAGCAATATTTACAACCTCTGCATTGTTCTTATCAAGAGCCTGCACCAGTTTTTCTATTTCGTCCAGTGCCACCTGCACTTCCTCACAGAAGCTGTCCACCTCTCCTATTTCGGAAGATATATTAGAGCTTTCCTCTGCATTGACATCATTGCCTTTCACCATTTCATCAACAGAGCTATGTAGCTGATTGAATTGCTCATTCACCTTGCGGATTGTTTCGACAACCAATTGCTGAGTTGCTTCTATGTGATTTTTTTCTTCCCGCACCTCTTCGGCAAGCTTGACAGCCTTATGTTTCTGCGCTTCAGCTGTATCTTTAAGATAATGAATACAATTTTCTTTTTTATTAAACCCATTATATATGGCGATAGCCATTTTTTCGCAGGTCTCATAGCCACAACATTCGCAATCTATCTTGCGAGATGCTTCTGTATGCTTCAACATACTGTTAAAAATATTTTCCAATTCTTCCTTATTTGGTTGCCGCACACGGCAGGAAGCTGAACGGTCTGTATATTGACGCAGATAATCCTCCAAACGCAAATGTACAAACTGCGAATTTAGCTTCTTCAAGCGGTCAGCCGGCGATAACTTCTTTGACCAAGGGCTTTTTTTATTGCTTTGTTTACATTCTTCCCGAATCTTCTGCACATTATACAGTGCATCATCCGTTTCTAGTTTGGACTTCTCTATGGCAGTACCGTACAGACAACCCATGCCACAGTTTAGGGCATCAATAAATAATTCCTTGTTCCCTCCTCTGGCAATATCCTTTTTATGCTTCTCCAGATAGTCAAAAACATGCTTTTCTCCCTCTATCTGACGAATGTAGATGTCCTCACCCAAGAACCAATATACATTCTCCTTCAGGCCCCCCGGCATAGGATAAAGCGACCCCAAGCCATATTCAATCTCATCGCTGGCCAGATGCCCGCTGATATTATGTTTTCGCACATATGCCATAAGATGCTCAAAGGTTACATTGTAATTTACATAACCATGATTATTACTGTCCTCTATTTCTGCTTTCTTGGCAATACACGGACTAATAAAGGCCAGCTTATCCTGTATCCCCATTTCTTTACGGGCATAAATAGCGGCGCACATCATGGGGCTCTGAACCGGAAACAGCTTCGGCAAAAGTTCGGGAGCGTATCTTTCGATATAACCCACTACTGCCGGGCAGGGCTGTGAAATTCCTCCCTGAAAGTTGTGCTTTTGAATATAGTTCAAGTACCCCCAGGTGGTAATATCCGCACCAAAGGAAACATTTATTATCCTGTTGACACCCAGTTTCTTCAACCCACCTAGGACTTTTTCATATTCGTCCATATAATTTGCTCTAAAAGCAGGAGCAACCAACAGTGAAATAGATTCTCCTCTTTGCAAATCGGCAAAAAATCTCTCTGTATCATCATAAAATGCTCTGGCATTATGCTGGCACGCATCAATACAAGCACCGCATCCAATACACTTTGCAGGGTCTACATTTATACTTTGGATTCCGTCCTGCTCAACAGCTATACAGGCGCCTTCGCAATAGCAGGCTCTAATGCATTTATTGCAACCAATACATTTGTCATTGGTATAAACTAATTCCATGTATCTACTCGCTCCTATCACATACACACATATATACAATCACTGTTATTATTGTATTATACTATCGTTTTGCTCAAATAGCTACACTAAATTATACTCTTTAAATTTAGTCAACCTGACTATTTTTATCATAACCATGCAGCTTGTGCTTGATTTCCTTATCGGCATACATACGCTGGTCCGCCAAGGCAATTACCTGCTGCACTTCCTGACCATCATCTGGATAGCGGGCAAAGCCCAGACTTACAGTAATGTGCAGTTTTTTATCCAAACACCGTACCCGCTGAGCAAAAGCCTGGTCGATATTTTTCTTAAATTGTTTATACCTAGCTTCCTCAACCTCTTCATCCACCAGAATCACAAATTCATCCCCGCCGATTCTGTAGGCTGGATAACTGGTATTTTCCTGTATTCTTTTGGCAACCTTCTTTAGGAGGGCATCCCCTACATTATGACCAAATCTATCATTGATAGTCTTAAAATAATTTACATCAATATAGCATAAACCAAAGCTGCTGCCCTCCTGCACTAGATGCTCCAAACTAAGGTCAAAGCTTCGCTTATTCCTCAGTCCTGTCAAGCCGTCCATAAGGGACATTTGAGAAAACATCCTCTTGGCCTCTGCCAAACGCAGAAGCATATAGCTCATGGCTGTAAATAATAGCACCAAAAAGAAACCAAAAAATCCATGAGTCAGTATCTCCCGATAATTATACCAGCCCTTAGCCGGCATAATAGCCAGCTTCAATCTAGTGTCCAAAACCTGAAATTCCACTATCTCCGGGTCTACCATCTCCTGCCCCAAAGCAAGAACCGGATGCCAGTCCTGACATATGGGACAAAAGAAATCTAATGTATAGGCATATTCAAAGCTGTTAAAGTTTTCTATTGTAGCACGAAAAACATCTGGCACCTTGATAATGGCTATGGTAAAGCCCCAAAATACCTTTTGGCCGGACTCATCAGTTTTATACACTGGATGCCGCAGCGCTATGCCCTTGCCTCCCTGGACTAAATCAAAAGGCCCCTGAATAATTGTTTCACCAGTATCTTTAGCATATCTTGATATAGGGCCTCGTTTTTCATCCTGAAGCAAATCCAAAAAGACAGCCTTATTGCCATCGAATGGATATACCTTCGTCACCTTCCCCTGGGGTGCCAGTTGCAAGCTGGCAATATAGGGATGATATTTCATCAGCCTTTTGGCTGTGCTGTCAAAACTCAAAACCTGCCAATTATCCCCATCAGCCAATATTATCTCCAAAGCGGAAGCCACGCCATAGATTTCTTCAATATCCTTTTCCAGGTAAGCAGCTCTATTTTCAGCATTTAAAACAGCCCGATTGTGTTTTTCCGACTGTATGGCCTGCCAAATATCATGCATGACCAGACCATAAATAACCATGGCTAGGACAAATATACCTGTTACAATTTTAAACTTATTTCTTATCGCCCAATTATCCCCTGCCATGTACAGCCAGCCTCCTTTTCTTTTCTCTTCTCTTCCTGTGAATAACAATTATTATCATACAATTATTTTTAGATAAATTCAAGACATTTTTCCTAGTTTTTATTAGAATTTAATTAAAAAGCTGCCTGCATATATTCCGCAGACAGCTTATTTTTTATTTGTTTTTAATCCACCTGACCATGATATTCAATAGAGCGGATTTCCTTCACGGCATTCTTTTCATCCACCATAACTACAGTTGGCTTGTAGGCAGCAGCTTCTTTTTCATCAAAAAAAGCATAGGCCATGATGATAACTATATCCTCTGGCTGTACCATGCGGGCAGCAGAGCCGTTGAGGCAGATAACGCCGGAATTGCGAGGACCTGGAATAACATAGGTTTCCAGACGGGCACCATTGTTGTTGTTAACTACCTGTACCCGCTCATTAGGCAGGATGTGGGCAGCTTCCATCAGGGCTTCATCAATAGTAATGCTGCCCATATACTTCAAATTGGCTTCCGTAACAGTGGCGCAGTGAATTTTGGACTTTAGCAGATTCAGTATCATTGTTTTTTCCTTTCTGAATACAGGACAGCTTTTAGCAACCGATAATAATATTGTCAATCAGGCGGGTTTTGCCGATTTTAACGGCAATGGCCAGTAGGCTTTCACCCTTAACCTGAGAAATTTCCTTTAATTCATCAAAGCTGTATAGCTCTACATAATCAATTACAGCCATAGGCTCTGTAGCAATTTCATTGCGAACAATATTTTTCAAGACCTCTACAGATGTTTCCCCAGTCTTGTAGGCCTCTTCAGCTTTCTTCAAGCTTCTGGACAACACCAGGGCTGCCTGCTTTTCCTCTGGGGACAAATAAGCATTGCGGGAGCTTCTTGCCAAGCCGGATTCCTCACGGACAATAGGTACCATATTTACATCCACCTGAATGTTCAAATCCTTCACAAAGCGTTTGATAACCAGTACCTGCTGAGCATCCTTCTGACCGAAAAATGCCTCCTGAGCCCGGCTCAAATTCATCAGCTTGGTAACTACAGTAGCTACGCCACGGAAATGACCAGGACGCTGACCACCGCAAAGCTTGCCAGTAAAGGCAGATTCTACATTAACATAGGTGCCATAACCCTCTGGGTACATTTCAGCAGGCTCTGGATGGAATACAGCATCCACACCTACAGACTCCAGCTTGCGGCAATCCTCTTCAAAACGGCGAGGGTATGCATCATAGTCCTCATTAGGGCCAAACTGTACAGGGTTTACAAATACAGAGGCAATCACCACATCACATTTAGCCTTAGCGGTACGCATCAGAGTAAGATGACCTTCATGGAGGGCACCCATAGTAGGCACCAGGCCAATAACCTTGCCTGCCTGCTGGGCAGCCTTGGCAAACTCTGTAATCTGGGCAACTGTACGCAAAATTTTCATAATTATCTTCTCCTTGTAACAAGCAGACAGCTAGCTCTGTCTGAGGAAAAATAAAGCGTTTCCTGAATGCCTACCAGGAAACGCAGATACACTTAGCCATGCCTGCGACTTTTGGGCATAAAAATACCAGCACAGACAAAGTTTATGAGGTTTCCGGTCTCGGTTCATGGGAATCCAAGCCGTGACAGTCAAATCAACTGCCACGCGTTAGCATATCACAACTTTTAACAAAATTCAATACTAAAATATGGAAAAATACTATCTGAACAGGGGAAAGTACATAGGCTAGCACCTGCTAACATTTACTTTCCTTTATATAAAAGGTATAATATAGCAAACATAGTATGAGTAATTCAATGTAAAATAATTGCTATAGGAGGCGATAAATGTATGAACGAATCCTTTAATATTTACGAATTTGTCAACACCATGAAAAATATTACCCCGGAAGAAATCTGGGATATGCTTTTTATTCCCGGCTGTATCTTCTTGGCTGCCCTGTGTATCGGCCAATTTATTAACAGCCTGATTGCCAACTGGCTGGAAAGACATTTTGACGAGGATGAGCTTTCCATTCGCTATATTATTTTGAAATCCGCCAGGGGCCTGCCTAGAGCCTGGATTGTAGGTATGACTCTTTATTGGCTGATTAATTCCACCAATATTAATTGGGCTGCCGCCAATTTGTTTTCCTACATACTTTCCGCTTGGTTAAGCTTTACCTTATTTCAGGTTATGGCTAGAGCCGCCACTGGCTTTATTGAGCTTTGTGCCCAGCGAAACAAAAATATTCCTCAAACCAGCCTGTTGCCAAATATTATTAATGTAGTAATCTACGCTATGGGCATTTTGCTGATTCTCAGCTCCATGGGAATTTCCATTGCCCCATTGCTAACTGCTATGGGTATTGGTGGTATGGCCATCGCCCTTGGTTTGCAGGAAACCCTGGCCAATATCTGTGCCGGTATCTACCTGCTGATGTCCAAGCAGCTAAGCATTGATGATTATGTCCGTCTCAGCACGGGAGAAGAGGGCCGGGTGGCAGATATTACCTGGCGTTTTACCACCATTATTGCCACCTCTGGCAACGCTGTAGTCGTACCAAATCAAAAAATCTCCAGCGCCATTATTACCAATTACTGTATGCCAGAGCCGGATATGACCATAAAAGTTCCCTGCGGCGTTGCCTATGACAGTGATTTGGATTTTGTGGAACAGGTTACCTTAGAAGTAGCTTGGGAGATTACACAAAAAATTGACAATACTGTTACCAAAAAACCCGGGGTATTTTTCCACACCTTTAATGAAAGCAGTATTGATTTCAATGTGGTGCTCCATTGCAGCAAATTTGCGGATCAGTTCAAGCTAAAGCATGAATTTATCAAGGCTCTCACCAAGCGTTATCGTCAGGAGGGCATTGAAATTCCTTTCCCTATTCGCACCGTATACAATCACTCAGTCCATGAGGAAGCCTAGACAAAACATATCCCCTAGGCAAAAGGGTGTACACTGGTCAGATTTGTTGAAAAGTGATATAATACATTATTAAACAATATAAAGGAGTAAATTTTTTATGCGTAGCTTTACCGTCAAATCAACCACGGAAAGTGGCCTTTTGGTGGCAATTACGGTTATTATGGCATTAATTGCGGTATATATGCCTGTTATTGGCATTGCCGCCACCATGCTGTGGCCCTTACCCATAATTGTGCTGATTGTCCGTCATGGCATGAAATATGGCCTGTTAAGCATTGCCGCAGCCAGCGTTATTATGTCTGCCTGTATCTCTCCTGTAAGTGCGGTACATATGGCAGCCGCCTTTGGCCCCACCAGTCTGGCTCTGGGCTACGGCTTCCGTCAAGGCTTGACGGCATCCCGTATCTTGCTCTATGGCTTGGTGGCCTCCCTGGCCGGTGTTTTTCTTACCGCTGCCCTGACTCTGGCCTTAACTGGTATCAATCCACTGGCTATGTCCGAACAGATTAGTGCCATAAAGGAATCTGCCGGTGCTACCTTCCAACTTTATGAGGCTGTAGGCATGGATCCTGATGAACTGCAGCGCACCAAGGACGAATTTATGCAGTCTATGGACTACATTACCCTGCTTTTGCCAGTGGTTCTGCTCCTTAGCGGTATGCTGACAGCTTGGCTGAATTTTGCTGTAGGGGGCAAGGTACTGCGCCGTCTAGGACACAGTGTAACCACACTGCCTGATTTGGATGATTGGCATCTCCCCAAGGCTCTGCTTTATATCTTTGGATTTGCCTTGGTAGGCCTTTATTGGGGCAACACCCGGGAGATTGAGCTTCTCCAGCAGGCTTCTCTGAATGCCTATGTATTATGTACCTTAGCGGGCTTTATTCAAGGTACTGCGGTGCTCAGCAAGCTTACCAGAAACCGCCTTAACCGCTGGATATTCTGGATTATCATCGTCTTTGTTTTCGTTAACGGTACTATTTCTCAGCTTGTGTCCATCTTCGGACTTTTTGATATTCTGTTGGACTATCGCCGGAGATTTTCCCGCTAACAATTATTTAGGAAGAAACCAAGAGGTAATATTATGCCACGTAATCTAAATGCCTGGCTGGATATCTGCTTTATCCTGTTTGCGGCACTTATTCTTACAGGTATACTAACTTATTACAATTTATTTATTGGCCTAGGAGCTGGGCTTGTATGGCTCTGTCTGCTGTTTTTTGGCCGAGAGCGCTGTCTTTGCCGCAGCGAGGAGTTTGAACACTACTGTCATACAGTTATTAGCAATGTCAACTCCGCCGCCAATTACGCTTTGGAAAAACTGCCCCAGGTGATTATTCTGGTGGACAAAGAGGGCCGTATCCAGTGGTTCAACAAGGAGCTGGAGAAGCATATCAACATAGAGCCTACCTACAATATTGCCATGGCAGATTTCTGGCCAGAGCTGGGTTTGGAGCCTTTGTGGGGCCGCAATGGCAAAACTGTTTTTGTTCATGAAAACATTCACTATCAGGTTATCCATAGGCCTGTTTCCACCAAGGAAAACCCTTGTGGCATGCTGGCACTGTACATTCAGGACAATTCTGCCCTGGAAATTCTCAAAAACATTCATGCAGATTCCAGAACTACCCTGATGTATATTCAGATTGATAACTTTAATGATGTACTGCAGGGCTTGAATGATACAGAGCAGAACAGCCTGATTTTCGAAACCAACAAGGCCATTACGGATTGGATGAACCATCTGGAGGGCTTCCTGCGCAAGGTATCCGAGGATTTGTACATAGCCGTTATGGAAAAACGCAATCTGGATACAGCTATGGAGGAGAAGTTTGACATTCTGGACAAGGTGCGAAATCTACAGAACCCTGTACGGCATCTCTCCGTAACCCTCAGCATCGGTGTGGCTGTAGCCGACCGTCAAAACCTGAATCAGCTAGGCGGCAAAGCCTATTCCATGCTGGAAATGGCTCTCAGCCGTGGCGGTGATCAGGTAGCCGTGCTGAAACGGGGCAAAACTGAGTTTTATGGTGGTAAAACCAATGCAGTAGAAAAATACACCAGAGTCAAAGCCAGAATCATTTCCAATTCCATCTATGAACTGATTCAGGAATCTGATGAAGTGTTTATTATGGGACACCAGAATGAGGACTTTGATTCCCTAGGCGCAGCTATCGGTGTTTCCCGTATGGCAAAATATCTGAAAAAGCCTGTCCATATTATTCTTAGTGAGTTTAATACAGGCATTAGCAAATTTACAGAAACTCTCAAAACCAAGGAGGGCTACAGCGAATTATTCCTGCCCGCCAACAAGCTTATCAATATTACGGCGGAACGGCCAGTGCTCTTTGTGGTGGATACGCATATCCCCCATCTGACAGCCTCCCCGGAGCTTTTGGAGCGTATCAAGGATGTTGTGGTTATTGACCATCATCGCCGCAGCTCCAATTTCATTAAGAATGCCCGGCTTACCTATAGCGAGCCAGCTACCAGCTCCACCAGTGAGTTGGTTACAGAGCTGCTTATCTATTTTAGTGATGATTTAACCCTGCCTCGCATGGAGGCTACAGCCCTTTATGCTGGCATTTTGGTAGATACCAAGAATTTTGCCGTGCAGACCGGCGTCCGTACCTTTGATGCAGCAGCCTATCTCCGCCGCTGTGGTGCAGATCCAGTATCTGTTCGACAGATGTTCCGTTCAGACTTTGAGACGGAGCAGGCCAAGGCACAGGCCAAAGCACAGGCCCGTATGATGCCTGGTGGCTTGATTATTACCATGTGCCGGGAGCCTTTACCTAATATTCAGGTTATTGCCGCCCAGGTGGCAGATTCCATGCTGCGGATAGAGGATGTGCGAGTAAGCATGGTGATATTTCAGCTTACCCCGGATGTTATTGGCATTAGTGCCAGATCCACAGGCACCATTAATGTGCAGGTAATCATGGAACAATTTGGCGGCGGTGGTCATCAGAATGTGGCTGGTGCCCAAATAGTCAATAGTGATATTGACACCGTATTCGAAGATGTTATAACAGCAACTCAATTATTTATAGAGGAGAATGATAAAAATGAAAGTAATACTGCTACAGGACGTTAAAAAAGTTGGTAACAAAGGTGATATTGTAGAGGTTTCCGAGGGCTACGGCCGCAACTTCCTGCTGCCAAAGAAATACGCTCAGGAGGCTACTGCTGCCAATCTGAATGTGGCCAATGCCAAGGCTGGTTCTGCTGCTCGCAAAAAGGCTCAGGACACTGATGAGGCCAAGCTCATGGCTGCCCAGCTCACCAAGATTACCGTAAAGATTCCAGTCAAAGTTGGTGCCAACGGCCGTCTCTTCGGCTCCGTTACCGGCAAGGATGTTTCCGATATGCTGAAAAAGCAGCATAATATTGAAATGGACAAGCGCAAAATCTCCATTAAGGGCGAAGTTACCGGCCCTGGTCTTTACGAAGCCGTTATCAAGGTACACCCAGAGATTACTACTACCATTAAGGTTGAGGTTACAGCAAACTAATGAACAATTTCTTTACCAGATTTTTCCGCCTGGACAATTCCAAGGGGAAAAAGGATAATCAACAGCTCCAGCCTCCTCAGGATAGCCTGGCTGAAATGGCTCCCAAGGATGAGCTGGATAGAAAAATTGATATGATTTTCACATTGCTGGTGGATTATTATGGTTCAGACAAATTAGTCATCAAAGCAGGCAAAATGGATGCCCTGCATCTGGTCCGCTCTCCTGAAAAGGGAGAGCGGGTTCTTGCTTTACAGAAGATTATTTTTGAGAACCCTACTCTAACAAAACCACCAGCAGAAAAGGAAATACCTGCTATACTGGATACCCTGACAGAAAAAATGTCGGATATTTTGGCTCGCCGCAGTCTGGAGGCAGATTTGGAGCAAAAAGTAGCTGACCGTCTGGAGGAAAACCATCAGGATTATGTACAGGATATCCGCCGACAGGTATTGCAGGAGGAAAAAGCCGGCGAAACTCCTATGGAACAGCAAAAGCGCCAGAAGCTGGAGGCTATGGAGCAAATCAGCCTGACTCAGTCTGTTATGGAGCTGCTGCGGCCCAAGACTCTGACGGATATTGTGGGACAGGAAAGAGCTGTAGCTTCCCTTTTAGCCAAGCTTAGCTCCCCCTATCCTCAACATTTGATTTTATACGGCCCTCCGGGAGTGGGCAAAACCACCGCCGCCAGATTGGTGCTGGAGGCCGCCAAAAAGAGAAAACTTTCCCCCTTTGGGCCAGATGCTCCCTTTGTGGAAACCGATGGCACTACCCTGCGCTGGGATCCAAGGGATTTGACCAATCCTCTCCTAGGCTCCGTCCATGATCCAATTTATCAGGGTGCCCGGCGGGATTTGGCAGATACCGGTGTGCCAGAACCAAAACCAGGACTGGTTACAGATGCCCACGGCGGTATCCTCTTTATAGATGAAATTGGGGAAATGGATACTACCCTGCAAAACAAACTGCTAAAGGTATTGGAGGACAAGCGGGCCTTCTTTGAATCCGCCTACTATGATCCTACGGATGAAAAGGTGCCGGCTTATATTCGGAAGCTCTTTGAGGAAGGTGCTCCAGCAGATTTCGTGCTCATAGGTGCCACCACCAGAGATGCCTCCTCCATCAATCCAGCTCTTCGCTCCCGTTGTGCTGAAATTTATTTTGAGCCTCTAACACCAGAGCATATTCAGACCATTGTCAATAATGCTGTTCAGCGCCTCAATGCCCAGCTAGCCGAAGGAGCAGCAGCCCTTATCAGTGAATATACCATTGAGGGCCGCAAGGCTATTAATATTCTGGCTGATGCCTACAGCTTGGCCTTGGAGCGTGATGAGCAGGTACTAATCACCAAGGAGGATATTTACAAGGTGGCACAGGTAAGCCGTCTTAGCCCTTATGTAACCAAAAAAGCTTCTGACAAATGCCAGGTAGGCCACGTCTTCGGTCTGGGAGTAGCAGGCTATCTTGGCTCTGTTATCGAAATTGAAGCCATAGCCTTCCCTGCCCACGAGAAAGGCAAGGGCACCGTTCGCTTTAACGAAACAGCCGGCTCTATGGCTAAGGATTCCGTTTTCAATGCAGCTTCTGTAGTACGCAAATTAACTGGTCAGGATATACATGACTATGATTTGCACATCAATGTCATTGGCGGAGGCAATATTGACGGCCCTAGTGCAGGCACAGCGATTTTAACAGCTATCATCTCTGCTATTACAGACAAGGCCATCCGTCAGGATACAGCCATAACCGGAGAAATTTCTCTCCAGGGCAAGGTAAGGCCTGTAGGCGGCGTTTTTGAAAAGGCCTATGGCGCTCGTCAGGCAGGCATATCCCGCCTGATTATCCCACAGGAAAATGCCAAGGATATTCCAGCCCATCATCTAGGACTGGAAATCTATCCTGTTGATACAGCCCAGGAGGCTTTAGATCTTTTAATGGAAAAGGAGGAGTAATATGCCCACACAGGATGATCTCATAAAGCTGGCTCCCCCTAATAATATTGAGGCCGAGCAGGCTGTGCTTGGCTCCATGATGTCCAAGGCCTCTGCGGTAGCAGATGCTGTAGAAATGCTGAAAACCGAGGATTTCTACCGAGAAGCCCATAGGATTATCTTTAACACCATGAAGGGGCTTTTTAGGGATAATATTCCTGTGGATATTGTTACTCTGTCAGAGCAGCTATCCAAGGAAAATCTGCTGGAAAAGGCCGGTGGCCCTGCTTTTATTGCCGGGCTGGCCAACGCAGTTCCTTCTGCCTCCAGCGTGCCCTACTATGCTAAAATCGTGCGGGAAAAAGCTGATTTGCGCAATCTTCTAAATGCCGCCAGCGATATTACAGCTATGGTTTATGATGGGGAGGATGATGTGCCTACCATTTTGGACAAATCCGAAAAGCGGATTATGGAGGCAGCCAGCCATCAGAATACCAGCGATTTTACCCCTATTGGAGATATTGTACTTTCCACCATTGATAAGATTAATACTGTATATGAGGCTCATGGTGGCTTAACCGGTATTCCTACAGATTTTACAGATTTGGACAATCTTACCTCTGGCCTGCAGCCATCAGATTTGATTCTGGTAGCTGCCCGCCCAAGTATGGGTAAAACCGCCTTTACTCTGAATATTGCCGCCAATGTGGCCATCAGAGCAAAAAAGACGGTAGCCTTCTTTTCCTTGGAAATGTCCAAAAACCAGCTTATGCAGAGAATGCTTTGCTCCGAAGCCAGTCTGGACTCCCAGAAAGCCCGAGTTGGTGAGCTGACCAACGAGGAATGGAATCGCCTGATTGGCATGGGTGAAATCATTGGCAAAGCACCCATCTATATTGATGATACTGCTGGTATCCAGATTAACGAGCTTCGTTCCAAGGCCAGACGGCTGAAATCTCAGCATGGTCTGGATTTGATTATCATTGACTACCTGCAGTTGATGCAGGGCAGCAACACCAAAAACAGCGGTGATAATCGACAGGCTGAGATTGCAGAGATTTCCCGCTCCCTAAAGGCCTTGGCCCGAGAGCTGAATGTACCGATTATTGCCCTGTCCCAGCTCAGCCGAAGCGTGGAAAACCGTCAGGTCAAAAAACCAATGCTTAGCGACCTGAGAGAATCCGGCTCCCTGGAGCAGGATGCGGATATTGTTATGTTCCTTTATCGTGAGGATTACTATGATCCTCAGACAACCAATCAAAACATTACCGAGGTTATTATTGCCAAGCATCGTAATGGCCCAGTAGATACTGTGAAACTGTATTTCAAAAAGGAATATACCCGTTTCGACAATCTTTCCAAAATGCAATAAAAATTTTAAAAATCCTGTCTGTATTTTTATTTACAGGCAGGATTTTTGGCATTTAGTGCGAATTAATATGTATGTGGTAAATTATGATTATCTGTCTTTTGACAACTGAGGAGGAATATATATGTATAATGAAGAATATCAGCGCTGGCTGGCTGCAGATTTGCAGGATGCTGACCTGTCTCCTGAATTGAGAAAAATTCAGGGCAATGATGAGGAAATCAAGGATAGATTTGCTGTTTCCCTGCAATTTGGTACCGCCGGACTGAGAGGCGTTCTAGGCGCTGGTACTAATCGCATGAATATCTATGTAGTAGCTCAGGCTACACAGGGCTTGGCCAACTGGGTAAAAACTCAGGGCGGAACTCAGACTGTAGCCATCAGCTTTGACACTCGTCTTAAGAGCGATGTTTTCTCCAAAACCGCTGCTGGTGTATTGGCTGCCAATGGCATCAAAGTACGCATCTATGATGCTGCTATGCCTGTACCAGCTCTGTCCTTTGCCACCAGATACTACAACTGTAATGCAGGTATTATGGTAACAGCCTCCCACAATCCAGCCAAATATAATGGCTACAAGGCCTACGGCCCAGATGGCTGCCAGATGCCTGACCAGGCTGCCGATGTGGTATATAACGAAATCCAGAAGATTGATGTCCTCAATGGTGCCCAGCAGATTTCCTTTGCTCAGGGTGTTGAAGATGGCCTGATTCGCTTTGTAGGTGATGACTGCAAGAAGGCTTTCTATGAGGCTATTGAGGCCTGTCAGGTACGCCCAGGCCTGGCTGCTACCTCTGGTCTGAAGCTTGTATACAGCCCACTTAACGGCTCCGGTCTGGTGCCTGTTACTCAGGTACTTAAAGATATTGGTATTACTGATATTACCATTGTACCAGAGCAGGAATATCCAAATGGTTATTTCACCACCTGCAGCTATCCAAATCCAGAAATCTACGCTGCTCTGGAGTCTGGCTTGAAGCTGGCCAAGGAATGTGATGCAGATTTGATGCTGGCTACAGATCCTGATGCAGACCGGGTAGGTATTGCCATGAAGTGTCCTGACGGCACCTATGAGCTGGTAACTGGTAACGAAATGGGCGCCCTGCTCCTGGATTATATCTGTGCTGGCCGTATTGAAAAGGGCACTATGCCAAAGGATCCTGTTGCTGTTATGTCTTTGGTATCCACCCCATTGGCCAAGGCTATTGCCAAGCATTACAATGTAGAGCTGCGCAGTGTTCTCACCGGCTTCAAGTGGATTGGTGACCAGATTCTCAACCTGGAGAAAAACCATCAGGAGGATCGGTTTATCTTTGGCTTTGAGGAAAGCTATGGCTATCTGGCAGGCTCCTATGTCCGGGACAAGGATGCTGTTGTAGCCTCCATGCTGATTTGTGAAATGGCTGCCTACTACAGAGCTAATGGCTCCAGCATCAAACAGCGTCTGGAAGAAATCTACAGCCAGTATGGCCGTTATTTCAACAAAACTGACAGCTTTGAATTCCCAGGACTTAGCGGTATGGACAAAATGGCTGGCATTATGACTCAGCTTCGCCAGGAGCCACCTGCTACAATTGGTGCTCACAAGATTACCAAGGCTGTTGACTTCAAAAAATCTGAGGAAACTGGCCTGCCACCAGCTAATGTGCTTCTCTATGAGCTGGAAAACGGTGCTACAGTTATTATTCGCCCATCTGGCACCGAACCAAAAATCAAGGCATACTTCACCACTTTGGGCAAGGATTTGGCCGAGGCACAGGCTCAGAAAGATGAGCTGGCTGCTGCCGTAGAGCCAATCTTCGCTTAATACCAGACATTAACCCAATCTAATACACACTAATACTGCTCTCCACATGAGGGCAGTATTTTATTGCATCGTTTGCCCGCTTAAACCCACCAATAAAAATACCCATCAGTAGTTTTTTCAACTAGCTGATGGGTATTTTATTAAATAATGCTGTTTTGATATCCTTAGATAAAATACATTAACTGCTCTGAGGTTTTAGTCTCGATATTTTGCATAATATCAGCCAAGGTTACGCTGGAAAGAGCATCCCGAATAGCCTTGTCCACATTAGTAAATACCATTTCCTGCAAAGCATCCTCCAGCTGAGGCTGAGTCTCGGCCACTGTCTTATCTGCTGGCTCCATCATAGAGGTTTCAATAGCAGAAAGAATATGATAGGCTGTAATCAGCTTTGGCTCCCTGGCCAGCTGATAACCTCCCTGAGAGCCCTTTAGGGATAATACCAGCCCTCCCCGCTTTAGCAGGGCAAAAACCTGCTCCAGATAAATCTTGGAAATCCCCATTTTCTCAGAAATACTTATAATTGTTATAGGGTTGCCGCCGCTATAGTTCAGTGCCAAATGCACCATAGCTGCCAGTCCATACCGCCCTTTGGCAGAAATACGCATTTTTTCAACTTCCTTTCCTAAATACTCTCGTAACTATACTATAACAAATTTTTCATATAAAATCAATATATCATAGTGAATTAATATGTTTTATAAAAAATATATTTTACCTATTGACAAAATATGAATTATCTATTATCATGTAAGCATATCAATCATATATGTTTAAGAATTTCACATGAATATAAAGGAGATGCGTCATATGTCAAAGGTATATAATAGTGTTACAGAGCTTATCGGTCATACCCCACTGCTGAAGGCCAACAATTTCATCAAGGCCAATAATCTGCAGGCAGATATTCTGGTAAAGCTGGAATACTTCAACCCTGCTGGCAGTGTCAAGGATCGTATTGCCAAGGGTATGATTGAAAAGGCTGAGGCCGAGGGCAAGCTTACCAAGGATTCTGTTATCATTGAGCCTACCAGCGGCAATACCGGTATTGGCTTGGCCAGCGTTGCAGCTGCTAGAGGCTACAGAGCTATCCTGACCATGCCAGAAACCATGTCTGTAGAGCGCCGTAACCTGCTGAAGGCCTATGGTGCAGAGATTGTTCTCACCGATGGCGCCAAAGGCATGAAGGGTGCTATTGCCAAGGCTGAGGAGCTGGCAGCCACCATTCCTCATGCTTATATTCCATCCCAGTTTACCAACCCTGCCAATCCAGCTGTTCACAAGGCTACTACCGGCCCTGAAATCTGGGAAGATGCCGATGGCAAAATTGATTTCTTTATTGCTGGTGTAGGTACTGGCGGAACCCTTAGCGGTGTAGGTGAATATCTCAAGAGCCAGAATCCTGATATAAAGATTATTGCCGTAGAACCAGCTACCTCCCCTGTTCTCAGCAAGGGAACTGCAGGCCCTCACAAGATTCAGGGCATTGGTGCAGGCTTCGTACCTGAAACCCTGAACACCAAGATTTATGATGAGATTCTCCCTATTGATAACGAGGATGCTTTCAAATATGGTCGTCAGTTTGCTAGAGCCGAGGGTGTACTGGTAGGTATTTCCTCTGGTGCAGCTCTCACTGCAGCTATTCAGCTGGCACAGCGCCCAGAGAACAAGGGCAAGACCATTGTTGCCCTGCTGCCAGATACTGGTGACCGTTATCTCTCCACCTCCCTCTTTACTGATTAATAATCCCCACTAACTCCCTTATATAAATATATACACAATAAAATTCCAATCTCCCCGTAGGTTAGCTTTCACCTCTAAGCCTATGGGGAGATTTTTGTTAATAACAAATTTTTCTATGCAATAATAAAACAGAAATATGATGCATTTAATTTCATATATCGTAATTTTTTATTAAAACAAACATTAATATGGTGCTAGAAAGAATTTTTTGTGTATAATGTAATTAGATATGTGATGTTTTATCCTTGGAGGTGGGATTATGTGCAGTATTAGAACATTGGATAGTATCAATAGAGCCGTCGTAGATGGTGCCATGAAATATGGCAGTAATGCACTTTATAAAGTATTTCTTTATGGTTCCTATGCAAGACAGGATTATGACAGTGAATCAGATATTGATTATATGGTTGTTATGGATGGCAATTCCGCTGATATGAAGAAACTACGTCGTGAAATGCTGAATGTATCTGAACAAATCAGCTATGATAATGATGTTGTAGTATCAGTTTTAGTTAGAGACAAAAATACATTTGAGACGCAGAAAAATATACTTCCCCTGTATAAAAATATTTTGCAGGAAGGGGTTGCTTTATATGGATGATATGAAACTTGACTTGTCAAAAGTCAGATTGGCTCAAGCACAACAATGCATCGCATCAGCAAAGATTTTGGCAGAGAATAATGATTATAGAGGTGCAGCAAATCGCTCGTATTATGCCATATTTCATGCTATGAGAAATGTACTCGCTTTGGATGGCAAAGATTTTGCTAAACACGCTGGTGTGATATCATGCTTTCGTAAAGACTATATAAAAACTGGTGCGTTGCCTAGAGATTTATCACCAATAATTACATCTGCATTCGATGTAAGGTCTGATAGCGATTATGATGACTATTATATTATTGATAAGGAAGAAGTTGATATTCAAATAAAAAACGCACAGTATTTCTATAATATTGTGGAAGTATATACTACACAAAGAATAAAATCCAACAGTTGATTATAACCCCTACATTATTGAAAGAAAATGCCTTTGCATTTTCTTTCAATGGTGTTTCGACGAGGGTGGAGATATTAGCTCCACCCTGTCATTAGCGCAACATCCCGCCACCTGTAGAGGTGTGAGACATCGGACACCTCGTTATATAATGTTTTAAAAAAAGTTTTATCATGTATAGGAGGATACTTTATGGCCTTGAATCCCGAAGTTCGTGCCAAATTGCAGGCTCGAATTGATGAATTAAAAAAGCGTATGCAGTATGATGCCAATGACCTGGACTATGAAACCCATCTCAATCAAGTGCGGGAACTGCAAAAAATCATTTCTGCTGCCAAATAAACACAAAAATAGACTGTCTCTGCTGTGATAACCAGACTTGCCAGCACCAGATAATCCTGATGCTAACAGGCCTGCTTCATCATCACCACAGTGACAGTCTTTTTCTTTTACATATTACGGTATCTTTCAGCAGTGCTGTGAGCCTCGTAATCCCGGTCTGCGCCAGCCATCTGAGTCTTACTGCCAGATGGTGGCTTAATATCCTGAATTGGCTCAGCCTCAATAGTCTCTGCCTTAATATCCTGTACTGGATTTTCCTCTACATACCTATCTCTTACAGAGTTATTTGGCCGTGACTCCATTCTTGCCTGATTGCTTTTGTTCAGTCTGCCCAAAATAAACCGACGAACAACAAAATTCAACAGGCAGATAATGGCAGCAATAATAACCAAATTCATTACCAAGCCCATAATATCTGCAAAAAGGCCTGCACCACCAAAACCAAAGAGATGGCTTAGCATACTGCCCAGCAGCATACCACCAGCCAGCATCCCCATAGTTCTCATAGCACTGCCCCAGCCGGTGCTCTTCTGAGCGTTAGCTGCTGCATTGCTTGCTGCATTAGTATTAGACTTGGCTGCCGGAGCATTTTCCTTATACTGGTCAGCCTTCTTAGATGGTGCATACTCCTTGTTATTAGGACCTTCCTTCTTGGTAGATGTCTCTGGCTTAGCTGCCTTTGGGGTTGATGCCTTCGGAGCAGAAACCTTTGGCACAGAAATCCTACCGCCGCCTTTGGCTGCATCTGCAGTACCTGCTCCTGCCGAAACTACAAAGGCTGCCGCCACCAGCATTACACCTATTTTCTTTAGCTTCATTTACTTATTCCTCTCTATATGACTTAATATCATCAGGGAAAGCATAAATCTCTCCCAAGGTGTCCAACTCGCCGGACAAATATCTATCAATATCGTCCACGTCAATATACAGCTTGCAGTCAATATCCAAATATCCCTGCTCCTTAGCACCGCTAAGCTTCACAATATCCATCAGCTTCTTCCGCAGCTCTTTGCACTCACTGCCCTTGGCATGTATATCCAATTTGATTTGTGGGACACCGTATTCACTAATTACTTCATTTAAAGTCATTCTCTGTGACATATGTTCATCCTCATTTCTGTTAAATTCAACTTTTTGACCTTTTACATTATACCATAAGGCATAACAAATTGCAATTGATTCAAATGGGCTGTTAATTGTTTTCATTGCTACATTAAAGGATTTTTTGTATAATATTGTCAGCGAATAATAAAATAATATTATACATCATACCATCTGTCCCAAGAAAGGAATGATCCATATGAAGGATACTACCAGTGCAAAGATTGATTATCTCATTGAGCGCTATCCTGCTCTCAGTGTATGCCGTCAGAGCCTTACTCAGGCTGTAGAAGCTATTATAGAAAGCTATCGTCAGGGTGGCAAGCTGATTGTCTGCGGTAACGGCGGCAGTGCCTCTGATTCTGAGCATATTGTAGGTGAGCTAATGAAGGGCTTTGTCAAAAAACGCCCTGTTACAGATGAATTATATGCCAAAATGCAGGCTGTCTGTCCTAACGAGGCAGATTACCTCCGGGACAATCTCCAGATGCCTTTGCCTGCTATTTCTCTAATGAATGCTGTGGCTCTGAACAGTGCATTTGCCAATGATCAGGCTCCAGATCTGGCTATGGCTCAGCAGGTGCTGGGTTTGGCCCGCCCAGAAGATATTTTCATCGGCATTAGCACCTCTGGCAATTCTGCTAATGTAATCTATGCCATTCAGATGGCCAAAACCTTAGGCACCAAAACCATTGGTCTCATTGGCAACCGTCATTGCCGTATGCAGAATCTCTGCGATATTGTTATTGCTGCGCCAGAAATGGAAACCTACAAGATTCAGGAGCTGCATCTGCCAATCTACCATATGCTTTGCATTGCCGTAGAAAATGAATTTTTTGATAAATAAAATAAAAAACGGGGACCACGACACTTCATCCTGCCATGATCCCCGATTTTTATTTTGCAGATTTTTTCTTTTTGTACTGCCAATACAATACCAAGCAGATTACCACCAGAATAACAGCAAATGCCAAGCTGATTTCGTGGCCTACCTCCATCATAACTTTCCAGCCTTCACCCAGCATCATACCGATAACCAAAATCAAAGCTGTCCAAGGCAAAGAACCCAAGAAGGTATAGAAGAAAAATTTCTTCATATCCACATGGGCAAAGCCAGCTGGCAGGGAAATGAAGGTGCGCACTACTGGCAGCATACGGCTAAAGAACACCGCCTTGATGCCATATTTGTCAAACCAGTTCTGGGCAATATCTACATGGGATTTTTTGACAAAGAAATATTTGCCATATTTGTCCACAAAGGGACGTCCGCCATAGTGGCCTACAGCATAAGCAAAAGCGGAGCCTAATATACCGCCAACCATACCGGCTACCAAAGCCATAGTAAAAGTCATGCGGCCAGCAAAAATCATATAACCGGCAAAGCCAAGAATCAACTCACTGGGAATAGGTATGCAGGCATTCTCCAACCCCATGAGAATGGCTACAGCATAATAGCCCCAGCTATCAATAAACTGCAAAAACACATCTGTAAATTGTGACATTTTTCTTTCCTTTCTAACATTAACCTCAAAAGCCTTACATCAATAGTTTTACATTAATTTTACCCCATGCTAACGGGTGCTAAGGCTCCCTCCTATTAGGAGGGAGTTAAGCACCCGTAAGGCTCTGGATTTATTCGACTAAATTCAGTG
>ENA-ORPK01000091-ORPK01000091.1-human-gut-metagenome-genome-assembly--contig:-NODE-91-length-82007-cov-10.933668_pt1 | contig 82007 bp, 100 predicted proteins | sample MGYA00242139_ERZ509068 | MGnify/ENA primary metagenome ERZ509068 (study PRJEB26280, sample SAMEA2338687) | human gut metagenome | biome: human gut; feature: human-associated habitat; material: faeces...
ATTGTGCTTCTGGGCGGAGGCTCCGACAGGGAGCGCAGGCAGAGGGAGGCCGAGGCCCGCGAGGAGCGCGACAAGGCCCGCGAGCAGCGGAGGAAGGAGGCCGAGGGCGAGGAGGCCGACCCTCAGGAGATCGAGGGCGAGAACGCCTCCGAGGACACGAACGCGCTGGGCGGTCCCGAGGAGACCTCCGAGGACGACGACACCGACTCCAAAGGCACCGCTCTCGGGAGCACCCCCGCGACGGGAGCCGCGGCCGACCGTGCCGACGAGGAGGTCAGGCGCATGCAGGCCGAGAAGCGCTGGAGGAGCACCAAGGACGCCCTCGTCACCATCGCAGCCATGATGCCCGGAGAGGCCCTCAATGCCACCGGCAAGGGCCTGAGCTCCATCAACTCCCTCGTGGACGGCTTCCTGTCCGGCAAGATGATGTCGCAGGGGTCGCGGATCGTGGCCGACTCCCTCGCCATGGCCGACACCGTCAACCAGTCCGCCAAGCGCATCCACGAGCGCTACGGCATCCTGAGGGACGCCGATCCGGAGATCGTCAGGCAGACGTACAAGGGCCGCATGATGCAGGCCAGAAGCGAAGCGGAGATGAAGGGCATAGCCCGCGCCCACCTCTTCGTCGAGGACAGGCTGGCAGGCCGCGACATCGAGAACCTGACCATGGACGACCTCGACAGCCTCGACACCGCCATGACCGGCGACATCGCCCGCCTCAAGGCCGAGTTCGCCCGCGACAGGGCCGACCGTCAGAACGGCGGCAAGGGCATCATGACCAAGGAGGAGAGGGCCTCCGGGCTGGCCCAGCTCCACTCATACGACGACGTGCTCAAGGAGATGAAGAAGCAGAGGTCGTCGCTGAGGGCCGACGAGCTGGAGCAGAAGCGTCGCACCAAGGAGAGGACGGCGGCACAGGCCCAGGCCGACTACGACAACGGCACGGACGACCAGAGGGCCATCTGGGACATCGTCGGCAAGGGCGTCGAGCTCGACCCCGATACAGGCATGCCCGCGGACGGACGGTCCCTGTCCAAGATCGAGGGGCAGCTCAAGGCGGCCCAGCTCCGCGACCCGCAGAACCCCATGTGGGAGAGGCTCCTGTCGCAGAACAAGGCGTACAGGCAGAAGCTGGCCCGCAACCCCAATACCGGCACCGACGCGGGAGGCAGGGTGGCCCTCAACGCCATCGTCACCGAGTCCAGACGCAACATGGCCGACCTCCTCCGCAACCAAGGGCTCGACCCGGACGCGGTGTTCGCCGACCCGCAGAAGCTCATGGCGCAGATCCAATCATCGGACGGGTTCAGGGAGCAGTACAACCGGTACGCGATGAACAGCAACGACCTCGACATGCGCGACCTGACCGGGCTGGCCAGCCAGTACGCGAGGTCCGACCCCGTCATGGCGACGATGATGAACCGCATCACGGCACGCGCGGCCCAGCTCCAGAAGGACGAGGCGCAGGCGAGGATGGCGGGAGCGGTCATCGGCGAGGACTCCGTGTTCAAGCAGTACGTGCAGTATGTGAACACGTTCTTCGGACCGAGCACCGCGAGGGTGCGGAAGGGGATGGACACCCGCATGAACAAGCTCGCCGACGATCTGGAGGCCGAGTTCGCCGTCATCAAGGACCCCGCCGTGAAGAAGGAGGCCGACGAGCTCCGCGACAGGGCGATGCTCCTCATGGACTCCTTCGACCCGCAGGCGCAGGACCCTGCGCAGGCGAGGCAGGACTATCTCGTGGGGCTCGCCGATGCCAGCATGCGCATCCACGATGCCAAGGAGGGGCTGGACAGGCGTGCATCCATCCGCAAGGAGGACGAGCGCAGGGCCATCGAGCAGCAGAGAGAGCAGATCAGGATGGCGAGGGAGTACAACCGTGCGCAGGAGAAGGCCCGGAGGGATGCCCAGCGTCAGGACGAGGCGTATCAGGCGGATCAGAGGGCGAAAGCGCAGAAGGTGTATCGGAAGGCGGGGCTGACTCCCGAGGCCAGAGACAGGGCCGAGAAGCTCGCCCAGAGACTCGAAGAGTTGGAGCAGAAGCGTCAGGAGAAGGCCGATCAAGAGGAGCAGAAGCGCAGGGAAGAGGAGGCCAAGGCCGAAGAGGAGCGCTTCAACAGCGTCAAGGACGAGAAGATCAAGGGCATGCAGGACCAGAAGGACGCGGCGGCGGCCGAAGCCCAGAAGGAGATCGATAGGCGTGCAGGCAGGTGGACCGAGAAGGAGTACGACGCCAGACGCAATGAGATCGACGACATCCTCACCAGTCGCAACATCGATGCCAAGACCCGTGCCAGACTGATCAATGAGAAGGTCGACTGCGTCAACGGCGCATGGATCGCCAGAGGCCTGTCCAAGACCGGGTTCCTGTCGAAGAAGATCGGCACACGCATCCCTGAGGAGGCGCAGTGGAAGGTCAGAGAGAAGCTGGATAAGCAATTGAAGGACCTGTATCAACGCGATATCGAGGACCGCGAGGCGGGACGCACGAGCGAGAACTTCGATAATGCCAAGAAATACCTCCAGATCCTCACCAGCCCCAAGGCCGATGCCGTCTGGAGGGACCTCAAGGTCGCTCAGAGGAACATGGACAAGGCGGGCCTCCCGAAGGACGACCGCCGTTACGAGCACAATCTGAGACTCCAGGCATTCTTCTCCGACTTCAGCCTGGACGACTTCTTCGAGGACGGTACCGTGGACCCCGACGAGTTCGACTCCAAGGGATCGGAGGCGAGGACGCTGAGAGATCTCAGATTCAAGGACAAGGGCGACGACAGTGATAAGGTGGTCAACGTCGACGCGGCCAAGAGGAGATCGCAGATCCTCGGTGCCATGAAGGAGGCCGAGGCGGAGGCGAGAGAGCCCACCGGCGAACTCCAGCCCGCCGCAGAGGAGTCCGCCAAGGCAGAGGAGCTCCAGCCTGAGCCCGAGGATGACCCCAAGGGCAGGAAGACGTTCATCCCCACTCCCGAGAATCTCACGGACAGCGAGAAGAAATGGTACAACTCGGATTGGCACAACACGGCGGAAGGTAAGATCAAGGACATCTACAACAAGAACAACAAGGGTGCGAAGATCGACAAGGTCGCCAAAGCCTTCCTCAAGTTCGCCACATCCCCGGACAGCACCCAGGAGGACAGAGAGAAGGGGCTGCGCTTCTTGGAGATGCTGAGCTACTACAACTCGTTCAACAAGAAGGGCCTCGTCATCTCAGATGATGCCAGTCCGACCCTCAGGGCATACCACAAATATCAGGAGATGAAGGCGAAGGACCCGAACGATCCGAATCTCATGGAGTATCTCAAGAACCCCGACTTCGTGCCGAAGTCCGAGGTCAAGCAACCTGCTCCTGAGGATAAAGCGAAAGAGTCATCCAAGGTCGAACCCAAGGCTAAGAAGAAGGTCGAGCCCATCGACACGTCGAAGGTCGGCAATTCGTTCTGGAGTTCCAAGGGCCTTCCGAAAGGTACCGATCCGAACAGCAAGCAGGCATGGATGTGGGCCGTCGAGCTGCGCAACAACTGGCCGGACCTCTATGAGCATCCCGAGAATACCACGAACATCATCGCCAAGCCCCTGTTCGAGCAAGCCAGAGACATCATCGAGGGCAAGGACTCCTATGGGAACCTGAGCGACGAGGAGAAGGACGCCATCGACGCGGAAGAGGCCAAGGGCATCAAGGACAGGCAGAAGCAGGCGGCTCAGGCGAAGAAGAAGAAAGAAGAGACCAGGAAGAAGATCATCGAGCAGAGGACCGCTCCGAAGCCCAAGCTCCGTCAGAAGGTGAATGAGAACACCGGAGAGTACAAGTTCGATGCCCGTAAGATGGGACAGGAGGGTGAAGGTGAAACCAAGACGCCCGAGACTCCTGCTTCCGGACGTCCCACCAAGAAGACGTCGGGGAAGAACTTCGCCATCGACTATGCAGACTATGCGGATCAGGTCGTTAAGGATCTGTCCAATCCCAACAGAGGTCAGCTTATCAAGGATGCCGTGGCCGATCTGGAGAAGCAGGTCAAGACCGCCAAGGGTGATGACAGGTCATCCTTGGAGGAGACCCTTGCAAGGCTCAGGACATTCGTCCCTGCGAACGTCGTTGTTCCTAAGACACCGAAGAAGGAAGAGGAGGCCAAACCTCAGCCGACACCATCGGATGTCGTCACCGAGAGACCCTCAAGGGAAGCGGCCGGGGATGATTATGTAGGACAGTACAACAAATACTTGGACTATCTCGATACAGCAGAGAAGACCGATAAGATGGTCGACGACATCCTCGATACCAGAGACGATCTGGAGGATCGTATCAACGATTCCAAGAATCCCGAGGAGAAGGAGGCACTGAAGAAGCTGTTCGCCAGAGCTCGGAATATCTCCATATTCTGATGTACATTTCTGTACATTCAAACCTTTTACAAACCTCTTTATGTTTTACTCACTATGTATTCTGACAAGAATATCTCTATGAAGATATTCATTTTGTGACATTTGTGACATTTTGTAACATTTCGATGTGATTCATTCCCTATTTAACCTCTTTAAATACTCTTTATAATACTTTCTATTAGTTGTAACATTGTAACATTGGAAAGTAAAAGACTACAAAAACAGGGTATAAAACTCCGAAAACGGGGTTTTTCGGGGTGTTTTTCAAATCTTTTCAAAAACAATGTCACAAATGTCACAAATCGGCCAAAACCGAAAGTCTTTATAAACCATTTAAATATAAAACTCGAAAAAAGTGTAACATTTTCTGTAACATTTTGTAACATTTCTACAAAAGGATGTAACATTCCGATTTTTTTCCTGATTGTATAAACTGTCTGATTTCAGACACGTCGAAAAGGCCATGAAGGGGCCATGAGGAAGGGGCTTCAAGTGTCGAGAGAAGGGTGTCGGTCCCGGAACGCGAATAACGGGACCGATGGGTGCAAGGGTCCGTATGAGCCGGACCGTCTCTAGATCCATGGAGGTACAGTCCATGAACGCTACGAATATCACACGCGTGGTATTTAATCCTAATCATACCCGCAAACCCCTCAGAACGGCCGATGGAGCGACGTTCGCCCTTCCGACGGGCCCGACATCCTCCGAGGCCCTCAAGTCCTTCAGAACGCGATCCACGGCCCATCCGTTCGGTTAAATACCCCGCATCACATCCGAGGGTTCATGGACAAAGAAGAGGTTGTCTATCTGCCGACCGAGGAGCTGGTCCCATACGCGAAGAACCCGCGTCACAACGAGGACACGGTGGACATGCTCTGCAACAGCATCCGCGAGTTCGGTTTCAAGGTCCCGATCGTAGTCGACAAGGACAAGGTGGTCATCTGCGGCCACACGCGTCTCCTGAGCGCCAAGAAGCTCGGGCTCAAGGAGGTGCCCTGCATCATCGCCGAAGACCTCTCTCCTGAGAAGGTCAAGGCGTTCCGTCTCGCCGACAACAAGCTCCAGGAGATGTCGGGGTGGGACTTCGACGTGCTGGCAGACGAGCTGTCCGAGCTGAAGGACATGGGCTTCGAGATGGAGGACTTCGCGTTCACACCCCTCGACTTCGGATCCGACTTCGGACCAGAGGACGACGAGGACGACGGGGATGACGGGGATGATGGGGACATCCCCTCTGAGTACGTCACCGAGACTGTGTCTCTGGACGACGGCATCAAGGGGAAGGAGAAGCAGAACCCCCGGAGCGACTTCGTCGACGAGGAGCCCGAGGACGACGATGAGGAGATCGCCATGCCGACCGACGCCATCTGCCGCCGCGGGGACGTCATCCGCCTCGGACGCCATTGGCTGCTGTGCGGGGACGCCCTGACCGATCTCGACGCCCTCATGAACGGTACCGTCGCCGACATCGCGTTCACATCTCCGCCGTACAACGCCGGCCATCTCGGGACCGGCAGACCTCAGGACGGGCAGAAGTACCTGCACGACGAGGACCAGCAGTCCGACGAGCAGTACGCCGGGTTCCTCGAAGGAGCCGTAGATGCGCTGTTGGGCCATGCCGAGGAGGTCTTCATCAACATCGGCTTCCTGAAAGGGAGCAAGTTCGCCATCGCCGATCTCCTCCGTTCGAGGATCGACTCGGTCAAGGACATCCTCTACTGGGTGAAGAACAACCCCGTGCCGGCTCTGGCCAAGAACACCGTGTCCAGCGCCACCGAGCTGATCATCGCCCTCGGACGCAACGGATCGAGGTCGTTCAGGCACGATCCCGGCGTGTGGTACGGCGTCATCACCGGCAACTGGGCCGGGAACAACCGCTACTCCAAGGTCCATAGGGCGACGTTCCCTCTGTATCTGCCTACGGAGATCATCAACCGTCTCACCGACGAGGGTGCGACCGTCCTCGACTGCTTCGGAGGCACCGGCACCACTCTGATCGCCTGCGAGGACACCGGACGCACCTGTTACATGTGCGAGCTGGAGCCCGCCTATTGCGATCTGATCGTCCGCCGCTACATCGAGAGGGTCGGCATGGACGACGACGTCGTGATGATAAGGGACGGAGCGGAGATCCGCCCCGCTTGGTGAAGAACCCGCAGCCGAGATACGGGACCCCTCCTGCGCAAGAGATGGGCGCAGGAGGTGCGGTAGGTAGGTCGGAGATGAGATACCGCATAGGCATCATCTACGCGCGCGTATATAAAGAATCGGGTGCGGTGTGACATTTGTGACATTATTTTTTCAACTTTCAAGAGTCGGTGAATCATTAAATATCCGAAGGGGCGTATAGATTCCCCGCGGTATGAGCCCGCAGGGTGTAAAATGGACGCGAAAGACTTCATGAAATGCGCGAAAGGCTTCGGCCTGACGCTGGGGAAGGGCGGATTCGTCGGGAACGGCGACTACGACTATTGCAGACTCCTCAAGGACGGTATCCCTCTGAGGGACGGGAGACTGCTGAGGTTGACCGACATAGCATCGGTCTCATACTCCGAGGGGGAGAACGTTCTCACGGCCATCAAGTACAACGGCCAAGGGGAGGAGACCTTCTATGGATTCCGCCGTTCGGAGAGGGACGAGGAGGGCGAGGACGGGGAGATCCCCATGTACGTCATGCCCCTCACCATCTCGGCCCTGAACGATGCGTTCCCCGTCATCTATCCCGATTACAAGCAGATGCTCTATTACGACGAGCTCCGCGAACGCGAGATGGTCGACATGAGGATGTTCGACCGTCCCGCTCAGATAAAACCGCTGGACGACTCCGCGCTGGCCATCTACCACGACGACATGGAGCGCAGACTGGTCGAGAGCGGATTCGTCGGGTCGAGGTTCCCGGCCGTCGCCACACGCGACGAGGTGCTGACCATCCGCGTGAGCGACAATTCCCGCAACCCCTTCAGGGAGTGGGTGGAGTCCCATGAATGGGATGGGAAGCCCCGTTTGAGGACGGTCTTCCAGAACTACTTCGGAGGGACCGCTCCTGCGCTCAGGGACGATGAGAACGTGGTGTCCGAGATAGAGACCAAGTACCTCGGCGACGTGGCCGAGGCGTGGTTCATCGGCGCCATCAAGAGGATGTATTCCAAGACCGTTCATGAGGTCGTCCCCGTCTTCATCGGCGGACAGGGCCTCGGGAAGGGGAAGGCGCTGACGTTCCTGGCAGGTCGTGACGAATGGTACAAGGCCACGACAGCGAGCGTGGACAAGATCGACCGCTTCCTGGATTCCGTCCGCGGGTCCATCATCGTCGAGTTCTCTGAATCCACGCAGTTCTCCAAGGCCGACAGCGGAGACCTCAAGGCCTTCATCTCCGAGTCCGCCGACCAATTGAGAAAGGCCTACGCTCGGTACGACAAGGAGTACCCCCGACATTTCATCATAGCGGCCACCTCCAACTTCGACGGCGTGTTCGTCGACGACACTGGGAACCGCCGTTTCTATCCCATCTATTGCGACCCTGTCCTCCAACAGGCCACGGGCGCTGTCATCCCTGTCAACGGTCGTCCCCGTCAATATCAGTACGAGGTCGAGCAGATATGGGCCGAGGCCTTGGTGCGCTACCGCAATCAGGGAAGATGGTACATCTCCGACCGTAAGACGGTCCGTGCGGCCGAGATCATGCAAGCATACGGCTCAGTGGAGAAGGAGGGTGTATCCACCATCGAGGAGTGGCTGGACGACCCTATCAACGGCTATTCCGAACCCGGTTCGCGCATCGCCAAGGAGTTCATCATCCGCGACATGTATGGCGAGGACCCCAAGTTCCCGTCGAAGGAGTCGTTGTCGGCGTGGAAGCACTGGTGCAGTTCGACCATGCGCTGGTCCCGCTCCCCTACGACGTTCCGCATAGACGGGAGGACGTATCGCGGATTCGTCCGTCAGTATTCATCCGACCAAGCAGTCGTCAGAAAGACCTTCAATCTGGCCGACGCCTCCGCGTGCGGAGAGAACGGCGAGGGCGAGGTCGTGCTGAAGCCCTCCGAGATGATCGAGCTGGCCGACAGCGCACCCAGGCCCGAGAACATGTCCCCTGTGGATAGATTCAGGGCGCATATCGAGACGCACCCCGCTATCGAGGTGGAGGGTGCGCTTCAGGCGGTGGACGTCACAGGTCTGTCCAGAAGCGACATAGAGGAGTTCCTCCTCGAAGGGTTCCTCGTGGACTACGGTGTGGGCGACCATCACGATTACAGACTGGGGTATATGCCGTGACTCGTTTCACGCTCGCGGAGCACCAGCAGTATGCGCTGGAGATGATGGAGGTCAACCCCTCCCTCATGCTCGCCTACGAAGCGGGCACGGGAAAGACCGCCATCGCCCTGTCGTGGATCCTCAAGCAGTTGAAGATCGGACGCATCAAGGACGCATTGGTGATATGCCCGGCATCCTTGGTGACGAACTGGAAAGACTCCATCGACAAGATGATCATGTTCGAGGGTGTGACCGAGGAGGACGTGAAGCTCCTTCACAGGGCGGTCAGGCTGACGTCGTTCCAGAAGACCTATCGCACCTCCAAGGTCCCCGTCTCCAAGAGCGGGGACAGGGTGACGTTCAAGCGCGTGATCACCATCCGCGAACCCGTGGACCGCCTGTGGGGTGCGATCTTCATCGACGAGTCCCATTGCATCGGGTCCCATTCGTCGGTCCAGACCAAGACGGCATTGGCTCTGTCCAAGCACACGAAGTTCCGTTATCTCCTGACGGGCACGCCCGTGTCCGGAGGAGGCGGTGCGGAGGATTTTTCCAAGCTGTACTCTCAGCTCAAGTTCCTCGACCCGTCGTTCTGCAACACGTGGACGCAGTTCATGAACGAGTACGTGACCGCCGTGGACCGGTGGTACAAGCCCTGCGCCTATGACGTGAAGAAATGCCGTCAGGCACTCGCCGATCATGCCATAGTCGCCCGTCTGGAGGACTGCTTCGACATGCCGGAGCGTACCGACACCGTGATATCGTGCCCGCTGGAGGAGACCAAGGTCTACAAGGACATGTACAACGGCAACACGTCGCAGTACAACATCGAGATCAAGACCGCAGGCGGGCAGTACCTGAAAATGCTTCAGGTGTGCTCCGGGAGCCTGAAGTGCGATGTCGGGAAGACCCTGAAGCTCAAGACGTCCAAGGATGCGATCTTAGAGGACATCGTCATGGGAACCGACGACAAGGTGGTGGTGTTCTGCAACTACCGTGCCAGCGTGGATCGCGTCGCGGAGATCCTGAAGAAGTTCGGGAAGACCGAGGTCTACGACGGGCGGTCCCAGACGCCCACATGGAAGAGGTTCCAGAACGGAGATTCCAAGTATCTGGTGTGCCAATATCAGTCCGGAGGGACGGGTATCGACCTGTATGCCAGCCATACTATGGTCCTGTTCGAGCCGTGCATGTCGTCCCTCCTCCTGACGCAATCGCTGGCGAGGATCTTCCGTAAGGGTCAGACCAACCATTGCACATACTATTATCTCTCTACTCCCAAGTCCGTCGAGTCGAAGGCGTGGGACTCGGTGCGCGGCGGCGTGGATGTCACCGAGGCCATGATGCTGAGCTGGTCCGGCGGGGACATCCTCGGGGAGCTCGGCGATCGCAAGACGATGGACGACTGGTGATAAGAGTTCCCTACGGATAAGTTGAGCATACCCCATACACACCCTCAGTAAACCTTTTATACTTTTTCAACCATGTATGTACTGCGCTGAGATGCGCAGGATAAGAACATGACCGAGAACGAGAACACGGGATACGCGGGCTTGTATCACAAGCTCAGCGATCTCCGCAAGGACGTGCTGTCGAAGGACTGGTCCGACGACAAGTTCTTCCAGATGGGGACGACGGGGGGATTCAAATATCTCTCTGCCGACAAGATCATCCAGACCGTATCGCCCCTATTCATGGCGCACGGATTGGAGCTGAGATTCAACATAACCGATCTCCAGTTCAGACCCGCACTGGAGAAGAAGAGCCAACACGTGACGCTTACAATGACTGCGGACATCATCGACATTGACACTGGGCTGTATACCTCCTCCACTGTCATGGCTGAAGCTGCCGACAACGGAGACATGGCGGTACGCAAGGCGCACACAGTCGCCCTCAAGCAGTGGGTGCTGTTCCAGTTCATGATCGCTGACGGTATCGACGAGATGGCGCAGGAGTCTACCGGAACGGGAGCGTTCCGCAGGAAGACCCCTGAGGAGCAGGACGAGGTCAGGTCCAAGGTGCTCGCACAGGCTGAACAGCCCGGGCCCGTTGCCAAGGCTCCTGCCAAGCTCAAGGCCGAGGTGCCCAAGGTCCTCGAACCGAAGGAGGCCCCCGTAGAGGAGAAGAAGGCCCCTGCGCTCGAAGGATTCGTCAGGAAGCCCGAGACCTCCGAGAAGTATAGGATCGCTGTACCCCAGCAGAAGATGATCGATAAGATCATCGACAACTGGAAGGCCCGTGCCGAAGCCGGGGAGATCGACGCAGAGATGTTCAACAAGATGTCTGCCGAGTGCGCGTCCATCCACGATGGAGCATCCACGATGGCGTTCATCCGCAAGTACATGCCGAAGGGATGATCATGGGCGACTTCGACTACCTCAAGCTGTCACCCGTACCTGTCAAGGTGTCGGTGTGCTTCCCTGTCGCCAAGGTGACATGGCCCAGTGTGCTGATGGAGCTCCGCGACAACGGCGGGTGCATCACACTGGGTGCCAAGGACCTCGACTACGTCATCGACAAGCTGATCGAGGCGAGGACGCAGGTCACTAAGATGTACTCCAAGATAACCGAGGAGGCTTGCTCCGAATACGACGAGGACGGTCTGGAAGATGGCGAAGAGTGACAAGTACCTGCCTCCCAAGTGCTCCTTCAAGGTCGTCGGCGGTCATATCGAGACCGATGGCTCGGTGCAGGGAAGGATATCGGGAACCATGATGGGCGGAATCCTCGGGGTCTCGCCGTGGTCCACGCCCTTCCAAGTGGCATGTACCCTGCTCGGACTGGCATCCAAGGACATCTCCGACAAGCCCAGCGTCATCGCGGGGAAGATACTGGAGACGCCGATCATCACCTACGCCGGGGAGAAGTTCGCCACTGCCGAGTACGGACTCGAAGGTGCGATGTTCGTCCCTGCCGACGAGATGTTCGAGAAGCGCGAAGGCGACCACGACTCGTGGGTCTCCGACTTCGACGACCCCGTGTTCGCCGGCCATGTGGATGGGATCGTCATGACCCCCGAGGGTGAGAACTACATCCTTGAGATCAAGACGTCCAGCAACATGGACTCGTGGGTGGAAGGAGTGCCCGAGTACTACTACTGGCAGGTGGCGCTCTACAACAGCTTCATGGCCAACAAGGACACGGCGTATGTCGTCCTAGGGATCATGGACACGGACTCCGTTAAGGACCCGTTGTGCTGGACCCCCGACGAGGAGAACTGCGCCATGTTCAAGATGGACATCGATCAGGAGAATGTGGAGGCGGTCAAGGCCCAGATGCGCGCTTGGTATGCCAACTACATCCTGAAAGGCGTCACGCCCGACTACGACCCCAACAACGCCGGGGATGTGGCCTTGTACACCCACCTGGTGAGCCTCACGGAGAGCGAGGACGTCATCAAGGGTCTGGTGGACGAGCTGGCATCCATCCGCGCCAAGATCGCCAAGCATGAGGACGCCATCAAAGGCGACTACGATGCTGAGGAGGCGATCAAGAGCAAGATCAAGGACTACATGGAAGCCCACGGAATCGAGTCCATGGACTCGGAGTCCGGGAGCTACTTCGCAGTAGTGAACCAGTCGGTGCGCAAGAGCATCGACCCCGCACTGATGACGGAGGCCGGAATCGACCCCGAACCCTTCACCGTGACGAAAGTCAGCAAAACCTTTACCATAAAGAACAGGAGAGATTGAAGATGCAGATCACACAGTGGGCATTCAGCGACGAAGAAGCAGAGCAGTTCAAGAGCATGGAGGCAGGTCTCAGGCACGTCATCGTAAGGGACGCGTCCTACGACGACGCCTCGGGGAAGTACACACTCGACCTCAAGGACCTTCAGGACGGTGCGACCGCACGCCTGACATACAGCATGTTCAAGGCCGACGAGAACGGGAACATGATCAAGAACGGCGGACCCAGAGCGACCCTGATCGGACTCGGGAAGGCCATCCTCGGAACCAAGAAGGGTATCCCCTTCCCTCAGGACATCATCGGCGGTGTAGCCGTCGCCAACGTCGTCCACAGGGAGTACAACGGGAAGACCTACTGCAACGTCTACGAGTTCAGGCCCGACGAGTTCGACTGGGTCGTACTCGGAAGCATAGACGACCAGAACTTCCTCGGGAAGGACGCACCCGCTGAGGAGGCGGAGTGAAACGAGGGGGGCGCAAGCCCCCTGACCCGGTGATAGGATGCAATACATCTACATCGTGTGCACGGTCAGGAAGCTCAACGAGAAGACTTTGGGCATCAACCTGCCGAGGTACCTCATGTCGCCCTTGGGGGACAATACCTCGCTCACAGTGGAGCTCAGGTCCGTGGACACAGGCCGTACTATCATGTGCACGATCCCCGTCAAGCGCAGGGGCCACACCTACGTGATGTATATCGGGAAGAACTGGGGATATCAGGCCGGAGAGGTCCTGAACGTGAGACTGGAAGTGGAAGGCGATGAAGATGGGGGTGATTCCCCTGACGCCTGAAGGACAGATCAAGAAGGACATCGACGCGTATCTGGACTCGGTGCCCGGTCTGTTCCACTACCGCGCTCCCGGAGGAGCCTACGGGCGTCCCGGCATACCTGATATCATCATCTGCTACAAGGGCCGTTTCGTTGGCATGGAGGTCAAGACCCCTGAGGGAAGGGTGTCGGGCTTCCAGAAGACGGTCGGAGCCGAGATCGAGGGATGCGGCGGCGTATGGGTCGTCGTCCGTTCCGTCGAGGACGCGATGGATGCCATCGAAGCTCTTTGAAACCACTCGGGGGCATCTTGCCCCTTTTATATCCGTGTCTGCATTCTTTGTGCATGGCATATTCAACAGCGCAGGAGCCGACGTACTGCTCCGTCGATGACGTGGCGGAGACGTTGGACCTGCCCGATCCCAACGATCCCTTGGGCATGTTCCGGTTCTCGGATATGTCCCATCCGTCCTACTCCCGTGTGGAGAAGATGATTCTGGGCGCGGAGGACGAGATCGACAGGCGCACGTTCCGCTCTTGGCGTGAGAACTGCGTGGTCGACCATCTGGAGTCCATACACACCTACTGGCCCGACAGGAACGGAGTCAGGATGGACTACTGGAACAACGGCGGGGATTTCGTCCAACTGGAGCAGAACGTCCTTCCGTGGGACCCTACCAAGGGCGACAAGCTGGAGGTCCGCACGCGGGGTAACAACTGGAGGGACATCACCGACACATACAACCCCGACCGTGACCAGTACGACCCCTACGACAAACAGGCCGGGGGATTCTGGATCGACTACGAGATGGGGAAGCTGTACATCCGCACCAGACTGTTCCAGACGCGTGCCAATGCCGTCCGCATCTCCTACCGCTACGGGTCATGCGAGCCTGTGCCGTGGGCCATCAACCGTCTGTGCTGTCTTATTGTCGCGTCCCAGATCGTCGTTCAGGGTGTGTACGATACCAAGGTCGGGATGGGCGGGGACATCTCGGGCGTGAAGAACCAGCTCCTGTCCTCATGGGAGGGGGAGATGATGCGCCTGTATTCGTCGTACCAGCGGTGCGGTCCCGTCGTGAGCATGCTGAGGGGTTGACATGGAGCCTATGCTTCCGGAAACGGAGCTGTTCACCGACGATGTGGCCGTCCTCGGGAATCTCCTGAGAGAGAACTGGTCCCTCGGAATGGGGAAGGAGCCCTCAATCGCGTGGGAGGTAGGTGCCCAGAAGATGAACTCGCGCTACGCGTCGATCTTCCTCTACATGGTCAACCGCAATACCCAGGTCAATTCCGTGGATTACCGCACGCTCCAGCGTGTATCGCACGTGGGGGTCAAGGTGTCGTCGCCGATCCGTCAGAACTTCTTCGAGGTCCACAATGAGATCCTCCGCATCCTGATGGCCAATCGTCGTTCCGGTAAGAGGAATCTCGGAGGATTCACGTATCTGGAGATCACCAATGAGAGGTTCTCCAACGATCTGATCGGATTCTACACCAGCACGCTCGATGTGAAGATGACCTCCTTCAACACTCCGATCAAGACGGCAGGCATGGGTGACGAGGTCAATCGCATGGTTATCGCCATGGAAGGCGGCGACACTTATGAAGGCGCACCCTATAATAATCAAAGAGAAGATGAGGAATCGATATGACAGGCGTTAGAGCATCATTCGTATATTGCCGCGAACAGGAGTTCGGGAAGGGCAAGGGCGATGGCGATAGCTGGCTGGCACCGCCTCCGGGATCGTTCATCTCGCTGTCCCACACCAGATCGACCACCAAGGTCTACACCGCCGGATCGAAGTACTGGGACACTCTGGCATACGGCCAGTTGTCTGGATCGTGGGAGTGGACCTTCCTGATGGATTACGACTACATCGAGCCGTTCCTGATCGCGTTCGAGGCTACCACGATCAATGGGAACACTTTTACACTCAATAAGGCGAATAACAAACGCGTGAGGTCGTTCACGTTCCGCAGGAAGCAGCTCAACAGCATCACGGGCGGAATGGATGACAATACTCTCAGCGACGAGACCATCATCTACACCGGGTGCGTGCCCAAAACGCTCCGTATGTCCAAATCAGGAGGATCATCTCAGCTGAGCATCTCCATCAGCGGGTTCTATGCCAATGAGAGTCTGGACAAGACCACTCTGGATAGTACGGATTATCAGGAGTACAACGGGAACCTCACCGAGTTCTCCTGCATGTTCATCGGAGATGTGGCCAATAAGAACTATGTGGCCAACACCGAGTCTCTGAACATAGCCATCGAGAACTCCGCCGCAGCCATCTATGCGACCTGCTCTGCGATGGCGAGGAACTACTGCGAAGGCCAGACGTCCTATTCGTTCGGAACCACATCTTATGCCAACGACCCGGCCAAATACCTCCAGAGGATGTACAGTGGAGGCAAGGATAACACTCAGACGAAGCCTCGGAACAAGAAGATGGGTCCGATCAAGACCATTCATCTCGTATCATTCGACGAGGAGATCGACGAACACGGAGACAACATCGCCACGGCATATAACAGTTCAGAGAGATCCCTTGATTTCGAGCTTACCAAGACTGCCATCAAGTCCTTGACCAAGCAGAAAGGAGACGGCTCCAAGCTTCAGGACCAGATCAATTCCACCGAGTGTCAGAAGATCACCATGAAGATCAAGACTCCTGCGTACAGCAGCTTGCAGCTCACCGATGCCAACATAGAGAATATATGGGGTGCTGGCAATCCCCATGCACTGAAAGGGTGAGGAATCGCCCGATCGGAAGAAGAGGAATAGATATGGATCTGGAAGCCAAACTGACAATAGACCTTGAGAAGTACGGACGCGACGGGACCATCGTCGTGTCGGCGCCCGATTTCGCCCGCAAGGTACGCGCGAAGAACATGATGGGCAATGCGAAGATCAGCCGTACCAGCAACGGTGTGACCGTCGACGGCATAGGCGCCGGGGACAGCATGATCATATCCATGATCGGATACATCGAGGAGGCGCCGTTCCAGCTCACCCTCAAGGGATTCATGGACTTCATGGCGTCTTTGGATGCTGTCCGTAAGGGCATGGCCGATGAACTATTCACCGAACTCGAAGAGGTCATCGCAGTGATCGTGGAGGGCGGAGCATCCCCTTCCAATCCCTCACCGCGTCAGGAGAACGCGAGTTCGGAGTGAGGGTCTTCGAGGATGCCGTGGCATCAGGGGAGGCGATGACCGGAGATGTCGTCCTTCTCTATGCCTACGGCCTCTATCTCCTCAACGGCGGACGCAAGGAGGACTTCATGCACTTCAACGATGATGACGTCCAGATCATGATGTCTGTCCACAATTCCGAAGCCGTGAAGAAGAATAAGAGGATCATACAGATGTTCAAGAGGGAATGAGATGCCAGAGGAATACAGTCTGATTCTGAAGTTGAAGCCCGTCATCGATGAAGTCGCATTGGATGAGGCAGTCGGCAAGACTCAGACTGCATTCCAGCAGAAGATGGAGCAGGGTCTCGTGCCGGGTGCATCCGATGCGAACAAGGCATCCGGCGGTGCAGGCAAAGGAGGCGAAGGGGCAGGTGCAGGAGGCGGAGACGCCGCGCTGAACGACGACTCCGATGACTCCGATGCGTCTTCGGGCGGAAAGAGCACCAAGCGCTTCATGGATCGCCTGAAGGGACTGTTCAGTCGCAAGTCATCTACCGGTGGCGGAGATGACGATGAAGACGAGGAAGCCAAGGCGAAGCGCAAGCAGGCCTTGGAGAAGACCATCATGACTGGGGTGCAGATGGGGTCTCAGGGGATCAAGATGGTCGCGGATGCGTCATTGGGATTCCTTGAGATGATGTACCGCTACATGAAGCAGTCCTCCCCGCTCCTTCAGGCGGTTGAGTCGATGTTCAATCTGGCCGTCCAGCTCTTCTTCATGCCCTTGGGCAACAAGCTGGCCGAGGTGCTCATCCCAACCACCCTGGATCTCTTGGACACAGTGGTAGATATGTGGGACGCCTTCGAGGGAAAGTCCCTCGGAGAGATGATGTCCTACGCTATCGAGAGGGGTACCAAGGTGTTCGGGGAGTATATCATCGGCATCGGAGAGACTCTTCGCGACGAACAAGGGACCCTCGGGGCAATCGGAAACTTCATCTACACCATCGGCGAGACCGTTCGTGACAAGGGAGAGAGCATCATCAATCTCCTGACCGGTACCGCTACATGGATCATGGAGCATTTCATCGAGTTCGTTGCGTTGTATGTGAGCTTCCAGACGGCAATGCTGGGTGCCACGATGGGAAGTAGTATCCCGATCATCGGAGGACTCATCGGAGGTGCGATCGGATTTGCAGGTACGGAGGTGGCCCTGCGCTCCCTTGCGATGGGTAGCGGAGGTTACGTCCCCTCCAAGGACGGAGGTTCCGTCCGCATCCTCGGAGAGGGCGGCGAGGGCGAGTACGTCGTGCCCGAGAGCAAGGTCGATGACTTCGTCGATGCCCATGGAAGCAATGGCACTGTCAATTACTACGTGACGATCAACGGCTACACCGACTCCGAGCTGAAGACCTACGTGCAGGACATCGTCAACGGCGAGATCTCCCGCAGCAGGATCCAGGGTGGTTTCTGATGCCGAGTATAAGCGGACCTACCAACTTCAAGACATCGGATCTCCCTGTGACATTTTCGGCATCGGGATTCAGCGATGTCTACAATGTAGAGTGGAGCTTCGACTGCAAAGGGTGGAGCATCAACGAATCCTATACGGAGCTCGTCAACGGCGTCCCCAGATTCGTTCTGAAGGACGTCCCTCCGTGGTCGGATAAGACCTATAATTTCACCCTGACCGCATGGAGCGGGTCCGAACGTGCTACTCTAACGGGAGTAGTCAATTACGTGGAACCGGCGAATGTTCCGGTCACATCCATCACATTCAATCCGTCCTCGCTGAGGATCCAGAGGGGACAGAAGGCGTATTCCAATGTGACGATCACGCCTTCCGATTATACCGACAACATTACTGAGAAATTGGTAGGAGATTTCGGGATGATCGGGACCGGAGGTCGTGTCAAATTCGAGGTGTATACTTACGTTGAAACCGAAGTCACAACAGGATACTGTACCTTCACGGCAGACAGCGGAGTATCCGGAAGGCTGGACATCGAGGTCGTCGAAGAACACTATGTCGAGTCGATCACGATTTCCGGCCCGACTTCGATAAATTCCGATGGATTCTACATCTATACTGCCAATATCCTGCCTACGGATGCGACACGGCGTTCTGTGACCTTTTCGATAAGCGGGGACACGAGCGGTGTGTCCATCACTGGTAAGGACAGCACCAGTGCCACTATTCGTATACTCAATAATAAGTATGGGTCTGTCACATTGAAGGCAGTGGCCAAGGATGGATCCGGCGTATCCGCAACCAAGAGGATCACATACAATACGGTCACTCCCGATCCCGAACCCGAACCCACTGGATATTGGTTGGTGGAAGGGGTCAAGGCGTCAAGTGTTGTGGTTCCTGAGGGCGGGTCGGTCAGTGTACAGTGCGTTTTGCCGTCCGGTCACAAATGGTCCGTTGTCCAGACTCCGAATGCTACATACGCAACCGTAGGTTCGTGGTTGGATTCCTCCACGATGATAACGGGGAAGTATGCGCCTGCCGGAAAAACAGTGAGTGCAGGCTCGCTCGTCGTCCGCGATACCACCTCAGGCAAGGATTATTATCTGAGCGTCAGTGTCAAATCGAAGTATTCTGCGGAATACTCCATCTTCTCCGCATACGATGACGCGGGGCTGTCTCCGACGGGCGGAGAATGCGTGACTACTACCGAGCCCTTGGTCTACACCGAGCTGTTCGTCATTGCGTCTCCGGAAGGAGTGGATTGGACCTACGAGATCACGTCCGGGAAGGATGCCTTGGAGTTCATTCACCTGTCCGGCACCAAATACATCAAATTCAGAGGCAAGAAGAAGGGTTCCGCGACAGTCCGTCTGTACATCGTGGACGAAACGGATCCGAAGAAGTGGTACGACACCTACTACGAGGATCTGAATATCACCATAGAGAGCGGACCGTTCATCAACATGCTCATCGACGGTGCCCAGCATGACACCTATCCGCTGAAGAACGGGCTGTCCAAGACGATTCAGGTCAAGAAGTACCCTACGAACGCTTCATACATCCTCGAATGCAATCCTGAGCAGGGAATGCTCCTGAGCACCAATGATGGCTCAGACTACACGCTGACGACGAACAAGACCTCATTCCTCGCCATGATGCTCTCATCAGGCATCGTCAAGCTGAGGGCCACCCTTCTGGACTCCACAACCAATGAGAAGACGGAGCATTATGACAAGATCGAGTTCAACGGTGTCGAGATGCTTCAGGCACCGACCTACATCAGGATCAACGATTCCAAGGGTCATTACGTGAACTCCACGACCGTTGCGCTGGGTGCGACCTCCGAGACCTTCACGGTCACGACCATGCCTATCAACGTCATCGACAGGTCGGTCAAGATCACGGCTCCGACGGGCCTCACAGTCAACTCGACGGCCACCAACTACGGAGCGACGTTCACATTGAAGGGGACCAAGAGGGGGAAGTACACCCTCAAGGCGGAATCCGTTGCCGCACCGGACGTGTATAAGGAGATCGAGGTCAGGGTGTTCGAGCCGGCCAACCCTTCCAAGGGCATGTCGTATATCGGAGTGGCCATGAACGGGACCTCGGAGCTCCTGTATCTCCCCGACATCCAGAGCATAGAGGACACCGACTCGGTGAATCTCACAGAGCTGCCCACCATGGTCTACGGCTTCGAGAACACCTTCGTGATGGACACGGGGACGCAGAAGCGGTTCAACATCTCGTTCTTCCGCGTCAATCCCGATCCTTATGATGACTCATCCAACGATCAGGAGAAGTGGTCTAACGGCAAATGGTACACCCGCCTGAAGGACCTCATAGACTTCTGGCAGAACTTCGGGGAGGACATCGACACGGGAGAGAGGGTTGGGGGCTTCAGGCTCCATCTGGAGTCGGAGGATACCGAGCTGTATCCCACCATCGATAGGAACGTGTTCCTCACTGGCACTATGAACGCTTCGTTCGACGTCCAGCGTCTCTCGGTTCAGATGCCCGTGACGGTCGCGAGGATGAAGGACGAGGGCAACACCGCGGAGAAGGTCACAATAGTCTATCATGCCAATCTCGGCGGCGATACGGAGTACGAGCAGTCCTATCCGAAGGGGATCAAGGTCCCGATAGGGGTGCCGAAATCTTCGTGGACCAATCAGACGTCCGACGGAGCGTTCATCTGCTGGACCTCTCAGCCCAACGGCGGAGGGACCAGATACTACCCCGGTCAGCGTGTGGCTTGGACTGAGAACACCTCGCTGTATGCGAAGTGGGCCATACCCCTTGCGATCAAGGTCTTCGCAGAGAGCGGAGACTTCACAGACACCGTTCCAGAAGGTGCCAGCACTGCATCCCTTCTTCTTGTAGGAGGAGGTGGTTCCGGAGCCAGATCTGCGACAATTCTACTCACTATGACCCAGACATATCGGACCCCCGGAGGAGCGGGAGGATCAGGAGAGGTTTATAGAGGCTCTTGTTCGGTCAATCCCGGTGATACCTTCAGCGGAAGAGTCGGAGCAGGCGGAGCCGTCACATCGAGTGCATCAGGCAATGATGGAGAGGAGACCACCATAGATATGGGCGGGTCTCGCACGTATAGGGCTAAAGGCGGAGCGGGCGGAAGCTCGGCCACCAATAAGCAATACAGGTTTGTTGCAGGTGGTCAATATATCTACGCAGGAGGAGATGTCGTCGAGAAACAGGGTCAGAACGGTCACACCGGCGACCCTGCCGGTATAGTAGGGAGAGCTGCGCCTGCGGATGACACCGGAGGAGGTGCCGGAGGAGGTGCCGCGTCCCTGAATAGCGTATATCGTGTGGGCGGGCAGGTCTATTCATTCGTTTCCAGAGGCGGAGACGGCGGAAATAGGGATATAGAGTCGACGGATGGAGTCTTCGGAGGCGGAGGAGGGTCCAATTCATACGAACCGCCCTCGGCCGGAGGGGACGGATTGGTCGTAGTGCTCTTTTTCGCGTGATAACATGGACGAATACGGTAGATTCAGGCTCGTATATGGGAACAGAAGCATCGATTTCGGCACCGTCACGTCATATTCGGAGCCGATTTCCAAGTCGTGCATGGTTGTTCCGTTGGTTTCGCTTCCGGAAGACAGGACTTTTGCAGTGGAAACGAGTTGCAGTATGAAATTATCGCTCAGATTCACCCGCGTGACCCCTGAATCGCCAGATGATTCATCTTCAGACACTACGAAATGGTCCAATGGCAAATGGTATTCGACTTTGAACACGTTTGTAGACCGTTGGCAGTGTCTCACGGACGGTTTCAAGCTGATTGTGGAGCCCGGGGACGAGAATCCATACATTCCGGACCATTCCAGCTCGCTTTCGGGCTACGGACACCCCCTGAACGGCTATGTGAAGAACCTCACACGTACATTTTCGGCCGGAAATCCCACGGTGATCGCCGGAACGCTGGATTTTTACGTCGGAACCATGTATGTGAAGAACAAACGTGCCACTCCGTTCGATAATGTGAAGAAGACCGATTTCCACATCCTCATGTCCAACTCGGAGATCTCGAATTGGTTCGATATCCTCGACGGATCGACCCTGAGTGGGACCACCGAGGCCAAGGTGGATTGCGTCAAGTCGTTCACGATGACAGGCGGGGTGTGCCAGCCCTTCGAGATGGTCACGATGACCATCCCCCGTAATCGTCTGGCATCGGTGGCCCCTGAACTGATGGATGACATCGTCGCAGGTAAGAACAAGCTGATAATAGATGCTGTCGGACGGTCGTATATGACCGTGGTCAAGTGCAAGCTCCGTAACAAGAACTACACGATTACAGCATATTGTAATGCAGAGGTCCTGAAGGGCTATGTCCTCAACGAGGCGATCAACATGACTCCGTTCGATGCGATCAAGCACATCCTCACCAGCGGAATGTATGGGACGGCATTCGTGGACAGCACCGATGCCAGCGTCAGGACGTTCCATTACCACTTCAACCCCAGGAACAGCAGTTCGGACAGCATCAGCTTTGACAAGGGGACCAACACATGGTATGTGTTGCAGGTGTGCGCGATATATCTCGGGTGCAAGATCTTCTTCGCCAACAACTGTGCGTACCTGATCGATTACAGCCTTACGAGCGCATCCAACACGTCGGGAAGCGATACCGTATACACGTTCTCGGACAAGACCGGATACATCCTCGACCTCTATACCGGGGACACCAATAGCGAGGTATACGGGCGCGTCTGCGATTCCGTGGAGCTCGGAGACGAGGGATTCGATACGGTGGTCAACACCCAGTTGATCAACTACTCCAAGAACAAGGGGTCGTCGGAGATGGTGAAGGCAGTTGTCAAGGACGATGCAAGCATCGATAAGTTCGGAGAGAGGGATGGCAATTCGCTCAACATCAAGGAGTTCACATCCGACGCTCAAGTCCTGATCTTCGGCAAGGAGCTGATCAAGTATCGTTCCGAGCCTCAGCAGTCCATGACATTCACGCTCAAGGAGATGGAGTACAGCAATGGAGCAGCCACATGGGTACCGTTCTTCCCGCCCGTGACGTGCGTCAGAGAGATCAACGACACCGTGGATGAGGTGAACATCAACAACGAATCCGTGACGGTGCCGGGGACCCGGAAGCCTCAGAAGCTGATACTGTCCCAATTCTCTCGGAACTATCCGCAGGGAACGAGTACGTACAGTTTCGGTATCATACAGAATATCAATCTCGCATCTTCGACTTCCGAGATCCTGACCAACCAGAAGTGAGGCGTGAAGCCTCACTTCTTTATGAAGTGGTAGTAGATCATGACCGTGAGGATGATCGCACACAGGATCCCTGCGATCACGGAGTAGATGACAGGAGTGCCCTCCTGCTCAGGTTCTTCGGATACAGGCTCGAAGACTGCGTAGAGTTTCAGGTCGGCGGGAGTGTAAAAGGTGTCATCGTATTGTGCGGGTCTCGGGAAGTATGCGCCTCCGTCGCTGCCGCGCCAGAACTTGAACTCGCCTGTATCGCTGGTAGGATTCGGTTCGAGGAGTTTGAAGAACCCCTTATTGTCCGTATACGTCATTCCGAGGAACTCCCCCTCGGAGTAGAACTCGACAGTGGAAACACGCCCGTCTGCGTCTTCGATGAACACAGGGGCCATGAGGCACAGCCCCAGAACGACAAGAATGGAGATGGCTGCGATCTTCTTCATAGTGTAGATATAGACGGGACGCGTTAAAACATTGATGTCCCGATGACACGCACCATCAAGATGGATCTCACAGGCCAACGCTATGGAAGGCTCATCGTGGTCTCCCGTGCGCCCAACATGAACCGTCATGTCATGTGGCATTGCGTGTGCGACTGCGGAGGTGAATGCGACGTCCAGACAGGCAACCTCATATTTGGCAATCAGAGGTCCTGCGGGTGTTATCGCAGAGAGCGTGCCAGTGAGACCCATTCGAAGAATTAAGTGATAAAAACACTTTATAAAGCCATATCCGCATGACGAGGCATGGAAATCTCCAGAGTCTTCGAGAAATCGACCCGGACGATCTCCTGCTCGACCAAGAAGTACAGCGGTCAGGCGTTCGACAACCAGAGCGCCACGTTGCATTTCACACTTCTGGACGAGGGCAGGGATTGGGATCCGGTTGCGAACGGCTACACTCCGTACATCATGTTCAACATCTACGACGATGCAGGGAACCCCATCGTGTTCGGTCCCGACTCGTCGCCGCTGTTCGACGGATACACCTTCAAGATCCCTTGGGCGATCACGTCGAGGATGAAGTCTGCCCGGCTGGAGTACCAGCTCTTCTTCATCAAGACCGGAATCCCCTTCGACGGGGTCATCGACGGGATGGACTCCACCGAGTACCTCCTCTCCGCAGTCGATGGTATCGCCCTCAAGCCCAGCATCACCAAGTGTCGCGATCCGTGCGCACCCGACAGGGCGTTCGCACCCGTGACGGAGCCCTCCGTGCTCGGATGGGTCCAATTCTGGAAACAGCACGGCGTGATGCTCCCCGTGGACATCAAGGGGAAGATGTACAACGGGCTCCCCGGCTACGGATATGAGATCACCTTCCACTCCTACACCGGACAGGTGCAGGTCATCGACATCGACACCCCGACGCTGGACGAGGACGGCAAGATCGGTTATGCGCTCCTCCCCGTAGGAAACGAGGCGAACCATATCCCGCTGATCAAACAACCCGCAGGAGACGGTCAGGCGCTGATCTTCGACGCCGCACTCAAGGGCTTCAGGGGATCGAGGATCCCGATGGACCTCAATTACCGCCCAACGGTCACGAACAACGACGGGGAGATCATCAAGCGTCACATTCTGGAACTCAGGGATGCCAAGAGGAACGTCATCTCCGAGGTGGATCTGCCCATCGAGAATCTGATAATCGGAGCCAGCTACGACAAGACGAAGAAGGCCATCGTATTCCAGTTCGAGGATCCGAACCTCAATCTCGCCATCCCCATCGACGATTTCGTTCAGATGTATAAGGGGGCGCCCGGCCAGATCAATGTCTCGACCGAGAGGAAATACGACGCAGTCAATGAGGAGTACTTCTTCGAGGTCTCCTTGGCACCCGAGTTCGTCAGCGGCCTGAACACGAAGTTCGACACCGCCGCTTCGAACCTGAACGAGCATAAGCTGGACTACAACAACCCTCACCACGTCACCAAGGCGCAGGTGGGACTGGGCAACGCGGACAACACGTCCGATATGAACAAGCCCGTCTCGACCGCTCAGAGGGCCGCCATCGAGGAGGCCAAGCAGATCGCCGCGACCTATAAGGAAGAGGTGGATACCACCAATGCCGCCCAGCAAACACTGATCGAGAACCTACGCAGGGACCTGACCGCGCTCGACACCCGCGAGAATGCCGCCACCCTCGCCATCGAGGGCAAGGTCAGCAACATGTACACCAAGGATGCGGTGAACAAGCTGGTCAATGCGAAGCAGGACAAGCTCACTCCGGGCGACCATGTGACCCTTGTGAACAACGTCATCGGCGTGGACCTGTCCGGCCTCGACGTCAAGGCCGACGATCATATAAACGGCTCCTCGACGAATGCCGTACAGAATCAGGCGGTAGCCAAGGCGCTGGAGCTGAAGCAGGACAAGCTCACTCCGGGTGACAACATCGTCATCAACGGGAACAGGATCTCCGCCACACAGCCGAGGATCGACGTTGACGGTGCCATGTCCGCGACCTCCGAGAACCCTGTGATGAACAAGACCATCACTCAGGCACTGGAGGCCAAGGCCGACGTCGGATCCGCAGGAGTGTTCGAGTGGAGCGAGGGGCTGGCCATCAAGGGCCACTACAACTCAAGGGATGTGGTCATGTATGATTACAGCCTGTACGTGTCCATCGTCGATAACAACGTCCACCACCCGCTCTACCACGATGACGATACATACTACTGGCGCAAACTGGCCTCCGATGTCGCGACCAACATTCAGGGTATCACCCCTGCCACGTTCATCGGAGTGTTCGGCAACGACATCGACACCGAGTACACTATCACGCACAACATGGGGTCGAGGAATCTGGTATACAGCATCATCACCAACAACTCCGACCACGTGTTCGTCAATGCGACGGTCTCCGCTCCGACTCTCAGCACCTTCAAGGTCAAGCTGACCAGCCCTCCCGGACTGAACAGACTGATGATCAATATCATCAAGGCCAAGACGGTCGCTCCGAGGCCCACCACAGCCTATCCGACAACGATCGAGTTCCTGACCCCCACTGCCAACTGGGAGTTCTACAACGACTCCGGGAAGCCCGTGTACGCCAAGGCATACGACTCCGAGGGCAACGACCTGAACGGCGACATCATTCAGGACAGCGGAGACGGCTTCTCGACGGTGTTCATAGGCTTCTCCGAGCCTCAGAAGGGTAAGATGTTCGTCGACGAGGCCGATCATGTTCAGGAGATCACCATCCCTGCGGGCGAGACTGTGGAGATCGCTCCCGGAGACGGGAAGTGGCATCTGGTCCAGTGCTTCAGGGACGGCGAGGGACAGTCCAGATTGGATATCATTCAGACTCAGGAGAAGATCACCATCGGCGCCAACGTCGCATGGAACGGATACGTGGCGCTGTTCGATGCCGTCAAGAGCGAGAGGGTCACGGCGTCCAAGTTCCACGCGGAGACCGATGGGACGTACTCGTTCACCTACAAGCACAGTCTGGGCCGTGTGGTCGGTGCGCAGTTCTATGCTGACAATGAAGGCATGGGCATAATCGACATGCACTGCATCGACGAGAACACCATCAAGCTGTTCTTCAACTCCAACGTGGCGGGCGAACTGGTCGTCATCTGAGAGGCATCCTGCCTCTCTCAAACCTTTTACCATTCTAATTCATAGGAACTAATATATCGGTTAATAAGGCAGTGAATGCCACAGTTTTTAAATTTCACCATTGATAGAGGTTTGAAAGCCCAGAATGGACTTTTTAGGAGAATACCATGGTAAAAGCACAGGAATTCTATGTAGACATAGACCTGAAAGGCAACAAGATCACCAATGCCAAACTGGTTGTTCTTGATTCCGCACCTACCACCGAGACCGCTAAGCCTTTTGCGATCTACAACGGGAAGCTGTATTACAACAACGGCACTACTGTTTCCGAGGTTGCCGATGCGAGTGTTGTCTCTGCGATCAGGACCGAGCTCGGAAACAAGCCTGCGAACGTGACAAGCACCATCTACACCAGGCTCAAGGCCGTCGAAGACACCGTTGGAAACGATTCCGGCGGAAACAGTCTTGCAACCCGTGTCACCAATCTGGAGACCAAAGTCGATGATGCCGATTCCGGACTCGCCAAGACCAAGGAGATCGCAGACGGTGCATCCGCTGCCGCAGCTACTGCGCAGTCTGCTGCCGAGGCCGCGCAGGGCACTGCAACTACCGCGAACACCACCGCCAATGCCAATAAGACCGAGATCGCTTCCATCAAGGAGAAGGATACGGCTCAGGATGAAAGGCTCGATGCTCTGGAGACCACTGTCGGAAAGGCTGCTGCCGGCGAAGTTGCAGCTACCGGACTGGTTAAGGGCGTTGCAGACAACAAGTCCGCCATCGCCGCTCTGACCGAGACCGTCGGTACCAACAAGTCCGATCTGGAGACTGCGATCGGCAAGAAGGTCGACAAGGTCGAAGGAAAAGGTCTGTCCACCAACGATTACACCACTGAGGAGAAGACCAAGCTGACTGGCATCGCAACCGGTGCGCAGGTCAACGTCATTGAGACTGTCAAGGTCGACAATGTTGCACTCACTCCCGATGGGAAAGCAGTCAACATCGACCTGAGCGGATACGCTAAGAAGACGGATATCTCCTCTGCATACAAGGCGATGGGATCCACGACCTTCGCTGACCTGCCTAAGAACCTGACCGAGGCCAACAAGGGCGAGATCTACAACGTTACCGACCCCTTCGTCGATGGTGGCAAGACCTATCCTGCCGGAACCAATGTTCTGTGGACGGGAACCGAGTGGGATCCTCTTGCGGGATACACCGATTTCTCTGTCTTCGCACTCAAGACCGATGTGACCACCGAGCTCGCCACGAAGCAGAACAACCTGTCTACCGAGCAGCTCGCCGCTGCCGACTCCGGTATCACCGCCACCAAGGTCGGAACCTACGACGGGTACTCTGCTCTGATCACCACTGCTCAGAGTACCGCCGAGGCCGCTCAGACCGCTGCTGATGGAAAGGTCGTCAAGAACGCCGACATCGCTGCCGGAACCGCCTGCAAGATCACCTACGACAAGAAAGGTCTCGTCACCAAAGGCGAGGCTCTGGCCGCGGCCGATATCCCCACGATCCCTGTAAGCAAGGTGACTGGTGTTCTGCCTGTCGACCAGACGCCTATCATGGCCGTCACCAAGGATGTTTCCGCAGCTACCGCAGGAACCGCGGTTGCAATCACATCCGGAATGACCACGGCACTGATTGCGCAGGTCTTCGACGGCGACGGGAATGTCGTGTTCTGCCAGACTGCGATCACCGGAGGAACCGTCTCTCTGACTTTCTCTGAGGCTTTCACCGGAAAGGTCCACATCGTCGGACTTCGCTGAAACATATTAAGGGGCCGAAAGGCCCCCAACCTATAATTTTATCAAAGAATTTGTGATTTCGTAGAAATATGGAATATCTTCCAGATCTCAAAACGGTCGATGCAATATTCGGCAGAGTTGCTTTGAATGCTCAATATCATGACATGGTGGATTGTAAAAACATCAAGGGCGATGGGCAGACTCAATTCGAAGAGGCGCTTGGAGAGTCGGCCCCGTACTGTAAATTCAGATGGGGCGATACATTCGATGGCGATATATGTAATTTGGATATGAAATATAAGCGTGTGATCGACCTATCGGCTAGAACCGAGAAGGAATTGGACGAGCTTGTTGAGGAATCAGGTAAGTTGGCCATTCGCTTGTATCACGACTGTCTCGGATCGTATAAATTCAGATGTATCGAGGGGGACATCGAAAAACAGATAGAGTCTCTCTATCCTGGATATCAATACTGAAAACGGTCAAAGAAAAGGGAATATATTTGTGGGATGTATTCAAACCTTTTATAACCCATTCAGTCGTTCGTCTACTCAGTGAATTGAAATGGTCAGCACCACGTTATACTCCGATGTGGCCATAAGAGGCATCGTAGAGATGTCCAATGGGACATCCATAGGCGTCGTCGACACGATGCCTAGCGCCTCTGCGAAGCTCAGCGGCGCTTCTGTCCTCTATATGGGGATCGATGGTACGTACCAGTCAGGAACCATCTACGAATGCACGGGATCAGGCCCCTCATGGGCTTGGATCGCCAAGGCGAAGACACTCGGCCCCGACGTGTCCGTTGCGACGCAGGGTCAGATTGACACGCTGACGACCGCGGTGAATGGCGCAATCCAGCAGGGGGGCACCCTCACCAAACCGCTGAAGGTCACGGGCGGAGATCAAATCACGGCGGGAAAGATCATACTCGACCAGTCCAACAAAGGCCAGATAACGGACACGTCTACGGCGACGTTGCTCGGGTTCTCGGCCGCCGATACGCTGACGATCGGCAGTTCGACCTACAACACCGCGCTTCGCGGGAAGCAGACACGTCCGACCTGGAACAACAAGGACCTCGCGCTGAAAAGCGATGTACCGTCCAACTACGTCCCTAATACGAGGACGGTCAACGGCAAAGCCCTTAGCTCTAATATCTCTCTGACAGCAGCGGACGTGGGAGCGCTGGCCTCCAACGGCACTGCTGCAAAGGCCACCGCCGATGCCGATGGCAACAATATAGCCAGCACGTATCTGAAGAAAACGGATGCGGCCTCGACTTACGCCAAGGCGATCAAGGTCGTCAACAAGTCGGTGTCCTCATGGACTGCAAACACGACCATGTCAGGTTACTCATACAGGGCTTCCATCGCCATCACGGGATGCACGACGGACCATGTGCCGTCGGTGACATTCAACATCGCACAGGCCGCGAGCGGGGACTACTGTCCTATCGCCGAGACCTACGCGGGAGGGGTGTATATCTGGTCGAAGAAGAACGCGGCGATAACGGTGCCGACGATCCTGCTGGTCAAACCCTGATGCGATCCTCGGGAGGAGCAGATCCTCCTGAGGATCCCAACCATTTCGATCCGATCGCTTTTGACAAACGCTTTATAACCTTCAGACCGTATCGACAGTCATGAAAGGTATCACGAACGCCACGAAAGGCACGGCTGATGTGGCGCAGACCACTGCCAAGGTAGAAATTCTGGGTGCAACGATCCAAACATCCACTGATTCTCAGATCGGACTCATGTCCGCAGCCGATCACAAGCGCATCGGGACTTGCGAGACGAACATCGCGGCCAAGCAGTCCAAGGTCCTCTCCGCGACTTCCGTCAGTGTGTCCAACTGGACCACGGGCAATGCCAAGGGCGACTTCACATACAGGGCCTCCGTCCCGCTGACGGGATGCACGGCCAGCATGATACCCTCCATCACGTTCAACGTGACCGAGGCGGTCTCCGGAGATTACTGCCCCGTCTGTGAGGCGTATGCCGGGGGCGTGTATATCTGGTCGAAGAAGAATGCCGCCATCACGGTTCCGCTGGTTTCTGCTATTCCGCAGTGATGGCGGGGGAAACGGTTTAGTTAAACCTTTTAGCTTTTCAATTCACAATGAAGAGGGATGTACCCCCAATCATGTATCAGGCATATTGTCTAAAGACCCAGCACCATAACCGCCGGTATTATGCCATATTATCACATCATACGTACCCCACTTAGCACTATCATTATATAATACATTCACTTGATGCAGACTTCCGCTAAAATCTTTATATCCTTTTAAATCAATACCATTCGTCCGTATAATGATGTTTGCCCCATGGTTCGTTATACCAGTATCTCCGCCGAATAAGTAATAGCCAGCATCTTTGATAAACCCTCCTGACCCAATCAAATATACGGAAGTTGCTGAAGTTGATCCAGTCTTTGATCCAACCATGCCATTAAAGGAACAACAAATATTACTTGTTCCAGATTTACAAATTCTAAAGCATATTAAATCGCCAGGCACAACAATTTCTATAATTTTTGTGAAGAATTTAAGTGGAGTGTTGTATGCTGACTGAGTGTTAGAAAATATGTATGTGACAAAATTTCCAGAACCTCCAGAACCTCCAGAACCGCTAGCATCAACAGGCGTTACCATCCCATTGCTACCGATTCCAAGCACTTTTCCAGCGTTCGCTGTTCCCTGGTTCTTGTTCACCTTATCGGTCGCATAGTCCTCGATGAAAAACTGATCCCTGCTGGCATAGGTGGTGGAGCCGTTCTTGAAAGTTGCTGAAAAGACCTTGCTGATGTACTGTCCCCCGCTAGGCAGATTGATAAATCCTTCTGCATTATTACTTGCAACAATCGAATACGAAGGAGATGTTGTATCGAAAGACGTCCCATCAAAGTATTGATATGAGATATCCAATGTCCCAGAGGGGATGCTTCCGCCGTCTTTCGGGACGATGCTCCACTTGACCCTGTTCTCACTCGTTCCGGTCCATTCGACGTCGAAGGAGATCTCCATGGACGTGCTCACAGCTTTGAGTGCCTCTCCTCCGACTGCATTCGTAGTTCCCATCGCCATCGGAACACCTTCGATCCTATGCACATGCGGCTACCCGTCGTGGACGAACACCTCCGAGCATGCTGAATGGGTCGATATGTGTGCGGAGTGTAGTCTTTATATCCCTTCAACCGCTTAACTACCCTGAATGTCCCGTTCCAGCCCTGTTTCAGGGGTCGGGACACCACGGGAAAGGTGACTGAAACATGTCGATTTTCGGAAAGAAAGGCGCAGAATGCGCGAAAAACGGCGGATCCCCGTCCACAACGGGTAGCCGTGTATGTACTTGGAGGCGGAGATGACACTGGGTAGCACGAACGCCGTCATAGGCGGTTCGGACGAGCTTTCCACCGATCTCCTGGTGAGCGTTCTCGATGCCAGCGGGTCTCCTGTGTCAGGAGCCACCATCACGATTGCTGAACCCGCTTCGGTGAACGATTGGGATCTGAGTAACGTCGTGGTGAAAGTAAATCAAGTTGCATGATGTGAGGATCGAAAATGGCATCAGATTATATGATTACAACAACTCAAATCAGTGGGATTACAGGATCAATTCCAGTTTGTACCCGTATCGAGTTTCAGACTAAGGACACCAATACAGGTGATCAGTCTATATCTACAAAATTTACAGAATCTATCACAGATAACAATCCAAATATCTCGAAAACACAAACATACGGGAGAAATGTGGGCGACTATTGGCGTGTTGTTCTATATGGTGCTGATGACAGTATATTAGCCCAAAGCGAATGAAGTAATGAATGGAAGACTTTGATATCATGACCAAGAAATACGATTACACCGAAGGAGGCTCTTATGCCTCCGATTCATCGCCTGTGCTTATACGCAACGTGCCGGTTGGCAGTCTGAAGGTCTCTGCTGTGAAAGGCGAGGCGGACGGCGAGCTGACCGTGCAGACCGTCTCTCTCGGGAGGAGTGTGGCCAGCGTCACGGTCAAAGAAGCACCGCTTGTATACGGATTCCGTATCGCGGTCAACACCGCCGACCCCTCTGCGAGGGTCACATATCCCCAGACAATCTTCGGCCAGACGAATGGAGCATACGGCAAGACCCCTGCGTCCGGCACCGGCGCCAACTGCATGAACGATTGGGCTGGGTGCGAGCTGATAACCGGCATCAAGAGGCAGACTAAAGGATATAATACAGATTTCGTAGATGTATCTGATAAAAAAGCTGCAAAAGCAGGTATGCTTAAATCACCTACGGATGCTTGGACAGATGTCATGACTTATGTTCCGACGTGGTATATGAAGATGACCAACGACGGGGCGAACATAGACTGTGCGTTCTCGCAGACGAAGATCGACGACACGTGGAAGGATTATGCAGGTTCTGTCGGCACCAACCATGTGGGGCATTTCAGAGTGGGTTGTTTCGCAGGGTATGTTGAATCTGGATATGGTCCATATTCGATAGGAGATGTCAAACCGACAGTCAGCAAATCGATCATGAACTTCATCACCTATGCCAAGGCCCGTGGAACAGGCTACGACATCATGACCTGGTACCAGTGGACATACCTCACAGCCCTCGCGGTCTTACTTTACAAGTCCACGAACCTTCAAGCTGCAATGGCACGGGGTTACGTCGGCGGTTCGAGCGTGCAGTCCGAGACCGCGCTCACATTCTCCAACGACTACGGCATGGCAGGTTCTACGAGCACAACGCAGCAGATGGCTTTCTTCTGGATCCAGAACCTGTGGGGCAACATATACCAGTTCGTTGGAGGTGTGAAGACTGATTCCTCGTACAAGCTGATGACGTCGACCGGATATTCGTCCGTCAACGACAGCGATTTCGATAAGAAGTCTCTCGGTGGGCCTTCGAGTGGTATTAGCGGTTACATCAGCAAAGTCGTGGGAACTACAGATGCAGGATTCTTCCTCGCCGAATGTTCGGGTGCCGCAACCACATACTTCGCCGATCGTGGCGGTGTCTACGCTTCGGCTTTCCCGGTTGTCGGTGGCTACTGCCACGACGGTGACAATGCAGGTCCTTTCTATGCGTATTTCTACTATAGTGCCGCGAACACCACCGGCTATATCGGGTCGCGCCTCTCCTATCGGCTCTGATACCGCCAGCAAACCATCGCGCCCAGCCAGCCGGAGGCGCTGGGCGCATAAACAGGGGCGTAAGCCCCGTCTTTTCGATTTCTATAAACATAGATATATATCTGAACCGCCATGGGGCTTTGCTCGGAATGCAAGGTGTTCCGAGTAGGCGGCATAGTAGACCGCGACTGAGTGGAATTGAACATGAGAATGAACTTGAATGGTCAACCGTTCGCCGATAATGGCAATGTCAACACTTCGAATTTCCCGAATGTCGGTGGCAACTACAACAACGGTGACAATGCAGGTCCTTTCAATGCGAATTTCAACAATAGTGCCACGAACACCAACAGCAATATCGGGTCGCGCCTATCCTGTACTTCACGCTCCAGCCCGCTTTCGGGATTTGGGGAAATCTATGCAGCCTCAGCTCTTGCTGAAAAATAACAGCCGGACGATTTCTTGCCGGCATTGTGCCGATATGGTTTTGGTACTCCTGAAAGGGCGAAGGAAGAAGACATGGCACAAAAAACAGGAGAGTTTCATTTGAAGAGGATCGGAAATATAAACGGAAGGAAACTTTTCGACTGTGCATTGGATAAATCGAACATATATGACGCTATCGACAACGCATCCAAGGACCATGCGCACGATCCGCAGGTTATCTAGATGAAAGAGAACAAAGAAGACTGCGCATATTGGATCTGGCAGGAGTTATGCACGGGTGAGTTCCATTTCTCCAGATTCCGTTCTCGTGATATCTTCGAAAGGGGCAAGAAACGTCATCTCTGCTACACTGTGACTTTCCCCGACAGGGTCGTTCAACATGTCGTTCTTCAAATCGTCGGGCCTATCCTCCTCGGCACCAGTATCCGTGACTCTTATGCGGCTCAGAAGGGCAAGGGGACGCATCTATGTTCTATGAAAGTCCGCGAAGCCATCTATTCTGATCCCGAAGGAACCAAGTATTATCTGAAAGAGGATATCTCGAAATATTTCGACAACATCCCAAGACAGACTCTGTTCGACCTGATCAAACGCAAGATAAAGGACAAGAACGTCCTGAATATCATCCATGAGTTCATCTTCGGCGCACCCGGTCGCAAAGGTCTTCCTATTGGGATGTATTCGAGCCAGATATTCTCCTCATTCATGTTGACCTTCTTCGACCATTGGATCAAGGAGGTTCTTCACGTTAAATACTATTTCAGATACATGGACGACATGGTCTTCTTCTCGGGCAATAAGGTCGTTCTGCATCGTATCCATAAGGCCATACGGAACAAACTCATGGAATACAGGCTCCAGATCAAACCCAATTGGCGCATCGCGCCTATGTCCAAGGGCCTTGATTTCGTCGGGTATGTCCACTGGCCCGACCATGTCGCGATTCGAAAGAGGAACAAGATAAAGTATAAACGTATCTGTAATCACATCCTGAAGTGTATTCGCAAGGGCTGGAGAGTCACGGAGCACATGCTGGCATCAGCCAGATCCTATGACGGCATGGCGAAATGGTGCGATGCCGTCAGGTTAAGGTTTTTGAACTTTAAGCGCGTTCTAAAAATAATGCGTGTAAGTTATATTTGAGTGATAAAAAGAGGTTTTAGGGCTTCTAATAGCCTTATTCTTCAGTTTTAGGTCTCTTTTCCTTTGATTCTACGTAGACGCGGTTCACGGTGGCTTTGTAGTCCTCGAATGCCTCCCTGAACTTCGCGTCCTTCATGCACAGGTCGAGGATCACATCGGCCTTGGCGTCGGCCAGACGCCCCTTGGCCTTGATGACATCCGCGTTGTCCGAAACGGCGGACTCCATCGTGGCGAAGACGGCCTCGTCGACCTTCGGCTTGGCCTTCTCAAGGTCCCCGACCTTCGTTTCGAGGTCCCCGAGGCGTTTGGTGAGGTCGGAGAGCGAGATGCCCTTGGAGGACATCTCCTCGGCGATGCGGAAGTTCTCGGAACGGCGGTTGAGGTCGTCCATCTGCGGTTGGTACGGGCTCTTCCCGAGCGCTGATAGAATGTTCGCATAATCTGTCATGTCACACCACCCCGTTAGGGGAAAGAGGTTTAGAGGTCAGGAAGAACGTAGTCTTCCCAAACCTCGGATTGGTTGTTCTCCTCACTCAAGAGGAGATCTGCCCGTTTCCCGTCCAGGTCCCCGCAGTGGTGTTGAGGGTTCCATTGACGGCAACAGAGTTGCGCCCATTGATGGCGGCGAGGATCTGCGCGGTCTGGGCAGCCTGAGACTGGGCTGCGATCTGCTCCTTCAGCCTCTCGTTCTGGTCCTGGAGAGTTCTCAGCTCAAGAGCGTTGAACTTATCGGTTATGAGCTGGTTCTGCTGGCAGAAGAGGCTCTGTACGAGATTGTCCTGCGCCGCGGCGGTGGCCTGGATCAGGAACCTGTTGTTCTGCAGGAGCTCACGGGTCTGTGCGCCCTGGTCAACGATGGTCGCTCTGGTCTGGCATCCCTGGTTATCAATGGCACGCTGAGTCGTGCAGCAACATTGCGCCGCCTGTGCAGACAGGTTGTTCTCCGCACCCATGATCGCGGCCTTGAAGTCGCCGTTGTTGATGGCAAGCTGCTTGTCCACACCGCACAGGGCGCTCTGGATCTGTCCGACGTCGCAGTTGAGGGTCTGTGCCAGCTGGCCGACAGCGTCCCTGTTGCCCTTGACCGCGGACATCAGCGTGTCGTAGTTGCTCTGTGCGAAGATGGTCTTGTCTATTCCTGCCTCGTTGTTCCTGTTGCCCCAGAAGCCGTTGCCTCCGCCGCCCATCAGGATGATAAGGAACAGCAGGACGAGGAGTCCCCCGTCGCCTCCCCATGTTCCGTCTTTGCGCGCATTCTCCATCATCGCGATGATGCCCGGGTCCACTCCCTGCTTGGAAAGCAGGCCCGCCAGCATCCCGCTGTCGAAATTCTCTCCCATATCTCCATCTCCTCTATCTATCAATTTGTGCACGTCTTTCTCGATGTCGCACAGCATCGCGTGAGTCTCTCTGATATGATTCTCTATATCATGGCTCTCACTTCCATTCAATTCCTCCATTTTCATCTCACCTCCGTCATGTCGGTGGATGGAACTGGCATTGAGCGAATAAAATGAAATTCAAGACTATATTGAAATACTCACAGCAGATACCTCTTTGCATCACGTGCCATCGCGAACGAAACATTTAGGGTTTAAGAAACAGATTCATTGTTCATGAAAATCGATAACGGTTTCTGTCCTTTCTGCAATCACCCCTTGGACCACTTCGACAGGATCGGAAAGGCCAAGCTCTGGCCTCCTGCGAGAAGAAGCAATATCGTTACAGATGCACCGGCAACCCCATCGGAAGACCGAGCGGTCATCAGCCCGTTCATACGCCTGACTGGACGGAGGATCGAGCATATCGCGCCTGATGGCTTCAGACCCCTTGTTTTTATAACGTTGCATCCATCCTTGTCCAATGACTCACACACAGCTTTCCAAACTGGACGTGGATGGAGAGGTGATCTCCACTGCGCAAGGCATCCTCGTCGGTGCCGTGGATGTCTTGCCTACGACCGCCACCGAGGGCACCGTTCTCTACGACCGTTCATCCCGGTCCTTCTGGCGTTTCAAGAACGAAGCATGGACCTCTGAGGATCTGGATATCGCAGATGCAAGTCTGAATGCGGAATCCACCCGTCCGATCCAGAACAAGGCGGTTCAAACAGCTGTAAACGACCTTAAGAGCCAGATCGGTGAAAGATACACCAAGGCCGAGGTCGATGGCAAGCTCAAAGCGAAGCAGGACACGATCACCGGTGCCGCCGAGACCGTCATAACCACTAAGCTCAAACCAGGCTATGTCCTCATGTCCGATGAAGCAGGGAACATCGATATCTCGAAGACACCTACTGCCAATCTCGATGATTTCCAGACATCCAGTGCGGAGATTCTGAGCCTGAAGGCTCAGGTCGCCACGAAGGTCGAGACATCAGTGTTCGATGCCTATAAGACCACGGTGACATCCGACCTGAGCAAGAAGGCCAACACCTCTGAGATGACAGAGAAGCTCGGCGGGAAGCAGGATAAGTTCACAGCCAACACTCCGCTCAAGATGGTGGGCGATGTCCTATCCATCGACCTTCCGGACGGCATCACAGTCGATTCCGCATTGTCTGACACCTCTACCAACCCTGTCCAGAACAAGGTCGTGAAAGGCAGGATCGACGAAGTGGAGACGGTCGCTCAGGACAAGTACACCAAGATTGAGATCAACAACATGCTGACTGGGAAGCAGGATGCTGGATCGTATGTCAATACCGATGCCTTCAACACCTACAAAGGCAAGGTCTCTTCCACGTATGCCACCAAGGAGGAGCTCAAATCTCAAGCCTCCAGGGTCCTCAGGTTCAAAAGTACGGTCACTTCCGACGAGTTGGATGCGATACAGGATCCTGCTATCGGAGACGTCTACAATCTATCCACGGACCGTGTTTTCGGCGGCAAGACGTTCAAGGCCGGAACATCCTGGGTCTACGAGTACAACGCCGCCGACAGTAAGGCATGGGAACCGCTCGGAGGGAACTTCGAGATCGAGGCCCTCGATGTCGACCTGTCCAGCCGTCAGCCGAAGAACATCTACCTGACCAATGTCAAGGCCACTTGGACCGCGGATACGACCGTAGAGGGATTCTTGTTCAAGGGGAAGATCTCGCAGGCCACTATCAAAGCGGATGATGCGGCCACCGTCATCTTCGACAGCGCTCAGGCCATGTCCGGAAACTATTCGTCGGTGTGCAACACCGTAACAGATGGTATCGAGATCTGGTCCAAGACGAATGCGGATATCACGATCCCCTGCGTAATCATCCAAAAGGGTGCATGAGATGATCCCGCTCCTGACCGAGAACGCAAGGCTCCTTGCGAATGCGTTTCGCAGCATGTCCTCGGCAGGGTCCGACTCGGAGACGACCGTGACCCAGCCGGGCTACGACATCCGCCTGTCGTCGGAGTACCGCGAGCGTCACTTCCACGTCTGCATCCGCATCGAGGTGCGCGAGTGCCGCGAGCGCTACACGATGGAGATGAACGACATCACAGGGATGATGACGACTGCGGACAAGCTCGTGATACAGAACGACAGGATGACATGGGGGATCCTGACCGCAGACGAGCTTCCGCGTCCACCCGGGCCTGTTCCTACGAGATGGAACTACTGGGACGACTGCGGAACCCCCAGACCCTGCCCGCGCTGTCTGTGAGCGCCCGCGGGACATCAGCCTTGCCCGTGCCGGAGAAGAGGAATACCGGTGCGGGCGCCTACCCTGCGATGGGTCATACGTTTTAAATGTCTTACGGGCGATGTCATCATCATGCCAGAGTTCATCATATCCGTCACGCCCGCTGACGGACCCGAAACCGTGAACGAGGTCGCAGGGGATGATTCCACCGAACCCATCGTGAAGATCGACGACCCCGACATCACACGCGAGCTGGTCGCCGAAGAGGAGCGTGCCGCCATCGATTATGAGGAGGCGGCGGACGAGACCGACTGCGACAAGGCCAAGGCCGTCTACAAGGAGATCGCAGGCGACGAGAAGGCCCATGCAGGCCAACTGTTCCTGCTCCTGCTCGGACAGGATCCGGAGGAGCATGAGGCCCGCGAGAAGGGCAAGGAGGAGCTGGAGGAGAACCTCGGGCCGTCCTTCCGTGAGATATTCGAGTCCAAGGCCGGGGAGCGCGAGGCGAAATGCCATGGCGATTCCGAGGAGATCGAGAAGGCCCGCAAACGCCGCTCCAAGGCCGATCAGGACGCCATCGACCGCATGATGGGTCGCAAGGACTTCAGCGGAGCCACCCGCGATGCGAGCGGAGAGTGGCACGGCGGAGACCAGACCAAGCCCAAGCACCGCAAGGGCGTAGGGATGGGGACCCCTGACAAGGACACTTCGCATCAGTCCAATCCCACCGCAGACAACATGACCGCGAATGCCAGCAGAGGCCATGAGAGGTCCGCCAAGGACTTCCCGGATCCGGAGGAGTACCAGAAGGAGTACGACCGCCGGAAAGCGGAATCAGAAGAGGCAAGCTGACATGCAGACATTCGAGGAGATCATGGCTGAGATGGCCATGAGTCGCAGGAGGTCCTTCGCGAAACGTGCCTCCGCTCTTTCCGTGGAGCTGACGGAGTCCATCGCCAAGAAGCAGTCCAAGATGGACCAGAACGGGGCGTATGATGTGATGACTCCCGGATACGGCAATGTGAATGGCAACATCACAGGCCCCAAGGAGAACCCTCCGACCACGATCAACTTCCGCAGAGGCCCCCAGTCCAAGGGTCACGAGCTCACGCTGAACAACGTGCCCCTGTACGGCCCCAGATACCCCGATGCCTACAAGGAGTGGTTCGCAAAGACCGTCTACTGGAAGGACAAGTTCGGCAACCTCCGCAGCAAGGTCGTCTCTACGAACGACCCTTCGAAAGCCGACCAGGTCTACAAATACTTCGACCTCACGACCGGAAAAGGCCTCGAAGAATATGGGAAGATCCCCCGCAGGATCGATGCTGCATGGGATTACGATAAGGACGGCAACCTGAAGATGGTCAAGGACAGGGACGGCAATCTGGTCCCGGCCAGAGGCCCTCATAAGTTCGTCCCTTGGATGTCCGGTCGCAGGAAGGATGCGCTCCGCAATCAGGACATCGCGCATAACAGGGAGGTGTATCTCGACTCCGTCTCCCACGGAGACCCCAAGCTGAGAGAGCAGGCCAAGAAGGAGCTGAGGGATCAGGCTGTCGACGAGGCGTACTGGAGATCCCTTGAGGATTACGACAGAAGGCGCAGGATGGAGAAGGCGGATATGCTGAAGCATCTGTGGAGGGCCACATTGATCAGCAACCGCGGCAAGTGGAGGGACGATCTTCCGGAAGGAGAGGTTCAGGACAGGAATGCCATCAGTAATGATGACTATTCCAACTACGTCATAGATGGAACGCCGGATTGGACATGGGATTTCGAGAAGAACATCCTCCGCAACATCGAATACAATCAGAATGCAGGTGAAACCCGGACCATCAGCGACGAGGATCTGGATCAGCTTCTCGAACTCCATCCCGAGTGGAAGGACATCGCCAAGACCGATTATGCCAGAGATCTCATGAAGGACCTTCTGGCCGAGATGCACCCCGAGGAGTTCCAGACATTCGTCTACGGGAACGATGCGGTAACAGGTGACGCCGGTGTACCGAATCCGCTCGGAGTCACGAAGCCTGCGATACCTTACGGGTCGCTGGCCCTCACCAGATCCAATGAGGCTCAGAGGTCTCTCAGCGACAGGATGAACCGCAGGTTCGGATTCACCAGAAGGGATGCCGAGCTGAACGATCTGACTCAGGCCGCCGCCCGTCGTATGGAGGGCGTCACGGATGAAGACATCGCGGCCGGGAAGAAGAGGCGTGCGGACATCGCGGCCTTCTGGAGCGACCCCGAGCAGGACAGTTATATCCAGAATATCCTCAGGATCAGGAGGATGACCGAAAGCAACCCTGAGATCAAGGCGTTCCTAGAGGCCAATCCGCAGTTCAACGACGATATGGATCTGGTCAAGAAGATCGCAGCTCTTGCGTCCAACTACCAGCACAATTACAATTCGAAGCAGATGGTCGATTATCAGGCCCACATGCAAGAAGGCAATCCGAATGAGATGGCCCGCCGTGCCAAACTCAAGGAGAAGGTCGAGAAGATACGCAGTATCCTTGAAAGCTACGGTGTCCCTATGGACGAGAATGGTGACATCGACCCTGAATACCTCGAAGAACTCAAAGTTATACAGGCCAAGGCCGACCGTGCACGCGGTCTGGCACAGAATGCCACGGACAGATCCTATGAGGACAGGTTCGCAGATGAGATCAGAAAAGTGCTTCGCGGTGAGAACTTTTCAAAAGGGTTCTCTAAGATCGCGGATGAAAATGACATAAAACTCCTCTTGCAGATCAAGCAGGCTGTCAAGAACGGCGATCCGCTCCCTGCGAGTTACACGATAGGCACCAGGCCGACGCCCAAACTCAAGGGCGTGGACCAAAGCGGCACAGTTCCCAATGAGCATGTGGTGCACACCGCTCGCTCTCGGGGCGAGATGTCTGAGGATAGAGTGGGGCAAACCAGGGCAGAATATGGGAGGAACTCTGGCAAGGCGATATCCGGACAAAGTATGCAGACTCCACTTATGGACCCCGAGAACAAGTATAATCCGATGACAAAAGAGTTCTTTGAACAGAATATAGACGAGGATGTCAAGAGGAGATTACTGGAACTCAGTTATGAAGCGAATGATCTCGATGAACGCCTTGATGCTAGAAAAGGCAATGGAGAGGACATTACTGGGTCTGAAGACTACGAAAGACTTAATGGAATCAGGAAAGAAGCTGAAGACCTCCTCACATCCGAAGAGGATAGAATCATTCCGCTGTGGAGAGAGCAGCCTGAGGCCCTGAAATATTATGCGCCTCACGATACAGGATTGAATTTGTTCGATAGGAGGAGACTGTATGACGATCTCGGTGGCAGAAACGGCAAGATGGACCACGGTACTGCCGAAGACATCTATCTCGATCTTATCGATCAGCTCGGCGGATCTCAAAAGCTCAAGGAGATGCGGGCTTCGGATGGCGAATACAATGTATTCGAAGACGAAGCCTTGGCAAAAGAGATCAAAGACGTATTGAAAAGAACATGGGATGTTCAAAGGCAGAGACTTATCTCCGACCGTGGATTGAAGTTCGATAACAATAAAGAATACAAAGATTACCTCACGAAGCAAGCTGAATCTGGGGACAGAGTGGCGACTAAAAACCTGAATTTCCTCATGAATATCACACATGCTGCGGCCATCATCGGCAAACGTGCCAAGACAGCACAAGCCAGCAAGGAGTTCGACGAGAAGGCGAAAGCCGATGCAAGGGCTGCGACGAAGGAGAAGAACGAGGCCGCGGAAGCGAAATACAAGCAGGAGGTCGCGGATAAGGCGCAGAAGAAGCAGGCACTGCTGGATCAGATCCACAGCGAGATGTACAACGACGAGATCTTCAGGAGATACGCGTCACAGGACGTCCCGAATCCTCCTCGCGAGGGCACCGGCATCCAGACGAAAGCGGGTGTGCCTGAGCAGACGTTCCTGACCAACCACGATCAGGCGAGGATCGCCAATGAAAAGGCTATGGAGGAAGCCAAGGCCAAGGTCGCTCCCGAAGCACTCGCAGACAATGCTGAGGCGATGCCCATCCCGGCGGAGCAGAAGCCCTCCAACATCCCTGTCGAAGAGGAGCAGAACAGGACGGGCGAGCTCGCGTCCAAACTCGGTGCGTCGGATGCGCTGTACGACCCGCCCGAGGGACGGGTCCCCAAGGACAAGAAAGCGGTGGATGCAGGAGCGGAGACGACCGCGGACACCGCTACCGATACATCGGTCACGCCGGAGCCTGAGGTGCCTCAGCCCCCCGTCGATGATATAGATGATAAACCCCTTACAAAGAGCAAGGAGAGCAATGGTATGCCTTTCGAAATGATGAGTCTGAAGGACATGATGTCCTCGATCTACAATAACTCCGGCAAGGAGGGACACCCCTATGGAAAACCCATCGAAGGTCAGGTCTTCGCCTACGGAGCCGCACCTGTGACCATGGGGACGGGCAAATCCGCGCCTATGGGCGAGCCCAAGGTGGCCGTCGAGAACGGCGACGGATGCACCGTGAAAGAAGTCGAGGTCAAGGGCCTCGGCGACTGATGCGACGTCCTGAACGACGCATACAAACGGGCCGCAAGGCCCTTTTCCCCTCATTCTCCAGCATTCGTAAATAACGTTTATAAAACAATATCCGAATCACCGAGATGAGGCATTATTCATGAAATCCTCTATTGCGAATAAATCTATGCTGGCTGTTGCCGTCCTCCTCGTGGCGGCATTCGCTGGCGTCGCCTTCGTCGGCACCGAGGATTCGGACGCGGCAGTGTCCTATACCGTCAGTGTCGATGGAGCCGACAAGAACTGGACGGAGGCAGAATATGCTCTGTTCCAGGCGGGATATAAGGATATTTCGAAAGATACCGGTGTGACCAACGCACTCCTCGGCAACGATCTCAAGGTTGTCGACGGAAAGATCACCGGAACCGTCGTCAAGGTTAAGGACGAGGACCTCGTCTACAAGCTCTGGTACGAGTGGAAGGATTCTAGCGGAGAGATTGCTAAAAACAAGGCCAAGCTCGAATCTTATATCTTCGTCATCAACTTCTCCGGACTCACTCCTGATTCCTATATCAACTTCGAGCCCTCCGTCAAGGCTGACGAGACATACGCAATCAAGTCCATTCAGGCAGATTCCAAGGGAAATGCCGCCCTCACGATTAAATCCTATGAGGGATCCAAGGCCATAGACAAGTTCGAGTTCGTCCTCTCTGCGAAGAACCTGTCCACCAAGGATCTGAATGCAACCACTGAGGATGGCAAAGCTAAGATCAATACTCTGAAAGAGGCTTTCGAGTCTTACAACAAGCAGGCTGTTGAGTTCGATATCGAGTGCATCGGAAGCCCCGTTACTGTCGAGTACACTGTCGGCGATCTCACCTACATCCAGAAGTCCAATCAGGGCAAGACCTACAAGCTCGTCTCTCTCGACGATCTGAGGGCCGTCGCTCCCGAGGGCAAGAGGTTCGTCGGATGGGTCGACGAGAAGAACAACACCTACCCTGTCGGCACCGTCTTCGTTCTTGGAGCTGGAGAGGGAGCTCAGACTCTGAAGTTCTCTGCCGTCTTCGAGGACATCCCCGCCGTCATGATCACCTTCAAGGATGGCACCTCCACCCTCAAGGTCGTCAACGTCACCGAGCTCAGCGAGTCCACCATCCCCACCGTTTCCAAGGTCGGATACAACTTCGACGGATGGTTCCACGACGGTGCCAAGGTCGACCCTCTGACCTACGCCTTCACCGAGAGCGTCACCCTTGAGGCCAAGTGGACCGCCATCAACTGCTACGTCACCTTCGTTGCCGGAGCAGACTACTCCAAGACCGTCCCTGTCCTCTACGGAAGCACTGTCCAGGCCCCCGTCGTTCCCTCCGGATACACCGGATGGGACTTCGACTTCGCCCAGGCGATCACCGAGGATGTCACCATCGAAGCCATCGCTGCTCCTGCACCCGAGCCCAGCGGATTCGACGACCCCGTCTTCCTGACCATGGTCATGGTCGGCGTTGTCATCGTCCTTGCGCTCCTCGCAGCCTTCATCTATGCCATCAAGGAGGGTAAGATCGTCATCGGACGCGGACCCAACTCGAAAAACGGCAAGGGAGGTAATGAGTGATCTGATCGAGGGAGTCGAAAACATCCTGACATCCCAGTTGTTCTGGGAGGTCAGGGTGATCTCCCTCGCAGTATTGCTTCTATTCATCTGGAAGGTATTCGAAATGTCATACGAGACAATCCTCTGGCTCCCTGTGGAGTACATGCCCGTCGTCGTGGGGATCTCTTTCCTCCTGACCTTCGGACTCACCATGCTCAGGGGCATCCTGGCTTGCCAGGAGGCCTCTAAAGCAAAGCTCGCCACCGGCGAGATCACCGCACCCATCAAATACAGCATGGACTACCTTGCTGCCAACATCGCGAACGTCATCGTGGGCGTGTTCGCCGCTCTGCTCATCAGCGGAGGGGCCTACGCCGCCTTCGACGCTCAGGCCAACCTCGCAGGAGTCGTCATCCTGACCCTCGTCACCTCTGTCATCATTGGTGTTTGGGGCGTGACCTGCATGTCCGACGTCATCGATATGCTTCGTAATAAGCTTAAGATTGCGAAGCTCGTCAAGGACAACTCCTCGGAGGAGTCCCAGCCCGCCTCTCTCAGCGAGCTCAACAAGCACTGATACCACCCCTTAAACCTTTTAACCCTCTCTGGCATTATCCATGCCGGAGAGGAGTTTTCTTGTCGATTTCACGTTCAAGACGTCAGGAGCAGTTCCGCGAGGAGCTGTATCACGATTTCGATAAACACGACCTGCGCATCATGCCGGCAGCCATGCTTGAGCGCTGGGTCGATCCACAGGTGGCCAACAAGTTCCGTTTGGACATCTACAAGCAACAGCGCAAGGGCATCCAGAAGATGACCGCGACCACAGGGTCTGCGGACGAGATGGAGAAGTATCGCGCCACCAAGGGCGACTACTCCATGGATGCACGCGAGTTCGCTCTTGAGGACAACGTCGCCGTGATGTACTTCAACTACTACGGCGAGAACTTCGAGGGCGGGGAGATCATAGACAACTCGGACGACGGATGGACCTGTCCCGGGTGTCATATCAAATACGGCATGTCTCTGAAGATGATGCCCGACCGTTGCATCCGCTGCGGGTGGCTGTCGCCCCTGGGCAGGATGAAGAAGGACGGCGTCTTCAATCGCTGATTATATAAAAGTTGTATAAGATGCGATATCATGCCTTATGATGAAGTAGAAGCGATGGAGAAGCGCAATGCCCGTCGCGATATGCAGAATCTGATCAATGCGGTATTGGATTCGCCTCTGGAAACCGGCCCCGTCAAGAAAGTGGACGGCGAAGCCAGTCTCAAGAGCTTCAAGGGTGCCAATACCGACGTGAAGACACGCATCATCCTCCAGTTCGCCCTCGATGCGAGCAAAGGGGATGATAAGAAGGCCAATTTCCTGTTCAAATACGGCGGATTGGAGCCGAAGATGGAGCAGGACGTCAATCTGGACATGCCTGTCTTCGTCGACACCATCACCGAGCGTGTCAGCAAGGGTGAGAAGGTCGATGTGGTCCAGCCCACGGCCAAGAAGCCTGTCGAAGAACCGTCGGACGACGTGCCCATCGTGGACACCTGCGACGACGGGGAGCGATCATGGCGAAGCAGGTTCTGGATATGGCCGAGGTCGTCGGCCCCGGCTATGACGACTTCTGGGTGTCCAGGCACCTCTATCGCATGGTGAAGGGATCGAAGGGATCCAAGAAATCGTATACGACCGCCCTCTGGTACGTGTATCATCTCACCAAGTATCGCGACGCCAATCTGCTGGTCATCAAGAAGGTGGGGAATACCATCCGCGATACCGTCTTCGCGACGATAGAGTGGGCCTTGCACCGTTTGGGCGTCGCATCCCTCTGGTCATGCTCGGAATCGCGTCTGAGGATGCGCAACAAGATCACCGGACAGGTCATCCTGTTCAGGGGCATGGACGAGCCTCTGAAGCTCGCATCCGTCACCGTCACCCACGGTTATCTCTGCTGGGTGTGGTTCGAGGAGTTCTACGACATCTCGTCCGAGGCGGCGTTCAACACCGTCGCCATGTCCATCCGTGCCGTTCCGCCCGAGTCGGGCCTCTGGAAGCAGTACACGGGGACGTTCAACCCGTGGAGCCAGACGTCGTGGATCAAGTCGAGGTTCTTCGACCATCCCGACCCCGATGTGCTGGCCATCACGACCACTTACAAGTGCAATGAGCATCTCACCCCCGATGATATCAAGATGTACGAGGAGCTCTATGAGAGGTCCCCCCGTCAGGCCCGCATCATCTGCGATGGGGACTGGGGCATCGCCGAGGGTCTGGTCTATGAGAACTGGACCGAGGAGATGTTCGATATCAAGGAGATCGTCGAACAACCCGGCATCCAATTGGTCTACGGACTGGACTTCGGGTTCTCCATCTCGTATAATGCCTTCGTCGCCGTGGCGATAGACGTCAACAAACGCGAGCTATGGGTGTTCGACGAGATGTACGAACGTGGAATGACCAACCTCCAGTTGGCCAAGCGCATCTGCAACATGGGATACGGGAGAGAGGTCATCTGGGCCGATTCCGCATCCCCTTTGAACATCAGCGAACTGTCTCAGGGACTGGTCGAGGAGGTCGTCGACGAGAACGGCAACGTCTCGGTGGTCCGTTGGGCTCTGCCCAACATCAGGCCCGTGGTCAAGGGTCCGGACAGCCTCCAGAACGGCATCCAGCGTCTCCAGACGTTCAAGATGCACATCCATTCGACCTGTACGAACACCATCATCGAGCTCCAGAACTACTGTTACGACAAGAACAAGGAGGGCGAGTTCATAGACCGCCCTATCAAGGAGTTCGACCACTGCCTCGTGGCTGGTACGATGGTCGAGACCGATCACGGCTCTGTGCCTATCGAGAACGTCAGACCCGGCGACATGGTACTGACCCATCTCGGGTACCGCAAGGTGCTGGCCGCAGGCATCACGAGGCCTGAACCTACTGAGATATGGAGAGTGACCTTCGAGGACGGTACGATACTGGAAGGTACGGATGATCACAAGATCATGACGACACAAGGCTATAAGAAACTTGGATGCCTTACGATACGCGACAAGGTGGTACAATATCAAGGAAACCTGCCGAACACATCAACTGTGAGCGTGTCGAATACGATGGAGTACACTGGTACAGAAGCCCCAATGCAAAAACAAGGGATCTCCGCGTGTATTATAGGACAGGGTCCCACACAAAACCCAATCTCTTGCACAGATATATCTGGGAGAAATACAACGGCCCTATCCCTCCGGGATGCGATATCCACCATATCGACGGCAATCCCGATAACAACGACATCTCCAATCTCGAATGCCTCACTCGTGCCGAGCATGTACGGAAACACCCTCAGTCAGAAGAACAAAGGGAAGCACGGCGCAAGATCATGCTCGATCTCGAATCTCCGCAACAACGCGGATGCAGGGCATGGCACGCTTCCGAAGAGGGCCATGAATGGCATGTTCAACACGGAAAAAGGGTTGCAGAGACAATCAAGCCTCTCGAATTTGTCTGTCAATACTGCGGTAGGAAGTATATGGCAAAACCCTACGGGCGCAATAGCTTCTGTTCAAATGCCTGCAAATCAGCAGCCCGTAGATCCTCCGGAGTCGATAACGAGGATCGCGTTTGTGCAGTGTGTGGAAAGACTTTCTCAGTCAACAAATACAGCAAAACAAAACACTGCTCCAAAAAATGCAGTGCAGTATCCAGATCTAAGAAGTATTGCAGAGGAATGCCGGCTTCTGAGCGTGGCGAAGGTGGAGAAAACAGGCCGTTATGAGTATGTCTATGATCTCACGGTAGATGAAGCACACGATTTCTTCGCCGATTGCATTTTAGTATCTAATTGTTGCGACGCCATTCGCTATGCCGTATCTTCACTATATGTGGATGGTACCTCTTATGTCTTCGAAGCCAAGGGAAGGGACGACCGCGAGATCGGTCATCCGAAGAACCCCGTATCGATCGGTGCCAGCCCTTGGGTCTATTCATCTAAACGTCAAATACCAGAAAGAGCATTGTGGAAGTGATTTGAATGAGAGTCTCGGGGTCAACTACACAGCCCACGGCAGATTCGGTGGCGAAAGCGGTACCCCAGGCCGGGGCGGGCTTCCCTCTCGATATGTTCGGGGCGGATGAAGCGACGCTTGCGAACACGATAGAGGCGGGCCAGCGCGTCGGCGTGGCCATTATGAACGCCGAACGTCCGACGAACCAGTGGTACCGCGTATCCGAGCAGTCGAACTACTGGTACATGTACGTGCTCATGAATTGGTACAGACGCGAGGTGTCTGTGCTGTCCACGGCGATCAACCGCGGTGCCACCGAACTGCTCAGACACGATTTGGATCTGGTTCCTGCATTCTCTCTGAAATGCCAGGACTGCGGATACGAGGCTCAGACGATCATCAAGCAGTGTCCGGTATGCAAGTCGTTCCGCCTGAGGCGTCCCGACACCACTCAGAAGGATTACTTCCGTAGGCCCAACGGCAAGAGCTTCCTTGAAGAGGCCAACGACAACGGCCAGACGCTCAAGGATGTCATCAAGAGCTACGCCGAGTGCCAATACCTCAACAACCAAGGCTACATCCTCTGCATCACAGGGGATATCGTGCGCAAGGAGGACGGACGCCTCCTGAGGGCCTATCCTCTGGAGTTCATCGCACAGGCCCCCGAGTATGTCATGTGTCTGTTCAACAGGACAGGGAAGCCCGGGACCACCTATGCGTTTACACGCGACGACAGGTGCTCCATGATCAATCTGGACGAGACCGAGGAGGCGCTCAACGACTACACGGACGATGGGAAGGAGCTGTATCCCGCCTACTGGAAGATCGGGGAGTCCCCCGGTGCCAACGGCCAATACTGGCTCTACACCAAGGAGGAGGTCTATCAGGACCACTGGTTCAGGCCCTCTCTGACATACGGCATTCCGATCTGGTTCGACATCGAGGACGATCTTCTCACATACCACTACATCGAGAAGCACTTCCACAGCAGGTTCAAGTTCGGATACGTCCGTAAGATTCTAGTCCTGCCCGGATTCAATCCCACCGATGTCAAGAACGTCGCGAAAGGTATCCAAGACGTCCTCTCGACCAACGACAACTCCATCCCCATCATCTGCACGCCTCCTCAGATCGCAGGAACGGCGGAGATGAAGGCTCAGGCCCTCGATCTCGGTACCGAGGACGCGTCCCAGACGCTCCAGTACAAGAACGATATCAGAGACCGTATCTGTGCCCACTGCGGACTGCCCAACATCTTCGCGGGCGATACCGAGTCCTCGGGCGGGATGAACAACGAATCCCAGCAGATCACGGTGTTCGACCGTTATCTGATGGACAAATACAACTACATCGACACGCTCTGCGACTGGTTCATGTCATGGTTCCCCATGATAACCGACTGGAAGCTCCGCGTCAACAGGCCCTCCAAGGCATACACGGACAGCAAACGCCGTACCGACAAGATACAGGAGGCCCAGATGATGAAATCCCTCGGCTTCGACATCAAGTACGTCGACGGCGAGTTCCGCTACTCCGAGGAACCCATAGATCAAATCCAGCGCAAGGAGCAGGAGGCTCAGATGGCTCAGGCTCAGCAACAGCAGATCGCGGACGGAGGCATGCTCCCCGGAGACGGGGACGGGCCTCCCGAGAAGGGTACCGCGAGACGCGAGGACGAGGAGATCGGAGCGTCCAAGGACGAGATCGACCTCGCCAAGCGCGAAGCGGATGATTCGATGGAGTGAGAGATGCAATTCGAGGTCGAACTGAAGACGGATGCCGGCGGGGACGCTAAGACCTACCTCTTGGAGGCCCTGCCGGACCATCCGGCCCTCGTGCCTTATGACGTGGTCGTGGACAGCGAGCACGCCTGTATGATCGAGTTCGGTACCGGCCCCGCATCCGCATCCCCCAAGTACAACAAGAAGAAAGGCGAGATCTCCCCGGTCCGTCAGGCCATCCGCGACTGGGCGGCCAAGAAGTTCGGTGCGTCCATGAAGGCGGACGTCAACCAGATCGGGGACAGGATCTACCGCAACATAATGGAGCACGGTATGCTCCCTTACCCTTACATGCGTCCTGCCATGCACATGGTGCTGGAGGAGCTCGATAAGGAGGAGTGGTTGGAGAACGGCATGTCCATCGAGGATATCGCCGATGCCATTGCCGAGGAGATGAAGAACATCCTCGTCGAGAACGATACGCTCTACACGGGCGAGCTCTACGACTCGATCCGTCTGAGGCGCAACGTCACCGGGGATTTCGATACAGAAGATGAAGGCGACAATACTCGCATCTCCGAAGAAGTCTGGGCATCAGACCGTCTGGCATTCGACGGAGTGAGACAGGCGAGACAGGGTTTCGAGAGAGGGAGAGGATGAAAACCAACAAAAACAGATTCAGGATTATTCAGATGCTGTTCGACCGTGCGGGCACATGGGTGTGCATCAAGGACATAGCCCATGAGCTCGATATGACCTATCACCAAGCATCCAAATATCTGGCTCTCATCCCCACTCCGCCCCTCGAATCCGAATTGGACGGCGGCGTGAGATTCGTAAGGATCGTAGGCACCCCGCAGGAGCTCGGTGCGATGTACGAGGAGTACAAATCGCAGTACCTCGGCGTGAAGGACGAGGACAAGGAGCTCATCAGAAGGGTCCTCAGACAGGACCCGGGAGCGTGCCTCGACCGTATCACGGTCGCAACCGGTCTGGAACGCCATGAGGCGATCCGCATCATCTCCGTCATGAGCGACATAGACTCCTGGAACATGCACGGCATAAAATGTTACAGGCTTGAGGAAGATGTACCGGGCGATCGATTGGATGAAATGGAAGATATATCATATCAGATTGAAGATGAAGATGAAAAGGATCGAGAAGCCGTTCAGGAGATGGTGAGATGTACACGAGTATCATGGAGCTGCCCACTCAAGTGACCATGTCCTTGGACGAGGACGATGCGAAGGCTTGGATGGACGCCTATAACAAGGAGGACCCCAAGACCGAGGAGGACACCTTCAAGGCACGCAAGGCCGCTTGGAAGGCCTGCAAGGACCTTCCGTCGAGCTTCTCGTTCTGCGCCATCGCCAGCGTCGAGGACATCGACCGCGACGGGGAGATCATCTCCGTGGAGTCGGTGCTCAAGCACGCCGAGGATTATATCCGCTCGGGCGGGAACATCAACAACGACCACACGAACTACTGCGTGGGGACCTGTTGGGATATCGAGCCCTACGAGTGCGAGGGTAAGCCCGCCGTCAAGATGTGGGGCAATGTCTTCGGAGGCGACGAGGTGTACGACAACGCACGCAAGGCGTTCGTCAAGGGCATAAACAACGTGTCTATCGCAGGGGAGGCCGACAAGGGGCGTTTCCTCTGCGACAACAAAGGGTGCTACGTCAAACGCGACGTGAGACAGCTTCTGGAGATCTCCCTCTGCCGTGTCCCGGCCAACCGTCACGCGACGATGATCTGGTTCAATGAGGACAGCCGTCTGGAGAAGTCGGCCGACGACTTCAGGCTCAATGTGGAGTCCTACACGCTCCATCGCGACTACACGACCTGTCCGATCCTCGGCCTGCGCAAGTCGCTCAGGGAGGCCGGCATCGACGCCCATGCAGAGGAGAACGGCGTGTTCGTGGCCATGTCCTCCGAAGAGTACTCCAAGAGGGCCCCGATGTTCAAGAGCATGGACCTCTGCTCGTACTACGACGGGGAGCAGGGCGGTGCGATCCTCAACCGCAGGGATGCCCTGCTGGAACGCATCTTCAAGAGCGGTTTCGACAACGGGTATCTCGACGAGGACGGCGACCTGACGGCCCACATCAACAAGGCTCAGTTCGTCGAGATGTACCGTAACGGACTCATCGCCGAGGACGGGGACCGCCTTTCGCTGGTGCTTCCGGGCATGGATGCGGGTTATCGATGGCACATATCATGGCATACTATTAAAATAGTCAATTGCCCTACATTGTGCCAGGTATATTATGGACACCGACGAGGCGTGGGACAAGTTCTGCAAGAACTCCACTCGCATCCAGAATACCTCGCTATTCGAAAAGCTGGACGCAATGATGGCTGCCATCAACGAGATCAGTACGAATAGCGCTAGGGCTGCTCAGGCGGTTCCTGAAATGATGGGCGACGAGGGTGCGCTGGGTGCCGCCAATGATGCGGCTCAGGCGCAGTCCATAGCGCCCGGGATTCCCCCTGAGACGGGCGGATCCGAGAACATGGAGACTGATGCAATGGCACAGAACATGAATCCGGAGGACCAGATCCCCGGAGCGGGTGCCGACGCGGGTCTGCCGCCTGAGGGCGGTGCACCCGAGATGCCTGTCGGCGAGGATGTCCCTCCTATGGACGGCGACGTACCTCCCGAGGCGGAACCCGCACCCGAGGCTCCCGGGATGGCCGGTCCCGAAGGCGGAGAGGAGGACGACGAGATGTCCGACGAGGAGATCGACGCCCTTCTGGACAGTCTGGGCATGGGATCGGGCGCGGCGCCTGCCGAGAACGTTCCCGGCGAGGCTCCCGTTCCGACCGCTCCCGAAGCAACTGGATCTGGAGATCTTCAGACAGCCGCGAACAACCTTATCGCGGCACTGAAACAGGCCGCTCACAAAGCGGTCGACGAGAACAATGCGAGTTATGTCGTCGAGCTCTCCCAAGTGGAGCAGAAGCTCAGCGAACTGCTCGGAGGAATGGTCAATCTGACCGAACCCGACACCACAGCCGGACCCGTCGAAGAGGCGGAGCCCCTGCCTGAGGCCGAGGATTCCGGCGAGGGGGAGATGCCCCCCGTGGACGAGGGCGCACCCGGACCCGTTGACGAGGCCGGAAGCGCACCCGTGGACATGGAGAGCAATGCACCTCCCGAGGCGGAGGGCGAGAGCTCCGAGGAGAAGGCCCCCGAGAAGGACTCCGAGAGCGATGACAAGAAGTCCGAGGACTCCGACAAGAAGGAGGAGAAGAAGGACGACGACTCCGACGACAAGAAGGACGACGATGACGTGGAGAAGAGCGCGGACCCCGAGGACATCGGAGATCCCATCGCTGATTCCGTCAATGCCTCCATGAGCGGAGACAGCGCCGTCAAGGCACAGACCGCAGGTCCTTCCATGAAGGACATGATGAGCGGGAAAGTGGACATGCTCCGTCTATTCAAGAGTCTGGACGAGGGCTATGTCGACGGTTGCGGCATCACTCCTATCGAGGGCGAGATCGACAACAACTACGTCGACGAGAACAATGCGCTTCTCAAGTCCGACGACAGGATCGTCACCGCAAGAAGCATCTTCGATGTCAAAACCCACTCCGGGGAGAAGGATCCCGATTCGATCGTCACCGCCGATGATGCCGAGAGCATCTCCGGCGACAGCGGAAAGCAGGACCCCGACTCGATCAACACCGCGAAGCCCGCGAAGAAGGTCACTGGAGAGGAGGACGACCACGAGGGAGAGAAGAAGCAGGTCACGCTCGAACGCGTGGAGATGGAACCGGGAGATTCCAGCGATATGACCATCGAGATGCCTGCACGCGCAACGATGAAATCCTGCGAGTCGCAGGGCAAGGACATCATGTCCCTCAGAGATATGGTGGCCATCATCAAGAGCGAGTCCGGCAAGCCCAGCGCGATGTCGACCGTCAACGGCGATATCGTCACTCCCGAGTTCGGCATAGCGAAATTCCAAGGCAAGCCCGCTGTCAGGATGGGACATGGAGTAGATCCGTGGGAAGTTATTCAAAACGATTTACAGGAATACAACGTTTATAAATCAAGGAGCACTTTTTGAGGGTGACATACCATGAATGAGAAAGGAATGTATATCAATCAGGGTGGCAAGCTGACCACCACCTACCCCGAGCAGGCCGCATGCACGTGGGACCAGATCGAGGACTTCTACGCGACCCAGTACAACTTCGTGAAGTCCGCCGGTGCCGCCATCTATACGACCGACCGCGAGAACGGCTATGCCAACGCCATCTACGGCAAGTATATCACCGCGGGTATGTTCTTGAACGACAACATCTTCACTGCGCTCGGTGCAAGGCCGTACCAGACCGAAGGTGTCCGTATCGCTCCGAAGGCCGCCACCTACGGAAAGGCCACCGCCGCCGACATCGCCAGCGGACTGACCGGATTCACCGAGGGCGACTTCGTCGGACTGGGAGCCACCACCGTTCAGGATGGAAAGGTCCCCGATACCGTCAACATGCCTGTCACCGAGATCAGGGAGCCCTCCAAGGACCTGCCTCTCAAGTTCAACTACGGTATGTACCTCTCGTCCATCGAGAACAAGGATGATGTCATCACTAAGAGGGACTACCTCGACAAGATCTCCAGGAACTACTCCGATCTCGCCGACAAGTCCGTCCTCAGGCCCATTCAGATGAAGCAGCCCCTGTTCCAGGGCGTAGAGACCTCTCTCAACTCCATTTACAGGATCATGTCCGGATTCAAGGAGATCGACAGAGAGGTCGGAGGCGTCACCATCGATGCCGGAATGGTCTCTCCCTACGGAGGACTCACCGCCGACCGTGGTGACATGTACAAGTTCAGGTCCGCAGGCAAGTCCAACATGGACTCCAACCTTCTGGACCTCAAGGGCGGCGTCCTGTCCTTCGCCGACATGAGGAAGATCTACCGTGTCTGTCAGGTCAACTGGGCGGACTCCGGTGCACCCAACAACAAGGCGTGGTTCGTCTCCAATGTCGCTCAGGACAAGCTCGGAGCACTCGCTCAGGCAAACAACACCCTGCTCAACACCGTGTATGTCCAGAGGGACTTCAACGGAGTCAAGACCGTGCCCGGAAGGGACGCTGGTCTGGTCCTCAAGTCCTACAACAACATCCCCATGATCCAGTCCGGAAACATCAACTTCGACTACAAGAACGAGCAGGTTTCCGAGACCGTCTTCGGTGACATCACCCTTGCCGATCTGGACCATGTCTGGATGTCTCTCCTGACACCCGTACAGCTCTACACTGCGAACAACCCTGCCATCACCGGAATCCTCCAGGAGATCAATGTTCTCCACATGAGGATGGAGACCCGCGTGGACTCCTTCATCCAGCACGGCAGGATCGTCGGTGCAGCGGACGACACGTTCTGATGAACGTGAGGGGGCGCAAGCCCCCACAACACCCCGTTTTCGTTTTTCATATATTTCTCCGGGTTCCAAACCCGAGGGGTGCCTTCGGGCACCCCTGATCTCACTTCGACTTGGGCTTACGGGGCTCTTTGATGGCCCTTTCAAGGTCCCATCCACGCTCCAAACGGTGGAGTATGACATCGGGGGGTATGCCGTATTCACGGCTCCATTGGACGAGCGTCTTGGTGTGCCCATCGATGGTGTAACGTTTGGCCGTAGTGCGATTGTTCGCCTGTCCCTTGCGGGAGATCCAACGGCAGTTGTAGGGGTCGTACCCCTTGTTGTTGTTCACGCGGTCTATGGTCAGGTCCTTCCGATAGCCGTGGGACATGGCCCAGTCGTAGAAGTTGTCGAAGTCCAGCCATTCCTCGCACATGGTGATCCCGCGACCGCGGTAGGCCGCGTAGTCCTTGCAACGGGGATTGGTGGTACGCTTCCGTATACCTCTGTGGATACCCCTCAGACGCTCCCAGTCGGTCCCGGGACCCTTGGGGACGTCTTCATGCGTCTTCGTCCCCTGCGTCCCTTCTTGACCCACGGCGCATCACCATCTCGTTGAGCTTGGGGATATCGACAGCCATGACCCACTTCCCGCAGTTGAGCATGAGGGTGTCACCCTCATGGCCGACATCCGCGCGACCCAGGCAGACTGCGGTGCTCCCTGATCTTGAATCCCATGCATACAGGTACGCGCCGACCAGAAACTGCTCCTGATACGTAGGTAGGGGTGCGTAATCCACCTTCAACCACAACCCTTGGGGAAGGCCCAGCCACTCCGCTCCTATCTTTTTTGACGCGCGGATAACAATACCGATCGCGTTTTGAATACCAGTTTGTGTCTCCGTCCTTCCAACGGTCGTACCCTTGCAGATGTCTTTCAAAGTCAACAGCTCTGCTAACTCCGATGGTTTTGCGGGCCTGTTCTTGCCCGAAGGCGAACCATAGCTCGTCGAAGTCCTTGATGTGTTCATCTTCATCTCTCCGTTCTTCGTATTTCTCCAATTCTTCATCGAAATTGGAGAAGTCCAATCCATCTTGGAACTTCATCCCTAATTCCGATGCAAGGATAAGATGTTTCACCCAGTCCTCGTCATCGAGAATCAGGCTTTTGAAGCGTTTGACGTCCAGTTTGTCAGTATAGAGGTCGTAGGAGCGCATGTAGCACATGGCACGGAACGCTATGAACCTGCGGAGGTCCTGCGGGTACAGGTCCCCCATCATCGTCCTGTCCACTACGAACAAGCGATAGTACGGGTCTATCGAGATCGCCGGCGCATCCTCTACGATCTCGTCCCTCAGGGCGACCAGCGATTCCTCTGCGATTTCGTACACATCCCCTCTGGCCCAAGCGATGGATGCCAGAAGGCCCCGCATCTCCTTCATGGGATCGTGGTTGAAGTCGATCATGACATCCCCATCTTCATCGACCTCGAACAGATCCACCCAGTTCATCCTGAAGCGGGGGTCCTTGATCAGCGCCCGGCCTCTTCCATAGACACAGGTGCTGTATGTCAATCTGAGCAGAATCCTATCAGGAAGGACGAACGGATCGCCGTCGTACACCCTGTCGATGATGTAGCCCATGAGCCATTCGATAGACTCCCACCTGCTACCGATCCATGCCAGCGAGATGCTGGCATGGATGTACTTCCCCGGAACGAACTCGATATGGGGCCTGAGCGAGACACCCATGCTCTTGTCCCATCTGACTCTGTATTCTCTGAACCCTCTGTCGGGGTCCATCGCACGGAGCACGACGGACATATTGCGGGGAGTCATGCGGCATACGCCCATCTCCCCATAATGGAACTCATAACCTTCCGGAGGCTTGATGGAAGGGCGATCGCGGAGCGCGATGAACCGTGTGTCCTTATCGTCTTCGTCCTCGTCCTCATCCCACCCGATCTCCTCCTCTTCATCCGCGGGGGAGCGGTTGAATTCCGTCACCTCTCCCCCTCCTCGCTCACAGGAACAGGTAGATGGCCAGAATGATTATGGCGAATGCCGCAGCCCCTGCTGTGATGGCGCTGTGGAGGACGGCTTCGTTGCGGGTCTGGCTAAGGTCCCTGCTGTATTTGAAACGAAATTCCCTCGACTCTCTGTTGAGGGATTCGATCTGCTGACGGGAGGCCTTGCGCTCCTCTTCCAGCTCCTCTCTGAGCTTCCTTACGGTCTCCTCGCCCCTCTTCATCTTCTCTGCGACGTCGACCATCTGGGCACGTATGTCGTCGATCTGCTTCATGGACGACTCGATGCGCATCTCACTGTCGGCTATGCGGACTCTCTGCTCGTCGAGCGCGATGTTGGTCGATTTGTTCAGACTCTTCAGTGTGAGTGTCTTGTCTTCAGTCATGTATTCAACTCCTCTTGCCGGGCGGGTTGACGCATACGCGGCAGTCGTAGAAGGCGTACACGAGATAGGGCTCGAACTTCTCCTCGCCTTCCGGCGTGAGCAGGACGATCCTGATGTGCTCCTTCACGAAATCGCATTCCTCTTCCGTCAGGTCTCTGGGGTATGCGGGGTTCTCAGGCTCGTAACCGAGTATGAGGACGGGGCCGAAGGCCTTCACATCGTCGTCCCCCCCTTCCCCGTACAGGATGGGCGCCATGCATGACGGTACCGAGCTCCTATACAGGGCCTTGAACCACTTCCCGTCATCTCCGCCGATGCGGATGTAGACGGATGCGATCATAGGTGTCTGAAATATCTCGTTCAGATCCTTGATCGAGACGGATGTCGCGTATGCCATGTCCAGTTGAGGTCCGTTGACGAACACCCCCTGGTACACGTTGTCTATTCCCTTTATGTCCAACGGTGTGGCTTTCATGATTGTACCTCCTTGGAATAGGTTTTCAGAAGGACTCGGAGTCCTTCTTCAGCAGGTCGTAGATGTACTCCATAGTACAGTCCGCGGCATGGACGAATGAGTCTATGATCGCGCCTGAATGAGGGTTGTACAGTTCCAGCTCCAGCCCCCTGAGCTCATTCAGGTCTGCCTTGAGACAGTCCATGATCACAGTGGCCTTCACTAACTTAGCGAACTTGTACTTTTCTTCATCGTTCATTCTTTGTCCCATCCTATTGTATATCGTTCAATGTTTATTTAGATTTCCGGAGGATCGTATGTGAAACGCCGGTTTTCATCGGAGCGGTTCTCGATGATGATGTACTGCCGGGTGTCAGCGAACTGCTTCCACTTTACCAGCCTCGCCGCTTCCGCCTCCTCCATCGTCTCGAACGTTCCAAGGAGTCTGATCTTCTTGGACCGCTTCGTTATCTCGTACAGGCTGAACGGACGCGGACTCATTATTGTCATTCATCCTCACCTCTTGGCGACCGTATCTCTCCATGTATTCCAGCTCCATCTCAAGGTTCCTGATGGCCTTGCGGAGGTCCTCGACCTCCTTCTCGGGGTCCTTGGCACCTGCACGCATGATGTACTCCACGGCACTGGCGCGTCTGTGGGAGATGCCCCATGCGTACAGGATGGGCCCGAGTTCGTATCCGCCCCTGCAATAATGGGAGGGTGAGTTCACGACGTCGTTCATCAGATGTTCCTCTGGTAGCGGATGGCTTCGTTCACGGCCTTGAGCACCTCGGTCTCCTTGGTGTAGTAGTCGTTCCAGTAGTCGGCCACATCGCCCTTGGAGGCGAAGTGGTCCAGCGAGCACTCGTGCATATCGATCAGTTCGTCTATTCTTCTCATTTCGTTTCCTCCTTGTCGTGTTTCTTCATCATCTCTCCGATCCAGTACTCCTCCCCCAAGGCGTAGAGATCGGGGAACCTGCCGCACCTACCTTTCTTCTCCGGGCAGTAACCCCTCTGACAGCAGTTGGGTCCGAACAGTTTGTCGGCATAGGTGACGACGTCGTATTCGTCGGGGTCGATCTCGACATAATCATCGAGCCACTTGAGGCCGTATTTCTTTAGCTCCGCAACGACCTGCTGGGCCATCATTCCGACCATCCTGCGGCACTCGATCTGAGCCCGGTCGCAGCGCCTGACGGCGCAGATCTGGCTCAGGGAGCGGAGATTGAGGGTCACGATGAAGTTGGTGCAACAGGCGTTCGGGAGTATCAGGCGTGCGTCTTCGAGGGCGACCCCCTGAAGATCGGTCATGATCTGATACAGGTCGGCGCACTGCGCCATCCACTTCTCGTAGACCTCCTTGACCTCGGGCTTGGTTGCGATGCTTATAGGGGTGTAGAAGTCGAAGCCGTCCATGTCCACGTACCTCTGGGACTGGACGGCCAGCGAGATGTGCCTGTGACGGCTGAACTGTGCCAGCAACGATCTCGACACACCCTCCACGGAGAATGTGACGTTGATGTGCTCCAGAATGCTCAGGTGGTCTAAGGAGCAGGCCGTCTTGAGGGACTTGCATCCCTCCGAGCAGTCGTCCGGAAGCTCTCTGGAGATACAGCACTTGGCCGCCATGTCGGCGATGCCGGGGTCGGTCATGTTGAGCAGTGTGACCTTCATGCCGAGCCCTCCTTGTCGGTGGAGCCGAAGCCTCCCCTGCGCTCCTCGGTAGGCTGGACCTCGTCTTCCAGTGTGAGGTACGGGAGGAAGATCCCCTGCATGAACGCGGTCCCCTTGGAGATGGTGATCTCGTCGTCGGCGGTGAGTCTGGCTTTGATCGTCTGCCTGTAATCCTGATCCACGATCCCGACTGTATTAGCCATCCTGACCTTGTGCTTGAAGCCCTGTCCCGATCTGGGCAGACACATTAGGAACCACCTGTCGATCCACTTGTCCTCTTCGAATGTCGCGTCAGGCATGCCGACGACCGACAGCACAGAGGTCATGTGCATGCTGAGCTTCTCCTTCCCGTCGAAGGACACGCCTGTGTCCACGTCCGTCCACTGGCCGGGGACGAGGTGTATGTCCTCAGGGGCAAAGAAGTCATAGGCCGCTGAGCCGATCGTGCTCCTTCTCGGGAGCTCATACCCGTTCATTGCTTTCATAATACCATTTCCTCTTCTTGGGGTCCACCGCTCTGATGGTGTCCTCATACGTCCTGATCGCCATAAGCAAGGGGTTTGGTTCGGTAGGGTGGGTCTCGGTCCATTTCGCTACCGTTCTGTTCATGGCATCGCTCAGGGCGTCGTAGTGCATCTTCACCCTGTCTAGCATCTCCTCCTTCTCTTCGAGCTCCCTCCTGAGGGCCGCGATCTCCGCTTCCAGCCTCCTCTCCCTGTCGTCGACAGGCACGAGAGGGACTTTGGAATCGGAGCTCTTGATGGCATCCAGAAGAGTCTTGAGCTGAGCGTCATCCAGTGTGACGATCAACGGCTTGTTCTCAGTCATCTTCCGTCCTCTCGGTGTTCTTCATGCTGTCGCGGATGCACCCGTTGATTGCGGACAGTTTGAAGTAGATCTTCTCTAAGTCTCTGGCGTAAGGCTCGTGCTCACCCATGAGGATGGCATGAGCCTTACTGAGGGACGTCTGGGCAACCGTAATGTAAGCGAGTGCTGTGCGGAGGTCGACGTACCTCTGCAACTGCTTCGCCTCCTCCAGCGTGAGACCCCACTCAACAGGGTCTTCATCCTCTCCGGCCATGAGGGTCGCCTCTCCTCCGTACCTGTGATGCGGGACATGAGCAGGGTGTAGGGGTTCCCCTTGCGGGGCCCGCAGACGTCGAACTCGGTCTCAAGCTTCCTGATCTCTCTGAGGACATAGTCCTTGGTCACGACTCCTTCCGTCGCAGGCACCTCGTAGTAGTCCTCGGCGACGATGTCCGCCTGGGAGCATAGCCACGGCACGAGGTCCCCTTGGACCGTCCTGATGTAGATGTAGGGCAGGGTCATCTTGCTGTGCTCATCGGGCACCTGCAACTGGATGTACATGTTCTTGCCGTTCCAGCCCTTCCTTGCGAACCTCCTTGCGGGGTTCTTCTTCATAGCTCTTACAACGTCTCCTATATCCATTCTCATTCCTCCACATCAACTCCTTCATCCCTCATGGCCTCTGAAGCTTCATGTATCCATCTCATGAGGAATGCGATGTGACTCCATTGTTCATCGAACCTGTCATCGGGTTCGAGATCCTCCATGTCCTCGTCCGAATCCTCGATGCTGTGCATCATGTATGCGAAGCTCAGAAGCTCCAGCCCGAGACGGGCAGTGTGTTCGGGAGTGAATGTCCCGATGACATACTGAGCGTCCGGGTTCAGACGATTCTCGTTATCGACGAAATCGATGATGCAACGGTAGGGCTTCCTACCGTTGCCGCCCCAGCCCCTTCCGCTTCCGAACGTGACTCTGAGGTTGCCGAAGACGTCTTCGCTTATGTCCCATGAGCTCATTCGATTCACCTGCTCCATGCCATGCTGATGATGTCTGCGATACGCACCGCCTGCTTGGTGTCTCCGGTCTCAAGGATGCACCACTCATTCTCATTGGAGTGCATCTCTATGCCCTTGACCATCTCCACGGGGTCGTCGACCCTCGCATTGACCGTACCCCATTTGAGGTTCACACGGACCTCGGTCGTCATTCGGATTCCTCCTGCACGACAGCCTCGTACCGGATCTCGGACATGTCCTCCTTCATGAGGGTGATGCGCACGATGTCTCCGGGTGCTATGCCGAGCACCTTGGCTTCGGGCGTGATCGATATGCAATACGATCCGCCGTTCTTGAACACGCTCTTAAGCGTCTCTATGGGTTTCATTCCTCTTCCTCCTCAGGGTCATCCATATTCTCCAGCTCCTTCAGGTCCTTCTCGTCCCAGTCGAAGCGTCCTGCCATGATGAATGCCTGATCCATGACGGTGTTGCCGACCAGATGTATGAGGTCGTCGCACTCCAGACGAATGCACATGGCCTGCTCCCTGTCGTTCAGCGTGATCATGTACCTCGGCTCAGAATTGACGTCGTACTCGCAGATGCGGGACAGCGTCAGCGAGATGCTGCCGGGACCCAGCTTCTTGGAAACCTCGTACAGCGTCTTGGATGATACGTTGGTCATATCTCGTCCTCCAGAACAAGCGTCCAATCCTCTCTCAGGAACGTCCCGAGATCGTAGGACGAGGGGAACCATCTGGGCTCCTGACCCAGCACGCATGACCTCTCCATGAGGACGTCGTTCCTTATGCGATAGACGCATCTGGTGCGCGTATTGCGCATGGCGGCCCCCTGGAGCATGCACATTATGGATTCTGCTCCTTTCATCTCTTCACCTTCTTCTCTCCGAGCGTCCTGTATGCGGCCTCCGCATCGGCGCCCTCTCTGAGCTTCCTCTGACTCTCGGTAAGGGCCTGTCCCTTGGGGAGGCCCTTGGTCCCTGCGACCTCCTTCGTGTGCGCAGGGAAGATCTTCTCAGGGTAGTAGCGGTACCATGTGTCGGTCCCGCTCATGTAGATCAGCTCGATCCCGGGGTAGGTCTCCTTATTCACGAACACACGGACGTTCATCCTGTCCTCTGCCAGTCCTGCACCGGAGATGCTCCTGCACAAGTCTTTCAGCGAGTCCTCTCTGAACATGCGTCCGTTCACAAAAGCGGTCAGCGTGCGTACCTTCCTTCCCGAGGGCTTGGCCTCGGAAGCACAGCAATCTGTATTCATCGCGTTCACCATGATATGTAAAAAGGTTTGAGATATAAAATGTTTATCAACAAACGTTGAACTCAATTGATGCACCAGAAGAATGCCGAGACTGCTTCGCGGGCGGCGGCGAAGTCATCCGCGCCTCCTTTGAGCAGACTCTCGTAGACCTCGGTGGCCTTGTGCGTGCGGAACGCACGCTCGGCCCCCTCCTGTCCGAGATGCTCGGCATATTCTTCGAGCTGGCACAGTGCCATCCGGAAGTAGTCGCCTGCTTCCATCGTCATCATCCTCCTTGACAGCATAGAGCATCCACCCGTCGAACAGGTTCTCGCGGATGGAGGAGGGGAGGTCCCCGATGCAGGACACCTCCCTCTCCTCGTGCGATCCGTTCAGGCGGGTGCGCCTGAAGCACAGTCTCATGCCTTGTGCCACCCTTTAGGTACCCAGTATGTCACACGTGCGCCCTTGCTGAGGACGTCCACCTCGCCGCCGGCGTAGAGCACCTTGAGGCGGGCGGATGCTACGGGGAGGGTCAGCCCCGCCTCGCGTGCGATCGTCGCCGTCAACATGGGCTTGCGGGTCATGTCGAGGACCATGAGTATGGCCTTGTCCATGATGACGCTCTCTTCGAGTCTCTTCTTCTTGTCGCGTGTCGTATAGGTGCTGGGCACCTGTATCCCATTCACTATCATTCCTATCACCACGTTTTGGGAGCGTAAAGGAGTTTGGCGAACCAGTCGCCGATCATGTAAAGGGGTCTGCTCCTGCGGAGCTCGCGCCAGCGGGAGTCATGGCCGTTCCCTATCATATCCTCCTGGTACGCGATGGCGTGGCACATCTCATGCCACAGCACGGACTTCATCATCCAGCCCAGCGGCTCCGATCTCAAGCCCTCTGCGAGCTGGATCTCGGACCTGTCCTTCCACGATGTGCATCTGCCCATCGTCCCGCTTCCGAGCTCGGCGTAGCCGAGGAACCTCACGGGGAGCGGAAGGCGATACTCTGCCCTCCAGTCGTCGAGAACGGCCTGTATATCTTCGTCTCTGGTCATATTCATTCCCTGTCGGCATCCAGATACTCATTCAGGTTCTTCACGGCGCTGTCGATCCTCTCGTTGTTCTAAGGGGCGGGGAAGCGTGCACAGTATGCGAGCGCTTCCGCCAGCTCCGTCGTCAACACCGTGCACTCGCACGCGGTGGAACGATTGACCTCGCAGATGCGGTCCATCGCACGCTTTATGAGGTCGCACGCCTCCAGCAGCCTCTCCTCGTCTACGAGGATGTACGTCATCTACGGTCGCCTCCGAGTTCCGATACAGTCCTTCTGCAAGACTCCACATGCTCCTCGACGGCCTTCTCAAGCTCCTCAAGGCTTCCGAGGACCTTCTCTCTGAGTCTCACGCCCTCGGATAGGGGCCGGTCGGGTTGCGTCGCGAGGTAGATGCAGATGCCATCTACTTCGCGTATGATGCGCTTCAGGTCCTGAAGCATCTCCTCCGACCTCTCCTTCTCATTCTTCGTGTGTTTCTTCAGACTCTCTGCGAACAGGATCTCCTCTTCCTCACTCATGATCCTCATTCCTCGTCCCTCCGATTCGAATCATCTGTCTGCTTCGAGTTCCACTTGGCTGCGGCATCGACTATGTCGGAGCCGCACACCATGTTGTCACCGCATGGTCCATTGGCACTGCGTCCGCACCCTATGCCTGCACCCATCGGGAGGATCATCCAAACCGGTTTCTCTCCGCAGTACCTGCAATTCAATATCTCGATCTTGGTCATTCCTCTTCCTCGTCGTCTTCGTCGGGCAGGACCTCCCACTCATTGGAGAAGTCGGCCAGCGTGATGGGGTGGTCCCCCTTCCACTGCTTCCTCAGCAGGTTGCCGTCGAACCAGTACCTGAGATCCTTGTGTCTGATGGTACTCCCGGCGAGCAGTGCGCTGACGATGGTCAATGCATCGTACTCGTTCTCGACGATCTCATAGGGCAGGTCCAGGTTGATGGACTCGCAGGGTCTGATGCTTCCGCACTCCGTGATTACCAGAAGGCGTCCCTCCGGGTCCAGCATGAACATCTTTCCGTCGGCCTTGTAGCCTGTGACTCTGACTGTCTTGCCGGTCATCAAAGCGTTCATAGTCTCTCTCGCGTTCATTCCTTCATCTCCTTCGACTTCAATCTGTATTCTCTGTATCTGTTCAGCGCATCGGCTAAGGCCTCGCATTTCGTCGCAAGTCCTGCGCCGTCGATATCCCACTTCAACCTCAGTTTCAGTTCGCTCAATAAATCGAACGAGGCGACACGAATCACGTGTTTCAAAGTAGGGTCCATGTCCTCGTCCATGATCAGGATGACTTCTGTCAGCAAACTGTATATGATATCATACACGGTCTTCAATGCCGTCTCGTCACCTTCTTTCAAACGATTCAGCATACCGAGCTCCCAGCTATCGAGATTCATTCCTTCATCTCCTCTTCTTCGCTTCTTCATCGAATCTGCATAGCAGGGCTACCTGTTTCTCGCACTTCATCACGAAGTCCTTGCCGTCATCCTCGTAGTCCTGACGCCACTGGAGTTCATCCAGCAGGCTGATCGTGGCTTCAAGGAGCTTGAACCTCGTGCCTCTGCTCACGTCTTCCTTCTCATAGAGGGCGAGGACGGCCTCCGAGATCAGATCGTAAGCGAGGCTGCATACAGCCTTGGTCGCGGACTCGTCGCCATCTTTCAGGCGCTGAAGTGCTTCAAGATAGTATTCATTCAGTTCCATTCATCTCTCTCCTGATCTTATCCACCTCGGCCTCTCCCGCCACCATCTCGTTCATCTCCTCCTTGTCGTCCTCGTCGTCCTCGTCGTGGGACTTGATGAAGAAGCCGGTGTCGCTTCCTGGCACCTTCCTGACGCCATTGAAGTCTCTCTGGGCATTCACAGCGACCTCCTTTCTTATCCTGTCGATCTCTGCTTCTCCCATCACCATCTCGTTCCAGATCTCCAGCGGGGTCTTGGACGAGTCATCGTTGACCGAGGTCACGGTGTACCTGCACTCGGGGCAGGTCATCGTCAACATGCGGGACAGGAAGTCGGTTCTGATCACTATGTCGGTACCGAAGTGGTTGCACTTGGGACAGGGCATCGGGTAGGTCATTCGAGCTCCCTCCCAGGTATGATGCGCTTGCAGTGTCCGGCCTTGAAGTACTCCATCGAACCGGGCATGGGTTTGTAGCTGTCGCAGTGTCCGGTCTGCTCCTCCTTCCCGTCATTGATGTCCGTGATGCATCTCCAGAAGAGGGAGAACTCGGGGCAGGTCGGCCAGCCCCCCATGTTGTCCTTCTTGTAGATGCACGTGTCGCATTGCCATTCGCTCATTCGTCTTCCTCCTCCTTCTCCAGCCCTCCCACGGCATAATTCCCCAGTGTGTCAGTCACCTTGCGGAAGATTTCACTCAGCTTTATCATCATCTCCCAAAGGGCCTGCGAGTCCTCTTCGAAGCCGGCCCCTCTTATGACCATCCTTGCCAGTTCCAGAGTCCTGCCAGCCTGGTCGAGACTGCATGACGCCTGGACCAGATCCTTAGTCCTCTGGTCGTATGTCATTCCTCGTCCTCCCATTGCGTCAGATCCGTCTGTCTCGGATAGTCCAGGGCCTTTTCGAGTTGGGCGAACAGCGACTGCTCCTCCGCGCTGAATCCCTCCAAGTGTCTGATGTGCATACGGATGAACGCGCCCGAAATGGGATTGCGCTTGATGACATCGAGATCGGTCATCCCACCACCTCCCACATGTCATCGAGAGTGCTGATATTGATGTGTGCCATCTTGCCCGGCCCGCTTCCGTCTATCGGTTTGAAGTATATCCTCTCCACATCGACCCCAGGTAAATGGTGCTCGGTGATGTAGTAGTATATGCCCGGGTCGCTGCTCCTCGCCACCTTTTTGCCGTCCTTCATTGCCTTGTATGCCTCCTGGAAGGTCAGAGGATACGGGTCGGAGATCTCTATGACATTTTCCAGATATCCCAGATGCTTCCACGGTGAGTCCTTGTAACGGAACATCCAGTTGTCGCCCTCCATTCTGTATGAATGGTCGGACGTGCTGACGACCCTGCCCTCCAGAAGCGCGACGAGTACTTCTCTCTGCGTTATCATTGTTCTTCCTCCCACTCGTCCTCTTCATCGACCCCCACGGGGGCCTTGACCCACTTGAATATCACCATATCTTTTCACCCCGGTATGCCTGATACATCTCCACCATGGCGACATGCGCGCCGTCCACGGTATACTCCCTTCCGTTCCGTTCGAACCTGATCAGCCTCTCGTAGTCCATGGCCTTCTCGACCTCGTCCCTGAACTCCTCAGCCCTCTTCGGCCAGGTACCGCTCGATATCGCGGGCGGAGACGGCCATCTCGCTCCTCTCCTTCGGAGGTGCCGTCGGACCCGTCCCCGTCCTTGCGCCAGATGTCGAGGTCGTCGACGGCCTTGCTGACGGGGTCGAGCTGGGCGACGAGTGTCCCGCAGAGCTCGACGGCCGCGTCCTTCGTCTCTTTCCATGCGTCCCTGCCGACCACGTCCTGGAGGTCGAGGGAGGAGAGCTCGCGGCAGAGCTCGATGACGGTCTCGCAGATCGTCATGTAGCGGGTGCAGGTGCAGATGCGCCGTATCTCCGCGGAGGGCCTGGGTGCGTGCTCGCGGCCGTCCTCGCAGCCGCATCCGCAGCAGGGCCCCTCGCGGGCGTTCTGTGACACGTGAGGGTCTTGGGAGGGCTGGGAGTCGTCGGAGTCGTCCGAGGGCCTTGAGCGGGCTCTACGGAGTACGCACAGGGTTATGACCTTGGCGAGCACGGCCGAAGCCTTGCGGTCGGTGCAGTCGCGATCGTCGTTCTCGCGGATGACGAACACGTCGGATCCGCGTATGTCGTCTTTTGTTCCGTTCTTATCCATTTATGTCACCTCTTGGTGATATGTAAGGGTGTTTCAAGGTGTTTGGTTGTACTAATGTTGTACGATGTATAAATAAAGTCGGTCCATCGACGGCCGGGAGGTCGGGGATGGAGCGACGGCGATGCGGTGAGCGTGAGGAAGCATGGTGGAGAAAGGGTGGGCGCGACGGGATGGTATCCCGGGCAACCGCGAGAGACGGTGGTATATCTTCTTGACCTCAAAGACCGCGCCCATGATGTGCGTCGAGGCCGGCACCTTTTCGTCGGGATGGTGGGGGATCCGGGCGCTCTATCGCCCGAGGCTCGGGTAAAAAGGTGTATGAAACCCCGACCGGCCGTGCATGCACGGTCGACCCCCATGTTGTCTCGAATGGTCCGCAAGGCGTTTCGGAATGGTAAGGCGTTTGGGATGGTAAGGCGTTTCGGGATGGCGGAATAGGTTTGGATGGTTGCGTATGGCGGATCGCAGTTGCATCCGCACAGAGGACATCGCGTCACTCGTAGAAATAATTTTCGGTCATCCTCACACACCCCGATGCTTCATGGGGTCAGAGGTAGCGGAGGGCGCTGTCGCTGTCGAGGATGGGGAGGAGGGTGCCGTCGGAGGGGATGGAGATGGGACGGGGTGCGTCGGCGACGGGTGCGGGCGCGTCCTCGGGAGGGACGGGGAGGACGGCGACGGGTGCGGGCGCGCGACGGGACCAGCGGGTGCGGGCGTCCTCGGCACCGGTGGGGGAGAAGACGCTGGCGCCGCAGACGTCGCAGGTCACGTACCAGAAGGAGATGTCGATGCTCCACTCGTCGAGGGAACGGTCGGCTCCATGCACGTCACGGCATCCGGCCCGGGCGGCACCTCCGCAGAACGGACATGGATCGGTGATAGGAGATGCGCGAACGGATAGCGCATCAGGAACCGCCTGCGGAGGGAACGACGACGTGTGTCCGGTGTCGGATGCCATGACTGCATGAGGACATGGACGGCAGGGTATATAGAACAGATGGGTCCGGTCGTCGGATCGGGTCGGGTCCGGTCGTCGGGTGGGAGGAGGGCAGGCGGGAACTTTACACTTTGCACGGGAATGTGAAGTTGATGGAAAGTTGTGTGAAGTTGCGGAGAGGAGGGGGGAGGGGATGATCGGAGGGGATGATCGGGCGAGGGGGAGAGAAGAGTGTAAAGTGTAAAGTGTGTAAAGGGCAGGAGGAGGGGGTCGGAGGACGGCGGGTGAGAGGGGACGGGGGGGTCGGTCGGTTGTCGGATGGCATTGCGGAATCGCATTGTCGTTTCGTATTGTCGGATAACTATCGGGAAGTAGGTCGATCCTATATCTTATGGGATTGGTAGGTATTGTGTGGTTGTTAACCGACGGTTGTATTCCCATCCCTGCGGGGATATTGTATTTTCCTATACTTTTATTCCCTTTTATACTATGACTAAGAGAGGTCATATCAATAGTATATATTAGTTGGGGTAAAAAGAAACGTTTGTAACATTTTGAAAATGGAATGTTACAGTGGAGTGTGATTTTTGAGTTTATATAGGGGTATATATAGGGTTTATAAGTGTTTTGGTAGGTTGTAACTTTGTGACATTTTTAGGGCTGAAAAGAGGAGGTTTGAAGTTAGTATATGAGGTCTAAGATTTGTCGAGTTAGTATATGATATTTTTTTCAAATCTTTTGAAAAGTGATGTGATTATGTCACACCGACTGTCTGAAATGTATATGTGGGGTGGATAAAATGTTACCGATTTTTGAATTTTTAAATAGGGTCCGGTGGCGACATTTTTTGTAACATTTTTGTAACATTTTGTGACATTATGTCACACCTACGAATTTCGAATTGTACAATTTTGTACATTGATGCACATTTTTGTGCATTGAACACCACATCTGGTCACACTTAACTCCGTTATTACGAGATTGATAGTCGTAATTTCGTGTTAGTCATGCCTAAAAAAGCTCCAGTGGAAATAATGGTTTTTTGTTGCTGTCTATATATTTCTATATAGACGCCCAATTCTCTATATAGATTCTATATAGGCTATATAGACGCTATATGAGCCTGAAAACAGACCGCTCCGCATGAGAAAATCGAGGTCGCGGAACGGCGGAAATCGTCACTTCCGGCACCGCAGAAACATCATTTTTCGGTACCGTAGAGAAGGTGTTTCGGCCGCCGGGATCTGCCCGACGACCGCACGGGGAACAACGGCTCCCCCGCAGGAGGGGGCCGAGGCCCCTTTACACTCCTTTACACTCCTTTACACTTTTTACACTTCTTCATTGTCGCCGCCGCATCTCCCGATGGCGCGGTTCGCACGCTGCAGGCACGGCACCACGCCGTCCTCCTCGACGACGACCACAGTAACCCATCTGTCCCCGACGCGCATGGCGAGGGGCCTCCGCCCCATCATCGCCTCGTGCCGGATCCGCCGCATACCCGAGGCGAGGTCGGGGTAGGCGGCGAACCTCGTGCCGCCGACGCTGACCTCCACCTTGCGGTCCTTCAACTCACTCCCTCCACATGGCAGGCAGGTCGAGGACGAGCACGGCCTGTCTCCTCCCGTCGCGCGTCCTGTACGCGGAGATGCAGTCCGTGATGTTGTCGATGTCCTCGACGGACAGCCCGTTGGTGTCTCCGGTCTCGTCGTCGCCCTTCGTGATGACGAGCGTGCCGACGAGCTTCACCTGCCCGTCGGTGTACGCCGCGGTCGGCACGGGGCTGTCCTTCAACAACCCCTCGTCGTCCACGTACACGTCGTACAGCCTCCCTCCGACGCTGACCCTGGCGATGTCGAAGAAGTCGCAACCGATGATATCGGTGTACGTCTCGATGTCGTCGAGGTCGATCCTCTTCAGGTCGAAGAGCTCGGCAGGGTCCGCGCAGGGCCCTGCTCTGATGACTGCTACCATTCCGGTTCTCTTCTCTGTGTTCGCGTTCATTCTCTTACACCTCTTGTAAAAGCATATATAACATAAGTTGAATAATATAAAACGGTTTAGGTGATGCGATACGGCTCGCACCGCGCCGTGGCCCCGGGATCGGGTCAGTCCTGCGGAGGCTCGAAGGGGATGCGCACGCCGAGGGTGTCATCACCGACCTTCCGTATCCCGCGGAACTCCACCCATATCACCATCCTATCCAGGACGGTCTCCACCCACCGCAGACCGCAAGGGCCGTCCTCATCATCGGCCAGGCACATCGCCAATGCTTCGTTGCACGGGCTCGCCCAGTCGAGAGCTGCGAGGATGACCTTCTCCCTGCCCTCATCGGACAGCGCCCTGTACGCCCTCCGGACTCCTGCGATCGAGTCGAACTCGGCACCGCAGATCGTGTAGACGTAGTTCACACCGATCCCTCCTGCTCGAACCTGCCGAGGGCCCCGCAGATGAGGTCGGCATCCTCCTCCGTGAGGTTGTACTCGGCCATGAGCTCGGCACGGTCGCCGGACCTCCAGCCGCCGTCGTACAGCGACGCGGCGACCGACATCAGCTCGGCATCTCCATTCATTCCGATTCCTCCTCGCTTCCCTTGTATTCCACTCCGAGTCCGTCGTAGCCTTGCATCCAATCATCGCTCGGGCATCCATGTGCGTCCTCCTCCACGATGTATTCCATCGTGGTCATGGCCCACTCCACCACGTCGTGGGCGGCACTACCGTCTGCAAGAGCGATGATGTTCGCGAGGTTCTCAATCGCCGCCTGATTCTCCTCGATACCTTGGATGTTGAGGGCATCGCAGATGACGGTTTCTCTGACTCCTTCGGTCAAATTATCGAAATGGGCCAACGCCTTCTCCCTGCTGTCGAAGCTGCTGTGATTCATCCAGTACTTCATCTCCATTCGCTCATCTCCATTCCCAGCTCGCATACCGGGCAGAACACCTCGACGAACCCTACGTCCATCGCCACTGCGACCTTGGTGCTGCCGCACCTGTCGCAGATGCATCCTTCCACTGCATTTCCATCCATCTTCTTCACTCCCTGCACTCTATCCTTACTCCGATCGTCTCCAATTCCAATGCCTCGCCGCTCTCGAATACCTCCTCAAGGGCATCCTCAAGGACATCCGCGATCGGCTTGGCCAGCCCCATCATGGCATCCGCCAGGAGGTTCTTGATGTACTCCGCATTGTCGTACCCCATCTCCATTCCGATCAACATCATGTTGTCTGCCAATGCCCGGGCCAGATGCCCGGGGGCGATCTCGTTCAGGACGAACGCCCTGATCTGATCGAAATCCTCGAACTCCAAGGTCCTGTTGTCATCCTCGTAGATCCACATCTCACTCTTCCTCCTCCACATCCAGCACGCTGTCCTGAAGGAACCAGTTGCCCATGTCGAGGGCATCCTCCATGTCGCGCACCGCTTCGTACACCCACTTCTTGTCGAGTTCGTTCGCAACGAGATCCGCCGCCAGCATACGGACGTACACATCGTCCAGATCCCGGCGCCTGTTGCCGATGCCCAGATGGGCCAGTGCCCGCAGGACCACCTCCTCGGACTCGTCCTCATCCAGCCAGTCGTAGACCTCCAAGAGGTCCATGACGCTGTTCAGCCTGTGTCCGAGGATGACGTATTTCCTTGCCATCTCACTCATCCTCCTCGCAGTACAGGCGATACAGTCTTGCCCAGTCCTCGTCGTCGGGGTCCTCCTCGTGCATCTCCCTGACGTAGTCGGGCCAGTTGTCCGTGTACTCGACACCCTGCCAGCCCTGCTTCCAGTGGAAGTCGCCCATGACGCCCATCCCCTGCTCCTCCTCCCAGCCGCTCGCTTCGTCGATTCTGAGGATCCGGCAGATCCCGGGCACGCTGATGACCGTCTTCCCAGCCTCCCCTCCGTAGAGGGTGTGGTCCTCGGGCCTCCAGTACATATCTGCCGACCATGCGCAGTCGCCCTCGATCGAGAACGTCGTAGGGTCTCCGTCGCAGCACTCGGCAGCGCCCCATGAGCGCATCATGCAGAACTCGGGGTCCTCCCCGTTGAAGATGTTCAATATCCTCTTCCTCCTGTCCTCGGAGATTCCGGCAGCGTTCCTGAATGTTATCTCGAATGCACATTTGTTAGCCATTTCCTACACCTCTTTGAAAACTGTTAAAGGGTTTCGGGGGTACGGTTGCACCCCCATGCGTTTCACTCCTCGAACTTCCTCTTAAGGTCGATGTACTTCGCGACCATCTCCTCAACCCCATGTCGGGGTATTGCTTCCTGACGTACTCGACCGCGCTCTCAAGGCGGTCCCTCGCGTCTGCGGAGATGTCTATGTTCGTTCTGTTGATGGTTGCATTCGCGTTCATTGCTTACACCTTCTTGTTGTATATTTGTTGAATGATATTTAATAATTACTGACATGATACGGTCCATGTCGTACCGTGGGATACGGGAGAGCGGTCCTGCCCGTCTGCCTCTCCCCGTCGCTGCTGTCAGAGGCCGTATGCCCCGTTCAGCCATGCTCCGAGCGTCTCGCACTCATCATAGCCGATGGTCGCGCCCTCGACATCCTCCTCCCAGATGCCCGCGTCGTTCTGGACGTCCATCTCGGAGTAGACGTATCCGCTGGGCACGTAGCCGTTCTCATCGGGGGCGTAGTCCTCCGGGTCGGGCGTCTCCCATTCATGGACATGGATGCGGACGCCGTTGCCCATGTCGAAGGTCTTGCCGTCCCATCTCTCCGGCTCCCTGGCGAGGACGATGCCGCCGTGGACCTCGCGGTCGTAGACGATGACCTCGCCTCTGTCATCCTCGGCATCCTCCTCGGATCCGGCAGGCTCCGATCCCGGGCGACAGGGCTCCCACTTCTCGATGCCCCTGCCCTTGATGTAGTACCCGAGCATCCTCCTCTCGCCCCAGAACCCGAGGAACATATCCTCGTATGCCTGGGCACGCTCCTCGACGGTGAGGGCGTGGTCGCACCTCTTGACCTCGTAGATGCTGAGGATCAGGGTGTCGTTCTCCGCGATCTTCCTGTCGACGAACTCCATCGCCTTCTCGAAGCTGTGGAAGACGTACCAGTAGTCGGGCTTCCATCCATCTGGTCCCATCTCGCAGAACGTGACGTTGTAGTACATCTTGTACTCGGGCATGAGGATGAGGGCATTGTACATCAGGTCCCTCCTGATGCGGTCGCAGGCATCGTTGTAGCCGTCGTTGTACCCGTCGGCGTATTCGCCGGGTGCGGGCTTGCGGGTATTGTTCCCGAAGGTGCCCATGAGGACAGCGTCGAGGTAGTCGGAGATCTTCGCGTCGGTGTATGTCTTGTTTGCCATATCTTTCACCTCTTTGGGAAAAGGTTTCGTAGGGTTTCGATGATGGGCGGGCGGTTCGTCCTGCCTGCCTGCCCGGGTGAGCGGCTGCGGCCGCTCAGATCAGCATCCTGAGCACCTGATCCTTCAAGAGCTGGTTGCCGACGATCCTGTCGACGCGATCCCAGCTCCAGGCATGGAGATCCTCCATGCGGGGCGTGGCTCTGGTGGCACGCCTCCTGAGGAGCTCCGCCTCCTTGAGGAGGACGTACTCCTTGGGCACGTAGACCGGGTGGTCGCAGGTGATCTCCTGCTCGTGTCTGCACTGTGGGCAGTAGTAGCCGTCGAAGTCCTGGAAGGGCGTGCCCTCGTAGACGTATCTGATCTTCATCTCGATTCCGTGCTTCTCGCAGATAGGGTTGTTCATCTCTGTACCTCCTGATTGTGGTTTGATCCCGGCGTCCTGCGGCGGACGCCGTGCCGTATGCGGATTCGGGAGAGCGGCTGTCAGGCCGCTCGTGGTCCCTTGTCCTCCATCATCCTCACCCCACGAGTGCGGCGGTGAGCCTCGACTCCATCTCGGAGTCGATGTATTCTTCGAGCTTCGTGCCCGTGAGCTTCTGGCGCCTGCCCTCGTCGCGGATCTTGTCGATGTCCTTGACGAGATTGCACATCTTGAAGCAGACCACATCCTCGCGGTAGAAGGAATGGAGGAGCTCCTTGAAGCCATCCTCGCCGAGGAAATACGACAGCTCGGATCCGAGGCTTCTGTCGTAAGATTCGGCATGAGGGTTCCTTGTCAGCCATCCGAATCCAGCACCCCTGAAGAATGCCAGATCCCCGACCATGAAAGCCAGCTTCGGGATGTTCAGGGCACCGTCGCTCTTCTTGAGCGGGAGTGTCATTGCGACGCATCTGTCCTGCGCGTAGCACGAGTCGATCAAGAGATCCACCTGGACCCTGTATCCCGACTTTTCGAGCGATGCGATGGTCGCCGCGACCTCGATGGCTATCCTCTGGAAGTCGCTGATGCTGGCGTTGGCGTTCACCGATGGGTCCACGACCACATGGAGGATCTTGGACTTCACCGGCTTCTTCTTCAGAGTCCACATGCACTCCGGCACCCCGCTCAGATACGTCCCGACGTCCACTGCCGACCCGCACACGCTCCTCTTGAGCTCCTTGAGCTTCATGACGTCCTTCGTGCGAACGGTTGTCTGGACCCTCTTGATCTTCTTGGCGAACTCAGGGTCGTGATTCCCCGTCTCGATCTTCTTCCAGAGCTCCTCACGGCTCCGGAACATGTTGAACCTCGGATCGGGCACGCCGTCCCCGAAGAAGTCGGCCTCGCAGTGCACGACCTTGTGGCGTGTGTCCCTGTTGATATGAAGGAAGTCGGCCATCGACCCGTAAACTTCCGTGTAGACTGTGTAATCGTTGATCTTGAGCGTCTTCTCACGCATTGCTTACACCTCTTTCAGATTGGAAGATGGGCCCGAAGGCCCTGTTTGCTCAGTACACCGCCTCGTCGGCAGGCATCTGAGCCTGATAGTCGGCGAGCATCTTCACGAAACGGTTCTTGGAACCGATGTGCGAGAGAATGGTTGCGAGGTCGTCCTTCTTGACCGCGCCTCTTATGAGGGTCCCCTCGATGATCTTGAAGATGGGCTCTTTGGCCGCGTACATGGTCGCGAAGATCCTCGTGGCTCTGTACGTGGGCATGTAGTTCAGGAAGTCCTCGCCGGACTTCTTGCAGGCATCCCTGTACTCGGTGATGAAGTTGGCCATGAGCTTGGCCTCGTTCTCCTTGAGGCCCGCCTTCCTGATCATCCCGAGGGTGATCGCATACTCGTAGTCCATCTTGACCACGAAGAACCTATCCAAGGTGGACGAATCCAGCTTGTTGGCTGTCCCGTATGCGTCCGTGGCTCCCAAACCGTTGGTGTTGGCCGTGGCCACGATTCCGAGGCCGGGGTGGGCTCTTATGAGTCCCTTCCCCGGAATCGTGAAGACGTCGTTGGCGAGGAGGGAGTTGAGAGGCATGAGCGCCTCGGGCTCCGACCTGTCCAATTCATCGAACAGGAGGATCCCGTCGGTCTCCATCGCCTCCGTGACCGGAGTCTTGACCAACCTGCTGTTGGCATCCACGAACCCCGTGACGTCCGTCCTGAGAGTCGGGCTGGAACAGATGAACAGTTGCCTCTTGTGCTTCTCGCACATGCGGATGACCATGTCGGTTTTCCCGCATCCCTTGTCCCCGATTATGAGGACATTGAGGCCGAGGTCGAAGATCAGATGTTCGACCCACGCGTAGACGCTAGGGTAGATGTACCCATCGTCGTCCTCGTCGGACTCGGGCACTGGTTCCGGGGTCGGCTCGGGCTCCGGGACCTGCTCGGGTTCGGGTTCGGGTTCCGGGACTGGTTCCGGCTCGGGCACGGGCTCGGGCTTCTCCTCGGTCCCGAGGGCCTTCCTCGCCGTTGCGACGAGTGAATCTCTGTGCTCCTGATCGAGGGACGCGAACCTGAGCGCAGCCCTGTCTGCGAGGGTGCTCGTCCCCTTCCATCCCGACTTAGGGGTGATGAGGGAGATGGGGTTCGAGATGAGCGCGGCGAGGATGTTCTCCTCGGTCGGCTCGATTCCGCTCATTTCGAGCCTGTTCCCGATGGCTTTGACCGCGGCGGTCACGCGGTCGTTGTTCATCATGTTGTTGCGGGCCGCCTCGGAGATGATCATGTCTCCGTTGATGGCGATGTCTGTAAGCAGGGCTGTGACGATTGTGGTGGTTATCATATTCTTACACCTCTTTGTTCACGAAGTCGTTTGGCTGGCGTTTCTGGCGGGAGGCCGAGGCTCCTCTCTAGTCTCCCAGTCGGTTGAACGATTGTTTCAGTCCTTCACTGTCGTAGAAAACACGACCTTGTCCTCCAGACGGCTGGCCATCTCCAGCTTCTTCCCGTCGGGGATCGTCGTGAAGATGGCCGCGTAGTCGCTTTCGTTGAGCTTCTCCTTCGCACGGGTCGCCTTGGCTTGGTTGTCCCAGATCGCGTTTGCGACCTTCTCCGCGTCCGCGTTCGCGAGGATGGTCTCGCGGTCGTGCTGAGGCGTGACGTTGCGCTTGTAAAGCGCGGTCTCCGTCTGGATCGATGGCTTGAGGTTGCCCTCCTCGTCCTGCATCTCCGGGCATGCCCAAAGAGCGAGGAAGTTGGCGGTCTTGCTGAGCTCAAGGAGCACGAGCTGCTCCTTCAGCCTCTGTTCTTCCTTGGTGATCCCGTCGAGGATCTCAAGGCGCATTTCGTACTCTGTCTTCTTGGCCATTTTCTGTACCTCCTTGTTGTTCTGATCCGGGTGAGCGTTATAGAAAATCCCCATCAATTCGCTGTCGTTCGGGTGAGCGACTGCTAGCCGATGGGTAGGCTGATCGGAGTTTTCAGATGCTCCTCCTTGAGCTGTCGGGTTTGCTGTCGAATCTCCTGCGAGAAACGACTTGGTATAGGTCGCCGTCTACGAAGACGTCTAGATCCGGGTGCGCACGCTTGTACTCGTCGACAACGGCGAGGACCTGCGACAGCGTGAGATCGCTGGTCTTGATATCGATTATAACATCTACTGGTTGCATTGCGATCACCGTAGTGTTGTTGGTGTTTGGGTGCGCTCATGCTTGGGAGTGAGCGCGAAGATAAAGGCCACCGACTCGGATGATTGTCCCGCTTCGGTTTGTTTATCAGCCCAGCCCGCGGGTTCGCATGGTAGCGTGTGAGGCCAGCCATGCTATCCGCGGGTTTGTTGATAGTCAGTCAGGATGATATGGCGCGTACCTGTCCCGTGTGGATTGAGTGACTGACTACTTCATTCCATAATCCACGGGTCCAATCCATCCGCATCCATCCAATCCCACGCTGGCCATTGTCACCCATCGGTCGGACGCGTCGGAGACAGTCGGTTAAAGGGAACGTATCCCACACGGACAACCCACGGGGTCCGAACGTATCGGACTGTCCGCGATTGTCCATGTCCCGACTGAATCCCAGCACGGCCTGATGATGGATGGCCAGCGTGGGGATTATCCAGATGCGGATTGTCCAGTAGGCCAATTAGCAGGACTGTCCTACGGGTCCTTAAGGTAAGGGACCAATCCCCGAAGGGGATTAGCTGGGAACTACCCCAGCTACGGGTTGTCAATCCGTAAGGTCCCTTAGTACCGCATTGTATCCATCAACCTACTGTCACAGACAGTCATTGACGAGTTGATTCCGTCATTGTCGAGACGAGTACATATACCCCTTGCATACCCCTACCCCACCCCTACCCCACCCCTTGCCGGGGCCGTGCCGTGGCGACCCTCGCCCGCGCCGCGTACCCACACACGCGAGATCCGCGTGCACGCGGGACCCATCGCTACACGGGCGACCCCACCCCTATCCTGTGGGGTGTGGAGGAAAAAACCGGATCGTCATTTTCAGTCCTCATATAGGAGCATATTCATATACTAACAAAGCCTATGCCGATGTGCCGAGACATGAAATCAAGCAGTCGCATCCCATCTGTCTCGGTCGTGATACCATGACCCGTGACCACAAAGGCCGCATGGTCCTCTACTGCGAATCGTGCCGGCGCCAGTTCATCGTGCCGAAGGACTTCGACATGCGCTGTCCCCTTTGCGATTCCGTAATCCTATTGCGGAGATGCAATCGTTGCGGCTACACCTGGCGCCCCCGCGACCCCACCCGGATCCAGAAGGCCTGCCCCAATTGTCGTTCGCCATACTATTGCTATACGCGCATCGTTGACGATGCGAAAGGAGGCGGCGAGTGACCCTCTACATCGACGTGCCCACCCTCGACGGCATCCGCGGCCGCATCCGCGCCCTCCGTCCCGACCGTGCCACGCCTCTAACGGATGTGAAAACAATGACAGATATGCAACCGTATACCCCCGTGATCCAGAACGACCAGCCCTCCGTCATGGAGCGTGTCGTCAAAGGCTACACCGCCCCCAACCCCACCTACCCTCCCGGCACCGCCGTGAACATCACCACCACCGACACCTCCGTGCCCTGCATCGAGGACGTCGAAGGAGCCACCCCGGGATCCGTCGTCGACTTCATCGACACCTGCGCCCTCGGCTTCGGCCTGGGACGCGTCGTCGAGATCATCGCCACCGACCCCACGCTCGAAGGACTGAGGACCGCCCGCGAGTACCTCGACCGCGAGATCTCCAAGAGGGAGGCGAGGCTGTGAGGACCATGCACATCGCCGTCCGCGACCGCACCATCGACGCCACCCTCGCCGATGACGCGATGGTCGCAGACGTCGGAGACCTCTTCGACACCGCCCTTCGCGAGGGGGCATCCATGCGCGTCGAGTGCGATGACGGGTCGACCGTCTTCATCCCCGTGATGGACATCCGGTGGATCGAGATCGAGCCCGACGGGGACGAGGGGGAGCTGATCCTATGATGCCTCAGTTCCGCGTGAGCGTCCGCCCCCTGCCCGACGGCGAGGCGTTCATCATGGAGCAGTTCGAGAGCAGGTCGGACGCCGATGCGTGCTGGCGCGGCCTCATGGACGACGCCACCAGCATCCTCGGCGACATGCCCTTCAAGTGCATGTGCGCGACGTACAGCGAGTACCTCGGAGGGTCGTGGGTCGACACCTCCCGCAAGGTGGTGATGCGTTGAGGCCCACCGACGCCCCCTTCGCAACCGAGCGCTCCTCGCCCACCGTCTCCATGGACGCCCCGTCCCCTGCACCCGCCGCATCCACCTCCAAGACCCCTGCCAAGCCCCCGTCCAAGCGCAGGGTGAGGACCACCGGCACCATGCCCGCCCTTCCCGAGACCCCCTCGGAGCCCGCGCCCGCGGTCCCGGTCAACGTCGTCTTCGCCGTAACCCGCGGCAACATGGACAACGAGGCGGCCATGCGGAAGTACCTCGACATGAGCGCCGTCGCAGGCCTCGTGGCCAGATGCGTCCCTGGGTCCTTCGTCAGGAGGGGGCGCAACACCCTCCTCATATCCATACCGACCGACCGTGTCGGAGACGCCCGCATCCTCCGCGACAACGTCTTCCGCTACGTCGACATCCAGCACTCCACCTCCGACTCCGAGGTCGGACGCATCATCGACCGCCTCTTCGAGAGGACGATGAAGACCGGCCTCGCCGAGGCGGTGGGGATAAGTATCGTGAGATACTATTTGGAGAACATGTACATGACATACGACGAGTTCACCGACGGTCCGGAGGCGGTCCGATGGCGGCCCGCAGACCCGTCATCTCCAAGGCCCTGATGGACCAGGTGGCCGTCGAGAAGGCCAAGGTCGAGGCCGGACGCGTCCAGGCCGCCAACGAGGAGGACCCCATCATGGGCACACCTCCCCTGTCCCAGGCGACGTTCACGCCGGCGGAGGCACCCGTCGATGCCCCCCTGGAGTCCTTCGCCAAGACCTCGGCACCCGCCGAGACCCCGGCCGAGCCCGCACCCGCACCCAAGGTGCACCGCTCCGTCCGCAAGACGAAGGAGATCGACTGGGCGACCCAGCCCACCGTCGAGCCTCCCGCACCCAAGGACGACACGCCCCTCCATGAGCGCATCGACTCCATCCTCGCCTACTCCGAGACCCCCACCCTGATCGACTTCATGGGGCCGGAGGGGTCGAGGTGCTACCACCTGGTGTCCGCAGGCGGTCCGTCGCTGGAGGAGGCCTGGCGCGTCTACCGTGCCGAGAGGCCGGCAGGCACCGCGAAGGAGTTCATCGCGCTGTGCGGAGCGCTGGCAGGCGACCACGGCCTGACCTTCCGCACCGTCAGCAGGCTCAGCCTCTGACACCTCGGGGCACCCGCCCCGCAAACACTCCAGGCACACGGGCTTCGGGTCGTGTTCATCCCCGTGTGCCGAACACTTATCAATGCCGGACGCGATGGCCGAGCATGCAGAACGACCAAGCACGGCCTACCGACAAGGCTGTGAGGCTGACGAAAGCCAACAAGGACGACGAGCCCGACGTCAACGAGATGTTCGGCGACAAGAACGGCGTCTCCACCTTCGGAGGCAAACCCATCGAGCGTCTCGACAACAAGCTCGAGGCTGCCGAGACCCCCAAGGAGACCAAGGTCCCCGAGCCGAAGCCCGTCACACCCGAGATCCCCAAGCCTCCGGAGACACCCGAGACCCCCAAGGGCGATTACGACACCGCCAAGCCCCCTGAACCGGTCAACGAGGCCGTCGCCGACGCACAGTCCAACTCCGCCGACGTCAAGCTCACCGATTACGTCACCCCCGAGCAGCAGACCCAATGGGAGACGGAGCACGGCGGCGACTCTCAACCCGCCCCTGAACCCGAGCCCGCTCCCGAGCCCCAGCCCGAACGCGGAGGCTCCGAC
>ENA-ORPK01000100-ORPK01000100.1-human-gut-metagenome-genome-assembly--contig:-NODE-100-length-79422-cov-4.141847_pt1 | contig 79422 bp, 73 predicted proteins | sample MGYA00242139_ERZ509068 | MGnify/ENA primary metagenome ERZ509068 (study PRJEB26280, sample SAMEA2338687) | human gut metagenome | biome: human gut; feature: human-associated habitat; material: faeces...
TTGCGCTCGTTGCGGGACTTAACCCAACATCTCACGACACGAGCTGACGACAACCGTGCACCACCTGTCTTGAGGCTCCCCGAAGGGCACCCTCGACTTTCGCCAAGGTTCCTCAGATGTCAAGTCCTGGTAAGGTTCTTCGCGTTGCTTCGAATTAAACCACATGTTCCACCGCTTGTGCGGGTCCCCGTCAATTCCTTTGAGTTTCACACTTGCGTGCGTACTCCCCAGGCGGGATACTTATCGCGTTTGCTACGGCACTGCAGGGGTCGATACCCGCAACACCTAGTATCCATCGTTTACGGCCGGGACTACTGGGGTATCTAATCCCATTTGCTACCCCGGCTTTCGTTCCTCAGCGTCAATTACGGCCCGGTAAAGCGCTTTCGCCTCTGATGTTCCTCCTGATATCTTAGCATTTCACCGCTCCACCAGGAATTCCCTTTACCTCTGCCGCATTCAAGCTCGCCAGTATCCAATGCCGATCCGGAGTTGAGCCCCGGGCTTTGACACCAGACTTAACGTGCCGCCTACGAACGCTTTACGCCCAATGATTCCGGACAACGCTTGCACCCTCCGTATTACCGCGGCTGCTGGCACGGAGTTAGCCGGTGCTTCCTCTGTAGGTACCGTCATTGTTCGTCCCTACTGACAGATCTTTACACCCCGAAGGGCTTAATCAATCACGCGGCGTTGCTGCGTCAGGCTTTCGCCCATTGCGCAAAATTCCCTACTGCTGCCTCCCGTAGGAGTATGGGCCGTGTCTCAGTCCCATTGTGGCTGATCATCCTCTCAAACCAGCTACTGATCGTCGACTTGGTGGGCCTTTACCCCGCCAACTATCTAATCAGCCGCAGGCTCATCCTTTAGCACCGGAGTTTTCAAGATAAGCATTTCAGCCTACCTCATATGGGGTATTAGCAGTCGTTTCCAACTGTTGTCCCCCGCTAAAGGGCAGATTTCCTACGTGTTACTCACCCGTCCGCCACTTTCCATCACCCGAAGGTGACTTCTCGTTCGACTTGCATGTATGAAGCACGCCGCCAGCGTTCGTCCTGAGCCAGGATCAAACTCTCCGTTGTCAGAAAGTTTATGTCCTTCTAATTACTTCGCTAAAAGTAATTAGGCTCGACTTCTTCATAAGTTGTTCCGTTTCATTTTTCAAAAAAATCAACAGGTATTTCGTTTTCAGCTATTCTGTTTTCAATGTCCTATTCTCTTGAGGGGCTTTCCGCTAACCTCCCGATTTCTCGGAAAGTTAGTGTCCATTCCACCCGATAAAGTTCTACCTTTCAGTTTCCCCTTACCTTCCACCGGTTACTTTCTAATTCCAAATGCACCTTCCGATGCGTAAAAAAATTTGTTTAACCGATTGCCGTCTTTCGACTGCTCATTCATACTATACAAAACAAAAAAAAATTTCAACCCCCTTTTCTTAATATTTTTTTCCCTTTTTTATTCCCTCTCCACTAAACCCCCTCCACGCTTGATTATTCACAATTCACATTTCTTCATATTTCCTGCGTTCGGGGGAGAAAATTATTCATAGAGATAAAAAGTTGTTTGTTTTGCATACATATCCAAATGCCCATATGTTGCAAATTTTTTAAGGGAATTTTCGTTGTCACGAGCGAATTTCATCAATTCTCTCTTATCAAAATTTAATTCATTTTCTATATTTTCTGCCGTAACATATCTGCCATAGTCACCTTTTTGTGAAACAATTTTTTTCAAGATTTCATCGCCCAATGCCAAGTCCGAGTGCGTTATATCTATCCAATATGGATTTTCAGCAGACACTGGTTTTTTCGAAATATCACAAATGTAAGTAAAGTCATAGAACGGTGCAATTTTCACAAGTTCACGTTTAAAGTTTTGAAAATTATCGTAAACACCCTGATTATATATATCGTAAATTGCATAAGCATGCAGTGGGGTTGTATAAAAAATGACTTCCTTTCCCTGTTTTTCGCACAAGTCTTTAATTTTTCTCAACTCTTTAAACATTGAGGTTGAAAACTTCATTTGAGCCCAATCTGTTCTTCTCATTCTTGGGTAACGATTTTCTTCGGCAATCACTTTTTTCTTATAATTTTTAAAAACATTTATTTTTCCAAAATATTTATTTTTTTTCAATTTGAACATTGCCGTGGGAAAAACAATTTCCTTCATCGTGGTCAAAAGTTCATCAACCGAGTACATCGAAGTTTTCGATGACAGGAGCAAAAAATACAATTCATTTTTATTCAAAAAATTGCTTGTATATTCCGGGAGCAAATTCTCATTCATGCCCGCCGTTCCTTCATCGTAATCGACAGAAATATATATTTTTTTAACCTCAGGATTTGCCTTTAAAAAATTTTTAATCAAATCATACTGTTCATTAAAACTTACAACGGGAACGCCCAATTTATACGAAGAATTATTCGGAAAATATTTTTCCAACGTTTCATCGCTAATATTCAACATAACCGACGATGAGCCGCAAAAGACCGTTTCAAAAATTTTATTCCTATTTAATTTCAATTTTGGATATACGGTTTCTCTATCAAAAGCACAGTCGTAAGTATCACAAATATTAAATTTCGTACTAAAAACGTGGTAAGGATTAACCAAATAATTCATCAGTGCTATTGAAAGTATCATCAAAGTTGCCAACGACAAAAAGATAGAGATTTGCAACCCTCTTAAGAGAGATTTTTTCCCGCCCGCAATGCTTTTCGTTGACTCACTTTGCAAATTATCCATTTCGACTCTATTTCTCAAAAACATTCATTCTATAATACAATATTTTTCAACAAAAGTAAAACAGGAAATTATTCATATAAATAAATAATATCTTCCTCACAACTATAATTCATGTGACCGTATGTAACATATTTTTTCAAAGCCTGTTCATTTTCTTTTGAGAAATCTGAAAGATTTTTTCTATCAATTTTTATGTATTTTTCAACATTTTCAAGCGTAACATATCTGCCAAAGGAACTTTTTCCGTCCATCATTTTCTTCAGCATCTCATTGCCAAGTTGGATATCAGAATGAGCAGCATCAACCCAATACGGGTTTTCATCAGAAACTGGATCTTTTGAAAATTCATCAGAAATATAAGAAAAATCATAAAACGGAGTAACTTTTGCAAACTCCCGCTTAAAATCTTCCAATTCCCCGTAAACACCCTGATAACAAACATCATAAAGGGTATAAGCATGTAATGGTGATGAGTAAAAAACAACGTCAATGTTTTTCTGTTCGCACAACTCTTTTATGTCCTTAATTCTTGCAAATTGGTGCTTTTTCAACTTTTTACCGACCCAATCCGTGTACCTCATCTTAGGATAACGGTTGTGTCCATTTATGATTTTTTTTCTATAATTATAAATTGATGGAATATTTTTGAACAAAACTTTTTTCTTCAATCCGAACATAAATTGTGGGAAAATTGTTTCCTCAAACGTTTTTCCAATCGATTTGAGCGAATATTTTGTCGAAGGACAAGACATTAACAAAAAATACAATTCTTCCCGATTAAGACCGCCATCAGTGTATTTCGGAAGAACATTCTCAAATTCATTTAACATTTCGATAAAATCAACAGAGACAAAAACTCGCTTTACCTCTGGATTTGCAGTGATAAAACTTTTTATTAAATCGTACTTTTCATCAGGCGTAGCACCACTAATTGCAAGCCTATAAATCGTTTTGTTAGGATAAATTTTCTCAAATTCTTTATCATCAACATTCGAAATAATCGTCGAAGAACCGCAAACTACATAATCATAATGGGTTTGCTTATTTAATTTTATTATAGGATAAATACATTGTCGATCATAATTGAAATCATAAGTGTCCGCAAAATTAAAATTCGTCTTGAAAACATGAAAAGGATTTACACAATAATTTATCAAAATTATGAAACCAAGAATCACAAGTATCGCCCCAACAAACAGCAATATATGCTTTTTCCTCGACAACACAAATTTTTTTAAATTTACAAAATTATTATCTCCTTGCTCGTCCATATAATAATCCATTCTTCGACAACAATTTTACTATATAAGAGGTAAAAACGCAAAATCACTTCACAATTTGCATTTTTCATAAATTACATGCTAACATCTCTATGTAACTTACAGCGTAAAGGATATTTTATGGCAAGAATTATCAGACCCGTTTGGGCTATCAGATGCACCAACTCCGGCTGCAAAAAACTCTTCGAAGTTGCAACACTCCCTCAAGGCAAACAACAAGAAGTCGTCTGCCCCGATTGCGGTGAACACTTCATCTACCCACCTATCAACGGTCAAACCGAAAATCAAGAAGGCTAATTTAACAAAATTTGTCAAAAATTCAAAAGCGGTTGTTTAAATGGCAACCGCTTTTTTGATGCTAAAAATTCTAAAAATTAATCCTGTTGCAAAACAACCACGACGTCTTTCTCCTTCAAGGTCGTTTTTCCCCTCGGAATGAGCGTTTTCCCATTTCTCGTTATCATTACAATCAAACTACGTTCGGGCAAATTCAACTCGCAAATCTGCTTTTCTATCCAAGAGTGATTTTTCGTCAAAGTATGTTCTTCTAAAACACCCTTCGAAGAGTTATAAACAGGTGCATTCAACACAAGATAATCACCCTCTTGAAGTTCCGTATTTCCTCTCGGAATGATTTCCTCACCATTTCTCTTAACAAAAACAGCCAGAGTGTCCTGAGGAAGTGCAATTTCACGCAATTTTTTATTCTTCCAAATATGACCTTCTCCAATATAAATTTGAATTAAAGAAACCGCAGATTCCTCCTGATAATCGGTGAAAGTCTTTCTTACATCTGCATTTTCATCAATCATATCAGTAACTTTCGCCGCAAAAGGCAACAACGACCCTTGCAACGCAACCGATAACAACGAAATCAAAAATACAATGTGAAATAAATCATATTTTTCGGGCGTATCCACCGTCGCAACAACCATTACCGCAAATACAATCGATGCTGCTCCCCTCAAGCCTGCCCACGACACGAGCAAACATTGATTTAAACTCGCCTTAAACGGCATCAAAAGCAAAAATACTGCCACTGGTCTTGCCACAAAAGTTAAAAACAATGCTATCAAACTTGCTGGCACAAAAATCTCAGGCATCTTATGCGGAAATGCCGTCAAACCAAGCAAGAAGAAGATTAAAATTTGTGCCATGAAAGTAATTCCATCAAAGAAATTAACAAGAATTTTTGTGTTCTTAATCCTTGAATTACCCAAAATAATTCCCGCAATATAAACGCTCAAAAGTCCGTTTCCACCTAAAATATCAGGTAGTGCAAACGCCAAAATCGCAAGTGCCGCAATGAAAATCGAACGACTGCTATCCGTATTAACCAACTTAGTTTTGTTCAAAATTCGAACCCCAACCAAAGGCACAACAACCCCAGCCAAAATCCCCAAAACAACCTGCTTAACAAACATTACCGGAAAAGTTGCGAAAGATTGTCCCGAATAAATCGCAATCCCAATTATCGTCAACATATACGAAAATGGGTCGTTGCTGCCACTTTCAAGTTCCAACAACGGTGCAGTGTGATTTTTGAGGTTCAAACTCTTCGAACGCAAAATCGCAAACACAGATGCCGCATCGGTCGAACTGATGACAGCCCCAATTAAAAAACTTTCCGCAAAATTCATTTTTAAAACGTGATAACAAAATCCGCAAGTCAAAAGTGCCGTAAACACAACGCCCAACGTCGATAACACAGTCGCTTGCCTCACGACAGGTTTCGCTGTCAACCATTTCGTGCAAAATCCACCGTAAAAAATAATCACAATCAACGCAATAGTGCTGATTTGCTGCAAAATTTCATAATTATCAAAAGGTATCTTGAAAAGTCCGTCCGAACCAAATAACATTCCAAGCCCCATAAACAAAAGCAATGCAGGCATTCCTGATTTTCCAGAAAACGCATTAGCAAAAACACAAGAAAACATTATAAGTGCAAAAACTATTAAAAATTCGGACATTTGACCTCCTTTATTCAAGGATAACAAAAGTTATAAATCGAGGCAATATTTCGTTACAAAAACAAAATCGATATTCAAAATTCATGCCCGATTTGAAAAGAATACCACTGTTATCTAAATCGTGATTTTTGTGACAATTTTGCACGTTTTCGGGCAAGTTATCACGATTAACCTTGAAAAAGCAATGGCGACGGGTGTTTTTTTGACAAAAAATTTACATAAATTTGCTTGATTTTAAATTTTGAATAAGAGATAATCTTATATATCCGAGTAGTTATAAAAATAAATTAATATTATATATAGATAACTACAGGCGAAAAATCACAGTATGAAGGAGACTGATATGGCCACTCACAAAACTATTGACTTCTCGGCTATCGATAAGGTTCTCGAAACATATGAATTTAAGAAATCAAACCTCATCGCAATTTTGCAGAGAATTCAAGAAATCTATCGTTATCTTCCGCTCGATGCTTTAACATACGTCGGCACGAAGATTGAGGGATTGTCACCTGCAACCGTATATGGCGTTGCAACATTTTATGCACAATTCAGCCTTGACCCTAAGGGCAAATATGAAATCAAATTATGCGACGGAACAGCATGCCACGTTAGAGGCTCAATGCCTGTTCTCGACGCCGTTAGAGGAAAATTGGGACTTACTCCCGAAAAATCAACCACAGACGACGGAATGTTCTCACTCGAAACCGTTAGTTGCTTAGGCGCATGCGGTTTGGCACCGGTTATCGTCATCAACGGCAAAGTTTATCCAAAAATGACAGCCGATGCGGTTAAAGTTGCCCTCGACGAAGTAATTAAGCAGGACAAGGAGGCATAAGATGACGAAAACTTTAGATATCGATATTCAACAAGAACAAAAAAAAGCACAAGAAGTCATCAAATCGCAAGGCTTGAGAGTTCTTGTTTGTTCAGGTACTGGCTGCATTGCGAATGGTTCAATGGAAGTTATAGAAAAATTCAGAGAATTGGGGGCAAATGTTTCAACACTCACCGCTCACGACAAAATGACTATCGTTCCGACAGGTTGCCACGGATTCTGCGAACAAGGCGTTTTGGTTTTGATTCCTGATTTAGATGTAACTTATGTAAAAGTACACGTTGAAGATGTTGAAGAAATTTTCAACTCTCACATCAAAGACGGCAAACCGGTCGAAAGACTTTTGTACGTTGACCCGAAAACAAATCAACACGTTTTTAAGAGCGAAGATATTAATTTCTACGCAAAACAAACTCGTACCGCCCTCGTAAACTGCGGACACATCAACGCAGAATGTATCGACGAAGCAATCGCCGTAAGAGGATACGAAGCATTATCAAATATTTTAAAAGAAAACAACCCCGATGCTGTTATTCAAGAAATTCTTGATTCAGGTTTAAAAGGCAGAGGCGGAGCTGGTTTCCCAACAGGCTTGAAATGGAAGTTCACGGCTGCAAACAAGGGCGGAAAATCATACGTTGTATGTAACGGTGACGAAGGCGACCCGGGGGCTTTCATGGACAGATCTGTAATGGAAGGAGACCCGCATAAGTTATTAGAAGGTATGGCTATCGCAGCATTTGCAATCGGTGCAGATGAAGGTTACATTTACGTTCGTGCAGAATACCCGCTTGCAATTCAACGTTTGAGAAAAGCAATCGCTGATGCGGAAGAACGTCACTATCTCGGCAAAAACATTATGAACACTGATTTTTCATTCACGCTCCACATCAAAGAAGGTGCAGGTGCATTCGTTTGCGGTGAAGAATCAGCACTTCTTGCTTCAATTGAAGGTGAAAGAGGTATGCCGAGACCGAAACCGCCATTCCCAGCAAACAAAGGTTTGTTCGGCAGACCGACATTAATTAACAATGTTGAAACCCTTGCAAACGTTCCTTTGATTATGTTAAAAGGTGCAAAATGGTTTGCATCAATGGGTACAGAATCAGCAAAAGGCACAAAAACTTTCGCATTGACAGGTGAAGTTAACAACACAGGTCTTATCGAAGTTCCAATGGGTACGACGCTTAGAGAAATCGTTTTCGATATCGGTGGCGGAATCAGAAATGGCAAAAAATTCAAAGCCGTTCAAATCGGTGGACCTTCAGGAGGTTGCTTAACAGAAGAACATCTCGACTTACCTATGGATTACGAAAGTCTTTCAAAGGCAGGTGCAATGGTTGGTTCAGGTGGCTTGGTAGTAATGAACGAAGACACTTGTATCGTTGAAGTTGCTCGTTTCTTTATGAACTTTACACAAAACGAATCTTGTGGAAAATGCGTTCCTTGCCGTGAAGGTACAAAGAACATGTTGAAGATATTGGAAAAAATCGTTCGTGGCGAAGGAACAATGGAAGATTTGGATAAATTGGAAGATCTTGCACACGCAGTTAAAGACGGTTCACTTTGCGGTTTAGGTAAAACTGCTCCGAACCCTGTTCTTTCAACTTTGAAATATTTCAGAGATGAATACATTGCTCACATCAAAGATAAAAAATGCCCCGCAGGCGTTTGCTCAGCGATGAAAGTTATCACTATTCAAGAAGACTTGTGTAAAGGTTGCACAAAATGTGCAAGAACTTGCCCTGTCGGAGCAATCGAAGGAACAGTTAAAAATCCTCACAAGATTAACCAAGACAAATGTATTAAGTGCGGTTCCTGCGTAAACGCATGTCCGTTCAAAGCAATCAAACAGTCTTAATGAAAGCAAAGGATTAATAAAATGAGTACATTATTTATAAACGGAAAAGAATGTGAATTTACGGACGAACCGAATCTTCTCGAAGTAATCCGCAAAGCAGGATTTGACGTACCTACATTCTGTTATCGTCCCGACCTCAAACCGTTCGGCTCATGCAGAATGTGCGTTGTCGAAGTTGAATACCCTAACGGCAGAGTTATGGTAAATTCTTCCTGCACAATGCCTCCGGAAGCAGGCATCAAAGTTAGCACAAACTCTGCAAGAGTAAGAAAAATCAGAAAAACAGTTTTGGAATTACTCCTCGCTAACCACGACAGAGAATGTACGACTTGTGACAAATCGGGTAATTGCGATTTGCAAAAATATTCTGAAGAATACGGAATCAGAGAAATCAGATTCCCGAAATTGAAGGCTGAAAAAATGCAGCCAATCGATGATTACAACCCGTCAATCAAACGTGACCCAAACAAGTGTATCTTGTGTGGTGCTTGCGTTAGAGCGTGCCAAGAATTTCAAGGACACGCAGTTTTGGGCTTTGCAAACAGAGGTTCAAAAACAGTCGTTCAACCACTCAACGGCAAACACCTTTCAGAAGTTGACTGCGTATTCTGCGGTCAATGCCAAGCAGTTTGCCCAACAGGTGCTTTGACAATCAAAACAAACACAGAAGAAGTTTGGGACGTTATTAATGACAAATCTAAAAAAGTAGTTGTTCAAGTCGCACCTGCCGTTCGTGTTGCAATCGGAGAAATGTTCAACCTTCCCGCTGGTCAAAACTCTATCGGCAAAATCTACTCAGCACTTAGAAAAATCGGATTCGATTTAATTTTCGATACAAACTTCTCCGCTGACTTAACAATCATCGAAGAAGCGACCGAATTCATCGGAAGATTGTCAAACAAAGGCACATTACCATTGTTCACTTCCTGTTGTCCTGCTTGGGTAAGATATTTGGAAACTCAACACCCCGATATGCTCGGACATCTTTCAACCTGCAAATCACCGCAAGGTATGCTTTCACCCGTTATGAAAGAATTGTTGCCGAAATATCACGAAGGTTTCACAAAAGAAAACACGGTTGTTGTTTCGATTATGCCTTGTACCGCTAAAAAGTATGAAGCAAAACGTGAACAATTAATGCGTGACGGAAAATACGAAACCGACTACGTTTTGACAACAAAAGAATTCGGCAGAATGATTAAAGAAGCAGGTATCGACTTTAATGAATTAGAGGACGAAAAAGCAGATTCACCGTTCGGCGAATATTCAGGTGCAGCAACAATATTCGGTGCATCAGGTGGTGTTGCTGAAGCGGCTGCAAGAACTGCATACTACTACGTTACGGGCGAAAACATTGCAGATAACGATATCAAAGAAATGAGAGGCGTTGATGCAAATTCTCGTTCAAAATCAGTCGAACTCGACATCAAAGGTACAAAAGTCGTTGTGAGAGTCGTTTCAACATTGCTTGAAGCAGAAAAAGCAATCAAAGAAATCAAAAACGGCACTGCAAACTTCCAACTCTTAGAAGTTATGGCTTGTCCCGGAGGTTGCGTAAACGGCGGCGGTCAACCGACAAGTTGCTCAAATGCAAAAGTTAAAGAAGAACGTGCTGCGGGTCTTTACACAGAAGACAAAAATCTCCCCGTCAGACGCTCACACGAAAATCCTGATATCATCAAACTTTATGAAAACGACCTCGAAAAAGCAGGCTCTCATAAAGCACACGAACTTTTGCACACAACTTATTCGGACAAGTTCACTGGTTCGTACAAAGACGTTAAGTAATTAATTACAAAACGACAAAAAAAAGCAGGCCCTAAAAAGTCTGCTTTTTTTTAAAAATTATTATTCAGAAGAACCATCATCATACTGATAAGTATTTTTCGACTGAAGTTTACTTGCACGACCGGCACCGTACTTCTTTTCTATAAATTCTTGACGCTTCATGTTTTTATCTGAAAACATATTTTTGAAACTAATAATTGTTGCATCTGTTGCCATAGTAGGATTTTGGGCAATAAAATTATCCAAAATTTGGCGACCTTCTGCAATTCTTCTTTGATCAAAATAAATCATCAAAAGTCCAGAAAGTGCTGATTTTTCAGAAGGTTTTAAGCGTAAAATATTTTTGTATGCAATAACTTGCTGATCTCTATCGTTCAAGTTTTTATATGCTTTGACCAAACGATAATAAATATCAGTGCTTTCCTTGATTTTCAAAGCCTTATTGTAATTTTGTGCAGCAAGTTCATATTCGCCAGCAGCCATATACTCATCGCCAAGGTCAACAATGCTATGAATATCGTTCGGCAATCTCTTAGAAATATCTTTTAATTCAGCCTCTTTTGCCTTGCGAATTTCCTCAGCACTCGGTTGTCTTGAGTAAGATTGGTACAACATTCTTGCGGTATTTTTATCCCGTTGAGTCAAATGAGCGACAGGATATTTTGCCCCCTGAGCCATTACATCACCCTGATAAGGGCTGTGCCCAGAAATGCCGATGGAATGACCTATTTCATGCAACATTGCATGGTAAACCCACTCTTTCGAAAGCGGTTTGCCGTCAGGAGAATATGTCCGAAGCGAAATGTTCGCACCAGTAATTGTCTTGCCATTATAGCGGTTTGCACAATTTCCACCTTCTTGCAAGCCTGCCTTGCTATCGGCTTTCAAAAACGTTACAACGTCCTGAGCATCTGCTCTATTTCCAGAATATGAAAACATAACGTATGAACCGCCCATAGCCGCTTGCCACTCACTATAAGCCTTTTGCATTAAAGGTTTATAAATAGGGTCATTTTCAATGTAAACTCTTACTGTACCACGCTCTCTCGTGAATTTTTGACCACCACGATAAGCGTTTTTAACATATTCTGTTGCAGTAATTTTGGGCTGATTTGCATTTGTAGCAACCCTTTGAGTAGTTGTCGTTGAAGTCTTTGCAACTGTCGTTTTTGATTTTGCAGCAGCCTGTTCAGCCAAATATTTATCAATTTGTGCAATGCCTTGTTTTGCATAAGCAGCAGCCTGTGACTTCGGAGCAATTTTTATAATTCGTTGATACTCGCTTTTTGCAGCAGCATAATTTTTGTCCCCCTTGATATACGCCTGACAGAGCATATAACGGGCATTTACGTCATAATAACTCGATTTTATGGCACTTCTGAAATAACTTCTTGCAAGGCTATATTTACCCTCGTTATAAGCCGCCATTCCCGCATCGTAAGCCGCACTTGCGAACACAGGAGTTGCCCACATAAGAACCATTAACGCTACTAAAATTTTTTTCTTAAATTCATTTTTCATACCAAGAGTTTAGCATTTTTTAAACCTGTTCGCAACTTTGAAACAAATATTTTGCAAAAAAAATCGAGGACTTCGATTTGTTGAAATCCTCGATTTTGAAAGGAAAATTTTCACTAAACTGCTTGTTTTTCCATCATTTTCAAATATTTTTTGCGAGCCTTTTCATCTTTTTGGAAAATGAAAACATATTCGTGTTGGAAAATGTAAAAACCGCCAGCCAAGGCTCTATATCTCCAAAGGTTTGCCGTTTTGCCCTTTGCTCTTTCATTACCTTGAATGTCTTTTACAATAACCGCTTTCGGAATAAATCCTGCTTTTTCCATTCTTTGTTCGCAGAAGAATGACAAAAATTCGCATCTGCCGTTTTTGTATTCATCACCGATAATAAGTGCCGCAAAACGACCGTCCTCAAGCATATCGTAAGCATTTTTCGCAACTTTTTCGAACATATTGTAAAATTCTTCAGGAGATGAACAATTCGACAAATCTTCTTTTCTGTCCGAAAACTTGATAATATCGTCATACGGCGGGTGAAGAACTACAAATTGAGCCTTTTCTTCGCCCATAATTTCAAGACGTGCCTGAATTTTGTCCTTAATTTCTTCCGATGCTGAATCGCCAGAAATAATGTTTACATCAGTAACCAATTCTTTCGGGGTAAACTTTTCCGCAACGTGTTGAGCAAGTTCGGGTTTCAATTCAACGCCGATACATCTTCTGCCCATTTTCAACGCTTCGATTGCAGAAGTTCCTGAACCAAAGAACAAGTCCAAAACTACATCCTTTTTCTTCGTAAATCTTTCGAAGAATTGTTCTGCAAGTTGAGGAATATAGTTGCCGTGATATTCGTTCGAGTGTCTGTCAGACTTGTCTCTCGAAGGAAATAACCACAACGTATCCGTTTTAACGTTAGAATAATCTTTCCAATTATTCAAATCTATATCGTTGTACGGTTTGCACTTCTTTATTGGATTCTCTGCAACCCGTAAGTCCGCCTCCTGTTGCGGTATTTCAACTACTTTTAAATTTGAACGTCTTGCCATTCCAATTCCCCCTATGCTGAATTTCATAGTTAGAGTATATTGGAATTTTAAGTTTTACGTATCCTTTAAATTAAGTATTTTATTTGTTGTTTAACAAATTGTTGATGAACTATTTGTTGCACTTCAAATTAATAAGCACGTCAACGAGCATCGGATCCCACTTGATACTTGCTTCTTCACGCATTATTTCAAGTGCTTTTTCAACGCTCATTGCCTTACGGTACGATCTATCCGTAGTCAATGCACAATAAGCATCAGCGATTGCGATAATTCTTGAGCCTAAAGGAATACTTTGTCCGCTCAAACCTTCACGTCCCGTACCGTTCCAACGTTCTTTATGATAATGGATATACGGAATTACCTCTGCCATAAAGTTGATACTCATAAGCAAATTTACGCCGATGTTCGGGTGATTATACAATTTCGCCCATTCTTCTTTCGTCAGTTCACCTTTTTTGTCGAAAATTTCAATCGGCAAAGTAATTTTTCCGATATTCCTCAAAAGTGCTGCGTAATATACCAAATCCTTCGTTTTTTCGTTCAAACCAAGTTCGGAACAAATTTCGACGGACAATTCCGCAACCGCTCTTGAATAATTTTGTTTAAAGTGGCTTCTTGAATCTACCGCACGAGCAAGATTCTCGACAAACGCTTGTTGTTCATCACCCAAATCACCAATTAACGCAGTGATTTCTGCTCTCAAGTGTTGTAAGTCTGTGACAGTCGCCTCTTCATCATTAATCAAAGCCTCTGCATCTTCAGCCTCTTTTTGGAATGCCATTGAAGTTGCAAACAAATCTGCCGTAATTTCACACATATTGATGAAATTCGGGTCTAATTCTTTTTCCTCGTAATTTTCGATTACGATTACACCGACACAATCCAATGAACTCTTCATCGGTACTGAAAGGCAATAGACAGCCTTATCTTCGCCAATTTCTTTAATCGGTTTCAATGACTGAATTTGTTTTTTATCAAGTTCAATCGTTTTGCAAGATTTATAAGTTTCCATTGCGATTGATTCATCGTCAAAATTGTATCCGATATTCTTTGAATACAAATCACCACCAATTTTTTCTGACGTCCCAACCAAAAGCAAATCATGCCCGCCATTCGAAAAACCGCCTGCATTATCCTTCGTCAAATAAATATGACAAGCATCAACGGCCGACATTTCCTTAATCGTTTTTGCAATAGAACTATAAATAATATAGTCCTCTTTGCTATTAAAACCTAAAATCGTAAGGGTCTTATCCTTTGAATAAATAGAAATCAATTCATTCAACTGATTCTTCAACCCTGCAACTTTGTCAGTTTCCTTCTCGCTGATTTTCTTCGCCAAATCATCTGAAATAAGATGTTCCGATAAAAAATCTCCAAGATTCAATGCAAAAATTTCTTCAAGAGGATCAGAATCAATTAAATCTGCACTCTGTGAAAATAGCGATATGCCTTCTTCTTTTTTGTCTTCCATGTGTGTCTTATCTTCTTTCTGTGCCATGCGGCGGACTAATCTCTCTATTTCTATTTTCGACATGCTTTTCGAAAACTTTATCTAATTTACAAAACTTCATACTTCTAAACGTGTTTTGAAAATCATGTTAACTCTTGCCTCACAAAAAGTTTCGGGAGTTTTTTTCTTAATACTAATGTAACAGAATGTTAAAAACAAATCAAGTTATTAAAGTTTTCAAACAAACTTGCCGATAAGTATAGAGTAAGGTAAGTGAATCAAGTAAGTGAAATGATTAATTTTTCAGGAATAGCAAACAAATCAAATTTCTACTCATTATCAACAAGTGTTAAATCACAAGAAAAAAATGCAACTCCTGCGAAACAGCCTATCGTTTCTTACGAAAATTACGAACTTTCAAACAATGTTGCAGCAATGAAAACACAAGTTGCACAAGACAGCATTAAATTCAACCAAAACTTCTTGAGCAACATTCAATACCTCAATGCTCAAGCAGCAGTAGGTATGCACAAAAGTGCAGACAGCAGAGTTTTCGTTTCAGCCGAAGCGTTCAGAAAAGAACCTGAATTCTTGAAATCGGCTTCATTGAGCGAAAAACTTGAATACATTGACAGTATGACGGACGATGTTACAAACGGTCTTATGTCAATCGCAGAGCAATACAACACTAAACTTAACACATTGTATGCTTAAATAAATTTTTAATTTCTTACATTTCTTACATTTCTTACTTACAAACCAAGATGGCTACAACCATCTTTTTTTTTTGCGAAAAATAAAAATAAAAAAATAAAAAATGTAATTACAAACTTTTAGCGTACGCAACGTTTTTGTCTTTATTTTGTTCTTTCAAGGAATTAATTTTTTCAGAAAGAAGATTTTTGTCAGCAAAAAGTTCATCTTCAACCGAGAAACCACATTCATCGAGTGCATATAGAGCAAAATTAAAAAGTTCGAAATTAAAACCTTCTTCTGCCGCCTTACGTTTCATATACTCAAACAGATAAACCAAGTGGGGAGAAAGAGCCGATTTAGGATTTTTTATAGAATATTGATACTCCAAATCGCCAACAATGTTTTTGACATTGCAGGATTTCATTTTTTCAAAAAATTCATCAATATATTCAATAGAGTCATTGTCACCGGGAACAAGAATATATTTGATTTTCAAGACACTTTTTTCTGTTTGGCAAGCCGCATATTTCATAATATTTTCGACAACCGTATCAAATTTGTCCGTAAGTTTAATTTTCTTATAAACTTCTCTATTCGGTGAATCGAGTGATATACACACAAAAACATTGCCCTTTTTCATCGCATAACAAATCTCATCACTGAATTTTATAGCAGAAGTGTTGATTTTAATCTCCGCATCGTGTTCAACGGCAAGCATCAACACTTTGTCAAAATTTTTCATCAAAGTCGGTTCACCGCCTTGAAAAATCACAAGCCCACCTTTTTTGAAATAATTTTTATCCATCAAATCCTTAATCAACGGATAAACGTCATAAAAATCTTTGTTGTAAGAAAGATTGTCCCCGCAGTATTTGCAATTACTGTTGCAAAGTTTACTTTGATTAAACATTATCCAAGAAATATATTTTTCATACTCGGAATAATCAGATTCTCGAAGATATAAGCAGCCTTGACACTCGTGGAGAGTATTTTTACACTGGCATAAATAATGCTCTTTTTTGATTTCAAAAAGTTTGTCCCAATCGAAAATTTCACCGTGATAAGGCTTTTTGATAATCGGTCTACCAAGATTTTCATGATGAGTCATACAACAATCATATAAAACATCAAGTTCAAAAGATAAACCATGCTCCAATAATTCGCATCTCAACATGAGCAAACCTCCTAAAAAAATTATAGTTCGCTGAGAAAATTATTGCAATTTTGAAGCCCTTAAGCCTCAAATTCTATGGATAAATTGAGTAAAAAGATATTTCAGTATGACACTAGTTAAACAAACATAAACTAAACAGGGCTTTATCCCTTGATATGACGGTTATCAATTAAACTTTTCCATTCATTGTCACTGCGGTACAACATTTATTCAAATACCACTGATACTGGATTACTCCGTCGTTACACTCCTCGCAGAAACAGTAAATGCTTAAAATTAAACCCTTTTCGTCATACTGAGGCTTTAACTAAAGTATCTATTTTTATCGAATTCATTAGAGATTCTTTGGTCTTTGCAAGACCGAAGAATCACATTAACAAAATTCTGGTCGACAAAAGTCGCCATTATGTTTTTTCAAAAAAATAGACTGATAACTTTTGTGTACTCATAGAAAGATATTAAATTATTGTCGTTTATGCCTTTTGTGCAACGAATTCTTGTTCATTTACGGGATTAAATTTATCCTTCAAATTCTTTTCAATCAAGTTTTTATAATAATTTTCTTTATAGTCCAAGACGTCTAACTGTTGTTTTAAGTCTTTCATTTGCTCGAGTGCTTTTTTCTTTGTGTCGAGGATAATTTCATATCGTTCAGGAATTGTAGAATCACCTTCGAGACAAAGTTCGATATATCTTTTAACCGATTTTAAGTCAACACCGACGTTTCTGAGACATTTTACAATTTTAACCCAGCCCAATGTATGTTCGGAAAAAAGTCTTATATTATTCCTGTCACGGACGATGTCTGGGATAAATCCATTTTTCGCCCAAAATCTCAATGTATGTTCCGAAACGTCCATCATTTCTGATACTTCTTTAATTGTATACATTTGTTAATTTCCTTTCGTCAAATACTATTGACTGAGAGTAACTCTCAGGTACTAAAATTATAGTAAAGGAGATAAAAAAAGAAAAGAGTATTCTCAATTTTGGTAATATTAGTGTTAATTACATCATTCGGATTATACAATATTCTAAAGTTGAACAAAAAAATCAGAGGAGAAAATTATGACAGACAAAAATATTTTGGTTGCTTATTACTCATATTCTGGTAACACGAAGGTTGTTGCTGAAAAAATCAAGAAAATTACAGGCGGCAACATTGTGGAAATTATCCCTGTAAAGCCTTATCCGACGGGATATAACGATGTTGTTCAACTTGCAAAAACTGAAAAAGAAAACAACGTATTGCCCGCAATCAAGCCAATCGATAAAGACGTTTCAAAATATGATGTAATCTTTGTCGGAACGCCAGTTTGGTGGTATACAATGGCATCTCCTGTGAAAACATTTATTGCAAACAACAAATTTGATGGCAAAGTGATAGTACCTTTCTGCACACACGGTGGCGGCGGCGAATCGGAAACTTTTACCGATATAAAAAAATTTGCACCTAAAGCGACCGTAAAAACAGGATTTTCGACTTATGAACGTACTGCAAACGACAAAAACACTGAAGAATGGATTAAAAGTTTAAATTTATAGGAGAAAATATGGCTATTTTAGATAAAATCAATTCACCACAAGATGTTAAAGAACTTTCGCTTGACGAAATGGAAGCGTTGGCATCTGAGATTAGAAATGGAATTTTGACAAGGGTTAACACAATCGGCGGTCACCTCGGCCCTGATTTGGGGATTGTTGAGGCAACTATTGCACTTCATAAGGTTTTCAACTCTCCCGTCGACAAGTTTGTCTTTGACGTTTCTCACCAATGCTATCCGCATAAAATGCTCACGGGCAGAAAAGATGGTTTTGCAAATCCTTTGAACACAGATATTTCGGGCTATTTTAACCCGAATGAAAGCGAACATGACACATTTATTATTGGTCATACCTCGACTTCTGTAAGTTTGGCGACTGGTGTTGCCAAGGCTCGTGACTTGAAGGGCGAAAATTACAACGTTATTGCGTTGATTGGTGACGGTTCACTCAGTGGTGGTGAGGCTTTTGAAGGTTTGAACAATGCCTCTGTTTTAGGCTCAAATATCATCATTATCGTTAACGACAACGAAATGTCGATTGCCGAAAATCAAGGCGGTTTGTACGAAAACCTTGCACTTTTGAGAGAAACCAACGGCAAGGCTGAATTGAATTATTTCAAAACCTTCGGTTTCGATTATTATTACGTCGAAAATGGCAATGATATCGGAGATTTGATTGAAGTTTTTGAAAGCGTAAAAGATACGAATAAGCCGACTGTTGTTCACATTCACACCCTCAAGGGCAAAGGTTATAAGCCTGCGGAGGAGAATAAAGAATGGGGTCATTGGACATTGCCTCATTTTATGGACGAAAAATCGGAAACCGCTGCACCTGTTGAAAGTTACGCTTCGATTACGACAGATTTCATCTTGGAAAAACAAAAAAAAGATAATACAGTTATTACAATTTCACCTGCAACACCTGGGGCAACTGGATTTGGTCAAGATTTTAGAGATGCTTTGGGCAAAAATTACACAGACGTCGGAATTGCGGAAGAGCATGCCGTTGCTTACTCTTCGGCACTTGCAAAAAATGGTGCAAAACCCGTACTTTCGATTTTGAGTTCGTTTATCCAAAGAACTTACGACCAACTTTCGCAAGATTTAGCTTTAAACAATTCTCCTGCAACGATTTTGGTAAACTGGGGTGCAATTTCGGAAATGGACGCAACGCACCTTGGTTCGTTCGATATTCCTTTGATTTCAAACATTCCGAACATCGTTTATCTTGCTCCAACTTGTAAGGAAGAATATTTGAAAATGCTCGATTATGCAATTGAACAAACCAAACACCCCGTCGTTATTCGTGTTCCTTTTGGTGCAGTTGTTTCCTCTGGTAAGGTTGATGAAACGGATTATTCTCTTTTGAATAAATTTGATGTCGTCGAAGAAGGTTCAGACATTGCAATCATTGGACTTGGCAATTTCTATCATCTCGGCAAAAAAGTTAAAGAGCAATTAAAATCTCAAAATATTAACGCAACTTTGATTAACCCAAAATTTATTACAGGCGTTGATGAAAATGTTTTGAATAAATTGAAAGAAAATCATAAAGTAGTCATAACGTTAGAAGATGGCTGTGTTGACGGTGGATTTGGCGAAAAAATTTCAAGATTTTATGGAAATTCAGACGTAAAAGTTTTGAATTTTGGGGGCAAAAAAGAATTTACAGACAGAGTGCCGTTGAATGTTTTGTACAAACGATATCATTTGATTCCTGAATTGATAGTCGATGATATCAAAAAATGCTTATAGTTTAAGTTTTCGTTGAATAGGCTAAAGCGACTCCCCCGCCTATCCCAAAAGGAAAGGCTTTTTATTTTGTTAAGAATTGTAAGGTTTTAAAAAAAAAGTAGCAAAAAATTTTCTGTTGACGATATTTAGCACATGTAAGAAATGTAATAAGAAATATAAGTTTTATTTGAAAGGATTTAAAATGAATGTAAACGCAGTATCAGGTGTAAATTTTAATGTAACTTCAGGCGTTAATGCTAACCAAGCAAAGGCTACAAATCCTTTCATTATGAAAAATGATGTCGATACTTTTGAACTTTCGACCCCGAAACAAGCAGAACCTAAGACGAAATTGGAAGTTATGAAGGAAAAATTGAACGAAGGTTTGGCAAACGCTGGCGAAACATTCAGAGCACATGTTGCGAAAGGCTTTGATAAGGCAGCAAAAGATGCTGAAACAATTACAGACCCAACACAAGCGATGGCAACTTCTCACGTTGCAGCAAACACTGCTTTTATCGGTCAAGCGGTAGTTGGTACAGGTGCTGCAATTCTTGAAATCGCAAAAGGTATTATGCAAGCGTTTAAAGCCTTGGCATAGTTTGATTATTTAAATTATTTTTGAAAATTATATTAAAAAAAACGAACTGCATTTATAGTTCGTTTTTTTGTAACATTCTAAGTAGGGAGTCGGTTTTGACGACCAGAATTTTGCTAGATTGCGACACTTCGCTTATGCTTCACTCGCAATGACAACTAACGTCAATATTTTCAACTGGACTAGAATTTGTCCCTTCTAAATGACTTTTATCGTATTTTTTTCTCTTAAATACCCTCAATACTTCCAATAAAAAGGGCGGCTAATGCCGCCCGAAAACTGTGGTAAGTGTGTGAATGTGTTTTTTAAATCCTTTTTCGATTAACTAAAAATCTTGAATGATACTTTAATGTTATTTTCGATTACTTTCTTTACTGAATCATATTCTGTTTCGATTGCCTTATGTTGTGTTTCGATTTGTTGTAATTCCAAATCTAACATCTTGTCTTGGTTTGACAATACCAATGATTTCGCTTCGTAATCTGCTTCCGCTGCTGCATCATCTGATGTATCGTATGCATCGTTAATTGATGAAAGTCCGCTCCAAGATACACATTCATAATCGCATGTCGTTACCTTTGAGCCATCTTTCTGTTCTACTTCTTGTTGGTTTGTTGCTTGGTACAAGTAAAAACTTCCGTTTCTCAATGCACTTTGGAAAAATGAATTGTTTGATGCTCCTGCTACATATTCTGTTTGGTTTGCATACGCTGCCATCAATGCTCCCTTATTGATGTATGTTTGGTCATTTCCTTTTGCATCTTTTTGAGTTACATAGTAATTCTTGATTGAGCCGTCTGCTTCTGCCAACTTCTTTGCTACCTTATACAAGTTTTCTTCGTATTCTGAATAACCGTTGCTCTTTGCCTTCGTATCTCCTGTTACTAAGTATCTGCCTGATGTTGTCTTAATCAAAAAATCTCCTGCTGATTGTGCATTTTCTGACATAAGACCTGCGTATGACAAATCTTCTTCAAATGTCTTTCCTGTTTGACCATCTGCATAATAAATGAACTTCATTCTTCTATTTGACATCGCTGTCGAATAGTCTGTTGCAAGTTGTTGAGTTTGCATTGCTATATTCATTTTTCTTTGAGAAATTGCTTGTGCTCTGTATTCAAGATCGCTCTTTCTTGCGGTCAATAACAATATTCTCGCTTGTGATGATGCTAAGCCCATTGCCTTGCTCCTTGAATTTCACTTACCTACATCATGTCTATCGGCACTCCAACATCAAAACTTTAATCTTTTTACTGTTTTTGTTTACATTTTGTAATACAATTCGCCTCAATCTCTTCTACCACGCACCTTTTGCATGCTTTACATTCCCGAAACCATGTCTCCATGCATGTTTCGCATGTTTTTTCATACTCAAAATTTTTACATTCTCTTCCCTAAAATATTTTTTCTTTACATTCTTAATATTTCTCCTTCATAATAACTATTCTCAATTTGATAATCTTCTGAAAATAAATCTCTAAATATCTGTTATCAATTTATATATATTAAGTTCACCGTCATTATGAGGTCTTGAAAAGACCGAAGTATCTATTTCTACAATCATTTTTCGTCTTATTGAGCGAAGCGAAATATCTAGTTTTTAAATTTATCAAAGATTCTTCGCCTGAAGGCTCAGAATGACAAAAAAACTTGTCCAAATGGTAATAAAAAAGCCCTCTTAATGAGGGCTGAGAATTTTTTTGAGAGTTGTGAGAGTTTTAAAATTTTTGAGAGTTGAGAGTTAATTTAAAGTTTATTTTTTGTAGTGAGTTTGAGTTTTTAAATCTTTTTTATTTTTTTTCATCAACTATGCGATGAAGTTATGTCCAAATCTTGATGCTCCTACGAGGTAGCATTCTTCGAGCATTGTGTTAAGGCTTCTGTATACTTTTGCTGACGGTTTTTCTTCTGCCTTTGCGAGAGCTACGATGGATTGTTGATACATATCTGCTGCATTTACTACAAATGGTGTCATCGTTTCTCTCTCCTGTTCTCTACTCTTTATTAAAGTCTTTCTCCTTCTGAAAATTGTCTTTTTGTATATATTATTCTTAATATTTCTTAATGTATTGTCAACAGGTTGGGGTTGCCGGGGTTTAGACGTGTTTTAATACAACATCGCCACTGTAAAAATACCGTCATTCTGAAGGATTTATACCGTCTTCTCTTTCATTTATCGCTACCCTCGCAATGACAGGAAATGCAAAAATTTTTAACCAAACGCTAACGGAACGAAGTTCTTGTATTAAAAAAGCATTTAAAACGCTTATGCTATCTCAAACTTTCAGGGAAAAAATCCCCTAAAAAAGTTGGTGGTGAAAAACCAACCAACTTTTGAAATCAAATATTTATATATTTAATTTTTTTCCGTCGTAATTGCTATACCATTTTGAATAATTAGATAAAAGCATTGTCATGTGATTATCTACGCCATATTCAATTCTAAAAATTCTATCCCAATAAAGATAAAACATGTATTTCCAAAAACCGTTATCCAAAACTCTATTAACAAGGTGGAATGTTTTTGTCCAAACACCTCTTTTGTCTTTGAGAGTGCCAAGTTCAGTATTATACATTTCGATATAATCTTTTTTTATCATTTGAAAAAATTCTTTTTTATAGCGAAAATCGATTCTTTTCCACCACCAAAACAAAGAGCGAACTTTATAATTAATAAAATTATATTTCATTTCGTCCCAAGTTCCTTGTTTTACGAGGTTTTGTTTAATACATTCAAAAATTTTCAAATAGTCAAAAAACGTTTTATCGCAACGTGCTGTGACAGCCTGTTTTCTATTAACACGATAATAAATCAGACATTCATCAAGCACCGTAATCTTTTCCGCCTTCATAATTGCGTCAAAAGAAAATACGTTGTCCTCAAAAAACATTCCCCCAGGGAATTTAACGTTTTTATCAATCAAAAATGATTTTTTATAAATTTTATCCCAAGGAACATTACTTTGCGAATAAACTTCTTCCTTAATATCACGCCAAGTGAAACTTTCCGTCAAAAATTTTTCAGGAAGTCTGTGGAAATTCGCATACCCATGTTTATAATTTATTTTTCCGGTAAAATTATCAAAAGGTGCCCAACGGCAAACTGTCATATCAGCACCATCACGGGTAATTTTGTTATACATGTGACTTATAAATAACGGCGAAACTTTATCATCTCCGTCGACAAACATAATATATTCACCACGAGCATGTTCAACACCGATATTTCGAGCAATTCCTTGCTTCAAATTTTCATCAAGCTTAATAACTGAAATTCTGTTATCTTTTTCAACGTAAAAATTAACTTTTTTCAAAGTATCATCAGTCGAATGATTGTCGACAATTATTATTTCAAAATCCAAAAATTCTTCTTGTCTCAAAAGGCTATCGAGACATTTTTCAATAAATTTTCCACAATTATAAGTCGGTATTATAACAGAAACTTTCATTTTTTTACTCTTTTTTATTTACTGAATTTATTATACAATCTAAAATATGATTTTAAAAGAATTTTCAGAATATTTACAAGCAAATCAAGACCAATCTTCCGTGAAACTTCTATACAAATGGCTCAAAGAAAAATTGGAAGTTTTGCCTAAAACTAATGTCGATAAAATTATAAAAACAGAACTTTATTCTGCCGAAAATGGCTATGGTGATTTTTTGATAATTGCAAAAAGAGAATCGGGCAGAAATTTGATGAAAAGTTTATACAATTTTGCTCTGAGTTTTGAACATCAGAAGGTCGCAAGAGATGTTCACAACTCCAAACCAAGTGATTTTAACAAATCGTAAAATTCAATAACAGAGCATGTTTCCATGCCTTACTTTTGTGTTATCATGCCCACTTATTTCATTTGTTATATGTAGAAAACTATGTAGAAAACTTTAACAAAACTATGTTCATTGTATGTTCAAAATTGTCAGTTTTTGTTCAAAAATGATGTATAAAATTAAAGAAATTTTTTTACCATAAAATTTTTTGTTCAAAAAACAGAGTTTTTAACATATTTTGAAAAAGTTTTATACATAAGCAAAACTACTGCAATCAGTGGATTTTTTATAGTTTTCTACAAGTTTTGTCATAACTATTATTGTTATTAAATATTTTATATATATAATAATAATAGATATAAGAAAGTTGTTTGTGTATAAAACATTTACATCAGATTAATTATATCAATGAGTTTAGTTTTTAAAAAGGGAAACATAAATGCTTTTTACAATCGATAAAGAATCACTTTTAAACAGAATTAGAACTGTTGAAAAAATTACGGTTCAAAGAGGTATTCAACCTGTACTTTCAAACATTTTATTTGAAACTGAAGGTAATAATTTGAAATTGAGTGCTACAGATTTAGACATTTCAATTACAACAAAAACAACGGCAAGCGTTCAAGAAGAAGGTAAAATTACACTTCCTGCAAAGAAAATTTTCGAAATTGTTTCAAAATTACCCGATAAACCGATTGAATTTGCATTGAATACAGACAACAACATCGTCACAATTAAGTGCGGAAACTCGAAATTCGACGTAATCGGAATTTCAGCAGAAGAATTTCCGAATGTTATCCAAAACGAAGTTTCTGACGATGAAGCAATTATTATAGATACAAATCCCTTTATTAAATCAATTAAATACACTGTTTATGCTGCTGCAACATACCAAAACAGAAATGTAATCAGTGGTGTTTTCTGCCAAATTAATGAAGATAAACTTGAAATGGCAGCAACAGATGGAAACAGACTTACAAGAATATCTGAAAAAATTCAAAACGAAAAACACAAAGACGCAAAAATTGTTATTCCGTCAAAAACAGTTAACGAATTTTTGAGAGTTTCTTCAATTATCAGCGAGGATAAAGTTTACTTAATAGTTTCAGGTTCAAAAATTATCATCAAAACGAACAGTTACACGATTATTTCGAAACTTTTGGAAGGTCAATATCCTCAATATCAACAACTTATTCCGAAAACAACAGCAAACACTGTTAAAGTTAATAAAAACGAACTTTCAAACGCAATCGACAGAGTTGCGTGTATGATTAACGAAAGAACAAACGTTATTAAGTTTATTTTGCAAAACGGAAAAATGTATTTGAAATCGGAAACTCCTGATTCAGGTACATCAGAAGATGTTATCGAAACAGATTATACAGGCGATGAATTCAAAATTTCATTTAACTATAAATTTATCTCAGATTTTATCAAAATTATCGACTGCGAAAATGCAATTATCGGTTTGAACGGCAACCAATCGGCTGCAATTTTCAGACCTGATAACGATGATGATTATATCTGCCTCGTAATGCCTTTGAAAAATTAGGAAAAAGTTATGGAAATTAAAGTAAAATCACCTGCTTCAAGTGCAAATTTAGGCCCTTGTTTCGATTGTGCGGGAATTGCTTTGCCTTTGTATAATATCGTTAAAACTAAAAAAACAAATGACGGAAAAATAGTTGTTATTATTGACGAAAAAGGTGATGTAAGAAGATTTGAAGTTGATGAAAAAAATATAATTTTCCAATCTTTCAAAAAATTTCACGAAAAAATAAATACTCAAATGATTGGCTATGAAGTTAACGTAGAGACGGAAATTCCTATTGCAAGAGGGTTAGGAAGCAGTGCATCGGTTATTGCAGGTGCTTTAATTGGTGCAAATGAGTTGAATGGAAAACCTTTGAGCGAACACGATTTGATTAACATCGCCGCATCGATTGAAGGACACCCTGATAATACTACTCCAGCGTTGACGGGAGGATTTGTGGTGGCTTCGATTGAGGACGATGGCACTGTTTTGTATGAAAAAATAAAATGGTGCGATGATTGGAAAATCAGCGTTTGTATCCCTGATTATAAACTTTTGACGGAACTTGCACGTTCTGTTTTACCGAAGGAAATTAATTTTAAAGATGCGGTTTATAATATCCAAAAATCTGCTCAGTTGATTACTGCAATAACAAACGGCAATGAAGACATTATGAGAAGTGCTTTAAAGGATAGAATTCATCAACCGTATCGTGAAAAATTGATTCCCGGAATGGTTGATATAATTGAAAAACTTCGAGAAGAACAAAACGTCTTAGGCTGCGTATTGAGCGGTGCCGGACCGACACTTGCAGTAATAACCAAAGGTGATAATATAGATAATGTAAAACAAATCGTTCATAAAATTTGGTACGATTTGGACATAAAATATCAGATAATGACGTTCGACCCAACAAACCAAGGGGCGACGGTAATATAAGGAGAAAAACCATGAAAAAATCAGTAAAAGATTTAGGTGACGTTAAAGGAAAAAGAGCGTTAGTTAGAGTTGATATAAATGTTCCTTTAGACAAAGATAAAAATGTTACCGATGATACAAGAATTCAAGCAATCTTGCCGACAGTAAGATTTTTGCAAGAAAAGGGTGCTAAAATCATCTTGATGGCTCACCTTGGCAGACCTCAAAAATTAAAAGAAGGTCAAACATTGGCAGACTTGTCATTAGAACCTGTTGCAAAATATATGTCAAAAGTTTTGGGACAAGAAGTAAAATTTGTTAAATCACCTGTTGGTGAAGGTGCTGATAAAGAATTGGCAGATTTGCAAGACGGTCAAGTAGCATTGCTCGAAAACATTCGTTACTACAAGGCAGAAGAAGCAAAAGATGACGATATGACATTTGCAGAAGAACTTGCAAAATTGGGCGATTTCTATGTAAACGACGCATTCGGTGCTGCTCACAGAAACCACACTTCAACAGCAAAAGTTGCAAAACTTTTATCACCTGCAGTTTCAGGTTTGTTGATGGAAAAAGAAATCAGATGCTTGTCACAAGCATTGGATAACCCGACAAGACCTTTCACGGCTGTTGTTGGTGGTGCAAAAGTTTCATCAAAAATCGGCGTTTTGGAAAACTTAATCGATAAAGTTGATAACCTCATCATCGGTGGTGGTATGGCTTATACTTTCGTTAAGGCTAATGGCGGTAAAATCGGTAACTCAATTTGCGAAGACGACCAAATGGAAGTTGCAAAAGCAATCGAAAAGAAAGCAGCAGATAAAGGCGTTAAATTGGTAATGGCAACTGACGTTTTAGTTACTGATGATTTCTCAGGTAACGGTACAAATAAAGTTGTTGATATTAAGAACATTCCTGACGGATTTGAAGGCGTTGATGCAGGTCCGCAATCACAAAAGGCATTCGAAGAAGTTATTAAAAATTCAAAAACAATTCTTATGAACGGCCCTGTAGGTGCATTTGAAACACCCGCATTCTCAGAAGGTACAAAAGCAATTTTGAAAGCAATCGTTGAAGCAACAAAGAACGGTGCAACTTCTGTAATTGGTGGTGGCGATTCAGTTTCAGCAGCTAAGAAATTCTGCAAAGCTGAAGACTTTACTCACGTTTCAACAGGCGGCGGTGCTTCACTCGAATTCATCGAAGGTAAGGTACTCCCAGGTGTTGCAGCACTCAACGATAAATAGAAATTGATATTCTAAATATTGAAAAAAGAAAACGCTCGGATTTTTTCGGGCGTTTTTTTATTGCGAAGGAACTTCGTTCCTGTCAGTTTGTGTTAGCATTGATATTTGACACTTTTGTTGATACAAGGACTTCGTCCCACTCAGAAGTAGGGTCGACTTTAGTTGACCAGAATTTTGATTTGTTCATTTACCGTCATTGCGAACGAAGTGAAGCAATCAAGTCACAAGGTTAAGTAAAGGTTAAAGTCGTATGTTGATTTTTAACTAAAAAACACCAATCCAATAATACAGCAATAAAAAAACGGATTTTAAAATCCTTAAAATCCGTCTTTTTAAAAATTTAATTTGTCAAAAATTATGCTTTTTCTTGTTCTTGTTCTTGTTTTGCAATTTCTTCTTGAACGTTTACTTCTTTGCCTGCTTGTCTTGCTTCTCTGAGTTCGTTAATTTTTTCAGGAGTAAGAACTTTGAGGTTAATTTGACCGTTTGTTTCTTTAGAAAGAGTTTGTTTTACGTCAATACCGTAGTCGTCATATTCTGAACCGATGTTGCCGTCAACGATTTGTTGTTGGAACCATTCGATGTGGTGTTGAGCTTTAATCGGGTATTCGGGGTGAACCTTCAACCAACTCATGTAAGATGAATTTCCTCTCGGCCAGTTACAATCACCACATTCTGCGATGAAGTTTTCTGTTGCGTTCGGGCCACCTTTTGATTTCGGGTGAATGTGTTCAATAGTTTGCATTGATTGTTTCAATAATGCTCTTGCAATGCCTTGTGAACTACCGTTTGCTTGACCGTAAGCCTTTCTAACTTCTGAAAAATCTTTAGGAATGTTCATTGCAGCATCCATAACTTTTTCGTAAGTGATTGGATCTAAGTTGCCTTGTTGTTTAACCAATTTGTCTGTGAAATTTCTTCTGTTAATTTTACCGCTATCCAATTCTTCGATTTGTCTTGCGATTAATTTTGAAGTCGGGTTATTTTCGCCGTAAGTTGCTTTTACTGCAGCATCTGCTGCTTTTAATGAGTTGATGCAGTAATCTTGAGTTTTCTTTTGAAGACCGTTACCGATGGCATTTTTGGCTTGAGCCAAATCGTAACTCGGATTTTTGCGTGCTTCTTCTGCTGCGAGCATCATAACAACTCTTTGAGGAGTTCTGAAGAAGTCTTTGTCTGCTTCAATTTTGTTTGCTAATTTTTCGCCGTTGATGTTAGCGAATTCAGCGGCTTTAGCACCCATTTGGTTATTTCTAACCATTCTACCACCGCAGCAGCAGCAAGGTACATCGTCGATTTTCTTAGTGATAAAACCACCTGTGCTAACGGGGAAACCGCCAAATGAAACAGTTGCAGCCTGACCGCCTAAAAAATATGACTTCAAAGCTCCTTGTTCAGATACTTTTTGTTGAACTTCAGGTTTTTCTGAAGCAATAGGATTAGAAACTTTTTTATTTTCAACAGGTTTTGTTGAAATTACGTTAACTGAATTGATAGGAGCAATTGCCATTTTATACCACACTTTCAAACACACTACGGATTTTTTAAAACCCACACTGTTTTTTTAATGATACTCAATAAAATATTTTGCTAAAAAGTTGAAGATTGTTAAGAATGTGTTACAAAGTAAAAAATTTTTTTGATTTTTATTTAAGATGAAAATTTTGACAATATTTTTTTAAGTTAGTAATATTAAAAAACGCAGGAGGAATTATTTTGAGAAGTTTTTTAATATTTGTGGCGTTAATGTTCAGTTTATCGAGCGTTTATGCGAGCGATTATGTATCTAATAAAGATTTTAACGATGCTATAAAATCTGGAAATGTCGAATTTGTCAGAGAAAATATTTCAAAGGTTGAAAATGTCAATTCTGATGATTGTTTTTTGTGTACGGCAATCGATAAGAAGCAAAATGAAATACTTGATATTTTGCTTGAAAAATGTGACCCAAATGCTCCAGAAACAACTTTGTTACCGTTATATTGTGCATTAGTCGTCAAAAATAATTACGCAGTTGATAAACTTCTTGAGGCAGGTGCTGACCCAAATATTGATAAACATATTACACCTTTGCTTATCTATGCGATTATAGATGATAATGCTCATGCGGTTGAGAAGTTATTAGAGGCTGGTGCAGATGAGAATGTGAAATTTATGAAAACTTCTGCTATTCAGTTTGCGTTTAATTCTTATACAACTTCTTACGATGTGGAAGATGCGTTTATTAATTTTTGGAATAAAAAGTATAAAATTCCGCCGACAGACATAGATAAGGTTCTTGATTTGTTAAAAAATTCTAAGGCTGGAAATGATTATTACACTAAACTTATGAGTGCAAACGCTTATCCGTTTAGAATTGTTTATTGTGATTTGGATAAGTTAAGTACTGATTCTAAAAATTTGGCTTATCTTAATAGTTATAATAGTGCAAGAAAACAAAGCACAATTTATATAAATAATGAATATAGAAATGTTGAGCCAGAAATTATAGCCACAATGCTCGCAGGCACAAGCATAAATATAGATGGAAGAATATCTGTCGTGGAAGAATTGGTTTCTTATGGAGTAATGGCGAATGTTTGGAAAGAATTTGTCTCAAATAATCCGAAATTAAACGATGAAACAAAACCGCTCGTAAAAGGTTATAATGGAATATTGAAAATTTTGGAACTTGATGCAGGGTATTTGAAAAAAGGCGACTACAATAACTTGTGGGCATTGTCGGGATTATTACGAGGAACAAAACAAACTTCAAAAGGATTTAGAAATAAAGATTTGAATAGGTATTTTGAAAAAAATTAGGGACACAGTTCCTTTTTGTTTGCGCCTGATAAAATCTTTTTATTTATCGTCATTGCGAACTTAGTGAAGCAATCCAGTAAATTATACGTTTATCAAATTTATTTACTGGGTTACTTTGTCGCTTTACTCCTCGTAATGAAAAACAATTTGTAGCAATCCAGCCAATCATTTAATAAATTTTGTCATCAATATTTCAAACACACAAATCAATATTCATATTCCTACAAAATTTCAAACACAAAAAAAGAGCCAATTTATAAGGCTCTTTCTATTAATGGGGCGGGTGATGGGATTCGAACCCATGCATATCGGAACCACAATCCGAGGTCTTAACCGCTTGACGACACCCGCCATTACTGTTCTTATTCAATTATATCGTTGTTTTTTCAACACGCAAGAGTAAAACTCATTCTTCGTTAACTCTTGCGGGGGTTCGCATCCGTCAAATTATGCTCACTTTGTTCGCTGTATTTGTCGTAACGACACCCGTCATTACTGTTCTTATTCAATTTTTCACAAACAAAAGCAATCTGATTCTTCGCTAACTTGCAAGAACTCAAATTCTCTTGCCGTGTTTAAAGTATCGTCTAAAAATAACTTTTTGTCAATATTTTGATATTATGCTCGTGAAAAAACTTCCACGCCGACATCTGTGATGACATTTTCGTGGAAATATGCACAAGCCCCTATCATTGCTGCGTTGTCGGTGCAATATTTCATTGCAGGGATATAAACTTTATAGCCTTTTTCCTCAAACGCTTTAATTTTTTTTCTGATAGCGGAATTTGCTGCAACCCCGCCTGCCAAGACGACTTGCTTAATTCCGAATTTTTCGCAAGCATTGAAAGTTTTGTCTGCCAAAATGCTCGTGATATTTTCTCTGAAACTTGCCGCAACATCAGCCTTGTTGAAATCAGGATTTTCTGCCGAAAGTTTCTTCACCAACTGCAATACAGCCGTTTTTAAACCGGAAAAACTAAAATCGAATTCACCGACGTGAGCCTTTGTAAACTTATATGCATTAGGGTTTCCGTCCTCAGCAAGCCTGTCAAGATAAAGTCCTCCGGGGTATGGCAAGCCCAATAATCTTGCAACTTTATCGAACGCCTCACCTGCTGCATCATCAATTGTTTCGCCCAAAATTTCACTGTCAGAATAGTTGTTAACCCTGATAATTTGCGAGTGTCCGCCACTTACGAGCAATGCCATAAATGGTGGTTTCAAATCTGTGTCGATGTAATTTGCACAAACGTGAGCGTTCAAGTGATTTATCCCGATAAATGGCTTATCGTAAACCAACGCAAGTGTTTTTGCTGCATTCATTCCGACTAACAATGAACCAACAAGCCCTGGACCAACCGTAGAGGCAATCGCTGTAAGGTTTTCAGGCTTCATATTTGCTTCTTCAAGTGCTTTGGCAATAACTTCATTAACAGCCTCAAGGTGTTCTCTTGCAGCAACTTCGGGAACAACACCGCCAAATTGCATGTGAGTTTTAATTTGAGAAGCGACAATGTTTGATAAAACTTCTCTGCCGTTTTTGACGATTGCACAAGCCGTTTCGTCGCAACTTGACTCTAGTGCTAAAATTATTGCGTCACCTTCGTTTTCGCCAATTCGAACTTCTTTATTTGTTAACGGTGTTTTTAAGATTTTTGTGTTCATTTCCGTATCTGCTTTCTAAAAAATCAATCGTTTTGAGATAATCTTCATACAATTTTTTCTTGCAACTTTCAGTTTCCATATTTGGTTTTGCAGTGCCGCAAACCCTGTTTATTGTTGAAAATCTTTGGCGTTCAATGTAAATTTTTTGCCTTTCTGCTTGCAATTTTTTGACTTGCTCAGGCGTCAAATTCGGATTGATAATGTCCGCCGAAATAGGTGTTGCGATTGATAGTAAAGTTATTATAACAAAAAATTTTTTCATAATTTCCCCAATTCATATTATCAGTGTATATTACCAGCATGCCGCCGTCAAATGTTTGTGTCTGTTTGTGAATTTTTTCATAAGGGTGCAGTCCTTTTCTGTTTAGGTATTATTCAATACTGGCCATTACGAGGAACGAAGTGACGAAGTAATTTAGCAATAACGAATTTATCAGAAGAATGACTGGATTGATTCGCTACACTCGCAATGACATGGAATGATTGCATTTTTCCAAGTTGTAGGTTGGGTTTTAACCCAATATCGTAATTACTGTTATTCTGAGGGATTTATCCTAAAAAGAATATATTTTCGCAATCGTTTTATCCAAGATTCTTTGTTACACTCAAAATTACGGTATTATAAAAATCCAAGCGAGCACAAACTCGAAAAAGGCTCAGAATGACATAATTTGCTAACAGTCATATTGAGCATAGCGAAATATCTATTTCCTTGCTTTCATCAGAAATTTCTTCGGTCTATACAAGACCTCAGAATGACGGCAAATGTATAGTCAAACCCAAACATTGACTTTCAAAAAGTAATAATTATAAAAAAAATATGTTGATTTCAGAGTTTATAAAATCGTTAAAAGGCTGTCGCCACCCAAAAGTTGCTATTAACACAAACGGAGCATACTGTCCCGATTGCGGTCAATTTGTAGTCGTAAAATGGTATCTTGTCCGTTGTTCTTGTTGTGGGGTGAAGCGAGTTGCCTATCTCGATTTGAACGACAATGTCAGACCTGCGGAAAAATTTTGCCCGAATTGTGGGGGAGTGCATACAGTCATTGAGGAGTTGGATAGAATTAATTTTGTCGATATAAACTTTGCAGTTCACAAGCGTGAGGTCATTGAGCCGGTAATCGCAAAGGCTTCGACTCAAGTTTGGACTGACCCCGACGATACCGAAGAACAGGCTTTGTTGGGGTTGAAATCGGCATAATTAATTAAAAAAATCAAAAAAGTCAGGCTTGAGGGGGGATTTTAATTATTTTTTAACAATGTTTTTTATCCTGAAAAACATTGCCACGAGAGATTTTTGCTATTTTTTCCAAAAATAAAATGTCAAAATTGAATTAAAAAATTAATATTTAGTTAAAGAAATCAGGTTCGTCCCAAAACGGTGCTATAACAATAATGTAAGAAATGAAAGAGCAATGCTCAAGGAGGAATTATGAGATTCGGTATTATAGAAAGAGAACCTGAAATGTTATTTGATAGTTTCCGCAACAATTTGGAAAGATTGGTCAGAGACAATTATGCACAAGGTTTCCGTCCTTGCTGCGAAATTAAGGAAAACGAAAAAGAATACAAAGTAAAATTCATGCTTCCGGGAATGAGCAAAGAAGACATCAACGTTGAACTTGCAGACAACGTATTGACGGTTAAAGCAGAATTCAAGAAGGAAGAATCGCCGGAAGATGAAGTTTTGCATGTATCAGAATTTACATACGGCAACTATGAAAAATCAATCAGATTTGAACAAGAAATCGATGACGAAAAGTCAACGAGTGAGTACAAAAACGGTATTTTGCACATCACATTGGCAAAAAAACAAGAAACTAAAAAAGACACTGTAAAGAAAATTTCAGTAAAATAATTCTTCATTCAATAATCCTTTTTTCACATTTAGGCAAGACAACGCTCCCCATTGAGGAGCGTTTTTTTTATCAAAATATTACTCATTAAATCGAAATTTATCTAACATATTTTTAAAAAATAGATAAAACAACCCCCCGACTTGATATACACGCTTTAGGGAAAAAGTTCAATCAAGTCTAAGGGTGTTGTGACTGTAAAAATGTAAAATTTGTATGAGATACTATATATTATAACCATAATATCTTGTATTAAAAACTATGTCAAGCGATATTAACAAACTGGTGATTTGACAAAAAAAAGAGATTATATAATAATAAAAACGTTATGGTAAACGAATATACAGCACATCAGAAAAAAGAAAACGAAAAATTAGCCGCATATCATTGCCCGAGATACGAAGAATTGCCGAAAATTGATGTTTATATGGATCAGTTAATCGGTATTCTTGAGGAATATCTTACCCCTTTTGAAATTCCTGGGGAAGAAAAGACCATCACGGCGACAATGGTTAATAACTATGTCAAACAGAAGGTTATTGCACCGCCAAAAAACAAAAAATATTCGAAAAGCCACATTGTTTATTTGGTCGTAATCGGTGTGTTGAAGAACGTTTTGAGTATTTCGGATATCGGAAATCTCATCAAAATGCAAACGAGACAATATTCTTTGAGCAGAGCGTATAATTTCTTTGCGGAAGAATTGGAGAGCGTTTTGAACGTAACGTTTGGTGCGAGAGATTTTGCGGAAGCGAACAGCAAAAAGGAACGCACAAACCTGTCAAAACTCGTCCGCTCGGCACTTTTATCGTTTGCGAATAATGTTTATGTTAAGAAAAATATTTATTATATGCTTCAAGACCAGCAAAGAAAAGTCGAAAAGGTTGAAAAAGCCGAAACTGAAAAGTAAGTTGTATTTTTTGTGCTAAGGGCATCAAAAATTTGTTATAATGAAAATACAGGGACGGAGTTTTAATGAAAAAGACGAATTACGATTATTTTAAGGTTTCAGGCAAGAGCAGTTTTCCGAAAGAATTATACCATTACACGTCACCAAAGGCTTTGAAGGGTATTTTGAAAAGCAATCACCTTTGGTTTTCGAATATTTATTTTCTCAACGATAAAAGTGAGATGAAATATACATATTCATTGATTATGGAACTTTTGTCACAGATAAAAGAGTTCCTTGTCCCTGAATTTTACGAAAAAATTTTGGCACGGGCAGAATATATGACCTGCAATTCTTATTTTGACGAGGAAAGTGAAATTTTTGCACGTCTCGAATTTTATGTTTTTTGTCTTTCTACCGAAAAAAATTGTTTGAGTCTTTGGAATAATTACACGAAAACAGCCGACAAAACAGGCTATGGCATAACTTTTTCAACCGAAAAACTCAAGGACAGTGTCGAGGCGAAAGGTTACGAATTTTCAGCATTTGCAAGAGTTTGTTACGAAAAAGAAAAACAAAACAAAATGTTGACCGATACGATTTTGAACTTTAACCAAAAGTTTAAAGAAGCCAAAAATGGCAAGGAAAAACAGGTTATTTTGTGGGATATTATCGATAATTTCAAGATTTATAGCGTATTTTTAAAACACCCTGCGTTCGTTGCAGAGAATGAATTTCGGATTGTTTTGGGTATAAGAAGTCATTCGCACAATGAGGTTTGCGAATTTGAAATTCAAAACGGTATTTTTGTTCCTCATATTGAGCATGAATTGCCCGATACAGAGACTTCGACGACGATTAAAGAGATTATGATTTCGCCGACTTGTGATAAGGAACTTGCGGTTTATAGCGTTAGAAAACTTGCAAACGCAACAAAACACTACTTCGTTCCGATAACGGTTTCTGATATTCCGCTTCGAACTCAGGCAAATTAGGCATAAACAAAATTTGAAAATTTAGAACGCAAAAATCATTCTTACTAAACCTAAAATAACCGTTTCGATTATTTGTAAAACAATAAATGCCACGATGGGTGAAAAATCAATGCCTGAAATCGGCGGCACAATTTTTCTGCAAGGGAGAAAGAAGAAATCGCAAAATTGTCTGATAAATCTAAATGGTTGATTGTACCAGTTGATGTTGGGCAACCACGTCAAAAGGCAACCTACGACCAAAATGAAATAAGTTGCATTGAAAAGATTTAATATTGTTTTGTAAATGGTAATGCCCAAAATTTTCTCCTTAAATAAAAAACTGTCGCCCCCGATTGGTGGCGACAGTTTTTAAAAAATAACTATGATGTTTTGGAAGTGTTCATGCAATCGCAGTTTGCTCTGTCGGCAGGAATACTTTCAATTAAAGTTACTAACATCTTTTTAAGATTGTCAATGTTTTCATTGAAGATTTTGCAAACTTGTTGGTGTGTAACAGGTTCAACGTCACCTTCCAAACCGCAGTCGTGGTCAGTGATAAGAGCGATTGTTACAGGGCACATATCAAGTTCTTTAACAAGATGAACTTCAGGGAACTGAGTCATACTTGCAACTTCCCAACCTTGTCTTGTGAAGAATTGAGATTCTGCTTTTGTTGAGAAACGAGGACCGTTGATAGTAACAACTGTGCCTGTTTCGTGAACTTTGATGCCGTTTTTGTGAGCAGCATCAATTGCCAATTTACGCAACTCAGGGCAGTAAGGATTAGCAGCACTTGCGTGAATTACTTTCGGGCCTTCGAAGAAAGTGCTTTTACGTCCATCTGTCCAATCAACGAATTGGTCAGGAACAACGAATGAACCAGGTTCAACGTGTTTTTGGAAACTACCTGCAGCACAAGGAGAAATAACTCTTTCGCAACCCAAAGATTTCAAAGCCCAAACGTTTGCTCTGTAATTTACCAAGTGGGGTGGAAATCTGTGGTCGAGACCGTGACGAGGCAAAAATGCTACCTTGTGAGGTCCGATAGTTCCGATTGTAATAGTGTCACTCGGTTTGCCGTAAGGAGTTTCCATGTTGATTTCTTCAACTTCTTGTCCTGCAAAGAAAGAATAGAAACCTGTTCCGCCAATAATACCGATTGTTGCTTTTTTTTCATTTGCTTCCATTAAAATAGTCCTTTCTTAATGATAGTTGAATGATTATGGAAGATGATAACATAAGCAGAAAACTTATACAATCCTTTTTTAGGATAATAAACTAAAAGCATAAAAAAAGACTCGAATTTTCGAGTCTTTTTGTTTTGAAAAATTGTGATTAATTTCCACGGATACGTTTCGAATCGCCTGACAAGTCATTTTGGTCAGTTGTAACGTTTTTCAAATCTTGAGATAACAAGTATTCACGTTCGAATGACCAGTCATAGTCTGTATCAGAAGAATCATCGTACATAGGAACGATAACACGTCCGTCTTTCATCAACCGAATTTTCAAACGGTCAGGATTAACGACATTGCTACCTTCATCAGCGGAAGTAGCGATGTTTCGACCACCTTCACCGTTTACGTCAACAGTGATATCAATGTGATCTTCACCATCCGGCCATTGTTTGGGCAAATCCCACCAAATCATACCGTCGTTAGAACGGAATGTCGGGTTATCAGATGACGTACCTTCGCCGTAACCGCCCATAAGAATCATTTTTGAACCGATTGCTTTTTGCAAATCGCCACCGTTGTTACTCAAATCCGGCCAGAAGTTTGACGAATTAACGACACCGTTTTCGTTCATAACTGCTGAAACTGCGTTTTGCATCGTGTTCATTGCTTTTTTGTAAAGGAATTTTTCTTTATTTTGCGTTGTTTTGCTGATAATAGGAATCAATAACATTGTTAAAATACCAACAATCGCAAGACAGACCAAAACTTCTGCCATTGTCATTGCTTTTTTCTTTGTTTTCATATTATTTCCCGTTTTCTTCTTTACACCTTCTGCCATGATATAATACCACAAAATTTGGATTATTAAACATGTTTTTACAAAAACATGAATAAAAAATTACAATTTACTTGATATAATTTTTTTAGGTGTATATAATCAAAGAGAAAAGTTTTTCAAAAAGTAGAGGAAAAATCATGAAAAAAGATATTCATCCGGATTACAAAAAGACAGTTATCAAATGTGTATGCGGAAACGAAATTGAAACCGGTTCAATTCAAGACAATCTTACGGTTGAAATTTGCAACCACTGTCACCCGTTCTACACAGGTAACCAAAAAATCGTTGACACAGAAGGACGTGTTGAAAGATTCAAAAAACGTTACCAACAAAAATAAGTGTTGTAAGAAAGCCGCATAGCGGTTTTTCAAAGATACCCGCACCTCTAAGGCGGGTATTTGCGTATAAAAGAGGTTACAATGTCAAATCACAAGGTCACTCCGCAGGTCAAAATTATCTCCAAGCCCGAAAATATGCTCCAAACAATTTATACGGCTTGCAGAACTTGTTATTCTGCTGATTCTCCGATTAATATTAACGAGAGCGAAAGTGCTAACGACCCTGAAAAGGCCTTAAAATTAGTTAAAAGGGTCATTTCATCAGGTCATTACAGCACAATCGAACACATTCAGGTTTCATACGCTATTAGTGGAATTTCACGGGCATGTTCGCACCAATTTGTGAGACACAGATTGATGTCATTTTCGCAAAAATCGCAACGTTATGTTCAGGAAAAAGACCAATTTGATTACATTGTACCCACTTCTGTCGCAAAGGACGAAGAACTTGCGAAGAAGTACGATGATTTCATGGCAGCGACGACGAAGTTTTACATCGAAATGACGGAAAAGGGCATCAAAGCTGAAGATGCGAGAATGATTTTGCCCAACGCAACAGCGACGTCAATGGTTGCAAGTTTAAATTTGCGAGAATTAATTCACCTTTCGAATTTGAGACTTTGCACGAGAGCACAAGCTGAAATCAGGACTATGGTAAAGATGATGTGTGATGAACTCATCAAAACAGAACCGTGGCTTAAGGAATATTTAGTACCGAAATGTGAAAAAATAGGCTTTTGTGACGAAGATAAATCTTGCGGACGAAAGGCAAAAAGAGGACTTGATTAATGGAAGAAATGCTCGATAAAATCAAAAAGATTGAAGAAAAATATACCGAATTGGGTGAAATTTTAAGCAAGCCCGAAGTAATCCAAGATTACAACAAATTTCGTGACCTTTCTAAGCAAAGAAAGTCAATGGAAGAAACCGTAGAACTTTATCACCAATGGCAAGAGGCTAAAAAGGCAATCGACGACGGCGAAGAAATGCTTCACGGTGAAACCGATGAGGAGATGAGAGGCTTTTTGAAGGCTGAGATTGCTGAAAATGAAAAGAAGATTGAAGAATATTCCGAAAAGATGAAGGTTCTTTTGTTGCCCCGTGACCCGATGGACGATAAGGACATTATGCTTGAAATCAGAGGTTCAGCAGGTGGTGACGAAGCGAACATTTTCGCAGGCGACTTGATGAGAATGTATATGAGATACGCTGATAAAATGGGCTGGAAGACAGAAGTTTTGTCAAAGACAGAATCCGAAATGGGCGGTGTATCGGAAGTTATCATCTCTGTTAAGGGTGATAGCATTTATAGAAGATTGAAATACGAATCAGGAGTACACAGAGTTCAAAGAGTTCCTGAAACGGAATCTCAAGGCAGAGTGCACACTTCGACAGCAACAGTTGCGGTAATGCCTGAAGTTGACGATGTTGAAGTCGAAATTCGTCCGGAAGATATAGAAATGTCGACGGCACGATCCGGTGGTGCAGGCGGACAAAATGTAAACAAGGTTGAAACGGCTGCAAGACTTTATCACAAACCGACAGGAATTATGATTTTCTGTACGGAAGAACGTTCACAGTTGCAAAACAAAGAGCGTGCAATGCAGATTTTGAAGGCGAAATTGTACGATTTGGAACGCCAAAAGCAAATGCAGGAGATTACGGACTTGAGACGTTCACAAGTCGGTACCGGTGACCGTTCGGAACGTATCAGAACTTACAATTTCCCTCAAGGAAGATTGACTGACCACAGAATTAATCACAACCTCAACGTTTGGACGGTTATTGACGGCGATTTGGACGAGTTGATTGACTTGCTCATGGAACATGACCAAAAGTTGAAGTTAGAAAAACTTGCAGAGATTGAAGAATAATGGCTGAATTTAAACATTTTCCCGTAATGGCAAAAGAGGCGACAGATGCACTTTGTCTTGAGAGCGGAAAAGTTTATGTTGATGCAACTTTAGGCGGCGGCGGATATTCAGCGATTATTGCGAAAAAGATTTTGCCTGACGGTAAATTGTTCTCATTTGATGTTGACAACGATGCTATTAAGGCTGCAAGCGAACGTTTGCAAGAGTTTGCCAATGTTAAGATTATCAAGGATAGTCACGTTAATATTTGTGAACACCTTGATGAAATGGGCGTTAAAAAGATAACCGGTGGTGTTGTTTATGACTTTGGGGCATCGTTTTATCAGTTGACGAACGGAGAACGAGGCTTTTCGTTTCAAAAAGATGCACCGTTGGATATGAGATTTAATCAAGATGCTGATTTTTCGGCTTATGATGTCGTAAATGGCTATCGTGAGGACGATTTGGTCAGAATTTTCAGTGAATATGGGGAAGAAAGATTTTCGAAAAGAATTGCAAAAGCGATTGTCGAAACGAGGAGAAAATCGTCGATTGAGACGACGAGTGAACTTTCGGATTTGATAATTAATTCAACCCCGAGGATAAAGAGCAAAATCCACCCTGCAACGAGGGTTTTTCAAGCAATTCGCATTGAGGTTAATGGAGAACTTGAGAACATAAAAGATACATTAAGAAATATTCTGCCCGTTTTGGAAATAGGTGCTATAATTTCGGCAGTAACATTTCATTCTGCGGAAGATAGGATTGTGAAAAATTTTTTCCGAGACAATTCGGCGAGATTTCATGAAGGCGGAAAGTTGGAAATCTTGACGAAAAAGCCTTTGACTGCATCGGAGGAGGAGTTAAAGGTCAATCCACCGTCACGTTCGGCGAAATTAAGATTTGCAAAAGTTATTAAGTAAGGAGCAGATTTTGACACCTGAAGAATACGAAAGAAAGCAACCAAAACATACCCTTTCGAAACTCAATAAATCGCTTTGTCGATTGCTTGCGGTGATAATGATTGTAATGTTTTTGAGTTATTATGTTACAACACTTTTGCAGGTTCGTTTATCGAAATTGAGCAGTGAGACGATTAAACTTAATAATGAAAATATCGAACTTCAAAACAAGATGGATAATTTGATGTCGTATCATAATGTGGAAAGCCTTGTAAAGCAGCACGGCAACCTCGATACGGCGACTGAAGTTATTGAAATGGGGGAAGAATTGCCCGTAAGCAATAAACCCGTCAAAAAGAAAAACTTCTATCCGAATTATTATAGATGGTCATTGGGTTTTTAGGATAAGTTCGAAAAATTTTTGCTTTGATTAAGATAGATTAACTTTTCACCCGATTTTACGCATTGTGCTATGATTACAGGGGTTAGCCCAACGGGGATTTTTACTGCGAAAGCAAAAATAATGGCAAATAATAATAATAACTTAGACAGAATGAAAATGTTTAATAATCGACTAAGGTGGTTGAAGATTATCTTCACTGTTTTTGCAGCACTTTTGGCGATTTATTTGTTTGGGGTGCAAATTCTTGATATTAAACATTATGCGAAGAAAGCCAAGGCTCAACGTATTGCGAAAAAATTCATCATGCGTGGCTCGATTTTGGATAGAAATGGTATAAAACTTGCATCTGACCAACTTTCTTATAACGTTTACGTTCATAGACAATATATGGATCATACTCCCGAGGAAATTGCACAAAAAATTGCTAAATATCTTGGTATGACTGAGTCTGAAGTTGTATCGATTATCAAAAATAATCCTAATAATATCATTCTTTTGAAAAAAGACATTGACCGTCCGACTGTTGAAAATATGCGTAAATTGGGACTTCGGGAAATTAGTACGGATAGAAAAAATTGCCGTGTATATCCTCAAGACACAATGGCAGCACACATTTTGGGCTATTATAATGCTGATGCGGACGTTGCTGCGGGCGTTGAGTTTACGATGAAAAAGGAACTTGAAAAAGTTGATAAAGACATCGTGATTGAGACGACTCGTGGGGGCGATGTTATTTACGATTTCAAAACTGACCCTGAAAAAATCACTTCTCCGACAATCGGTAAAACGGTTACATTGACTATCGATTCGGCTATTCAACACGTTTGCGAAAGCGAACTTTTGAAAATGATTATGGAAAAACAAGCCTTAAGAGGTGCGGTAATTGTTATGAATCCGAACAATGGCGAAATCTTGGGCTATGCGGTATATCCTACATATAACCCGAACGACTTCAAGGCGGCAACATATACACAACTTAAAAACTGGACACTTTCAGACGTATTCCCCCCTGGGTCAACATTTAAGGTTTTGACGGTTGCATCTGCTGTTGCGAATGGCAAAATCCATAGAGATTCAACGGTTTGTGACTCAGGACGGGTTGAAATCGGCGGCTGGACAATTTCAAACTACGACTACCACAAATTCCCTTACCCTGGGGATATCAATATGGAATATTTGTTCCAACACTCAAGTAACGTCGGCAGTTTGAAGGTTGCACTTTTGATGACACCGAGAGAATTTTATAACAGTTTGTATAAGTTCGGTATCGGTCAAAAAACGGGAATTGACCTTCCGGGGGAATCGACGGGTCTTTTGCCGAAACCTGAAACTTGGGATATGTCAAGACATGCCTCAATGGGTTATGGCTACGGTGCTTCGGTTACTTGCATACAAATGATTTCCGCTATTGCAGCAATTGCAAACGATGGTTTGAAAGTTACTCCTCACGTCGTTAAATACCCCGAAGAAGAACTTCCTAAACACGTTAAAAAAGTTCGTGTAATGCAACCTGAACAGGCACGACTTGTAACTGAATTTTTGACAAAAAGTACCTCAAGAACGAAGTTGCCGTTGAATTTGTCAAATTATCAAGTTGCCTCAAAAACAGGTACATCAAGAAAAACAATGGAAGGTGCAAAGGGTTATACCGACAAACTTTACACCTCGGCAATCGGCTATATGCCAGCATCTGACCCGCAAGTTGTTATCTATGTCGTAGTCGACTCCGCAAAAGGATGGGAGATTTGGGGTTCAACCGTTGCCGTTCCTGTCTTTGCGGAAGTTGCAAAACAAGTAGCAAGAATTTTGAACCTTAAGAGTGATAAGTACCCGGGTTCAGGCTTTAAGGCTTGCACAAGACCTTTGCCCGACTTGGAAGCGGAAAGACTTGAAATTGAAGCGGAACAAAAAGCTTTGCACAAGTTTTCACTTTTCCCACAAAGCGACAAAAAGAAAAATACAAAAAATATAAAAAATCAAAAAAAATCATTCTTTGGATTTGATAAAAACACAAAAAAAACACAAAAGGCTCAAAACGCCAAAAAGCCCGCAAATAACGGCAAAATCAATCGCAAAAAGAAAAATTGAAAGAGTAGGATATGTTATTAAGCAAATTAATTTCGGGAATAAAAAATTCCGAAGGCATAAATTTTAAAGAAACAGAAGTCACGGGAATTTCCTATAACTCAAAGACCACGCAGAAAGGCGACATTTTCGTATGTTTGGTTGGCGAAAATTCTGACGGGCATAACTTTGCCAAAATGGCGATAGATAACGGTGCTGTTGCACTTATGGTCGAAAGAAAATTGGATTTTGATATTCCACAAATCAAAGTTGAATCAACTCGTCATCAAATTGCGGATTTGGCGGCAACTTTTTATGATTACCCGTCCAAAATCATTAATATGATTGGTGTTACGGGAACAAATGGCAAGACGACCGTAACTCATCTTTTGCAAAAAATCTTTGAGGCTAATAATGAAAAATGCGGTCTCATCGGCACTTTGGGCTTCAAGTTCAAAAGTACAGACAATTATGCCGAAGCGAAACACACCACTCCGCAAGCACCTGAGTTTCAACATTTACTCAAACGTGCTGTTGACGCTGGGATTAACACAATTTCGGCTGAGGTTAGTTCACATTCGTTGGAACAAAATCGTGTTGGCGGAACGGTATGGAATACGGCAGTTTTGACCAATTTGACCCAAGACCACCTCGATTATCACATCACGATGAATAATTATTTTGAGGCGAAGGCAATTTTGTTTCGAGGTTTGGAAAAAGGTGCAACGGCTGTAATTAACGCCGATGACGAGTATGCTGAAAGATTTATCGAGGCAGTTCCTGAAGGTGTGAAGATTGTGACTTACGGAGTCAAGAAAGATGCTGATTTCAAGGCAAAAGACATAAGTTTTTCAATGCACGGTGCAAAATATACACTTTGTTTTGAAAATGTTGAAAAGCCGGTCGACTTGCAGTTGAACGGAATGTTCAGTGTTTACAATACTTTAGCGGCTATTGCAACTGCAAAATCAAACGGTGTCGACATCGATACCATTGTTAAAGTTTTAGAAGAAACAAAAGGCGTTGCAGGTAGATTTGAAGCGGTTCATAAGCACCCGCTTGTGATTGTCGATTACGCTCATACTCCCGACGGTTTGGAAAATGTTCTTAAAGCGGCAGCAGAGTTGAAAAAAGACGATGCAAGATTGATTTGTCTTTTCGGTTGCGGTGGGGACAGAGATGCGACGAAACGTCCGAAAATGGGCAAAATTGCTGATGAAAAGGCTGATATCATCGTGGTAACTTCCGATAACCCAAGAAGTGAAGACCCCGATTTGATTATTTCGGACATTATGGCTGGAATTCAGACAGTGAACCCGAAACGAGTATTTGTTGAACCGGATAGAGGTAAGGCAATCGAAATGCTCAAAAAAATCGCAAACCCCAATGATATCGTGATGATTGCGGGTAAGGGTCACGAAGATTACCAAATTTTGAAAGACAAGACGATTCACTTTGATGACAGAGAAGAAGTCAGAAAAGTGTTTGAAAGTGAGGAATAGTAATGAAATTAACTGTTTTAGGTCCTGGGTGTTGGGGACTTACACTTGCAAAATTATTAGCCCCAAACTTCGACAGAGTATGCGTTTGGGGACGTAAACAAGATATTTCCGACGAACTTCGCAACGAAAAAAAGACGACGAAGCCCGTCACGGTTGAATTAGACCCCAAAACGGAAATTTCATCAGACTTAAAAGAGGCAATTTCCGATGCGGATTATATCCTTATGGTTATTGCGACTTCGGGGATTAGAGCGGTTTCGAAGCAGATTGCGGAAGTTGGACTTCGTGATGAACAAATTTTGGTTAACACCTCGAAAGGCTTGGAATTGCCCTCGTTGATGAGAATGTCTGAGGTTATAAAGCAAGAATTGCCGAATGTTTCGCCTGTAATTTTGTCAGGCCCGACCCTTGCAAAAGAAGTCTTGATGGGCTTGCCGACGGCGGCTTCAGTGGCTTGTGAGGATATGAATAAGGCTTTGAAGGCACAAAAACAGTTGAATGTTGCCGGAAAATTCAGACTTTATGCAAATGCTGATGTCATCGGGGTTGAACTTGGCGGAAGTTTGAAAAACGTTATCGCTATTGCTTCTGGCTTTGCCGGAGAAATGGGTCTCGGCGATAATGCCCGTGGTGCTTTGCTTACAAGAGGTATGGCAGAGGTCGTCCGTGTGAGTGTTGCTTTGGGTGCAAAACCTGAAACCCTTTATGGATTGTCGGGCATGGGCGATTTGATTGCAACCTGCTCAAGCCCTTTGAGCCGAAATTATACGGTCGGCTCGATGCTTGGCAAAGGCAAAAAAATTGATGATATTTTGAAAGAATTGGGTTCAGTCGCTGAAGGGGTGAAAACTTCAAAAGCGGTTTGTGAACTTGCTAAAAAATTGGGCATTGAAACACCTGTTTCAAACGCAATCTACGAGGCTGTTTACACGGATATTACCCCGAAAGAAATTCTTGAAAAATTAATGAATAGAAAATTGAAACGGGAAGAAGAAAGATAAATTTTTCGCCTCAAAAAGCAAAAATCCGAAGGCAAAAGACAAATTATTTTCAAAACAAAAGGGCTTAACGCCCCGAAAAACCTATAAAAACAATAAGTGGTCGGCTTAAACCGACCATTTTTCTTGCGAATTTTGTTCCCACATTGCCTTGTCGTTAACTGTCATAATTCGTGAGCGGCACGACCAACCACACAAAATTCATTCTCATCTAACTATTAATTTTTGCCCTAAACAATCGCCGATTGTCTATTCTCTTTGGGCAGTAGATATTCTACCACAAAAATTAACCGTTGACAATCAAATTCAATTTTTCTTGTACCGGTTCTGCTTCGAATAAATCTCCGACTGAACATTCGAGTGCATCGCACAATCTGTCCATATTTTCATAAGAAGGTTGCGTTCTGCCGCTTGCCCAAGAATATACAGTTTGTTGCGGAAGGTTCAAAACTTTTGCAAGTTTATACAAACTCCAGCCTTTTTTCATTTTTACAACTTCTTTGATTTTAATTTTCATTATTTTCTCTCCGAAAATATTCAACACTTACATAGTATATTATACTGTTGTAACAAAAATTAATATACCGTTTTGGTCAAAATTACACTTTTTAGAGGAAAAAAAAGAGGTGCTAAGTTGCACCTCAAGGAATTTTTGTTTAGAAATCTATTTGTCTTTTCCTTCAAACATATTTGAAATAATTGATTTATATTTCTCAAAAACGGTGTTACGCTTGATTTTAGCGGTTTGGCTAAGCATACCGTTCGCCATCGTGAAGTTTTCGTTGATGACTTCGAATTGTTTGATTTGTTCGAAGGATTTGAGGCTCTTTTTCGATTTAATGTGAGTTGCGATTTCTTTTTTGATAAGTTCGTGCAAAGTTTCATTTTTAATCGAAAGATTTTTGCCTGATTTCATATCTTTTGCAAGGATACCGCACTTTTGGAGAGCTTCTTCTGAAGGAACAACCAACGCTCCGATTGAGGATTGGTCTTGTCCAACGAGCATAATTTGGTCGATGTAAGGACTTTCAAGGCATGCCTCTTCAATCGGCACAGGTTCTACGTTTTCACCGTTTGAAAGTACGATTGTTTCCTTCATTCTTCCAACCAAAACGAGGTTGTTATCTGCCGTCAACCAGCCGATATCACCAGTATTGAACCAACCGTCTTCCGTCAAAACAGCCTTCGTTGCTTCTTCGTCTTTGTAATAGCCCTTCATAACTTGGAAACCACGAACGTGAACGACACCTTTTTGGAAAATTCCGAGTTCTTCTTTTGTTTCCATATCCAAAATCTTGACTTCCGTTGCCATGAGCGGTTTTCCGCAGCAACCTAGGAAGTTCGGGTCGCCAACGTTTCTAAGTGTCAAAACGGGAGCAGTTTCGGTCAAACCATAGCCTTCTCTAAGGTTTACGCCGATTGCATCATAGAAAAGTTGGTCTTTCATTGAAAGTGCACCGCCACCTGAAATTGATGCTCTAAAATTAACACCAGCATTATCTTTAATTTTTTTATACAAAGTGTTTGTAAACAAGACGTGGAGTGGTTTTAAGAACGAACGTACAAATCTGTGATAAAGGCTTGAGAGTTTGTGATAGCCGTTCTTTTTGTTCGTAATTCTTCTTTCGCTATACATTTTGTGGATTTTGTAATTGATACTGAGTTTTACCGCAAAGTCAAATAAGCCGTACAAAAGCGGTGATTTTTGTTTCAATTTTTGGAAAATTCCCAATCTCAACGCTTCCCAAATTCTCGGAACGGACATCATTGTATCGACGTCATATTTTGTCAAATCGTTCTTCAAGCCCGTTAAAGTCGTAAAATGCAAATGGCAGCCACTCATAAAGAAATAGAGTTGAACAATGTGTTCATAAGCGTGCCAAACGGGGAGAATTTGCAAAGTATTTTCACCTACTTTTGACATAAATCCGACTTCGACAGAAGGAATTTGTGCCAAAATATTTTGGTGTGTAAGAGCAACACCCTTCGGATTGCCCGTTGTGCCTGACGTGTAAAGCATTACGCAAAATTCGTCGATATTTTGTTCGGGCTTAACAAATTCGTGATTTTTTCCGATTTCAAGTACGTCGTCAAAGTAATAAACAGGGCATTTTACGCCTGAAATATCGTCTTTATCAGATTTAAACATCAAAATTACAAACTTCAAATCATATTTATCCAAATAAGGCTTCAAACCGTTGAGTAACTTGCCGTCACGAAGGATAAGACCTTTCGATTCGCTGTGTTTAATGATGTAATCAAGTTCTGTTACAGGGGCATTTGAACCTCTGAGGGTACAAACTGCACCAGTTCTCATCGTACCTTGTTCGCAAATACACCAGCGACCGTTATTTTCCGTGAAAATTCCGACGAAATCGCCTTTTTTAACTCCGAAAAATTGCAATGCTGCTGCAAATGCCGAAATTTGTTCTTCAACTTGGTTAAAATTCATACTTATGTTGCAATAAGTATCAGTAATTGCAGGCAATTCGCCGTGTTTTGAAATACAATCCTTAAAATAATCATTCAATGAGGTTTGTTCTGATAAAAATTTTACAACTTTTCTTTTTCCCGATAAAAATTTTCTTTTTAAAAATATTCTTCTGCGACGTTCTTGTCTTTCGTTGCTCATAAATACACCTTTCATACCTATGAGAGTAATTATACAAGAACATAAAAACTATATCAAGTAATTATCAAAACTACATGCTAAAAAAGGAAAATCTTCATAACTTCCTGAAAATAACCGTTTCCGAATATGTAAATTTTTTATTTTTTCCTTTGAAAAAACTTAAAATTAAAATTGAAGGGTAAAAGATTACGTTTTTTTTTCATTTTTTTTGAGGAATTTTCGAGGAGAGAAATGAGTTGAAAATCGGAAAAATCGAAGTGTCTTTTTAACTCAGAAATGTACTTGCTGAGGTGTTTTTCGGCTATTTTCATTCTATCGGGTTTATTTAACGTTTTTAAATCGTACAACATTATTCTCCCTCACAAACAAAAAATATCACTCTTTTTTCCCGAAAACATTACCTAAAAGGAGTATCGGGTAAAAATCATTTTGGCAATCAAAATCCTGATTTTCACAAGAATTGATTGAAGTTGAAAAAACATAATATTTATAATATATTTAAGTCAAAACTAACTAATAAAAGGAAAAAAATATGACAAGACCAATGAATATTCCGGAAAAAATCCTCGCTGCTCACGCAGGCTTGGACGAAGTAAGACCCGGACAACTCATAACCGCAAAGTTAGATATCACGCTTGCTAACGACATCACTGGCCCTGTTGCAATTAGAGAATTCAAGAAAATCGGTTGCAAAAAAGTTTTTGATAAGTCAAGATGTGTTTTCGTTCCCGACCACTTTGTTCCGAACAAGGACATCAAGTCGGCTGAACAAGTTAAGATGATTAGAGAATTTGCGAAAGAACAAGAACTTGAAAACTTCTTTGAAGTTGGCAGAATGGGTATTGAACACGCACTTTTGCCCGAAGCAGGCATTGTAACGGCAGGCGATTTGATTATCGGTGCTGACTCACACACTTGCACATACGGTGCATTGGGTGCATTTGCTACCGGTGTCGGCTCAACAGACCTTGCTTGCGGCATGGCATCAGGAGAAACTTGGTTCAAAGTTCCAGAAACAATCAAAGTTGAATTCAACGGCAAACTTAACAAATGGGTTTCCGCAAAAGATTTGATTTTGCACTTAATCGGTGATATCGGCGTTGACGGTGCATTGTACCAAGCACTTGAAGTTGGCGGCAATGTTATCGAAGAAATGGATATGGACGGCAGATTTACCTTCTGCAACATGGCTATCGAAGCAGGTGCAAAGACAGGTATCATCGCTGCTGACGACAAAACGGAAGCATACCTCAAAGGTCGTTCACGCAGACCGTACACAATTTATAAGAGTGATGAAGGTGCTGAATACTCAAGAGTTATCAAATACGATTGTGCAGACATCGAACCGACGGTTGCATTCCCTCACTTGCCCGAAAATACTAAACCGATTTCTCAAGTCGGCGACATAAAAATCGACCAATCAGTAATCGGAAGTTGCACAAACGGCAGACTTTCAGACTTGAAGGTTGCGGCTGAAATCTTAGAAGGTCATAAGGTTCACCCCGATGTAAGATTGATTGTTTTCCCCGGAACTCAAAAAATATACCTCGAAGCAATCGAAAAAGGCTATATTCAAACAATCATTAAAGCGGGCGGTGCTGTTTCAACACCGACTTGCGGACCTTGCTTAGGCGGACACGCAGGCATCTTGGCAGCAGGCGAAAGAGCAATTTCTACAACAAACAGAAACTTCGTCGGCAGAATGGGTCACGTTGATAGTGAAGTTTACCTTGCATCTCCTGCAATCGCAGCAGCAAGTGCAATTTTGGGTAAAATCGCATCTCCGGACAGCCTCTAATCGTAAAAGCAAATCAATTATTAAAAAAATCCCGACTCAACATCTGGGTTTTTTTATTGTAACTATAAAACTCCAACCTCACTATCGGTTTACGTCTTGCAAGTTAAAAACCTTGTAGCAAAATTTTAAAGCCTCAATATAATTGTTTTCGTTGGTACTGCCCGTGACAAGTAATCTATAAAATTTTATTCACAAAAAAGCACCTATATTTCAAGGTGCTTTTTATTTTTGGTCTTACAAATCTTTACAGAAAATGCAATTATTTTGTAATGATATTCCACGTTGTATTTTGGACATGTTCGACAGTATCTTTCGGTGTAACTTTTTTCATTTGTTTAAGATACAAAGCCATTTCATCTTGGATTGACAAGACGTTATCCTTGTCGTTCGGTGATGAGAGCCAAATTGCGTTATCTTCAGTTAAACCAGTTGTTTCTTTAAATCCGTGTGAGCCTGCAATTCTGAACGAATTCATGACCACTCTGATAGGTTCTTTCATTGTTTTCAAGTCTTGACCATTGATTGTTGCTTTGACGACACGTTGACCTTCTGGTTTTGTGAGGTCGAAGGTATAGTCAACGCCGAAGAAAGTATCTGTTCCGTGGAGAGACGCATCAGGTCTGAGTTTCGGGTTACCATTTTCGTCAATCATCAAGTTGTTTGCAATCTTATTCATCCAAGCATAAAGTTGTTCAGGTGTCATATCGACCATACAAATAAGGTTATTGCTGAATCTATATAACAAAGAAAGATTCAAAATCGAGACTGTGTCGCCATCTTGCGGAGTAAATTCGATTTTTTGGTCGCTGTTTAATTGAAGGCAAGGGCTTGAAACAGAAACGGTTGCACCTTTTTGTTTAGGGTCTTGCCAACTTGCCCAAATTTGTACTTTGTGGATTAAATTTGCTACTTCTGTTTGTTTTACGAGCAAATCTTCGTTTGTTTTATTTTTTGTTTCAGAAGCAACTTTGTTCCAGCCGCCAGTGAATTTGCCCAAAGGTCTTTCAGCCCAAGCGATTGTTTCTTTGTACCAAGGAGTTACTGCTTGTTCAAGTTTTTTGTCATTTTTGTAATCAGCCAAATTTGCGGGTGTTGAAGAAACATTGCATTTTGAAATTTTATGTTTTCTATCGAAGTTAATCGTGAAAATGCTTTTTGTTACTGCTGTTCCGCCACCGTTTACGATATAAACTTCTTTACCATCTTTGTTTTTAATTTTTTCAATATTTTGTTGGTGATCGTGTCCGTAAATATACAAATCAACGTCTTTTGAGCCTTGAACGCCCGAGATGATTTGAGATTCCATTGAGAAACCTTCAACGACGGTGTTTGTGTCGTTTGACTTGCCGCTGTGAGCAGAAACGATTATTACGTCAGCGAGGTTGTCTTTTTTAATTTTTTCGACCCACTTGTTGATTTCATTTTCCAAAAGTCCTTCGGGATTGTCGAGGCTGCGGAATTGTTCATTTGGGTAATTGCACGCTCTGTCCCAGTTTTCGTTGTTTGCGTTGCCAAATCCGATAACCGCTACACGAACTTTTTTGTTTTTATCAAAGTTGATTGTTTTGATGATGTAAGGTTGATAGAAAGGTTGACCTTTTTTTGCGGCAACTCCTCTTTCGTTGACCCCATCTTCTTTCAAAACAATGTTTGCACCGAGTGTGGCAATTCCTGCATTGTTAGCATAATTAAGTTGTGGGTTGCGTTGGTTTGTAGTGTAGTTGAACTCGTGGTTTCCCATAACCCAAGCATCATATTTTATATACTTAAGTGCCGTTAACATTGGATTTTCTTTTTCGGTTTTTTGGGTCAAGGCAAATTGCGAAACGAGTGTGCCTTGAAGCAAATCGCCGTTATCAATCAAGATAATTTTATCCTTGCCAAACTTGTCTCTTTCTTGCTTAACAACCGTTGCAACTTTGAGCATAGAGTTCGGAACGGGTTTTTGCGTGGAAGCATCTTTTGCTGTCGCACGACCGTGCATATCTGTTGTTGAAAGAACTTCGAACTGGTACACCTTTGCAAGTGCAGCAGAGCAAGACATTCCGAACATTGCAGATATCAACAATGACAGTGTCAAAAATTTTTTCATAAACATTCTCCTAATAACAACTTAAAATTCACTAAAATTCACTAAAAGTCCATATCTCTTAGTTTATAGTACAGGAAAATTACACAAAAAAGCAATATTATTTTCAAAAAGATTTAGTTTTGTAATCATTGAATTTTGTCCGTCAGTGTATAAAATATTTTTGTAAAACCAACAAGGATAAAGTATGAAAAAAGCACCGATAGTCGAAATAATTTTGGTAATATTAGCGTCGTTATTGTATTTTGCGGCAAATTTGCAACGTGTTGCAGTCCCTGGGGCGGTATTTACTTTGTTGCAAAACGACCTTCAAACCACCGCTCAAAGCATTGCATCTTTAGGCTCATATTTTATGTACGTTTATGCCGCAAGCCAACTGGTCATCGGCATTTTAATCGCAAGATACGGCGGATTTAAAGTTATAACTTTAGGTTCAATTTTGTTTTTTGCCGGAAGTTTGCTTTTTCCTGTCGCACAAACCTTGCCGCTATTGTATTTCAGTAGAGTTTTAATCGGCGTCGGTTCGGCAAGTTTCTATCTCTCTTTGATTGCTGAAACAAAAAAAATCGTTCCTCATAAAAATTTCGGCGTAATCCTCTCAATCGTCCTGTTGGTCGGATTTTTGGGCGGAATTGTTGCAAACGCTCCGCTTGTTGTTTGTATCGATAAATTGGGCTGGAGAGAAACTTTTTGGATTACAGGTGTCGCAACTGCAGTGATTGCATTACTTTTTATAGCGATAAGCAAATTTGCGGACAAAGAACCTGAGGACAAAACCGTAAAATTCGATTTTTCGACGTTCAAAAGCGTATTCTCCGATAGAAGAAACAATGTTCTTTATACCTTTTCGTTCATAAATTATGGTCTTTACTACGTTATTCAAACTGTTATCGGGAAAAAATTTCTTGAAGATTTTTGTATGATAACAAACATAAAAGCGGCGACAGTTTTGTCTGTTATGGGGGCATTGTATGCTTTTGCCGGGTCAATCATCGCAATTATGAGCAAGGCTGCTGTTTCAAGAAGGGTTATTTTCTTGAAAATCGCCTCGTTCAACACGTTTTTCAGTTTCGCAATAATTTTGGCTTGTCTTTTTGTAGATTTTAAAGACCCGATTATTCCGAGTTTGCTGTTTTGTTCACTGTCGTTTTGGGGAAGCCTTTCTCCTTTGCTCGTACCGCTTTTGCACGATATTAACAATCCCAAAATCGCAGGTACGGCAGTTAGTATTTTGACTTGTGGATTTTGCGTAACTGTGGGTATTTTGGGCAATGTTGTCGGATTTTGCCTCGACTTGTTCAGAAATCATCAGACTCTCAACCTTCCGATGTTCCACGGAAACGGTGCATACATTGCGATTTTCTCATTCGGCTTAATGCTTGCGGTGATTGCACTTATCAATGTTTTCAAAATCGAAGAAAGCCAAAAAACGAAGCGTATTTTGGCACACTTGAGATATCTTGAAAACGTTCAACTCGAACGTGAAGGAAAGATTGAAGATTTGAGACATCATTCGTATCATATTTAGTGATTAATATTGAAAATATCGGTCAAAATCCACATCATCAAAGCAACAGAGGAGTTTGTAAACTTCATCGTCTTCGTCCATACGTTGAAAATTATATTCATCGAATTTCCACAATTTGGGACTGTTTCCGATAACACGAACGATTTCTTTGTCGTATAAAATTTTGAGTTTTTGTTTAACAATTTCAGTTGGCATTTTGAGCATTTTTGATAATTCGACAGCCGAAACACCCTCTTCGTGAGAGGTTTTTTCGGGGGTTAAGAACATTAGTTCCATTCCGACTTTTTTCAGGTCAGAATCATCTAATGTGCTTTGATATTGATATTCTTCTTCTTCGTAGTCCATTTTGATATCTCAAAACCCATACTGACACAGTTTATAATATCGTGAATATCGGTTTAGTTCCATCATCTGAATATTTGATTGTTAAGAAAATTATAAATTGTTTTTTAAAATATTTAATAAAAGGTGACAAAATACTTTAAAAAAAGCAAAAAAATGCGTATAATATACTTATATGTTAAAGGATGATACTTGCAATTTTGAAACGGCAGCAGAAATACTAAAAACCTTGAACTTCACTATTGACAAGGATTTTAGCGAAAAAGCAGATGCATTATTTGCAGAATGGGAAAATGTTGTCGGGGAAAAGTTGGCAAGATATTCGAGACCAAAAAAACTTACAGAGGACGGAATTTTAATAGTAAGTTGCAAAAATTCCGTCGTTGGAAGCGAACTTTTTAATTCAAGAATAAAAATCAATTCAATCTTGAAAAAAAAGGCAAAAGAAAATCAGATAGATTTTTTTAAGTTTATTAAAATCACATACGGATAAGGAAAAAGAATGATAAATCAAAGACGACAAGGTTTTACATTGGCAGAAGCGTTGATTACGCTTGTAGTTATGAGTTTGATTCTTGCAGCGACAATGCCTATTGTCAGAACTGCATCAAACCAACCGGCAGAAGCACCGTGGAAATATATTGTTCGAGGTAATCTTATCAACAATAATGCGGTTTATACGGCGTCAGAAAACAATGCACTTGCTGTTGCTGGTGATAACAAAATCCCTTACGATGACGGTATTAGCGAAGGAGACTTGCCAACAATTTTTGCAAGTCAAATTAACCCGAAAATTTCAATTGTAACACAACCGGCAAAGAGTTCAAACCCTGTAATTTCAAGACATTTGCTTGATTTTTATGAAAAAAATGGAACAAACAAACATAAATCCATCGGTAAAATTTCATTTGACCGAAACTTTAACCTTGCGATAGGTACAAACGCACTTGATACGACGGTTAGAGATGCTACGGCGAATGTTGCTGCCCCGACAGATGCGAACGGCTGGTATAAACTCGGTTCAAACGCAAAAGGTGCTGCAAACACCGCAGTTGGTCAATATTCAATGGGCGGCACAGACAGATTGATTTTGAAAGATACCGATGGAAGTTACAGAATTTTAGAAGGTACGGAAAATTCCTCGTTGGGTGCATTTTCATTGCAACACATCTCAACAGGAAGTTACAACGTAGCACTTGGTTCATACGCAATGCAATTCAGCAAATCCGGTGATGCAAACGTTGCAATCGGTTCGAGCAGTATGGGTAAGGCTGATGGTACAGGAAACGTTGCAATAGGTGTTAATGCACTTTTAGGTAGCAACACTGTTTCGACAGAAGGCAACACGCTTGGCAAAGTTCAAGGAAACGTTGCAATCGGTTATAACGCTCTTCGTGCAGCACATAACGAATATACAGGAAGTACGACAAATACTAACGGTAGTTATAACGTCAGTATCGGTGCAAATACGATGGCATTGATTTCATCAGGTAAAGAAAACGTTGCAATTGGTAACAACGCCATGAAAAATTATGGTGCAGAAAGTTCGTCAAATGTCGTAATAGGCGGTGGAAACGCAGGAAGTACGTCCAGCAACAAATGTACACATAATACAGTTTTGGGTTATTCCGCAATGCCGGCAATTACAAATGGGACGTCAAATGTAGCAATTGGTTTTGCTTCTTTATATTCAACAACATCTGGATATAATAATATCGCTATTGGAAATAGTGCATTACAAAGTAATACAACAGGAATCGGGAATATTGCTATTGGTTCTTCAGTTGCTGCAACAGGAAATGGAAGTAATAAACTTTATATTGGCGGTTTTGTTAATGGTAATGCTGTTCAACATACAGGAACAAACGCTTTGCTTTATGGAGATATGGCAAATAGAACTTTAGATGTCAATGGTAGATTGACTATCAACGGTGAAGCATACATTAAAAATTCATCAGGAGTTTCAAGTAAAATTGTTACTTATGATGACTTGACAAGATTAACATATACCGTCTATGGAATGACAGGACATCTCTCTGTTCCTGCTCCTGCAGGTTTGTTTTCAGATATTCGTTTGAAAAATGTTTCAGGCGATAACACGGCTGGTTTGAAGGAAATTTCTCAACTTAAGGTTAAAAACTTCACATACAAAAATGATAAGAAAAAGACACCACATGTCGGCGTAATTGCACAAGATTTGAAAAAAGTATTTCCGAACAGCGTTTTCCAAGATGGTTTTTCGAAATACTTGAAAATTAGTCGTGAAGAAATATTTTGGGCTTGTGTCAACGCAATAAAAGAATTGAACGAAAAAGTTCAAGATATCGTTGCGAAAATCGCAGGACTTGATGAAAAAATTAAGATTTTAGAATCAAAAAATAAAATGTACGAAGAAAAAATCACAAATCTTGAACACAAAAACAAATTGTACGAAGAACGCTTGCAAGCGATTGAGTTTCAAATTGCTAAACAACTCGAAAGTAGTTCAAAAGTCCAAAACAAGTTGGAAGATGTAAAGGCTGAATAATGCGTCTTGACAAGTTTTTGAAGGTATCAAGATTAATAAAACGAAGAACAGTGGCAAACGATGTGTCCGAACAAGGAAGGATTTCTGTCAACGGACAACCCGCAAAACCCGCAAAACAACTTAAAGTTGGTGATAAAATTACAATCGCTTACGCTGGCGGAGAAACAACGGTCGAGATTTTGATAGTCCCAACAGGAAATGTCTCGGTTCAAGAAGCCCCTTCACTTTATAAAATCATAAGTGACTTTCGAAGCGAAAAATAATTATTTTAACAACGGCGGTAACTCCGCCGTTTTTCGTTTGTGAAAGCCCCGCAACTTGTCATTGCGAACGAAGTGCAGCAATCCAGTATATCAGCGGTAATTGAATAAAGTCCGGACTGCACGCTATCGCTGGCAGTGACAAGGAATTGAAAACGATTTATAGAAATAGATTCTTCGGGATAAATTCTTCCGAATGACAGCAAAGAATTATAAGCAGATTCAAACAGAACAAAACTACTTGCCATGTCAGCGAATGATGAAACATAAAAAAGAGGATTTTCAAAACAGAAAAATCCTCTTTTTTCGATAAATACAAAAATTATTTTTATATTTCTGCTACGGAGATTGCCGTTACTCCAACATTTCTGGCAGAATCCATAACCTTAACCATTGCACCGTTGGTTGTTTCATCGCTTGTTTGAATGATTACGCCGTCGGTATTGGTTTTAGCGAGTTCCTTAATAGTCGATTCAAGTTTATCTGCAGGAACTTCTTCGTCGTTGATATAGAATTTGTCCTCATCGTCAATCATAACAGTGACGGTCTTTTTATCCTGTTCCTGTTCTTGTTGTTGCTCAACATTATCAGGAACGATGAGAGATAAGCCTTGTTGGTCTAACAATGGAGCAATTACCATCATTATGATTAAAAGTACAAGGAAAATATCTGTCAACGGGGTGATATTGATTTCGTTAAATACTTTTCTTTTTGCCATTATTCCTCCCAATCCGTATTAGAAAAATCGGATTTTGAAGATTTTTGAACGGCGGGTCTTTCAGCGTAAGGTCTATCGCCACCGACTGATTGTTGGTCAGAAACGTTTGTTACGTTGATTTGCACGGTTTCTTCAGAAACAGGCATATCCGCCATGTTGTCGTTATTTTGTTGTTGTGGGCGTTCTAAATCTTTTTGTTCTTTTTTGCTCAACGGTTCGCCAGCAACCGTCAATTTTTCGTAATCAGCGTCCTTGGCAGCACGCATAACTTGCATAATGTCACGGCTTTTCGCTGCCGTATCTGCTTTTACAAGAACTTCAGCCTTCTTAAGAGAAGGTTTCAAGTCAACGAGTGCTTGAGTTAATTCATCAAGCGTAATCGCCTGACCGTTCAGGTACATATCCCCGTCCTTTGTAATCGCAACGGTGGCTGATTTTTCTTCAACTGTCAATCCGCTGTTGATTTCAGGTACGTTGATGTTCGCATTGTCTGATTGGAAAGTCGGAGCAACAACCATCATGATGATTAAAAGAACAAGGAAAATATCTGTCAACGGAGTAATGTTAATTTCCGAGAACACAGCCCTTTTCTTTGAATTTGTTGTTTTAATTGCCATTGGTCTTGTCCGTTAAATTAGAGTGCTACGTTTTGTTGAAAACCTGCATTTGCTTCTTCTTCAGAATCAGCGAATGAAAGGAATAACAATTTGATAAGTTGGAAGTCGTCGTCATATCTTGCAACTTTTGATTGGAAATAGTTGTAAAGAATAACAGCAACGATAGCAACGCCCAAACCGAATGCAGTAGCAATCAATGCAGAACCGATACCGTAAGCAACTGCTGCTGATTGGTTTCCTGCTTGTGCCAAATCTTGGAATGTATACAAAATTCTAACAACTGTACCGAACAAACCTAAGAACGGACAAACACCGCCGATTGTAGCAAGGATTGTTAAGTGATGTTCAAGTTTTCTTGATGCAAGTGCTGCTGCGATATCGAATGAACGAGAGAATCCTTTCTTTTGTTCTGAGAAAATTCTTACTGCTTCTTCAACAACTTCGCCTGTAACACCGCCCATTTGTTGGCTGATGTCATTAGCACCTTCTAAATTATTTTTAGCAAGTTCTTTTTGGAGTCTGGGGATGTATGAAACAACATCTCTTTTGTTTTTATTGAAAAACACAAAACGGTTAATAGCAACCGCTAAGGTCAAAATTGAGCAAATCAAAATCGGTAAAAGTACCGGCCAGTCCATTTGAATTGAATGTAATAAAAGTTCCATTTTTTATTTCCTCTTTCTGTATTTATCGATTATCTTCTTGTTGCACCAAATACGTTGTAATCGAACGTAAATTGGATATCTACTGAATTTTCTCTGTATTCGGCAGGTAACGGTCTAAACGGTGCAGTCAATTTTACTGCGTTCAATGCCGCTCTATCAGCCGATTGTAAACCAGATGATTTCGAAACGCTTACGCCTAAAAGTCTACCGTCACGGGCAATCGTGAATAACAAGACTACACGTCTGCTTTCTTCCCCTTTCGGAGGATCCCAGTTACGCTTGATTCTTTGTTGCAAATCACGCATATAAGGACCGAAATCAGGTTCTCTGATTGCATCAATACCAGGGCGTCCGTTCGGATTTCCAGGTCCGGGGTTGCCGTAGTTGCCACGTCCTGAACCTCTTCCAACACCAGTGCCTGTTCCGACTCCTGAGCCACCTTTTCTTGAGCCGGAACCTGTTCCGCCAACTTTGCTACCTGAGCCATTTGTTGGTGCAAAACTCAAACCTGAGCCTTTGCCTGAACCTGAACCGCCAACATTTTTGCCGCCATTGCCAGTGCCGGTAGGTCTCGCAATTGGACCGGTGCCAGCAGGTGTACCAATGTTCGGAATTTTTGTTTTCGGTACGGGGATAACAAAGTTGCTCTTCGGTTTGTCTGTTGTTCTCGGAGCAACGGGTTTGATTCCCGGACGAGGTGCAGGTGTCGGTGCTTTAACTCTTGCAGGTGCTGATTCTGTCTTTGCTTTGTTTCCGAACAATGATTTTTTCGGTTGTTGAACTTTCTTTTTAGGTGCAGCAGGTGCGGGTGCTTGTGCTGCTTTTGGCTTTTGTTTTACAGTAGGGCTGCCGCCACCTTGTTTCGGCATAGAAACAGGGCGTTTCGGGTCATGCTTTCCGCCTGCTCTTGAGTTTTTATCTGCACGAAATCTCGTATTTTTGTTAATCGGTGTTTGTTCTTTATCAACCAGAACAAACTCGATGTCTTTCGGTTTCGCTTCAGGCTTGTTGAAAACGACAAAAGATATGCCGAGCAAACCTGCGATAAAAATAAATAACCATACCAAAAGAACCGCAAGGGGGTGAATTGCGGTTGATACCATAATTGATTTACCTAATGATTCTTTTGGATCTGCTTTAAAAACTGCAGGAATTTTGTAATTGTTTGTTTCCTGCTCATCTGATTCTACGTATTTTCCTAAGATTGACATAATTACTCTATAAGTTATCTACACAATTTATAATAGTTTAACAGAAACTGTAAAACTTGCAAAATTGCTTAACTTACTTAACATTTAATTAGCCGAGTTTACGGTGACTGGTTGGTCAATAGTAATTTCAACAGTAGAATTTGCAGGAATTTCGACGTCTGTACCTTTTGTCCACAAAGATTTTGCAATGCCGATGCCGCCGCCGATGGCAGTACCTAATGCAGCACCTTTACCGACTGAGCCACCTGAGATTGCACCGCCGACAAGACCAGCCAATGCACCAGCACCAGCACCTAATGCTGTATCTTTAACATATGTTTTTGCGGTATCTTTTGCTGTTCCTGCGACCAAAATGCCTGTGCCGTCTGTTGTTTTAATCATTGCAGAGATAGGAATTACGTTTCCGTAAGGTGTTACAATTTGAGTAAATCTTACTTGCAACTGACCGTTGATGCCTGCGTGGTTACCTTTTTTAGCAAGGGTTACATTTCCTTGGAGTGTGCTTCCTGCTGGAGCAATAAGGATATTGTTATAATAAAAATTGCTTGCCAAAACAGCAGTAACTGCTTGACCTAATGATGCTGTTTCTGAACTCAAAGTTGACATTGTTGTAATGTTAACGCTTGTGCCAGCAGGAACAACAACTACGCTACCTTTCAAAGGTTGATTAGCAGTCGGAGTGTATGGAACTTGTTGATATTGTTGATATTGGGGATTAACGACAGGTGTAGCAGCCGTGACAGAGAAATTGCTTCCTGCAAGGGTCGGCAATACTGTCATTGAAAGTGCAATCATCAAAGCCGTAACTTTATTTTTTTTCATAACCTAATCTCCTCTTTTTTTACTCACAATATTATAAAGAATTTTTAATTTATTTTCAAATCTTTTTGAATTATTACGAAATATTCATCTCCGGTTTTGAGATGGGTATGTTTTCCAAAACCGTAAATGTTAAGAGGTTGGAGTTGCAAAATTGGATCCCATCCTTCATTATAGTGTGCAACAGTCTTGTAATAAGCAGGTTTCGTCTGTTTGCCGCCGATGTAATCATTTCTATCACCAGCGATATGTCCGTCGATATAATAAGTTCTCGAGTATGAAAGTTCGCCATCTGGTGTAACAATTTTGTTAAGTCTTATTTTAATCGAAGCATCTTGACCTTGAACAGGTTCCCGAATATCCTCTACAACGCCGTAAACATGCGAGTTTTTTGGGAATACTAGAAACTCATCAATGAACATATCCGTGACGTTGATAAATTCACATTCATCGCCAATATCGTTCGCAAATGTGTTTATCCCACGAAGATTTACAACTCTTAATAATGTTCCTGCCTTAATGATTATGGGCTTTTCTGGAATTGTTTCATCAGGATAATACCTGTCGAACGTCACTGCTCCGACTTGCAAACCTAAAAATATTAATAATATTGAAAGAAAATATCTCATATATTTTATAATAATAAAATTTCAAAAAAAATACATAATATGACTATATTAAATTTTTAAATTTTTTGTATAATAATTTTAGGAAGAAAAAATGAATTTATATGTTGTTTCAGACAAACAAGGTTCAGGTAAAACCTTAATAACGGCAGGCATTGCGGCGACAATGCAATCACTCGGGTATTCCGTTGGATACTATAAACCCGTACAAACTGGGGCTTTTTCGCAAAGCAATTTTGTCACATCTCAAGATATTACTTTTGTCAAAAAAATCGACCCGAATCTTAACACGGTTGTTTCTTATGTTTTGAAGTCCGATGCGTTCCCGTATTTGGCTGCTCAGGCGGAAAAACAAAATATTCAGCCTGAAATTTTGGTCAGAGATTTTTTGACGTTGAGAAAAACTTCCGAAATCGTTATGGTGGAATCTTGCGGTGGTCTTTTAGCACCGTATTCTGAAAATATGCGTTCGATTGACTTTGCACAGGCTTTGCAGACGGAAGTTTTGATTGTGGCTGAACAGTCGACCGAGGGATTTGAAAAAGTCCTTATGATGATTGAAACCGCAAGACATGCTGGGCTTAATGTTCGAGGCATTATTATAAACAAATTTATCAAGACGGACGATTTGAACTTGAAAAATCTTCCTGCACTTCTTGAAGCATACTCAGGAATTCCAGTGGTAGGCATTGTTGGTTGTTTGCCGAAAATTACGCCGTCGGGCTTAATTGACACAGTTTTACATTCGATTGATTTGGAGACAATTTTCGGGGTAAAAATTCCGAAACTTTCAAGATAATCAGTCTTTCAGGTAATCTGTGAAAGATTTTTTGACAACTTTATACCCACAACCGTCGGGCATTTCGGCGTAAAATGACAGTTTCTTTTTGGGATATTTTCGGCAAAGTCTCGGACGTTTGTCATAAACCGTGCAAAGTCCGTCGTCGCCTATGTATTTGCACGCAAAAACGAAATTTCCGTTTTCATCTTTTTCTTTTATATAAAACCTTTTGTAGGAGGGAAAAATTTTTTTCATAAACTCAAATTCTTTTTCCGAATACAAATAGGCAGAATAAACGTTACGACAGCATTTGCCGCATTTTTTACATTCTCCGACGATTTTGTAATCCTGTCTTTCGGGGACGAAATATGATAAAAATTCCCAATATAATGATTTTATAAAATCTGTAAACATTTTTGTTTTATATAGTATTATAGTAAAATAAAATAGACATTAAAATTTTATCATACAAGGAAAAAAAATGGCAAAGAAAAAAGGAAGTAAAAAAGGAAAACAGAAAAAAGATAATCCGCTTTTTTCGTTTATAAAGGCTTCGATAGTCACGATTGTCGCAATCGGTTTGGCTTTTGTAATAATGTTGAAAGTGTTCTTGATGACTCAACCGCCTATTCCGAATTTGCAAAATTTCAAACCTAATCAGGTTACGCAAATTTATTCTGAGGACGGAGAACTTATTAAAACCTTTACGGCATATAAGTTTGAGCCTACTCATATCAAAGATGTTCCGAAAAATTTGGTCAACGCTTTGATTGCGACAGAAGACAAAAATTTCTACAAACACCAAGGTTACGACCTTTTTGGTATTGTCCGTTCGACTTTTGCAAACATTTCTGCAAGACGAACAGTTCAAGGTGCAAGTACGATTACCCAACAGTTATCGAGAATTTTGTTCCTTTCGAACGAAAGAAGTTTTAACAGAAAAATTAAAGAAATCATTATTGCTTCGAGAATTGAAAAATCTTTGACAAAAGATCAAATTCTTGAAATGTATTTGAACAACGTATATTTAGGCTCTGGGGCATACGGTGCGGCAGGTGCGGCAGCGACTTATTTTAACAAACCGCTCAAAGACTTGACCCTCGCAGAATGTGCCTTGATTGCAGGTTTGCCACAAGCACCTTCTGTCTATTCGCCTTTTAATAACAAAGACCTCGCTCTCAAGCGTCGTGCAAAAGTTTTGGACAGAATGTATAAAATGAAATACATTACAAAAGACGAAATGAAACAGGCAAAAGATGAACCTCTGAAACTCAGTCAGGTTGTGGGTGCAAGAACTTTGAACAGAGCACCGTACTTTGTGGACTACGTTATGCAGGAACTCGAAGAATTGGGCTTTGATGAACAAGATATTTCTCAAGGTGGTTATAAAATTACAACAACTTTGAATTATAAAGTTCAAAAAGCCGCTGAAGAAGCGGTAAACAGAAACCTTGCTTCTTGGGGCTTGTCAGGTAGCAAAAACCAAGCGGCAGTGTTCTCGTTCTCCCCTGTTGACGGAAAAATCATTGCTTATGTCGGCGGTAAAAATTACGCTCAAAGCCAATACGACAGAGTAACACAAGCCGTTCGTCCTCCAGGATCATCATTCAAACCGTTCGTTTATGCAACAGCGGTTTACAAAGGCTGGTCGCCGAATGATATTATTGAAGATACCCCGTTCTCAATCGGAACATGGTCGCCTCGAAATTACGGAAGCAAATACAGAGGAAAAATTCCGCTTTATAAAGCATTGGCATTGTCCTCAAACGTTGCAGCCGTAAGACTTATCGATGATGTCGGAATTAAACCTGTCATCATTATGGCTCGTGAATTAGGCATCACAACTCCACTTGCGAACGATTCAACTATTGCTTTGGGTTCAAATGGCGTAAAATTGTACGATATGACCATTGCTTTCGGCGTTTTTGCAAACGGCGGATTTAAGGTTAAACCGTTCTCCGTTTTAAGAGTCGAAACAGCAAGAGGCAAAACGATTTACTCTGCTGAAAAAGTTTCGAAAACAAAAGTTTTACACTTCGAAACTGCAGGTGCCGTCAATGCAATGCTTGAACAAGTAATCGCAGCAGGTACAGGTGCAGCAGCAAGAATCGGCGTTCCTCAAGCAGGTAAAACGGGTACAACAGATGACTGCAAAGACGCTTGGTTCGTGGGTTACACCCCTGATATCTCGACGGGCGTTTGGGTCGGAAACGATGACAATACGAAACTCCCCGGAATTACTGGTGGTACGCTCCCTGCAATAATTTGGCGTGACACGATGAAGGTTACTGCTGAGTCAGAAAAAAATGCTAAGTTCCCCTATCCGAAATTCGAACTTAAAGCATCTACAAAAGTTCCGCAATCAGAAATAACGGAAAAGGTTGAATCGCAAGCCGCTGACCCAGATAAAGCAGCACATGAAGAAATTCAAAAACGCTTGCAAGAACAGGAAAACGCTTTGAAAGAGCAGATGAATAAACCCGCTGCTCCCACTCCTCGCAAGCCGAATTACGAAACTCAACTCGAACCTGTCAGATTGACCCCTGCAGAACCAAGCAAAAATTTCAACGAAAATTTGAATAACCAAAAGGCTCAAAATAGCGGCGGCGGTTCGCAAGGAAGATTTTTATAATCTTATTTTTCAAAAAAAAGAGCAACCTCGAAAGGTTGCTCTTTTATTTAATCCTTTCTAAAACGTCGTTAAGACACGGCATTGCCGGAATCGCACCTTTTTTCTCAACACAAAGACTAGCAACTGCATTTCCGAATTTTGCAAAATTGACTAAGTCGGAAAGGTTTAGTGCGTCAAGACTTTCACCGCTTTGTGTGAGTTTGTGCAAAAAACCACCCCAAAAAGAATCTCCCGCTCCAGTCGTGTCAACGACTTTGCAATCAAAAGGCTTGACAAAAGCACCACCGTCTTTGTTGTAAACGTAAGCACCTTTTTCGCCAAGAGTTACGACAACAATCTTGACACCTTTGTTGTATAATGCTTTTGCGGCTTTTTTGATGTCGGATTTTCCTGTTAAAAGTTCTGTTTCCTCGTCAGAAATTTTCATAATGTCAACAAGCGGCATGAGGCTTTGCATGTGCTTTTTGGCAATTTTTTCATTTTTCCATAAGTTTGCTCTGTAATTTGGGTCGTAAGAAATTATCGCACCATTTTCTTTGGCAAAATTTACGGCGAAAAACGTTGCCGTACGGGCAGGTTCGTCGGTTAGAGAAAGCGAGCCGACGTGAAAAACTTTGGTTTGTTTTAATAAATCTGTGTTGATTTCGGATTTGGAAATTTTGGTGTCTGCTCCAGGTTTTCTGGCGAAAGAAAATGACCGTTCACCGCTGTTTGAAAGACTTACGAACGCTAAAGTCGTGAAATATTTTCCGTCTATGATTAATCCTTCGGTGTTGATTTTTTCGGAGTCTAAAGTTTCTTTCAAAAACGAACCGTGCATATCATCACCAATTTTGCCCAAAAATGCTGTTTTTCCGCCTAATTTTTGGATTGAGACGAGGACATTTGCTGGTGCACCCCCTGCATTTTGTGCAAAAAGTCTCTGCCCGTCAGAATTGTAGCCCTGAAAGGTGAAATCAATCAGAATTTCGCCCATTGCAACAACATCGAAAATTTTTTCTGAAACCATAATTCGCCCTCGGTTTTTAAAAATAATAACATTTTGACAAAGTTATTTGCAACAAAAATATTTTCAGTTACTTTGAAGATTTCCGAAATGACTTTTTGGGTAATTTTTAAGATTTTTTGTTTAATTAAGAAATAATTTGTAGGTTAAACTTTTAGTTTATTGTTATTGCGAGGAATATAGTGACGAAGTAATCCGGACAAAATGGAGACACTGAATATCATACTGGATTGCTTCGTTCGCAGTGACAAATAACACTAAAAATCTAACTCAAAATCGAGTTAGCAAGTCATCGCATTGTAATCGACATTATTTTCCGAATGTCAAAACAGACAACTTGCGAGCTTTTTTCTCTTTTTGTTCGTCTCTTAATTCCCAGCAATCCAAGCAGCGTGCTTCATAAGTTTCATCAGCACCAATCATAATGAGCGGTGAATTTTTGTCGGCTGGTTTGCCGTCAATCAAACGTTGCGTTCTGACTGCGTATTCGCTTCCACATTTCATACAAATTGCGGTCAATTTATCGACTTTGTCTGCATAAGCCAAAAGTTGAGGCATTGAGCCGAACGGTTCGCCTTTAAAATCTAAATCTAAGCCGCAACCGATAATTCTTTTTCCTTGTGCAATAAGGGTTTTGACGACTTCCAAAATATATTCGTCAAAAAATTGCATTTCATCGATTGCAACGACGTCGTCTGATTTTTCGACAACATCGAGGATTGATGCAGCATCTTTAACCTTGCAAGTGTCAAGGAACATGCCGTTTCTCGACTCGATGATGTCGCTTTTTGAACGGGTATCGATTGCAGGCGAAATAATTTTGACTTTTTTCTTAGCAATAACAAGTCTCTTTACTCGTCTGATTAATTCTTCAGTTTTTCCGCAACTCATTGGTCCGGTTATAAGTTCAAATCTGTAACCCATTCCATAAATCCCCTTATCACAACGGCTTTTGCCGTTCACAATTATGATTGTAGAACAAACTAAACCACATTGTCAAAGCATGCCTGCCATACCTGTTATATTTGTTAACCATGTTTAGCCTCGACGGAGTGTCAAAAATTAGGCTTTGTAAATTTTGTGCAAATCCTTTGAATAGGGTAAAATATCGACGTTTATGGCAGAAATTGTTTTTAAATCCTCATCGTTTATTTTGTCAAAAACTTGTTTGTCAAACTCTTTGTCTGAGGAAAAAATAATCGCATTTGTGACATCAAGCACCCGTTTGTCGATGTCAAAAAATGCCTTAAAGTAAGTCAAATCAGAGGTCATACCGTTAAATACCGCAAAATTTTTGAAATGTTCTTTATATTTTTTGACGGTAAATCCGAAAAAGGTTTCCTCGTTCTCGTTGAAGTCAGTGTTTGCACAAGAATTGAACGCAAAAACGCCATCTTTTTTGAGTGATTTTTTAATATTATTAAAGAATTCGTCCTCGAAAAATCTCTCGTCGATACCTTCATTACCCGCAACATCAGTGATTATAAGGTCATATTTCGTTTTGTTGTTTCTCAAATAAACGAGAGCATCTTGCAGATGAAAATGGAATTTTTCACTTTCTGTAAAATCAAAATATTTTTTTGCAATCGGCAAAATATTTTCCTCAATGTCAACAATGTCAAACTGTTTGAGGTTTTTAAAAATTTTTTCAAATTGTTTGACTAAAATTCCCGTGCCGAAGCCGATGAGCAAGATTTTTTTTGCATTTTTCTTGAGCAAATATGAGAGCAGAAAATAATTCAGATAAGGAATATTTCCTTGATATATGGGCGAATCAATCCTTCCGGCCTGAAAACTTATGCCGTATCTTAAAAATCTTCCGATAGAATTTTCGCAAACGGCAATTGAGTGAAACGGCGATTCCACCTGAAAAAGCACCTTGTCCTCCGCCATTCTTGCACAAGCAATTGCAACGGATTCCAAGTCGACATTTTGGTTTTTCATAATATTTTCGGGAATTATCACACCATTTTCGCTAAAGGAGTTTGCCATTTTGACCTCATATATTATCTTAATTATTATCGCAAAAAGTTTTTTTGTTGTAAAATCAAAACATACAAGATTTACACGGAGGAACAATGGAAGAAAAAGAAAATTTGGATCATATCCGTCAGGCAAGAATTCAAAAACTCACCGATATTGCAGATAAAGGAATTAACCCTTTTAAATATTCATTCGGTAAAAATATAAAGGCACAAGCACTTCAAGAAAAATACGCAGACCTCGAAGCAGGCGTCGAAACTGATGACTGGTACGCTGTTGCAGGTAGAATTACCGCAATCCGTAACACAGGTATGTTTATGGATTTGCAAGATGATAGCGGAAAAATCCAACTTTTCTGTCACAAAGAAAATATGGGTGTTGACAAATTTAAAGAACTTAAACTCCTAGATATCGGTGATATCATTGGTTGTACGGGTGCTGTAAGAAGAACTCCCCGTGGAGAATTGAGCCTAAAGGTCAACGAAGTTACTCTTTTGACAAAATCATTGAGAGCATTACCGGAAAAATTCCACGGCTTGACTGACCTCGAAACCCGTTACAGACAAAGATATATTGACTTGATTATGAACGAAAATGTCAGAAAAACGTTCAGAATCAGAAGCCAAATTATCACAAAAATCAGAGAATATCTTACAAATCAAGGATTCTTGGAAGTTGAAACTCCTATGTTACACACAAAAGCATCAGGTGCAAACGCTAAACCGTTTGTAACTCACCACAATGCTTTGGATATGGATATGGTTTTGAGAATCGCTCCGGAACTTCACCTCAAGAGACTTTTGGTGGGCGGTGTTTCAGAAAAGATTTTCGAACTTAACAGAAACTTCAGAAACGAAGGTATCGACACAAGACATAACCCTGAATTTACTATGATTGAGATGTATCAGGCTTATGTTGATTACAACGAAATGATGGCTCTTGTTGAAAATATGGTTTCTTCAGTTGCTATGGACGTTTTGGGCACAATGAAAATCACATATTGCGGCAAAGAAATCGACCTCACTCCTCCGTGGGATAGAAAAACAATGATTGGTGCTATTTCAGAATATACGGGAATGGACTTCTCAAGCGTTGTTAACTACGAAGAAGCAGTCGAAAAAGCAAACGAATTGGGTATCGACGTTGAAGATTGCAAAAACTGGGGCAAGGTTTTGGAAAAAATCTTTGAAGAAAGAGTTGAACCGCACTTGATTCAACCAACCCATATCATCGATTACCCGAGAGATATCTCACCGCTTGCAAAAGTTCACAGAGATAACCCGAAATTGACCGAAAGATTTGAAACAAGAATTAACGGTTGGGAACTTTGTAACGCATTTTCAGAATTGACTGACCCGCTTGATCAAAGAAGCAGATTTGAAGCACAAGCCCTCGCTAAGGCAAACGGCGACGAAGAAGCAATGGAAATTGACGAAGACTTCATCACTGCTCTTGAATATGGCATGCCCCCGGCAGGTGGTATGGGTATCGGTATTGACAGACTTGTAATGCTTTTGACAGATTCGCCAACAATCCGTGATGTCATTGCGTTTCCGACAATGAGAAACAAGTAATTCAAGCAGTCATTGAGATACCGCCGACGGGGTGTTCTGAAACGTAATGTTAACAAATGTTTCAGAGTTTGCCCTCAAAAAAATCTTCGGATATAATCAAAATCGTGGATATAAATGAAAGGAACATTGTTCATGAACAAAGAAGAATTAGTACAAGAAGTTGCAAAAAAAGCAAAAGTTACTCAAAAAGAAGCAGCAAACGTTATTAACGAACTTATGGATATCGTTCAAAAAACAGTTGCAAAAGGAGAAAAGGTTACTTTGGTAGGCTTTGGTACTTTTGAAGCTCGTAAAAGAGCAGCAAGAACTGGTCGTAACCCCCAAACTGGTAAGGCTATCGACATTCCTGCTAAGACTGCTCCGGTATTCTCAGCTGGTAAAAAATTCAAAGAAGTTGTTAACAAATAGTTTGCAAACTTTAAGTTTAAAAACCGTCCTCGTTGAGGGCGGTTTTTTGTTGCTATTGTCGAAATTTTCATGCCCTGTCATTGCGAGGAACGAGCGAGCAGAGTGCGAGGGCTTGGCGAAGAAAAGACAAAATCTACAACCCGTAGCCCGAAGAATCTTGAAAAATGTTGTTAGAACAGATGTTTTGAGACACAGAATGATAGGTTTAGTCATTCTGAGCCTTTGGGGCGAAGAATCCCAAAAATCCTCAAAAAACAGCAAAATTAACATTCTAATATGTCCAAAGAAGAGATAAACGAATGATTTTCCTCTCTAATTTGAGTTATAGATTTATTGCCATCGTAAAGAAAAATATACAAATTACCGACAAAGCAAAAGTCAATGATTACGGGATTTTTAGATGTTGTTGTTAAGTTATGTAAATTCATTTTATTAAAATAACAATTATTTGAAGGATTTTTATTTTAACTACTTGCATAAATTTCAAAAAAGAATTATAATTGATAAGAAATTGGTTTCGAAAGAAACCCTAAACTATATAATTAGCCCGCAAGGGTGTGTAATAATAAAAAGGAGAATTAAATGAAAAAAGGTTTTACTTTGGCAGAAGTTTTGATTACACTCGTAATTATCGGTGTAATTGCAGCAATGACTATCCCGACATTGATGAACTCAACTAACAACCAAGAATTCAGAGTTGGTTTGAAGAAAGCAATTTCAGCTTTGAACCAAGCAATGTCATTGAACTATGCACTTGAAGGAACTCAAATTGGTGCAGAAAATTTGAGCTCATCACAAAACATAGTTGACAACCTCTTCAAGAAGAGAATGAGCGTTATCACAACTGCTACATCAGGTACAGCATTCGGAGTTGGTTCAACTGGTATCACAGCAACAGACAACCAAAACGTATTCTACACAGCTGATGGTGCAAGATATGCAGTATCATATGCAGCAGGTGCATACGATCCGGTTGCAGACCAAATGTACTATGGTTTGATTTTGATCGATGTTAACGGTGAAAAAGGACCTAACACAGTTTGTACTAACGCACAACAACCGACTGATACTTACGTAGCAACTATGTACGGTAACAGAGTTGTTGCAGGTGCTACAAGTTCACCAGATGCTAACTATTCAAAGGCTGCTCAAGAAGTTGTATTCGATAAGAAAGGTAGCAACAATACAACTGCTACTAACTAATTAAGTTATATAGTTTTAGTTTAAAACCGTCCTCGTTGAGGGCGGTTTTTTTGTTGCTATTGTCGAAATTTTCATGCCCTCTCATTACAGCACGATGTGGGCGAGGGCGGTTTCGTTCTCGATTTTGTCAATTTTTATTTTCACAAACTGATTTTTAATTTTGGGTGAACCTTCAAACAAAACTTTAATGTAATTTGGCGTAACTGCTTTATACAAGCCAGTTTTGCGGTCTGGATTTTTTTCTACCGTGACAAAATATTCTGCTCCGATATTTTTTCGCAAAAATTCAACGTGTTTTTTTTCGGACAAATCTTTCACAAGTTGCATGCGGCGATGTTTTTCGCTCTGCTCAACTTGGCAAGGCATAGTTGCCGCAACGGTTTTCGGTCTTACGGAATACGGAAAAACGTGGATTTGCGAAAGGGGTAATTTTTTCAGTCTTTCCAAGGTTAAATCGAAGTCCTCGAGCGTCTCTTGCGGAAATCCGACGATTATATCGCAACCCAAAAATACCCGTTCAAATTTTTCATTCAATTTCATAACGACATTTTTGATTTTTTCATAACCATAATGTCTGTTCATGTTCTTTAAAGTCTTGTCGCACAGGGATTGTAGCGATAAATGAAAATGCGGACAGAATTTTTCTGAACTTGAAAGAAAATCAATCAATTCTTCAGTAAGTTCGTTTGGGTCTAAAGAGCCTATTCTTACAGTTTTTGCATCTGTTTTGTCAATTAATTTCAAAAGGTCGAGCAAGTTTTTTTTCTCAGGAAAATCAAGCCCCCATTGACCGACGTGAATACCTGTTAAAACAATCTCGTTGTAACCGTTTCGGGTAAGTGCATCAATTTGTTCAAGGACATCTTTTTCGTCGCAACTTCTTGATAACCCTCTTGCGATGCAGATTGTGCAATACGAACAGCGGTTGTTGCAACCGTCTTGGATTTTGATTGTGGCTCTTGTGCGGTTGAAGTTTGAGAGTTTTTCGTAGCGAAAATCTCGGTGTTCATTAATTTCTGTAACAAATTTTTTTTCATTACTTTTGATAATTTCGACGACGTCGGGCTTTTCATAAATGCCGAAAATCTTGTCAATGAGAGGATTTTCCTCGTCTTTGTGAAGTTGTGCATAACAACCAGTCAAAATAATTTTAACGTTCGGATTTTTATGTTTAACTGATTTGATTGTTTGGAGCAACTTTTTTTCCGCCTCTAAAGTAACGGCACAAGAGTTAAAAACATAATAGTTGCAAGTTTCAACATTTTCTGCCGCCAAAAATCCCGCAGCGAGGAGTTTTTCTTCCATCACCGCAGATTCTGTTTGATTGGTTTTGCAACCGAAAGTTTTTATTAAAAAAGTCGCCATATCGTTTTCAGCCGTGTTAAATCTATAAATTAAGTTAATTATAACCGAAAAAAATATTACAAAAGGTTAAAGATATAAATTTGTTTGTCTATTTTTTATAAATGAATTATAATAGAAGAGGATTATTGTAATCCGCTCGGATAAACCATCGGACTAATGAAAAAATTTATTAATAATATAAAGACATATATAGTTTTAATATCAATGTTGATTATGGGGCAACCTGTTTTGGCTATTGATTTTGAACCGCCCGTACCAACAGATGAACGTGCCGGTTCATTTCAGAATGCTCCAATGCCGGATTTGTCCGACATGCCCACTAATAGAACCCAAAAGTCCGATAAGAAAAATAAGCAGGTAATTTCGGCTATTAAAATTGAGGGCAACAGAATTATTCAGAATAACGACATCACAAACGCAATGAAATTGCAGGTTGGCGACGTTTATTCTCCGGAAAAAATTCAAAGTTGCTTGACCGAAATTTATAACATGGGTTGGTTTACTGAGCGTATGCGTGCAGTTCCTGTCAAAGACAAGAACAACAACGTTATTTTGAAAATTTATCTTGAAGAAAACAGACCTATTACGGAATTTACAATTACAGGCAATTCTGTAATTTCAGCAGGCGAAATTTCTGAACTTTTAGCACCATTGGAAAATCAACCGCAAAACATTGCGACACTAAACGAAGCGGTCGAAAAGGTTGAAGCACTTTATGCGTCAAAAGGATATATTCTTGCCCGTGTCGAAAACGTTCAAGATGATCCCGATGGTTGCGTAAACATGCATATTTCAGAAGGTATCATCAACACAATCAAATTCGAAGGTAACAACAAAACAAAAGATTATGTTGTTAACAGAAATATTTTGTCCGTCCCCGGCACGATTTACAACGAAAATACAGTCAGAGAGGACTTAATCAGACTTTACGGTACGCAAGCGTTCAAAGATGTTAACAGAACAATCGAAAAATGCGACGATCCGAATTATTATGACATTACAATCAACTTAATCGAACAAAGAACCGCTACAATCAGTGTTGGTGCCGGTTTGGATACGGCAACGGGTTTCTTCGGTCAGGTTGGTTTTGTTGAAAATAACTTCCTCGGCAGAGGTCAAAGAATTTCGTTGAACTTCTTGGCTGGTACTGGTGTTCTCTTGTCCGATGATTCAACTTTGGACAGAGCAAACTTGCAAGGCGACATCAGTTTCTTCGATCCGAGATTCAGAGGAACAGACGTTTCGATGTTGTATAAAGCATTCTGGCAAGACTTTGCAAGTTATCAAGTACCGCTTGCAATCGAAAGAAGATTTGGCTTGGAAGCAGTTGCATCAAGACAATTCAAGAAATTCCGCAACTTGTCAGGCTCGTTCAAACTTGGTATTGAAAATATAGATTTGTCGGAAGGTAATTACACGCAAATGGCGAATTTGTACGCAGCACACGGAATTCCGATTTCAGAACGAGCTAAACAACTTCGTGGCGGCACATTCATATCATTGTCACCTTCATTGGTTTATGATACTCGTGACAGAGATGTTAACCCGAGAGACGGTCTCGTTGCAAACTTGAAATTCACTGAAAACCTCGGTTTGGAACACACAAGCGACACTCACGGTATGTTAACCGGTGGTATCAAAAAATACTTCCCTGTTATGACGAAGTCATCATTGTCAATTACTGGTCGTGCTGGTGGAGCAATCCATGGCGATGTACCTGAGGTTATGGCATTCAGACTTGGCGGTCCTTACTCTGTAAGAGGTTATAAGATGAGTTCTATCGGTACGGGGAACGCTTACGTTATGGGTTCAATCGAGTTGAACACACCTTTCTTCTTCTTGGACAGAATCAAGCAAATGAAGTTCTTGGATAACATCAAATTCGAATTGTTTGTTGATGCTGGTAAACTTTTCAACACAACGATTTCCGACAGAATGTATAACAGACCTGGATACGGTGTTGCATTCGGTGGCGGTATCAAAGTATTCGTCCCAGGTGTCGGCCCACTCAGTATCGATTACGGTTATCCGATTACCAATGTCGGCAAGGGTAACAGCAAAGGTGCATTTACCTTCGGCATGGGAGATTTGTTCTGATGACTCTGACTTATCGCTGCAACAATCTTGAAGATACCGAAAAGGTTGCACGATTATTTGCAGAAACAATCGAGCAAACTGGTGCTTTCGTCTGCCTTCACGGTGATATCGGTGCCGGCAAAACTGCTTTTACAAAATTGGTCTGCAAATACCTCGATGTCAAACAAAGAGTCACCAGCCCGAGTTTTGTAATCTTGAATGAATATAAAAGTGGAAAAATTCCAGTTTACCATTTCGACTTGTATAGGCTCGAAAGCGAAGGTGTGGCAACAATTTCCGATGAACTTGAAGAATATTCTGAAGGCAAAATTTTGACAATGGTTGAGTGGGCAGAATTTTCACCCGACACTGAATTACCTTTCGACAGGCTGATTGTAAATATTACTTATTTGTCGGATACTGAAAGAGAAATGACTTTCGACGCAATCGGCGAAAAGTCTGAGAAAATTCTTGAAAAAATGGCACAAAACAATGAAAATATTAACCTTTGATACATCATTAAACAAGACTTACATCGCTTATGGAGAAGACGACAAAATCCTCGTCAGCAAAGCAATTTCTTCAAATGACGAAAAATATCACAGTGCATATCTCGTTCCTGAAATCGTAAATCTTTTGAAATCTCAAAAAATTACGATGCAAGACCTTGATGCTATTGGTATCAACGAAGGTCCCGGAAGTTTTACGGGAATTAGAATTTGCACGGTTATCGCAAGAACTGCGGCACAACAACTCGACATAAAGGTCGTGCCTGTTCCATCGCTCGAAATTCTTTCGAAAATCAACAAAACTGACAAGAAAACTTTGACCGTTTTAGATGCAAGAAAACACAAAGTATACGTTGCGGCTTATGACAAAGAGGAAGTTTTGATTGCCCCAAAAGCCATTCAGGTTGAGGATTTAGAGGATTTAATTAAGTCTGATGATTATGTGGTAATTTCTGATTCATCAATCCATAATTTTTTGGAAGAAAAAGGAATTGACTCAATTAATTATGAGGCTGATGATTATGAATTGGGCGAATTTTTGTACCATATTGTGCTAAATAAATTGCACGGAAATGATGATTATCATTGGGCTAAAGCGAAACCGCTTTATATTCAGCCGCCATCAATTTCAACTCCGAAAAAGGCTGGTGTCTGATGTATTACTTTAAGCAGGTAAATGGGCTTGGTTGTTTACTTTGGAGCATATTTTTCTGCTGGCTGTTTTTTGCACTCAAACTTTATTACATCATTTTTGCCGTAATAATCCTCGCTTTTGCGTACAATCTCTATTTACGCCTGAAAGCCAACGTTCAACAGCATAATGAACAAAAAGAAAGAGATTTTGAACCTGAAATCGGTGAGGTTTATAAGGTTTGTCCTTATTGTGGAAATAACGTCAAACGTGGTGCAACATCTTGCCCTCACTGCAATTCGAAGTTTTAATTATTTCTCTGTCATTGCGAGGACGAACGAAGTGAGGACGTAGCAATCCAGTACTAACGCATTTACTCCATCAACTCCTTTTGGCATTTTGAAACCATATATTTCGTTTTAATATTTCTTCATAAATCATGTTCGTCTCTAAAGATTTTTGTGGGCATGGTCGATAAAAATAGAGTGAGAAGAAATTGATTCTAAGGAGATATTTATGGAAATGAATTCGTCAGATTTTTTGTTTAACGTTGAACTTGAATCGGGCTTGAACGAAATGTTAGATACTTGCCTTGGTTATGTTGCAGACGTTCTTGCTGAAGATCAATTTACGAGAGTTGAAGATTAGTTTTCGGAAGAATTTATTTCAAGAGATTTGTTAAAATGAGGTCTTAGTACCTCATTTTTTTGTGTTTATTTTAGCTTATAAAAATTTTTGAAAAAACTTTATAATTCTGCTATAATTCAATCAAAATGTGCAATTAAGAGGTTACAAATGAAAAAAATATTAGTTACGGGAGCAAAAGGCATGCTCGGACATGATTTGTGTCCGACACTTGAAGATGCTGGTTATGAAACGATTGAGACCGATATTGATAATTTAGATATTACTGATTTCGATTTGGTTCAAAAGTTTTTGAAAGAGGCAAAACCTGATGCGGTGGTGCATTGTGCTGCATACACAAACGTTGATAAGGCAGAAACTGAAGGCAAAGATTTGGCTATGAAAATTAACGTTACAGGAACGGAAAATCTTGCCAAAACTTGTGCCGAATTTGATATTCCGATTGTTTATATTTCAACGGATTATGTTTTCGACGGCACGAAAAAAGAACCCTATCTCCCTTATGACAAGCGTAATCCGATTAATGCATACGGCTTGACGAAATGTTTGGGCGAAGAAGCAATCGAAAAACATTGCACAAAATATTACATTACAAGAACAAGTTGGCTTTACGGCTTGCACGGAAAAAATTTCGTTGAAACGATGTTGTCACTAGCCGATAAGCCCGAAATAAAGGTTGTCGACGACCAAATCGGTTGTCCGACTTGGACAGAAGAACTTTCAAACGGAATTGTAACTTTACTTGCAGAAGAAGCACCTTACGGTATTTATCACCTCTGCGGTTCTGGCAAGACTTCTTGGTATGGATTTGCAAAAGAAATTTTCGAACTTGCAGGCTTGAATGTAAACCTCAAACCCTGCACTACCGATGAGTTTCCGAGAGATGCAAAACGTCCTGCAAACAGCGTTATGTATAACGACAATATGTGCAGAACTTGGAAAGCGGCTCTCAAGGATTATATGAAATTACGAGGCGAATAATTTCAAGAGAAAAATTTCATCTTTTATTGCCATTGCAAGGACGAACGAAGTGAGAACGTGGCAATCCTGTCAAAATGAAGAATCTTGGAAAATGATTAATGAAAATAGATTCTTCGGGATAAATCTCTCAGAATGACATACAAGGTGAGGTGGGCAAGATTGGAAAACACGGGACTGCCACACTCCGCATACGCTTTGTTTGCAGTGACAAAGAAAGACTGACACAAACAGAGCGAGACGAAGTCACTCGCATGACGGTTTCTGAATTTACGGACGGTGAAATAATTTTTCGTACAATTTAAGCGAAATCGCCGTCACAATAACTGATGCAAACAGTATCTCAAAGAACAACATACTTTGGGATACTTTGTATTCGCACATTACGGGCAAATACCCGATTAAAAGTGCCAACGTCGTCAGCCCGAACGAAAATCCCTTGACTTTCGGCATCATATTCGCAAGTGCCGTCATAGTAATTGGCATGGTCAAATTGAAGAAAAACATTCCCAAAATCGCCAACTGCGGGATAAATCCGTACTTTAAAAGCGGTATCGACAACAATAACCCAATGACTGCAACGTTAAACATTCCAAATTTATCAGACAAAAATCCGCCAACCGCCTTGCCTAGTGCAATCGCAAAAACAAAAGTGAATAACAAAGGCATGGAATTTTTTGCCACAAAATCATACCCCAATCCCACAAACGACCGTATGCAAATCGAAATTAAAATTAATAATATAATTAATATATAAGTAGGGGTGTTTGCCTCGTTTTTGTAAATTTTTTGTACCTCGTATTTTGGTTGGATAAAAAGCATCAAAGCAATCCCGATTAAAGGCAAAAAGCCAAGCAATATCGAGTTGAAGCCCTTAACAGAACTCAAAAGCGTTCCCAAAAACAACCCAACAGCCCCGGGAGCAACAAAAAGTCCCGAAAGTTTCGCACGACCATTCCCAGCCTCGAGTGTAATTACGCCACCACCAACGTGGAACAGGGCGTTTCCTATGCCCATGAAAATCATTGCCGCCAAAGGATTTTTGTATAAAATAATTCCCAAAATTAATAACAAACACCCAAAAATCGCAAAACCATCGTATCTCTTGAATTTGTCCGCCGCAAGCCCGAAGATAAACTGCAACCCGAACGCAAGCGAATTGTAAATTATCGCCAACTGCAACAAGAATACAATTTCAACCTTGCCCAAAAATGAAAACAGCATCGCAGCACAACAAAAATCGACAAATCCGTGAATTAGTCCATAAGTGCCTATTAGCAATGCTTTTTGTTTATTAAATGTCATATCTGGATTTTTCTATTGCTCTATGAAGAACAAATTTGTCTTTGTATAAATTTTGGAAATTGATGTGCGAAACTTCCTCGCCGTCAATAATTCCGCCTTCTTCAAAGAAAATTTTGACTGCCATTTTTGCATCAATAAATTTATATGGCACAACTTTTCCGCCCTTATAAAATTTCTTGTAATACGAAATGAAAGACGTATCCTTGAAAAACACTCTATTATTGATTTTTGTCAAATTATCAAGGTTTGCATCATCAACAAATGGCTGAATTTTGAAAATTTTCATAAGAGTATCGTCCGGCAAAAGTGCCGTCTTGCCTTGCAATGAGTAAAATCTATACATTTTTTCAAGACAATAAATCGTCGCCTTATTCTCTCCCGATGCAGTTTTCCACATCGACATCGTTGTGAAAGTTAATGGGATTTGAACCACCATAAATGCGACTAAAACTATTGTGAATAAAGCAGATACGACCTTCAACTCTTTCGGTTACAAGAAATTTAA
>ENA-ORPK01000101-ORPK01000101.1-human-gut-metagenome-genome-assembly--contig:-NODE-101-length-79238-cov-4.848894_pt1 | contig 79238 bp, 81 predicted proteins | sample MGYA00242139_ERZ509068 | MGnify/ENA primary metagenome ERZ509068 (study PRJEB26280, sample SAMEA2338687) | human gut metagenome | biome: human gut; feature: human-associated habitat; material: faeces...
GACTGTACATTGTCAACACCTATATATTATCATATTACCTCTTCGTTTTCAAGTGTTTTTTGCTTTTATTTATAAAAAAACAGGGTACCAAATGGTACCCTGTTTCTGACTCACTCTAACTATGCTGAGTGTTATTTAATATATACAAAGCATGGTCGTCAAGACCTTTACCTTTGCTTATATCCCACTCGTAGGATTCATAAGCAAAGCCGTTTTCAATCATAAGCTCTTTCAGACTATCCTTTGCTTTTTTGACATTATCATTAGTACAAAAATCCGCATCAAAGGCTTCTACTATCTTAGTGTAGCCCATACGCTTAATTTTTGGAATTATTCTGATAATATCCTTTTGATTGTTGACACCGGCAATACCAAGCACCGAATAGCCGAACACCTTTGATGATATTAAAGCCTTAAATGCTCCCTCGGTAATCACAAGTGTGTCGTTTCTGCGACAACCTTTTACGAAAAATGCTGTTGCAGATGCTTTTGTTCCGTGCGGTTCATCGTCGCTGCTTATCCATATATATTTTTGTTTACCGAAAGGTCTGTCAAGTCTGATTTGCAAACTATCTATGTAACCAAAAATATTATGTGCAGGTACAATTATACCCGTAGTATTTGAATTAATGTTGACGGTCCACCGATTGGCATCAAGATAAAATCCCGGAACTCCTTCAAGATTATAACCCTCAGATATTAGTCTTTCACAAATTCCTTTATATCCAAAAAGAGGAACGGATTTGAACAACCATTTATCAATATCCTTTAAATTAAAACCTCGGTTAAGCAGTTTATCTTTATGCATCTGAGCAAGACTCAATTTATCAAGAAAAGCACGAAAGACACTATCCTTATGTTTCATAGATTCAAAATCAATATCATTATTTGCTTTTACATCTGATGAAGAAGTAGAAGTGCTTTTTGGTGTAAAGTATGTACTATTGTCAATACCTAATCGTTCTTTAATTGCAGATGCGATTTCTGAATTTTTGGCATATTCCATACCATTGAGCTTTGCATATAATGAAAGCATATGTCCACCGGTTCTACAAGCAGGACAATTATATTGCCCTGTTGAATATTTCAAATTCATCTTCTTTTTTTTGCCACAAAAAGGACAAGTGACATACTCATTATCCTTTGTTGTTGAGGTAGGAATACCGCACAGTTTGGCAACATCACGAAGAGTAAACGGAAAATCATAGGACATATTTTTGTCCTCCTTTCTTTGTTATTGTACAGGGCATTAAATGTGATGCCCTGTACTGAAAATTAACAATTAATCCATAAGATAAGTAGCTTTTAGATCTGCGGTGTGCAGTAACATCCCTAGAGGATACTTTACCCAAGCACCGCTCAAATCATAACTGCCGCCTTTTACTGAATCATCAAAACCGCCCATATGCCAACGGATGATTACGGATTCCTCAGTTGTAAGCTTCATAAAACGCTGAATAAGCCATACAGATTTTTCGCCGTGTCCGTAGCAAAACTGATTATCAATGGTATAATAGGCAACTTTATGCCAATTACCGTCGTTGTCCTTTTGATTGCGGTATGCCTTCTGATAGAAATTCACTTTGCAAAGATCGTGCAGCAATGCACAAATTGCAACTTTTTCTTCTTCCGCATCGTCAAGGGTATCAACACCTGAATACCTTTTTGCTCTGTTAAGGACCTCTTCGTGAAACATTTCATAAACATTAAGCGAATGCATCACAAGACCTTCTTCAATAGAACCGTGATATTTTGTACTTGCCGGTGCAGTAAAAAAGTCTGTTTTTTCAAGCCAAGCGAGCAATTCCTTTGCTCCCTGTCTTTTGATTTTTGCATTGTAGATTTCAATAAATTTTTCTTTGTAACTCATAATTTCACCTTTCTAATTTTATTTAAGATAATCAAGTACAGATTTAATTATCTTTTCAATTTCTTTTTTTGTTACGGTATTCTGAGCGTGGTCAACTATAATTACACCATTTTCAGCATAGGCTGTGGGCTTTTTTTCAGCCTCATAATATAGTTCCCACATTCGTCCGTAACCACCTTCTGCAATTGTCCAATTGCCTTTTGTCAATGATACCATATAATCTGCCGTACAACCTTTGTATTCAACAAGCAGATCATACAATTCAGCAACATCACTAAGTAACATATGTACACCCTCTTTTATGATTCGGTCTATTCTCCCAACAACCTTCGTTATCGGGAGAATACTTTTTTATCTGTTTACGATTATACAAGCAGCCTTTAAAATATTGTTTTTACCGCTGTACTTTTCTGCAAACCAACCAATAGTCGGAGAATGACCGTCTTTGTCTTTTGTCTCTTCATACACCTCACCTACAGTACGATTAGCGTACTTTCCGGTTGGAATTATGTAAGCTCGTGCATCTTCCTCAGACATACTGTTAATTATTTCATCAACAGGGGTAGCAATATCATATACAGCCACATTGCTCTGAATATTTTCTTTCGGTGCTTTTGGTGTAGATATAGGTTGTGATTTATCATTATCTGATGAGTCATCAACAAGCTTTTCAACATCAATTGATGTGTAATCAGCCTTATCCACCTTCTGAGCAATCTGATTGATTACAGAACCTACACTTTCCTGTTTTGGTATATCAGCATTTTCAGGAATAACAGTCTGCATATTACCGACCGTTATTTCCTCAGGTACGATAAAGCCCAAAGAACATATTGCACGGTCAGCAGCGGCATTAAGTGCGGCTTCATTGTTGTACGAAAAGCCTTTTTCAGCATATCGTACCGCATAATCAACTACAGCAGGTTCTTTAGCATAAGAATCAAGATATATGCTTGCTTTGGCAATCGCTGTACAACATCCTCTTGATGCTAATCTTTCATAATACTTAAAGACATCATCAGGAATATTGGCATTATACTCAGGCATTGCTTTAAGTACATCAATTGTCATGCCGGAATTAACTGTTTCTTTAATAATTCTCGCCTGCGGATAAACAGAACGAAACCATAACAGTCGTACACTACGGTTTAACACCTTATTTTCCGGATGCACCTCGCCGGTGTTTTCATCAACAAATGAAGTAAGATAGTTATTTGTGTCATAAGTAGTTGTGTTAATTGTAAATTTCATTTTTCATTTCTCCTTTCGGTCAGGCATATTCAAAAGTTTCACGGAATGTGTACTTCACTTCTGTATATTCTACGGGCGGTTCATCTTCAACAGAAATTTCATTCCAAGCCCAAGTACCTACATCATCGGTATTTATGCCGTAATAATCTCCGCCTCCTAAACCGTTGCCAATAGCGGTTAACAGTGGTAATGGGTGAATACGCCAACCGCAGTTATTTGATCTCAACTTATAGTCATCACAATTAAGATAGATTTTCTTAGTGTGATTAACAAGATACTTACCGTCAAGATACAGCTCATCTTTATGTATTTCTTGTGTTTTAGAGTTTTCTCCCCAAGCAATTTCATGAAGCTTCGCCACATCTATACCGTCCGGAATATTCAAATCATCGGCACTATATGCATAATCACCTACCCACGCAATTCTGCAAGGGGTAAGGTTTTCATACAACAGTTTTGTTAACGAACAGACAAACGGATTACGCCACCAAGAATGCTCAGTTAACTTAGCAGGAGTGTATTCACCGTCAACTTTTCTGTCATAGACGACTTTTTGTTCGTTTATTTCTATTACTGCATAATAATACTGTCCCATATTTATTCTCCTTTATATTTGTTTATTTGTTCTGCAAGCAAAGTATTTCGCTTACTTATGCTGTTACTATGTACAGCATAAGCTATGGCTCTACTTTGTCCGACAATAATCACATTTTCTTTCGCTCTGCTAATTGCTGTATAAAGCAAATTTCGCTTGAGCATTATCTTATAGTCCATAAGCATAGGTATAATAACTGTTTTATATTGGCTTCCCTGTGACTTGTGAATGGAAATCGCATACGCAAGATCTATCTCATCTATATTTGATATATCACAGTTAACATACTTTGAATCATCAAATAAGATAGTAATATAATCAGCCGTTATATCTGTTATATATCCACAATCTCCGTTGTACACACCGTTGCCAATGTCGCCGTTCTTTGTTCTGTAGGAAATATCATAGTTATTTTTAATCTGCATAACCTTATCTCCCACTCTTAAAACAGTAGAACCTCTTTTGACTTCCCTTTTTGATGCGGATGGTGGATTAACAGAAGCTTGCAACAACTTATTAAGTTCATAAGCACCGGCTTCGTGTCCTTTTTTCTTAAACGGGCAAAGCACCTGAATATCATCAAGAGTTTGTCCCCCAACAGTCAAAGCACTTTGGTAAATACTTATTATCGTATTTGCTGTTTCTGCTTGATTGTCAGTTGCGACAAAAGAAAAATCATCACCGTATCTCAGATCAGAGGAATTATGCTTAATCAGCTCACAATTGGTCACAATCAAAGATTGCTGACCTTGCCTATACACGGCTGACAGCCTTACTACCGGTACTGATTTTGATTTCAACAGTTCAAAAAGCACATTTCCGGCAGCAACAGAGGGTAACTGTTCGGCATCTCCGATAAGGATAATCCTTGACGAGTAAGATGTGTATTTCATTAGCATATAAAAAATATATGAATCACACATAGACAACTCATCAACAACCACGATTTTACTGTCAATTGGATCTGATGCAGGATTATCTTCTTGTTCAGATGCCAGTTGAAGTTTAGAATGGATAGTGGATGCAGTATAACCGTTTCCAACAGACTCAGACATTCTTGACGCCGCTCTGCCGGTCGGAGCAAGCAAGGTAACCTCATCCGGATTAACTCCAAACAAATCGTATGCCGCAGACAAAATAAACTTTAGTACTGTGGTTTTTCCTGTTCCCGGACCACCTGTGATAATACTTATCTTCTCAGATAGAGCAGTTTTCACAGCATCTTTCTGAAGTGTTGCCAACTTAATTCCGCTTTTTTTCTCAAGTCGGTCTATTTCATTGGTAAACTGCTTTTCATTAACTGTAACGCTTTTATTAAGTTTCAGTCTTGTAACTATATCTTTGGCTATATACTTTTCTCGGTCATAATTATAATCAAGATAAGCAAATTTGTTCTCGCCTTTGATTTTTTTCAGCTTAACAAGTTCGCACAGTTCAGATTTACAGCGTTTTTCAGATACCGTTTCTGAAATATTCATGCTTTCAAGGTAATCTTTCAGCGGTATAATTTGTCCCGAATTTTTACTGCTCTTAACATAGTCGTTATAGTCTTTACGAGACGCTCCATTCAGCAGAAAATATGCCCTAACAACCAATATATCTTGACGCAAGCACATATGTCCCTCATCGTGTGATGCTTCCGATAGAATATATAGTAAGCCTTCTCTTACACGCAAAGGATCTTCCGCATTCAAATTTACAGATTTAGCAATCTTATCTGCAATACGGAAATTCAAGCCGTCAATACTGCATAATTTAAACGGATTGTGCAGTACTGTATTAAGGCTTTCACTACCAAATGCTTCATGTATTTTCATACATTGATTTAGTGAGATCCCAAATGGTGCAAGATATGAGATTAACGATGACGCTGCTCTTGTCTTTTGATAGCTGTCAACTATGTCTGTTAGCTTTTTCTTGGAGATTCCCCGAACTGATAAAATCATTTCGGGGGTATTTTCCAATACATCAATCGTCTGCAAGCCAAATTTTCTTACGATTTTTTTTGCAGTCCTTTCACCGATGCCACTAACACAGCTACTCAGGTAGCCTATAATGCCGTCAATTGTCTTTGGTATAGTCTCTTCAAAGGTATCAACGATAAGTGTAAACTCACCAGTCTTGTATTTTTCCCATCTTCCGTCAACTTTTAGATTGACATTTTTAGATACAGGAAAATTACCTTTGATTTTTATACTGTTTTTGTTTCCTACAAAGTCTGGAATTTCTTCTGCTCCGCTAACAACTGCACATGAACAGATTGAAAAACCATCTTTGGAGAAAACTTCATAGGTAATTTTTACTTCAATCATTTTTTCTCCTTATGCCTTTACAGCCTTAATTGCAAGCTTAGGCTTGGACTGTCTCTCCTCAATGCAATCTGCATATGCATCGGGATAAGAATTTTTAAGTTTCTCAAGATTCTTCTTCGGAACTGAGAAAGAAGGATTTCCTGTTTTATATGCAATTTCATATTGTTCTTCAGGATCAAATCCTACTGTACCTATATCTGCTCCTGCAAGAGCCTCGACAAATGGTACAGATAGCTTCTCAATTTCTTTATCGATCGCTTTAACCGATGAGTTAAGTGCTGTTTTCTTAGCTTTGAGTTCATCCATTTGGTGGATTGTATCAATCAAAGATAAAGACAACATTTTTGGTGTTACAAGTTTCTTCTGAGGTGTGTATTTATTAAGCGTAGCTATCGCTGACTCGCCGTCCTCACCGTCAAGTGTAGGTGGCACACCTTTTTCAACATTGTTGTACCAGAAATCATCTGCCGCACGGAGAATATCTTCCTCAAGTGACTCATCACGCTCGAAGTCTTTGATAATCAACTTATCACCGATAGCTTCAGAGGTTTCCTTCCTCAGTTTTTCGGGAACAAGAAATTCACCACCCATAGCAGAAAGAACCATTGGAATATAAATTTCCATTTCTCTGTCTGTATTGTCGTACAGCTGTGACTTTATATCATCCAGAGTGTTTTCAGACAACTTTCCAAAAACATTCTTCATCTGATACAAAATTCCTGCAACGACTCTCAGAGTTTCAGGTATAAATAAGCACGATATTTTGCACTTATCCATATTGAGAATGGAAAGATATGTAGATATCTGTACAACATAATCAGTAGGAATTTTATCTCCGGTCCAATTACGGTTGTATTCAGATGTCGTTTTGCATTCCAAGAAACCTATAGGATCTTTTTCACCTTTTCTGCGATAAAACCTGTCAATATTGCCTCTGATATGAGGATGATGCGGATGCTCAAACATAGCTTTGATTTCATACGCTTCAAGACCTGTCCTGTATGAAAATATATCAGCTACCATTTCCTCAAGAAAATGTCCTGAGTTGAAAATGATACTTTTGTACCCATCTTCACCCGACACAATTGGCTCAACACCGGTTTTATCATAAAACAACTCTCTTTTAGTTCGACCAAAATGGTTAAGTCCAAGAAGGACTGCCATATCAGAACCACCAATAGAGTTTCTTCTCTCATTTTCCCATTCTTTAACAGTCATATTTGCTGTACTTTTATAAAGTTTAGGAATATAGTTTTTATCAATCATTTGTTTTTCCTCCTATATTTTTGGATTATTCAAATTTAGCACCACTGACATACCATCCGGGATGCCGCTTTAAAAGACTTTTTAATTCATTGTCACTATAGCCAACGCACCATGCTACAATACGACCGTCTTTATCTTTGACACACGGTTCTATATTATTTTTGCGTGCATAGTCTAACCATGTCATATTATTTTTCTCCTTAAAAAGTAGTGCGTAACTACTTTAAAATAGTTACGCACATCGTTTCTTCTTCTGAATTCTGCTGATTAAAAATCAAACATTATGGAGTTGTTTAAAATTAAACATTATAGAAATGTTTTCTCCATATCTGTTGTAATAATCCGTTTCTATGGCGTTAATCTGGGATACGTTAAGTTCTGATAACTCTCCCCAAGTAATGCCATAACAATTCAGAATTTTTTCAAGCTTGTCTTTCTTACTTTCAATATTCTTTTCCATTTTTAATCCTCCTTAATAATTACGCAACCCACGCAACATTACCCGGAATGTCCATATCCTTCCATTTGGAAACATTATATGTTACCAGCTTTGAAAGAATCTCTTCATACCTCATAACTGACTCCTTATCAATTTCCGCCTTTTTCATATATTCAAGGCACTCGCACATTGCGATATAAATATCCAATGCGTTTGAAGGAGTATTGTTATAGGGTTCCGTCACCGGTATTGCATATTTCTGCGGTATTCTTAATGCAGTAAACGCTTTAATCATACAGTTTTTCTTATTATTTATTTTGATGTCTTTAAGACCTGCAAAGGATCTGCAAGACGCTTCAAAACTGATGAAAGTCTTTTTGATATTATTGATAACATCAGATAGATTGGCTTCCCCATAATGCCTTGTTGCAGTTGTGCCTGCAAGCGGAATAAATTTATCATCATTGACAATAAGATACGGGTACATTCGCACGGCTGCTTCTGCCACATCGCTACTAATGCAACGAAGTCTTATTTTACTACTGCCTTCAAAATACTTTGACGAAAGTTTATTATATACATCCTCAAAGTATTTATCTTGTATAGAGTAATCAACCTCAGAATATCCCCATGACCAGTAGGCAGACCGAAGCGTGTATTTTGAGAAAGAGTCCTCAAAATAATTCTCAATGGCTTCAAAAATCCCTTTAAGCGGGATAATGGCGTAACTTCCGCTGTGTAATGCTGATAGTTTGCCGTCCTGTATCAAAGCAAGACAATCCTTTCTCTTTTTTGGTTTCAATGCATAATATGCATTGAGATGCTCACAAAAGAGGTCCTTTCTTTCATCGAATACTCGCTGTATACCCTTACCGGATACATCAGCACGAGTAATCAATGTGTTGATTGATGTACTTCTGAGCGGTATTGTAGGTTCGTCATCAATAGTAATACCAATTCCGTAGGCATCACCGCCAAAATTTGGAAACGGGTTATTATTATCGAGTTTTTCCAGCTTGATGTTATCAAGGTTGGTGCGTACCCACTCAGTAACATCAGACACTTCATTGAGCTGATCAATAAAATCAGCAAAGTTAGTGAAATTCATTTCGTTTAACATAGTTTTCTCCTTTTCCACCGGTTGTGAAGATTACGGGTTTTCCCACCGGCAATATACTCTTTTCTCGGCGACATTACTGCCGTCTTTTAACCTTATAAAAGGTTGGGTTTATTATATATAAAAAAAGCCACACAGCATTTAAGCTATGTGGCTTCATTTGCTAGACCAATAAAAAAAGGTATGCCTACGCATACCTTTCATAATAGTTTAGGTCTGTTTTTTGTTTTTCGCGCACCTACATCCGGATACAGCTATCCCTTCAGGTACTTCCTCGTTTTCTTGATTTTAAAAAATCTCAAACAAGGGGGCGACACATAAATCAGTATGTGTCTCACGATCTGATTAATAATCAGATACTAATTATCACAGCGTCCCTCATATTTTCTATATGCGGACTGCGACCGGCAATATTGCAGCGGTACATACTACCTTTGAGTATTATCCTTTTCTGCAATCTAATCGTTTTACAGATTGACGAATTCTAACCTATCCAAAGGAAACGACTGTACATTGTCAACACCTATATATTATCATATTACCTCTTCGTTTTCAAGTGCTTTTTCGATTTATATATAAAAAAAACAGGGTACCTTTTGGTACCCTTGTAATCACAAACTATTTCCCAACCTCACAGGCATAATCATATAATCAATCTTTCCGTCAGTTAAGTAATAAGCCGACAGAGAATTTCCGTGATGAATCTCAATAATATCTGTATTCATACAAGATAATGCAATAGCTAACAAATTGATATTTACACCTATTTCGATATCATCACCGGAAGAATAATTTTTAATTGGTATATACTCACTTAATGAGGAAGTCGCTCCACGCCACTTAATAGTTAGTGTATCTTTGGATATTTGCATACGAGCTATTTCATATATAGTTTTTTTATCTCCCAGCAAGTCCGCTCTCTTACATATATTAAATAAATCATTCTTGTTAAGAGATATTTTCTTATTTGATTTATCTATCGTATTTATAATAGATTTAGCGTCAAGACCATTATAATCATATTGAGATACAATCAATCTAATACCGTCAATACTTGTTAAAACCAATTTTCGGTTATTGTCAGCACTTACGATATCTGCTCCCTCATCAAATAAAGATGTACTCAATATAAGAGATAAAGTATCCTTATGTAAATTTATATCAATATTTTGAATAGTATCTTCTGCCAAAATAGCATATGCCATTTTCGTGCCATCAGTTCCGTATGCCACTACATTATCGTTCTCTGTTCTGATAGATATTCCCTGAGCAGCAGGCTTTCCACTTTTGTTAGTCGGGGCTGTATTTACATTCTTCAATAAAGCTATAGCTTCTGGAGATAATCGTATTGGTTTAATGTTATCAGTTTCTATTCTTCCCATTGAAAGTAAAGCGTCCTCTGTAAGTAAAGCAAACTGAGTATGGCTTCTCCCACTACTGATTTTACAAACTCTGCCCTCAACTTTAAAATCAATTTTACTGCCTTTGCCAAAACTCATAATATAATCAATAGCTTTGACAGGCAGATATATAGTATCTTTTCTATCTTCATCAGATGTATAAGTCAACTGTGCGTTACAGTTTGTAGCCACAATCATTTGATTGTTATAAGCTATGCCTGTAATTTTATTAACTGTATTTTTACTGCAAATCACTTTAGCAGCTTTCATAAATCTCATAATTTTAGTATCAATTACCATTGGTAGCCTCCTGATACTCTTTTAACTGAAAATATAATTTTAATTTCCTGATTGCTTCTTCGGCAGTATAACACACAGCTGTTGCATACCCTTGCTTTTTTACACCTTTCAGAAAAAGGAGTTGTTCATCAGTTAATTTATTTTTTCCATATTTCATTTCAATATAAAACCCGTGATAAATCCCTCTTGCTAAAGGTAAACAAACATCCGATACACCATTCTTCATTCCTTCTTTTTTCATTTTACCACCGGTGTAATTACTTCTCTTTCCCTCGTTAGGTATATGATACATAAGTTCAATACCTTTGTATTCAGGAATCATTCGTGCTATTTCTGCCCAAGCAAACAATTTCTGTTGTTCGACACTCTCAGAACTTATCATAGTTTTCAAATTATTCATACTAACATCCGTTCTCAATTATCATATTGCTATGATTACATTATATAGTTTATTCAATCTATTGTCAACTTATATTGAATATTTTAATGTCCTGATTTACAAACAAAAGGCACAGCAGGAGAAAAAGTTACTTCTTGCTATGCCTTGATTTTCACATTGCTATATTATTTTTTTAAATCACTTTTATACTTATAGTATGTGTTTCTGCTGACTTTTGCAAGTAACATTACTTCCTTATCGGTTAATGTACCTCCGAAATCTCTACTATGCTTCAATATGAGTTCTTTTGCAGGTGCTTCTTTTTTTACATTGAGTTTATTTCCTTTTTTCTGACCGATTTGTTTTCCGTTAAGTCTTGCTGTTTCTATTCCCTCTTTGGTTCGTTGCTGTAAATCCTTAACTTCTTTTTCTGCTTGTTCAAAGGCAATGCGAATCTGTCTTTCAGCCAATTTTCTAAAGTAGTTATTTAGTCCTTTAAAGATTTCATCTTCATCTGTTCCCTGTAATTCAATTTTATCTCGCATATTTTCAGCATAAACAGAAGTATCTATATAATGCTCTTTGAGAAAAACAAGATTGATACCTTTTTCGTATAGTTCAAAATAAATCTCCACTCCCTCATCGGCAGATCTGCTCATTCTCGATACAGAGTCAAATACGATAGTATCTCCGGTGTCCACCTTTGCATACAGCTTATTCCACTTAGGTCGATTCATTTTTGTGCCTGTAAAAGCTTCCTCTAATATTATCGCTTTTGGATATTCAGCTTTGATATTTCTAATCTGTCGAGTGATTGATTGTTGTGGTGTTGATATTCTACAATATCCATAAACAGACATAATAACCTCCTACTGTTGCAAGCAACCAAGTAATAATATCTTAATTTTAATGTTCGTTACTTTTGATACTTATATTATACACCGCATGAACCTGTATTTCAAGCACTTTTGGTACAATTGTGCCTATACATTAAATTTGGTACTATTATAGCAAAAAAAATAAGCGAGGTACCGTAGTACCCCGCTTTTCATAAATTCATTTACTTTGCATCTTTCTTGCAATATGCGTGTGTTGCATATTGGGCAGAAATATAACCATTGATATGACTCTGCAAAAGCAATGCAAAGTTTTTTATATCAGGGGCATTACAACCAACACGGATTATGATTTCAGGATTTCCCTCAGGAACAATCAAACCATTATCCGCAGATTTGCCTGCCTGCTGATAAGCGGTAAACACAAAATCAAATTTACTGCCGGGAGCAATTGAAAAATATCTGCTGATTGCCTTACCGTCAGTTCTTAATTTGCGTTCTTTTGCTTTTTCTTCTGCAACGCCTCCCAGTCTTGACTTATATATATCAGCTGGATATTTAAGATTCTTTTCCGCTGCCTCTTTTCTGCTCTTTTGAGCCAGCTTACAAATCTTACCCGACAAGATATCGTTAGCAAGAGCAAGGCTGTCACCGAAAGACATAAATATATCAATATTATCTTTCAGTTTTTTTGTATTGTTGTCGAACGACACAAAAGACAGCAAAGTCTTTTCAATTTCAAAAGCATTAGCTTTCGCCTTAACAAAAGTTGATGTAGTGTTAAGCTCAGCAAATTCTTTATCAATCGTAGTGTTCAACATTCTTTGCTCGATCGCAGTAAGTTTTTTTACTGCAATTGCTACACCGTTTATAATTCTTTTAAGTACGGCATTTACTTCGTTTAAATCATTCATAAATAAATTTCCTTTCTGCAAGAGCCTATTTTAATAAACAGGCTCTTGCAATTTAGTTTTAATCCCATATATGTTCGTGGCAGTAGTTACTCCAATCAGCTTCCATCTTTGCAATTGCGGCTTTATAATCTTCGCCGTTCAAAATGGCTTCACTCGCTTCACGACCACAATGAGCCTTTTCGTAGTGACTTGCTCTACTCCAAGACTCTGCCTGCAAATAAGCTACAGCTTTAGGATACTTAGCTTTAAGTGCTGCAACATCTGATTCAGGCTTTTTCGGCATAACCAAGGGACATTCTTCATCAAGGTATTCGTTAAATGCCTTGTGAAAATCATCCCATTCATTTATAGCTGTTTGCAACTCATTTAATCCTTCGATACTATCGAGTTTTGCGTGATATTCATCAATATCACGCTGAGCTTTTTCAGCCTGAAGTTTTTTTGCTGTTGTGATAACTTCATTAAAGAAATTCTTCACTTCCTGCCCTGAGGAAGGAGCATATCCGACTTTATTTACGAGCTGACCTTTGAACACTATCGAATGACTAAATTCAATATAATTTTTACCGAATCTGTACACCTTTTCCTTTTGTCCACCGATCATAGCGGTTGTTTCACCTGTATTTTCATCAATAAAGATTTCAATATCAGGATTTTTCTCTGATTTTAACTTGTAACTTAACATATAATAGCCTCCTGTTTTTTAATTTATAATTTTCTTTTTAAGCAATTTTGCAAATATTTCAGGCATCAATTCAAGATTGGTAACATCAAGAAATGATTGTCCGTATATTTGATGAATTACTTCTTTGTCACATCCAATTGCAGCTGCAATTAAATCAATACCGCTTGATACAAGTTTCGATTGAATGTACTTCAGATCTGATTTAGCTTCATCTCCGTAATAACCGGTATCAGCCGGTTCACCATCAGAAATAATAATAAAAAGTTTATTCTGTTCTTCTCTTTGTTTCAGTCTTTCGGTTGCATAAAGGATAGCAGCTCCATCTCGGTTTGAAAATGATGCGTCAACCTGTGCCAGTCGGTACTTATCGTCCTTTTTCAAAGAATCAAAATTCTTATAATTATTGAGATACACCCGACCGCTAAGAGCAGTATGACCGAATACCTCATACGGAACATTCAACTGTTCACACATTTCTGCCAAAACAATTGATGCATTCCGTGCTGAGCGACATCTCTGTCCACTCATACTGCCACTTTCATCAATTAACACAGATAATGCCAACGAAATTTCCTTTTTAGGTTGTTTGCGGTCCTTAAAGATTTTAAGATCAGGTCGATAAAGTTTAGATGTATCTAAAGCTTTTCCGTAATATCTACCTCTACGCTCGCCAGTAAGGTTTTCAGCCTTGATGATACGCTTAACTACCTTAACCAGAGATTGCACGACATCTTTATATCTTGTAGCAATGACATCATAACAATTCTTGTCACTTGGCTGAAGAGTAGGACGATTCACATAAAAGCTTACATTCTTATGTATATCAGGAAGATTTTTCGGAACTATCTCGTTTAGCTCTTCGTCAATTTCCCTTTCAATCTTTTCCTCGACTCTATCAGCTGCTATGTCCTTCTGAATTTTACGAATTGCTCTTATTGCCTCGAGCTCTTCGTCTGAAAACTCTCCACCGTTAACAGAAACAGCCTCGCCATCTGTTTCCGGTATTCTTTCGGCATCTTCGGAATTGCTCTTATTTAAAGATGATTCTTCATTTCCAAAAGCCTTAGCTGTTTTAGAGGTATTGTTGTTTTCAGTGTCTTCTGTCTGACCTTCAATCTGCTTTAAGATTTTTTTCAATCTGTCAAGTGTTTCAGAATCAGAGCATTTCGAACTGACACTCTTGGAAGAATTTGATGAATTGCTTTCGTTGCCAGATGAATCGCTTTCACCATTATCTTCGTTATCCGTTTCATCAGAAGATTCATTATCATTGTTGTTATCGGAATTATTCTTTGCTTTCTCAAGCATTTTGGATAACTCATCCCATAACTCGCACATAATGACATTAGAACCACGACATCTGTTTTGATGATTGTTGCCAAAAATATAACCAACGGCAACACTCATCAAATTTTCAACCTTGTCTCTATAATCAGACTCATACTTACCGTAATAAGCCACTCCCGATTTTATACGAGAAAGAAACAGATTCATAATGATTGTAAAATCACTATTTTCATTCTCTTTTTGTTTTTCAACAGTCGGAGCTTCATCAGCAACCAACTTATTTCCAAGAGCAATGCCTCTCGCATACAATCCGCCGAGATTCGTTGACTGCATACGGTTGACATATATATCCTCAAGGATATTGTCAATCGTGTGTGCAACAGCTTGTATCAACTTACGGTTATTTTCATCTTTCAAAGATTCTTCAAATGCATCTGCATTCTTATGTACCGGTTTTTCAGGGTATATGTTACCTTTACCGATTTCGTTTGTGTACTTAATGCTGTCATCAAAATCAGTATAGAATATATGCCCTAATTCGTGAGCCAACAATCCTACTACAAAAATATGATAAACAGGATAATTAGTCCTTAACCTACTGCCAAATGGATTTCCAAAGTTAATTGTAATCTTGTTTCCATCTGTATAGGCTACACTATCATCATTTATATCGTTGAGGACTCGTACAAGAGGACTTCTCTCACAACCTGTTCGTTTCACGGCTGTGTTCGATAACTGCTGTATATCATACTTATACTGACTGCTTAAAAATACATCTTCAAAAGATATATTCTTAATTTCCTCTGATTCAAGCAATTTGAGATTTGTTGCTTTTTTCATCTTTATTCTCCTTATAATTTTGGTAAGGACAACTATACAAGCCGTCCTTACCGTTTTTCTTAATCTGTCACCATTGTATCAATAATATCTCTGGTGATTTCTTCAATATCCTCTTCATGCGGAGATGCTGTTGGAACAATAGTTTCCATTGCGGCATCTCTTAATGTAGCGTTGTCATCAAAATCTTTGTTAGCAAGGTACTGTAATACCCAGCCCGCAAACTCACGGACACCGCAAGTACCTACCAATGCATGGTCTTTGATATAACCACGCAATGCAACAACTACATCAGCCATTTTGGACAATATAGTCATATCGTTACATCCCGTAACTTTTACAACTCGTTGTATAAGTTCATTTTTATTAGGTGTGCTGATATTGTACATAGGCTTTAATCTTGACAATGTAGAGGTTTCAAACTCACCGCAATTTGCTTCGTCAACATTCGAGGCAAAAACAATAACGGTATTCGGGTGTCTATGTATTACTTTGCCGGTAGGTAATGTAATGGTCTGATAACCGTCCATTAACTGGTTCAAAATAATACCTACACCTGCATCACGAACATTTGTGAACTCTTCAATAGTTACAAGCCAACCATTTTCAATCGCTCTACAAAAGTCAGATTCAACGAATTTGTAGCTGACACCGCTTTTACTTGCCCTGCAATTTGCATATGCATTCATACAATCGTCAAGTGTTGCATTTTCTTTTTCTGTTCCCGTGAGTTTCAAATATGCAGTTTCAGGATCAAGACTGAATTCTTCAAGCATATTTTCAATACTTTCAAATTTGCCTTTGACGGCATTCTCTGAAACATCATTTGTATCAACCTCAGGTATAATCTGACCAGTAAAGGTAAACTCATCACTATTTGCACTCATTGATATATGAGTACAAGGTAATCCAAGAGCCGATGCAATTGCTTTTGCTCCTTCTGATTTACCGGAACCCGGTTCACCAAAAAGAAAAATGTTATTTTGTTTTGCAGCGGCATCAAGAACAGTATTCTTATGATGAAACTGAATATTATGAGCCGCTTTTAGCACCCATTGCGGCACAACATACCAATCAGGCATAGTAGGTACAGAAGCTTTTTCATCTGATGACATATGTTCATTAAGAGCATACATACAATGCAATTCATTATTGCTTGTCGCTTTTGCAGTAGTATTGACTCTGTTGTTTCGTTTAGAGAGTCCTTCAACTGTAAACTCGCCAATTGTAATTGTCCTTGTCGGTGAATAGAGATCCTTCAATGTTTTCACATCAGGAACTGATGGAAAAATGCCCGAAGAAGGAATACTTATAGGAATAACCTCTGAAATATCATCATTGCCGAGTCTGCGATAAACAGCATCACAAAGAATAAACAATCTTTTCTGAATTTCCTTGCTGTATTCCTGCCGTGTATTTGCCGACAATTCCTGCATTTCTTTGACAATATCAAAAGAATCAAGCACATCAATACTTTCTTTCACTTCAGATGAATTATCATAAAGATAATCAATTAAAGCAAGCCAAAGTACAGTCTGATCTTTCACATTGTTACGCACATACTTGTCGTATGTTTTACCGTTATCGTTTGTCACTCCGGCAAACAAAAACTCATGTTTTGAAGTATCAAAACATGCAATGTGTTTTGTAATGTCATTTTCCTTGTATTCAACGATAGCGATTTCACGCTTATCTCCTACTTTACTGCTACCCATTATAACTTTATCTTTGTCATAAGCTTCGTAGCCGTTATAATATGTTCCTTTAGCTACAGTAAGTAATACCGCTTTAGCAAGGGATGCAAATATAGTAGCCGGAGTTCCTTTAGAATTAAACATTGACAAACAATATTTGTTTCTTTGATGTTCAATTCCCGGAATGGTACTTGTCCAATCGGCAAATCTTACATACAATGCACATTTACTCATAATTAACTTTCCTCTCTTCATAAGTTTTTGCTTCTTTGATTTTCTTAATAAGTTGTTTCCTTCTGCTTCTTTTGTACTTTTCGTTTGCAATGTCTTTATAAATAAGCGATACAATATAAAGTGCAACTGATAAGCACGCAAATGCAGTAAGAATGTTAAACAGCTGATTTCTCATGCCGTTAATAGGCATCTCAAAAAAACTCAAATAAAAGCGAGTGATAAGAGCAGACACAAGTAACAACTTACTTATAATCTTCCTTCTTATCTTTTGTTTCTTAGTTTTTACTCTTTTCATTTTTCTTCCTCCTTAAAACGATAAAGGCAGAGATATAAATTCTCTGCCTTTGTTGCTTATAATTTAATTAAATTTTCTTTGATTAGAATGGTAAGTCGTCATCAGAGAGCATCGGCATGTCCTCAAATTCCTGTACAGCAGTATTATTAATATTCTGCTGAGAAGGTTGAGAATAATTATTGCCCTGCTGTACCTCTTTTACAGGCTTAGCCGAACGATTGTTACTCTGTCCCTGTGGTGCAGGATAACCGCTATTAGCAGGCTTTGACTGACCTGTTGATTCTTTCCGTTCGCCGGTGAAATAGATTTCATCAGCGTGAATGCCAAAAGAATATTTCTTATTACCGTTTTTGTCGGTATATGTTCCTGTTTCAATGGAACCGCCTACACAAATAAGCGATCCTTTATGAAAGTACTTACAGACAACCTCAGCGTTATTTCTCCATGCAGCAATGTTAATAAAATCAACAGCACGCTCACCGTTTGCATCCTTGAAATTTCTTTCAACTGCAATCGTAAAGCGTGTTACTGCAACACCGCTCGGTGTGTGTTTTAATTCCGGTTCTACCGTAATTCTGCCCATTAAAATAACTTTGTTTAACATATTATATAACCTCCGTTTTTACTCATCACAGATAACAAACAATTCGTTGTTATCAGAATTTTTAAATATTTTGATACTACTGCCTTTACATACGCCTACCGCTTCTAAAGTTGCAGGTGAAGTGAGCTTTTGAAGATAAATGCAATACTTTCCACCTTCGAAATCAAGAGCTTGCTGTAAATACTTTTCAGCATAATCCTTGAAACTCCAATGCAAAAATCTGACAACATAATATTGTATATTGACAGAACAAGCGTCATCTCCGTTCATTATAAGCAAATCTTTGCAATCAACATAAGCATATGATTGTCTTGCTTTATACCAAATTATATTAGGCTCAGCAAGCCCATTTGGTACATAATGAAGATAGCTGTTGCATAAATCGTCAAACGATCGGCATTGCAAATAAAACGATGCTACAATATCAGCAACATTTGTTGCCAAACACATACAATTTATAATGTGTTTTTTCTCATTGTTTTCTTCCTGATTGAAAAGAGTATTAAGCTCATTTTCAAACACAAGTGTTTCTTTAATACTCATTTCAAATTCTCCATCTGTTTTTGCTAAATATAACCTGCGGTACATATTCGTCTGTATCACGGTCATAATGCATTAAAGTTAATTCCACTCCATACACAGCACACACTTGTACAAGTGCAGCTGTTACAGACGACAAACCTGTAATATAACATACAAGCTCATTTTTACCGGAGTAAACGCTAACAGATTGAGAATCAGTTTGGTTAATACCGTGATTTAATACAGTATGAACACCAACTTTTTCCAAAATAAATTCTTTGATTTCATTTTTGATACTTTCAAAATCAAAAACATTTTCGATTTCTTTTTCAAAAATGTAATTCTGAACAGGCATAGGATGTCTGTTGTTAATTAGTCCGACTTTTACCATAAATTTCTCCTTTTCCACCGGCTGTGAAGATTAAGGGTTTTCCCACCGGCAATATACTCTTTTCTCGGCGACATTACTGCCGTCTTTTAACCTTATAAAAGGTTGGGTTTATTATATATAAAAAAAGCCACACAGCATTTAAGCTATGTGGCTTCATTTGCTAGACCAATAAAAAAAGGTATGCCTACGCATACCTTTCATAATAGTTTAGGTCTGTTTTTTGTTTTTCGCGCACCTACATCCGGATACAGCTATCCCTTCAGGTACTTCCTCGTTTTCTTGATTTTAAAAAATCTCAAACAAGGGGGCGACACATAAATCAGTATGTGTCTCACGATCTGATTAATAATCAGATACTAATTATCACAGCGTCCCTCATATTTTCTATATGCGGACTGCGACCGGCAATATTGCAGCGGTACATACTACCTTTGAGTATTATCCTTTTCTGCAATCTAATCGTTTTACAGATTGACGAATTCTAACCTATCCAAAGGAAACGACTGTACATTGTCAACACCTATATATTATCATATTACCTCTTCGTTTTCAAGTGTTTTTTCGATTTATATATAAAAAAAACAGGGTACCATTTGGTACCCTGTAAAATATTAGCAAGCAATATTTGCTATCGAAGCATAGCGTCTGATGTCTGATTTAGCAAGAGTATATTTATATGACACATCAGATACGCTTATGTTCAGTATTTGAGCAATATCTTTATTTTTTAATCCATGTACAGTTCTCATTTTAAATACATCATATGCATGAGGAACTTTAGCATTGTAAGTATGTTCTCTTTCGTTGATTAGGCGATTAACAGTTGCAAGAAATTCTTTAGTTTCACAGCAGAATAATTCATCACATTCTTCTCTAACAAAAGCATTTAAAATATCATCTAAAGAACTTTCTTTCTTTTTGAAATACTTCTGCATCTGAGAATAAACATAATTATGTACAACAGTAGTTGCATATCCTTCAAACGGAATATTTTTTCCATAATCAAAAGTAAATGCTGCCTTGCAAAGTGCCAAATAACCATCCTGAATTGCATCTTCTTTGCTATAATCAGGAGTGATATTATCTCCTTGAATGTTACGCATAAACTTATTGATAACTATCTGAACAATAGATAGATTTTTTTCTACTAACATTTTTTGAGCTTCGTTAAGAACGATTTTTTTCTCATTCATCAAATCACCATCTTTATACTTTAATACCATTTATTCATTATAATTTCTTAAAAACTCAAACATACTCTGTGTCAGAAGAAACATACACGATGACACAGAGTTTCTTAATTCCAAAGCGATCTTCACTTTCGTTGTAATGGTCTTAAGCAATCCCCATGTGTTTGCACGGTTTGTTTTGTGTATGTTTTAAAAAAGAGAAAGTCGGAATCCGGTTATGAGCCGTAGTCAGTATCTAAATAATTCCGACATATATAGCAATCTATTTCTATAATTACATTATAGCCATTATTACTTATTTTGTCAATACTTAAAAAAGCTTTCATCAAAATTTTGTGAAAGCTTTTTTTAGGTATTTACATAGCTTAGGCTATGTTAGATTATGTAAGTATTTCATTGTCATCAAGGTACCACACACCATCAACTCTTATGGCAGATTCGACAAGTCCGTCATGTATTCTTTTCCTGATAATACCAACTGATACATTATGGTTATCAGAATATGTTTTAATTCGTACAAGCCCATAATACAACGGCTTTACTTCTTCGCTATTAACATACCACTTGCTACCAATCTTTTTTGCAGATGGATACTGTCCATTATGAATCTTGTGTAATATCGTTGATTTCTTCATATTAAACTTTTCTGAGAGTTCATCAACGGTAAGAAAATTTTCATCTGATACTTCAGTTAATGAATCTATTACACTCACATCATCTTTATGAAGAAACCATTTTTCTTTTCTAGCCGGAAGATTGATTAGTATACTTGTTTTATATAATCCTCTGCGTACATCATTAACTACTTTCATCCTGTCTATATTATGAAGATTAGCGTACTCTTCTATAGATACATATCCTTCAGGTAATGATATATCTAATATTTCTTTAATAAAAGGATCATCTTTTGATACAAACCATTGATTTTTAGCTTTTACAGCAGTTTTAAACTTACCCTTGGTAGCATATGCAATTATGGTATATGGATTCAAGTTGTTTTCAATAGCAAATTTTTTGACAGATATATAGTCAGGCGAATTAGCGACATCATGCAAGTGTATTAAAAAGTCAACATCTTTTGGATTGATGTAAGTGCGATATCCAATTATTTTAGCAGGAATTGTCCCTTTGTTAATATGCATTTTAAGTTCATAAACATTGATATTTTTATTTTTTGCCACAGTATTAACCGGCAAGAGATGTTCCCCATCCTCATTAATAGGAAGATTTGCATATAATTCATCTAAACTTAAATATTGTACACCGTCTATAGTTTCGAGTGTAGTATATCTGTTACGCTCAATTTGTTTGTAAAAAGCATTAGGATCTTTACCGGTAACATGGGCAAATAATCTTACAGCTTCGGACACCTTGATTTTTTTCTCATTTTTCATATTCAATCTCTCCGTCCAACAAGAACACATTCAGCGGTACAACAATGAAAAGTAGTACCGCTGTGTAAAAGGATAGTGTAAATGCATTATTATCACTATTTTACATTATATAGTGTTCTTAATTTTTTGTCAAACGGTGTCCGACTGATTTGTTAGCCTTGAAAGCACCTTTTCAAATATATTTCTGATTTCCGAAACCTCGTTTTTATTTAAGGTAATTTCTTTTTCAGATGCAAACAATCTCATTATTTTTGCAATTTCTTTGCAAAGATCGTCTACCTCTGAAATTGATGCTTCGGGAATAACTGTATCTGAAACAAACTTTTTTTGACATTCATCAAGTACATTTTTCAGTTTGTCATCTTCTGATGAAAGATATTCGTCATTGTCAGACATAGTGCCAACAGTAGGCTTTGAGGCATTTTCGTTATCTGATATTGGAGTCTTTGGCATTACAGACATTTTAGGCTTTGCCGCTGCGACTGCTTCTTTTACCTCATGTGTAGCAATCGGCTTATCGTTATCTCTTGCATTTTGGATAAAATCATCTTGTGTTTTCTCATCAGCTTTTGACAAATGATAAGCGGTTTCTACTGTAATCTCTCCTGCATCAAACGCATCTTTAACAGAATCTGTAGCATTCAAGTTGATTGAATTAAGTTTTTTGGCTTGATGAACACTTATATTCATATCTTCAGCTATGAGTTTAATTAACTGTCCGTTAATTTTTTCACCGTTAGCTTTTCTTTGTTCAAGTTTTTCCTTTTTCTTTGCAAGTTCTTTGGCTTTTTCAGCATCAGTTTTTTCACGATTGTAAAAATTGGCATCAATGAGAATTTCCTCGTCATCGTCGTCATTTCTTATAATACATGGTAAAACTTCAAAATCTGATGCCTTATCAGGATTTCGCTTGCAAATTATTTCAATAGCAGCTAATCTACGGTGACCACTCAACAATGTATATGTACCTTCATCATCTTTTTTGACGATTAAAGGTTCGAGTAAGCCTTTATCTTCAATACCATAGGATAGTAAAAGAGTTTTGTCAGTTGAATAAATTTCCTTATTGTGTTCATTCGGAATAATCTTGCTTCTTTCTATGTATTGTACTTTATATGAATCATTTGCCTGAGAAAGAGTTTTGGAATTAAAAATAGAATCAAGTTTAAAAGCCATAAATAATTACCTCCTGCTATTTAATCAAGTGAAAGATATTCTGCTACGAGTTTTTTATAATCATCAGCCGCTTTACATTTAGGTGCATACGACAAAAGAGGCTTATCAAAGGTACTTTCGCCGACTTTAACCGTTTGAGAAATTGTAGTTTTAAGAAATTTTAGTCCGAGTGCATCTTTCAGGCTGATTTCGCCCTGCTTGTAAAGATTGGAACGAACATACATCGTCAAGAAACAACCCTTGAGCTGAATATTAGGATTAAATACCTTTACACTTTCAATCGTTTCAAGAGCGTACTCCATACCGTCAAGACCATATCTATCAAACTTTATTGGTACAAGCACATCGTCAGTAATAACAAGTCCGTTGACAACTGCCATATTATCTTCAATAGAATGATCAATAATACAATAATCATAATCATTCTGAACTTCCTCAAGCTGAGCCTTGAATCGTGTTTGCTGAGGACGGAGAGCATCGTACAGTACATCCTTATTTGCCTTGATGAGGTTGTAATTTGCCGGTATTACATCAATACCATACTCGCTGTGCTTGATAACATCACGGACAATATTCTTTTTAGATACAAGTAAATCAGCAGAGGAAAGACCGTCTGCATCATAACAGCCGAGTGTTTTGGTTGAGTTCGCCTGCTTGTCAATATCAAATACAAGCACACGCTTACCGTAATCGTTGTGAAGTATCTGTGCAAACGCAAGAGTACTTGTCGTTTTTGCAACTCCGCCTTTAATGTTGTAAAAAGATATAGTTTTCATATTATTCTCCTTTTTTATCATTGTTAACATCTATATAATCTACATTTTTATGTGCAAGGGGATTTTTTTCAAGTGCTTCACGCACTTGTTTGTTATCAATATGCGTATAGATTTGCGTTGTGCTTAATTCTTCGTGTCCTAACACTTCCTTGAGTGTTAAGACATCCACATCACCGTATTGATACATCAGAGTTGCAGCTGTATGTCTAAGCTTATGAGTCGAATACCCTTTGCCGTCAAGTCCGGCTGCTTTGAGCGTTTCGGATACTACAAGCTGTACAGCACGGCGAGATAATCTAGTACCTTCGTTCGCCGAAATAAAAAGAGCATTTTTATCTTTTACAAAATACTTATTTGATAATCTTACCTGTAACCAATTTTCAAGTGCTACCATGCAAGATTCATTCAAATGCAGAATACGCTCCTTGGCACCCTTACCCATAATACGAAGAGTATTGTTCTGGATGTCCGAAATATCAATATCGACAAGTTCAGTAAGACGCAGACCACAATTAAGAAACAGAGTAAGCATGCAGTAGTTACGGTCATAATTTTTTCCTTCTTTAACGCTTGCAAGGAGTTTCTCTGATTCTTCAAGAGTAAGGTACTTTGGTAACTTTTTTTCCTTTTTTGAATTGGTAATAGTTTGACAAGGGGAGGAGTCAATAATTTGAACATCATTACAACAAAATTCAAAAAAGCTTCTTATTGCTGATAATCTTCTGTTTCGTGTGCTGGCTTTAACTTTTCGCCTTGCCATATACATAACAAACTGTTTAATATCATCACGGCTGATACTCCTAATGAAATCAGTGTCTATAACATCAGATACAGCCTTAATTATCTCGTTGTAGTCATTATTTCCGTGTGTATGCGGTAAAAGAATATCACCTTTATATGTAATCTCAATACCTTTTAAAGCAACTAAATATCTAAACAGCCAAAAAATATCGCCAAAATAACTCACAACCGTATCCATAGACTTGCCTTCAATAGCAATCATGTTAATTATGTATTTCCTCAAAACGATAGGGGCAAGGTCGAGCTGTCCTGCAAAATAGGCGTCATATCCGGTTTCACTTTTCATGTTATAATCATCCCTTTAGTTTATTTATATCATCAATTAATTCATCGTCATAGACAGCCGGCAATGATATTATGCCGTTATCATTAAATTTCTCATCATCACTATACAAGAAATAACCTTTTAATTTAATGATTATTGTCTTGTTTTCAATTTTCAGATTGGTAATACTTTCTATTCTGTAAATTGCAAATTGTTCCCTATGCCGATATAAAACGGCTATGACAAACGAACCGTCTGAGTTTTTGGAAATGATAAACGATTCAATTTTACGGTTCTTCTTATCATAATCAATCGTAGCAATAAGGCAAAGATACAGCAAAATAATTAACACACAACAACTGATTAAAGCAAAAGTGGGAGAGAGAACCCCGGTTAATAAAGCAAATACTTCTAACAATAAATCAATAAAAATCAATAAAGCGGTTCCTCTCTTAATTACTGACTCAAATCTAAGATATTTAGTGACCAATAACGGATTATGGTAATACCGTTTGCTTTCAGAAAGACTTTCTGTATAAAACTCTGAGTATCTCTCTTCAAGCAATCTTTTAAGAAGTAAATCTATCAGCATAGTGGTTAAGTTATTCATATCTTTATTTGTATTATAAAAATCTTCTTTTTTCATATACATTCACCTTTCGTCATAGTTTTTGGATCCAGCGACACTTTCGGGGCGGTAGGTACAGCAGTCTTGCTCCATACGCTCAGCAAACTCGCAAATATGAAAGAGATTGCGTCCGACCTCCAAATGATAGTCGTCAATATAGCGGCAGGGATAGCTTTTCATCTTACCGTAACGATCGGTTACAATGATGTGCTCACCGTCCGGAATACGGAACAGTTCTTTATAGTGACTATCAATAAAGCGAATGTCCCGATTAGCTTCCTCTATATGCTTATCCAGCCATTTTCTCACATAACAAAAGCAGTAGAAGTTATAGTCACCTTGAACAGGTATACAACGAAGCAGGAATGCATACTTCTCAGAATCTGCTCGAAAGCCGAACTCAGTTGTGTAGTTACCTTTCATTTCGCTGTCCTTATTTTCGCGACAAACCGAGTACATAGTGGCACGGTCTCGGAGCAATCCGTAATTCTGTGAACGCAAGGCGTTGATTACATCGTCCAAGTCTTGCTTAAACTCATCACTTTTCCATTGTGAACGGGTATCAAACCAAGTGGTGTAAAACCAGTTGCCGTTAGAGCCGAAATCACCACGTAAATAACCGATATTGCCGGTCTGCCCTTGAATCTGAGGGCTTTGTACATAACTGTACTTGCGTTCGGAAACAGTCATTGGTCGCAGTGTGAAATTTGCCATAATTCCTTACTCCTTTTTAATATCATGTTTAATAATCTCATCTTTTGTAGTCATAATTATTTTCCTTTCTCAAATAGATGTTTTTGGGTTTATTACTTCACAAAACATAGATTTCACGCAGGTGTTAATAATAGTCTCTGCCCTCCTCCGAGAGGGAAGAAGTATATGAGAATTTATCCTGTCAATTTTTATACTTCAGAAGATTTGAACTTTCTGACCTAACTACTTTTAAAAAGTCAATGAAATTTGGTATCATCAAATATCACATTTCAGTAATTACATTATATCAGTAGTTTTTTATAATGTCAAGACACAATTGAATATTATGAACATTCGAATAAATAATGAAGGTCGATTTGTTATAATCAAACATTTATATTTATAATTTGTTAGGCGGTACCGTATGGTACCATCCAAATAAATATAGGAGTTTAATTATTGAAAAATGTCCGAATAAATATTGAATTAAATATTCAAATGTTTAAAAGCATTTATTGATACAGGAATTTGCAATTTTACATTTTGAGTGTTTATTGAATAAGTATTGAATAAGTAAAGATAACATCGCCACAAAAAGGTATATACCTTTTAAATTGTGACTATTTAAGTTATACGACATTAAGAGTCTTAGCAATATGCAGTTTATTTGAACAAGGATAAGCAAAATCTTCTGAATGAAAAAGCGAGGAATAGTCTGACGAACAACCATAAAATCAAAAACTGACAATTTATAGCGACTTTTAGGCTTATACCCATATGTGTATATTCCCCCCTGCGTGAAATTAGGATTATGTGCATATACAAATACTGAATAAATAGCACTCTCTCCTACCTGACAATTCTTCAATTATTCAAATTATTCATATTCTAATTGACATTACAACATATTAGTGATATAATATAATAAAGCATTTAACTTAGCAATGCACATATATACGGGTAGCTCATTTAGAAATAAACGAGTTCAAATCTAAATTAATACGAGCTGCTCGTATTATGATGCATGCTTCTTTAATACTGACAATTTAATAAACTTTTTTCTTAATACTTTTCTCACTAAAAGCGGGTATGTGTCTTAATCACATACCCGCTTTTGTGTTTCTATGCAGTTTGAAAAATTTCTTTCTTTGTTATATTGATTCCCTTTAAATAACTGTCATTTCTGCAAGGAATTCTTATTCTGTTACGATTGAGATCTATTTCTACCTTTTCTACATCATCCCGAACTTCTGATTCTAACATATAAAGATAGTTATATTTATGTTGGTCCTCAGAACTGTAATACAATCTAAAAACAGCTTGATTTCCTACCATTTTTTCAAATATCAACTGTTCAAAGTTTCTGTTTTTAACTCTGTTGTCTGTCATCAGACTCAACTGGATTATTCGGTGAATGTTAACATACTCGTCAATACCTACTTCATCACTAATCCACTCTTCATTCTCATAATAATCTGAGAAACTATTGTTATTAGCTATAATTTCTTTTTTTCGTTTCAGTAATGATAACAACTCATTTGAAATCAAATATATTCCAACACTTACTATAATTATTGCAAGTACTGATAATGCAATAAGTGATGCAAGGTCATTACTCCATATTAACATCATAATTACCGCTGCCGATAGGCAGGACATAGGAAAAATTGAAAGCAGAACCGCCAGTAGTTTCCATTTAAAATTCTTAATGAATTTCTGCTTTTTGATATTATCTTCGTCATATTGTTTTTTTGCAAAATTAATATATTTATTTACTACCGCTTTTTTTAGCGGTACTACTGTATAATCATTATTATTCATATTTAACCTCGTTTTTTACCTTTCACAAATTACTACGCACCGATTAAATCCACCTTTACCATCCGATACGCAGGTTATTAATGTTAATTTATCTTTTCCTTTATCTATGTACATATCTTGTCCATCATTTGGAGATCTTGTGACTTTACTGACAACTTTGTATTTTACATCGCCCCAGTAGTTTTTTATAGTTACCGTATCTCCTGTTTTAAGCGAAGGAATGCTGTCAAAAATCCATCTGCCGATATATCCTGTATGTCCCGACAAAACCACATTAGAATCCTTTCCGCCGGTTGGCAACGAAGTATAGCATAGATGAGCCGCACCATATGCCATATTACTATTGTTTGCACCAAGGTATACAGGAACATTAAGACCAATTGAATCAGCAGTTATGTAAGCATACACGCCGTTTGTAATGCCATAATCAGTTAACTTTAACGCTGAATATGTGTATGACTCCTTATTTGTCAGTAAGTTGCTCTGATTTAATTTCAATTTTCGGTTGTATGCAACACTATCTTCATACAGCTTTTGAGAATCAACGGTCATTTTACTGCTATCATTGTCATTAACATAATTATCAGCACTCTTTGATTTTTGATTATCTGATGAAGATTTTACATTATCGGAATTATCATCGGAACTACTCTGAACTGATGATGTTGTTGCAGTAATACTTCTGGCTTTTTCAAATTCCGACTCTCTATTATTATTGGATAAATCGGACAGAAAAAACGAACAAGCAATTGCCGCTGCTAATGCACATCCCGCACCAATAAATAATACTGCAATTATGCTTTTCTTATTATCACCGACAGATTTCTTCTTTTTATGCATTTTGACTCCTAGCTTAATATCTTCTAACGGTAAATGCCACATATCCGTCTTTCAGACCTTCAATCTCTTTAAGTAAATATGTGATTTCAAAAATAGCGTTGCTGATTTTATGTTCTACTTCAATACCGTTAACAACGGGGATATATATAATCTTATCCCCCACCTCAAAATTTTCATCGTTTTTCCGAATTTCAAAACTTTTTACTTCATACAGGATATTATCGCAGTATTGCCTTTCAGTTTTTAGTTTATGCATTTTCATATTTTTCTTTTTCCTTTCAATTACATAATTTAAACAAGCACTTTTTGTAAATATTACTATTCACAATTATATTATATCAATTTTGCAGAATTGTAATTATTGATTTTGTTGCTCTTAAATACAAAAAGGCTATCATCTCACAATCTCAATTGCGAAATGATAGCCCTGCATATTATTTCATGCTTTCTTTAATTTGTTTTCTTCTTCGTTGCGAAAGAATATCAAGCCATTCCTGTTCTAACCAACGATTTGCCTTATAAGCTGTATAGTATCCGTAACTTAGATGTTTGCCGTATTTCTCGTTATATTCGTTACACTCGTTGACATCTCGTTCTAATTTATTTTGATTGTCAATATTTCTCATACAAAAACTTCCCTATTCTTCCGGACTAATTGGCTTTACATCATCAAACAATGATTTCTGAGGATTCTTCTTGATAATAGGCTTATTGGTGGCTTTCTTTTTTGCAGTTTCTGCACTCTCGGTCACAGCAGATACAAGGCTTGTTATATTTGACAACTCGGAAGGAATAATCAGTTTGGTAGCGTTGCCGTCGGCAACCTGTACAAGTGCTTCATAACCTTTAAGCTTGATTATCTTATCAGATGGATTTGCGTTCGTTAATATTTCAAGAGCCTTACCTTCGGCTTCCTGAGTTCTAAGTAAAGCCTGAGCCTTACCTTCGGCTTCTTTTATAAGTCGTTCTTTTTCCGCTTCGGCGGCAAGAACTATAGCTTCTCTATCTGCCTGAGCATTAAGTATTCTTGCCGTCTTATTACCTTCGGCTATCTTAATTGCACTTTCCTTATTACCCTCAGCTTCGATAATCTTTGCACGGCGGTCACGCTCTGCTTTCATTTGTCTTTCCATAGCATCTTTGATTTCTTTTGGCGGATCAATAGACTTGACTTCAACACGAATTACCTTAATTCCCCAAGGATCAGTAGCCTCATCAAGTATAAGACACATCTTTTTGTTAATTTCATCTCTTGAAGTGAGTGTACTGTCAAGCTCCATATCACCTATTATATTACGCAAAGTTGTCGCTGTAAGATTTTCGATTGCTCTTGTAGGATTGTCTGTACCATAAGCATAAAGCTTAGCGTCTGTAACCTGTGAATATACTACTGTATCAATCATAATCGTTACATTATCTTTTGTGATTACCGGCTGAGGAGGAAAATCGAAAACTTTTTCTTTAAGGTTTGCCCTTATGACAATCCTGTCAATGAAAGGAATCTTAATGTGTAGTCCTGCCTGCCAAGTTGTCTGATAACTTCCAAGTCTTTCAATTACCCATGCCTCAGTTTGAGGAACAATGCGGATATTAGTTGATACAACAGCTATCACCAATGCTAATATTGCCAATAATATAATTAAACCATACATATAAATTCTCCTTTTTACTTTACTTCTACCTTACATTTGTAAGTTTTTCCATTATATGTTGCTACAACATTTGTGAGTCCTGTCTTTTTTGCCTTAACTATAATATAATTTCCTGATTCTTTCACAACCGTTATAACATAAGGATTACTAATCTCCCAACTGCATTTTTTAGCTCCTTTCAAGCGTATTGTACTTTGTTGCTTTTTATAAAGTGTTGTTGAAGTTACATTAAGCCTGCAATTATCAACAGGAGTTGGTGTCACAGCTTTATTCTTGACTGTAACCGTACAATAAGCTTTAACACCGTTATTTGTGCCTGCTGCAATTGTGCAAGTACCGGCAGACTTTGCACTAACTCTGCCATTACTGACAGAGGCTATAGAGTTGTTAGTGCTTGACCAAGTAATGCTTTTATCTGTCGCATTACCGGGGTATGCACTTGCACTAAGATTAGCACTCTCCCCCACAGTCAGCGATATACTGCTGCGGGAAATGCTTACACTTGTGACCGATACGGTTTTATCTTTGTATTCATAATGACTCTGACTGCTACTCTTGTTACTTATATTACTTGAGTATGTGCCATTATTGCCTGAATTGTTGTTATTACTGTTATTGCTGTAATTATTTCCGTCATTATAATGTGACTGAGCATTATTCGAGCTTGCATTTGAAGAACTGCTTTTCGTAGATTTTGATGACTTAGATGAATTGCTGCTTTTCTCATCTTTTTCTGAGGAAGATGATGGTGAACTGCTTTTGGAAGAATTTTTGTTTGAATCCGAATTTGTCATTTGCGGTACAGGCGACATTGTTCCTACATATAAATTATCAAGTTCTGATTCCGATGTGTCATCCTCATCTTCATCATGCCCAAAAACATCATCATAATTAAGGCTTTCTTCAGTTGTTGTCTGTGTTGTTGATTGTTTAATATCATAGTCAGGATTACCACTCATTGATATAATAAGAATTATTACAATGAACACGACAATAAAGGCACCGACACCGATTACTAAAATCATCTTTGGAGATACCTTAGTTCTTTTATCAGAATTATCTTTATTATCGTATCCTTTGAATCCGGCATTATTATTATACTTTGGCATCTTTGTTTCCCCTTCTAAACAAGCCCTTCTTTTTCTTGGGTTTCTCTATTCCGAGTATATCATAATACATATCGGCATTCTCATCAGATATTTGAGCAAAGCAATCAGGTGAATAAGGAGCAAAATAGCACTTAGATTTTCTTTCGCTCATTATATCAAGCACATTTTGTTTGTCATGATTGGCAACAAATGAGAATACATAGTATATCTTATCATCTGAATATAATTGAGAAATCATTGCAGTAAGCCTGTCAATTTCATCAGGGGATCCCCCACATACAACAATACGGATATTCTTTTCAAAAAAATCCGACGGTATATTTACAGGGCATCCATAATCATACACCTCTACTTCATATTCTTTGTCATAAACAAGATTTTTCTTCCTATTAAGATACAAGCCATCATACAGTATACATTCACTTCCTGTATCTACATTTACATCATAATAATATTTTATCAACATGTCAAGAAAATTGCTGTTGTTATCTTGAACATAACATACACTTTGTCCAATATTACTTAAAAATCTTGTAATCTGTATTGCTTGCGTTGTGGTTCCAATTCTATCAAGTGAACCGATAACACCAATCGTTCGTTTTTGAATAGGAATATCAAAATCCTTTTTATTATCGAAAGACTCTGGTTTGACTTGAGTGTATGTAGCAAATTCAGAGTTCTGTTTCTGAGGGAAAGAAATATTTTCAATAGGTTCTGTATTCATTGTAAGCGTAGTAGGTTGAATATTTTCAACCCTCTGCTGTTTATCCTGAGAGTTAGATATTGGCTTTTCCTGTGTAGTATCATCATTTAATTTCTTTATATTTTCTAGCTGAACAGGCATTTTTCCAAATATCTGATCAATAGAATCTAATGAGTCTGAAAGTGTTACAGGCTTAGTTTTAACTTTTTCCTCACTTTTTTCTTCAGAAGTTTTTTTAGAATCTTTTGATATATCGGACTTTTTAAGCCGTTCAATCTTCTCTACACTTTTTTCTTCAATACTCATCACACGAGGTTTATTTGCCTTATCATCTGATTTTGTTTCTGCTTTTTTAAAATCAGGCAAGACAAGAGATTCAAGTGTCTGAGGCTTACTGCGATTTATTGTTGAAGAATCAGTTTGTTTATTCTGTTTTACTGTTTGTGCGTTTTCATCTTCTTCCTTTATGATTTTTATATCGTCAAAAAAATTATTTGATGCCTTTTGATTAGGAGTATCACTTGTTATTAAGGATGAAAATAGGTTTTCTTCCGCTTTTTTAGGAAGAAGTTTAAATCCGTATGCCGCAAACCACTTTTCAAGACTTTTTCTGTCGGCATTCACATCGGAAATTATTGGATAGCCTATGTCTTTGAATTTTGGTGGTATATTTCTATATAGTATTAGTTCCGATTTAACTTTTTTATACTGCTCAAAGCAATCATAAAGAAAGTCGTCATCAATTTTTTTGTTATGCAAACAATCGAGATTAACAACTATAAGATTGTATTTGAACGCACTCTTTAATGCCGACACAAGACTTTCAGAAGATTCTGCACTTTCATCATATTCAAAAGTACAATCATATCCTTTACAAAACTCTTCAAGAGCCTTGCTTGGCTCATCATGTGTTCCTATATAGCATATTTTCATTACTTGCTACTTCCTTTCTCTTTGATAATATTTTCGAGTTCTTTGATTTTAGCCTTGGCTGTAGAAATATCGTCATTCTTTTCATCAATAGACTCCTCATATCCGGATATTTTATCCGTATAACTTTTGTAGCTTGTTTCGTAAGCAGAAATTTGTTCGTCAATCTTTTTTACTTCGTTGACAGTCATATACTCTTTGTCCTTATTAAGCTGATCAACCTTTGTTAGAATTTCCTTTTGGGATTCTTCTGCATCTGAAATTTTTTGAGTGAGATTTTCAATATCGCTTTCATAACCGTCTATTTCGTCATTAAGCTTGTTTATGTACATTTCTACAACAGATAACGGCTCAATTTTATCTGCATTTTCGACCTTATATTTATTAGTGTAAACTGTAGTATAAGCCGCATTTTTGTTTTCACCTTTTTTGGCAGACTCATCGGTAAGAATATCGTCATCTGCAACATATCCTACATTAAGTGCAAGCTCATTAAAGTCATCAGGAATATTGTACAGCATAACATTAACAAAACTGCTTGATTGATATGTAACTTCATATTCAACTTCTTTACTTTCTTTTACAACATTTCTTGATACAGCTTGAAAGATATATTTTTCCGATGCGTCAATTGCTGTATTATCAAAGCTTAATATTATCTGCATTTGCTTCTCTTTTTGAGAATAAATCCAGTTTTCGATTGTTACACTATGATCTGAATTTATTACTACCGGTGTCCTTAGGTTGGTATAAAGCAAACTATCTTCGCTCGGCAGAAAAATGCGAGGTGAAAGAAAGAAAAAAGCATATCCAAAAACAATTATTGCAAGCATTCCTATAATCGCTGTATTTCCTTTTATAGCTTTTTTCATAGTATTAGCTTCTGACAAATCAATTCCCCCTTTTAGGAAAGTATTTGTATTTTCATTAGTATTAAAAAAATTATCCACAGTACATCAAATGTGATGCACAATACACATATAAATTTTATAAATCTTCTGAAAGCAATTCCGTGTGGTTGTTTTCCGGATTTGGCAAGAAAATAGTATTTAAGCGAAAATGAACCCGCTTTTTTCTTATTGCATTTTTCGCAGGCTGGAGCAAGATTTTTTGGATCATTAACGCTATCTATTCCGCAAGTGACCAAAAGATTTTTATAAAAGTCAGATTTTTGGACCTTTTGAATCGGAATAACATGATCAACAGTTATTTTATCTTTACTCATTCTTTTACCGCAGTACACACAGCGATATACTCCTGTATCACTTGGATAAGCGTGAAAATATACACTTCTATACTTACTGCTGCGTATGTATTTGTTTTCAATAATATTAACTGTAAGGTGCTTTCTGCGGCAAAACGAGTTAATATAGTCAACTATATCATTATCGGATGTAGTAAGAGTCCATTTTCTGCCTTTTGGTTTCAAGCCGAAATACGAAAGCTTATGACGATACCTATATGTGGTTCGTCTGCCGTCGGTAACCTCAACAAGCATTACTCATCATACCTCCGCCAACGATAAAAATACCCCTTAGCAAAATAGCGATAATTAAGCTTATATATCTGCTTCTGACTGTATAGCAGAATGCCGCTTTCAACTAAATTACTAATCTGTTCTTTGACCTGTCTTACAGAGATTCTGAGGCTTTGGGCAATTTCGCTTTTCACATTATCGTTTAAGTCAATCATCTGACCTTTGCCATCCTCTGTTGTCGGCTCAACCCTGTACAGAACTTCAACTAACACAGGATTCATAACAGCTTTTGCTTCTTTGCTGTAGTTAATGTTGTTGATATACATTTTGAGATAATACGGCTCTTTTTTAACCTTCTTTCCACCGTTGTTACTCTCATCAACGCTGTCATAACAGTTTTTATTATCTTTTTCGGGGTTTTGATTTTGCCGATTACTTTTGTAATTGTTGTTATAATGACCTCTGTTATTGTATTTTTCGATGTCATTTTCGCTCTCAAATGTTTGATTTTCATTTTTTACGGAAGAATTTTCAACCGTATTCTTAAATAAGTTTTTAAACATATTTTTTCTCCTTAATCTTTGTCTAAAATGTCAAACCCGTTAACTCTCCAACCGGTTGTATCTGTTTCGACGAGAGATACCGTATAGCTCAAACCGTCTCTTGTTTCGCAAAATATATGTACCGTGTCTTTGTCAAAATCAGCAAACCAACAATTATAAGCTAAGTAATTATCTTTTTTTACTTTTCTGTCGCATAAATCTTTATAAAAATCATCGGTAGTATATTGACTTAGTGCTTCCTTGTTAGCCGGATTCTGTACAAGAGAATAGCTTGTATATGCGTCTGCAAAATCAGAAACTGCACGAGTAAGTGTTGTCATAAGGTGGTTATCAATTTCATTTATTCTTTTGTTCATCCAATCAATTTCAGACTGTTTTTCTTTATACTCATTTGTGTCCTTATAGGTCGTTTCTTTTTGATTATCAAACAAATCAGAAGGACCTGTTGATTTTTGATAACCGGCAACTTTATCCTCTCCAACTTCATTTATGATGTTTTGACAGGATATTAATGTTTGCATAGGCTGTATAGTGATTACAATTGCCGTGCCAATTACCATAACACAAGCTAATAATGTAATCAAAACACCGTTATAATGTGCGTACAGAATATCGTGCAATTTTTCAAATCTTTCTCTCATAATCAATCCTCCAAATCGGATATTTTCTCTGCTTTATCTATCACCCAAGTACCGCCTGACACTACCATTGTAATTTTATACAAGCTTTCTGTGTCATTGATTTGTACATCAAAAATGTAATAGATATTGGTTGAGTAAGCATTCAACTCCTTAATATCCGTTCCGGTAACATAAATACGCTTTATTTCGCATTTACTTCCATCGTTATTTGATTTTTCAATATCAGATCTAATGTTATCAAGAAAATCAGAAGAACAATCCTTTTCAATGGATTTCACTATTGAATCAAGATTATCTTTTTCTTTACCTTCATAGTTATATCTTGATTCAAAATAGTTCTTAATCTTATCTGTATTCTCTGTTTCGCCGTTTGCCGCTTTTTGCAAAGTCATTTCCGCCTTTTTATATGCTTCATCTTGACTTGCTTCATAATCTGTCAGTTTGACAATAAGTTTGCCGTCTTTATCTCTTGATACGCTTGATATATCAAGGCTATTGACAATCTCAGATTTTTGCTCTGCCATATTACTTGATATGCCATATATAATTACACCGCTGACAGCAAAAGCTATCAGCAATATAACTATAATCGGATTTGTAATAATTTCTCTGATTCGTTCTTTCATTTTTGGCTCCTTAAAAAATCACTCAGCTTAAATTATCCCAAGTTGTTGCGGCAAATTCCATTCTGTCTGCTGATCCGGTTGCCGACCGTTCGTAATAATCGTGAAATATCCGTGCCGCCTGTCTAGCTCCGTCTTTCGTGTTTGGAACAGCTTGCATTCTTGACAAACATCCTGTACACCAATAGTAATATTTGTCATTGTAACTTCCCTGTCCGTCTTTAATTAGTGTTTGATACAGATACTCAAACTGAGCAGTTACATCAACTCCCCAATTCGGGCAGTCTCGCTTAAATCTTGTACAGTTATCTCCGTACCACATACATATGCCTCCGGAATTTCCGACTGCTCCAAACGCATCAGGCACATAGCCCGCAAAATAGTTTGAAGGCAAATAGCTGGTTTCCCTAAAAATATTACCGAGCATTCCACAAATCATTGCCTTATTAAATCCCTTAGCTTCAAAAAATGTGGCAAATTGTCTTTCAAACTGAGGTGCAGAAAGATTATTAACAATTCCGGAACTTGTATTGCTGATAGGCGGTGTATATGCGTATATATATCCCTGTAAAGTCCAATCAGTTGCTCCAACATTGCCCGGATCGGATAATGGTGCAGTATTAAGATAAAAATTAGTACCGTTATACGCTGAGTTAGAATATGTAACTGTATTGTTTTCAATTTTCTCGACAACCGCAACATGACCTCCGCCCGGATGAACCCAAACTGCAACAGCTCCCAGTTTTGGCGTGCTTCCGTATGGGTAATAGTTATGGCTTTTGTTATAGTCATACCACATTTCTGCATTACCTGTGCATAGGTTCGGTCTTGAACCGTTAAGCTCGTAAATCCTGCCAAAGGCATATGCTGTACAGTTAGGCATGCCATAAGCCGGATAAAACGGATTATCTGTACTGTAATAGTATCTGCTGCTTGTTGATGGTGCAGTTAAACGAGGAGTAAACTGTTGAGATCCTCCCACCATACCGGTTCCGCCGGCACTTGAACTGCTTCCGGCTGTCGCACCAAACGCCATAAAAATGATGACTACGAAACTCAGCACAATAATTCCGATAGGACCTAAAATTGATATAAGACCTGCTATAACCATTTTAACCAAATGTGCAACTTTTCTGATTGCAGCGGCACTTTCCTTTTTCGCCTTTTTAATAGCCTTTTCCCGCAATCGTCTTGTTGCCGCATTTGCTATTTTCCTGGCACCTCTTAAAGCAGAACCACCAACACCTGCTAATTGTTCCGCATCATTATAGTCATCCATAACATCCTCCTATTATGTACCACCGCCAAACACAGCCAGTTCATCGTCGCTTGCCTCGACCTTAAACGCAACATTTTTATCACCTGAAATATTCAGTATAACTTCGCCTCGATTTAGAGTCGGAATCATAGCAAGTTCAGATTGTGTAAGACTTCCGCCGAAAGCACTGTCTATGCTCGGCAATGCTTTACTATCTTGTTTAAGAAGGAATTTGTACTGACACTGTGCAAAGAGTGTATTTATCATTTGCTGAGAGTCAGCATTAACTCCTGCCGGAATAAAGTCGTTTATGTCCTGAGAGGCAAATCCAAGCCCAGCGTAAAATTTTCTGCCCTGTCGTACATAGTTAAGCACCTGTTCAACAGCTTGAGGATTTTTACGGTTAATTGTTCTGTGCGACTCATCAATCAATAGCAAAAAGTGTTTCGCATCTATAAGGTCAATTTGACCGCTGTTAACCATTTTATTTGTTATAGTACCCACCTTTACGGCATTTGCCCAACAGAGCGATAACGCTGAGAATACCTGTGCTTTAAACACTTCGTTATCATTTTTCTTATCAAGCTTTTTTAAATTATAAACAACAACCTGCGTGTCAATAAGATTATCAATATCCGAATAGCTGTTAAATATATTTGCATTTGACTGAATGACATCTACGATAACAAGCTTGATGTGCAAGAGTATTGTTCGCATTTCTTCATTCTGCATTTCCTCTTTAGACATTGCACCTTCCTGCAATTCGCCATGCTGTATTTGACTGAGGTACCAATCAATTATCGGTAGTATATCTTCCATACGGGGATATGCCTTTGCCGGCAATTCTGTAAGGTTTGGTGTGTCTTTAGTAATTCCAAACTGTTTGTACAATTGGTGCAAGATATTCTTGAACATACGCTTTTCAATATCAGAGGCTTCAGGAGCAAGAAAGCTGTATATATTAGCCATTTTGGTGATATTCATATCATATGAACCTGCATCAGTATCATCTGCCTTATTAATCTGCAAAGGATTAAGTCTGCCACCGTCACTACCGTCAAGATATACAACCTTACCGCCGAGAGAATGACACACCTGAGTGAAATCACCTGCAACATCAATTACCCTCAGATAATCTCCTCTTGCTGCTCTGTCAACCATTATCTTTTTCAGAAGAGTTGATTTACCAACACCCGATAAGCCAACCAAAAGAAAGTTATATGATGACCTTGACTGTCCTGCTTCAAACATATCAAGCAACACTCTGCCGTCATAACCATTTGAGAGAGTATGTCCGAAATCGGAGCCAAATTCATCGTTAAGAGAAGTAAAATGAAAAGCATCACCGCCGGCAAGCGTCGAGGAAGCTATTGCTTTTCCTGTTCGCCTTGAATAGTAATCTGCACTTTGCATAGAATATGATTTAAACATTGATGTCCACTCATATTGCATTTCATTGAGGTTGATTGCTACTTGATACTCGTTATCCTCGAATACATTTTTCTTATAGTATCTTACGGTTTTCATAAGATTTTCGTAATTGGTGTCAGCAAGGAATACTCGTGTAGTCATTCTCTTGATTACTTCACCATAATTTACATCTCTTACAAGAGTAGAGAGTTCATCTCTTTTATCAGCGGCATCCATAGCGTCAAGTGTGTTCTTTGCAGTTCTCTCTCTTCCTCGATATTCCGCAATTGACTTTCTTAGGTCTTTTTTTACATTGTATGAATCAACTGTTGTAACATCAATGGTCGTCACAGTACCACGGTTGTTGCAAAGTGTGTTAAGCCAATGTCTGTCAACAATTTTCGGATAGCCATACACATACAAGCAGGTCACATATCCATCGCCGGTGCGGATATAATCATCATTTGAGAACTTGATACCGCCCATAGGCTGTATAGCTTGCAACAAATACGGATTATATCCGTACTTTTCGACAAGTTCTTCTTTATTTGGCGGATTTATTCTTCTATCGGCGGTGTCGTCATAAAATACAACCGACGCCATATTAGTGACAGAGAACAACATCTGTATTTTCTTAGACATAGAACATAACTCAACAAGTGATGTTCCCAATGAAGCGGTAATAGTATTGAGATTGTTAAGTAACCTCTCATATGTTTTACCGAAGTACATAATGTAATGCTCACGATTTGTGCTGTGAAGTTCATCATCAACGAGTTTTTCATATTTTTCATTGAGTATGTTTTTGAGTAATGGGTTAGCTGTATGATTGATTTTGTGCTGAAAATAAATCTGTTGTGATTTCGTATTTGTGGGGAAATTAAGAGAAATGATTTTTAAATCATCAGTATAAGCTCTGTACAGCTTTGTAAGAGAGTACATATCAAAGTTGACATCACTTTCGGATGCATTAACAAGGTCTTTACATTTGACTTGTACGATATCCATGAAGGTGCCGTCTTTGAGCTTAAAACATCCTTTAAATGTGTCAACAATCGGTATGATATCATTTATACTCTTTGTTTCTAAGGCAGTCTTTTTATCTTCTTTCTTTTGTACATAAGCAACTTCTCTTTGCCTTTTAACAGCTTCTTTATGCTTACTTACCACTAATATCCCTCCTTAAAAATTTATCGTTGTACATAAATTTGCTTTCTAGCACTTTGTCAGCCTCGTTATATTCGCAGTCCGACAAAGCATGATAAACAACTTTTTTGTGACAAAAATTTCGTATAAATAAAAATACACTTTGATACACTAATTTTCCTTTATTGAACGGGCTTTGCATTGACAATACAAATCCAACAATTCCATTAAAAGCTATATACACAAAAGACAGCATCTCGTGTACGGCTCCGCTTGTGAGATAGCCAAATAATGTAAAGGCTATTGTAATAAATAATGTTTTTAAATTTATGAATTTAAAAATTTGAGTTTCTGTCTTAATTTCTGAAATCATAACAAACTGGTTGCCCACTACTTTCACCTTCTTTCATCACATGTGTCGGATATGTGCAGTAAATCAGCACATATCCGACTACGGCATTTTATCACTTGATTTTTTTAGTTTTATCAGGTGACTTTTTCTGCCTTTTGATTTCCTGTTTGCGAGCCTTTTTTCTGCCGCTTTCGTATCCGGCTTTAGCTATTATTTCTACGCTTCTGCCCTTCATGTAGCCAAGACCTACATATGTAGCGGTTTTAAGTCCCGGACTGAGTTCAAAATTATCTCTGCCGTTTCTGAGACCGTCTGAACGAGTATTGATTTGAGCCTGTTCTCTTGCAATATTGTTTGCTGTTCTGCCTCTTACAATACCTTCTTCAAGACTACCATTTGCAAGTATTGTAGATACAGCATTATCAAGACTTCCGTATCTATTGTCATAATTGCCCGAACTGTCGGAACTGTAATTCACAATAGCCTGTTGTACAGCCTCTTCATCAGTAGCTACAGCTCCTGAACTGTACAAAGCATTTGCTTCATTACGGATTAACTCCTGATTATCTTCAAGCATTACATTCTTAGATAATCCTGTAGATTCGTTAATCTTAGAGGCTTCGCTTGCACTGAATCCGAGAGCCTGTAAATGCTGTTCGGCTGCATCTGCATATGCATCGGCACTTGACGCATAGCTTAACGGTGAATCCTGTATTTTTTCTTTAGCCGCTGCTGAAATACTGTTTGCAAAGCTTTCTTTCTTTTCGGCAAAAGAATTATTTTCAAGATCTCTGTTAGCTAAGCGTAACGCATCATCTTTGCTGAATCCTGAACCTTCATAAGCTTTAGTCAGAGCGTCCTTATCACTCATGCCGCCCTTAACCTGTCCTTTAACCTGTTCGGCAAGTGCTGCATTGTGAATGGCACCTCTGTACTTATCAGCTTGCTGAGTTGTTCTTTGCTCAGGCGTGGATCTTTTAATGACACCATTATCAGTTGAGAACTTTTCTTCTTTATCCTGCTGAATATTATCTCTCTGAATAGCCTCACTAATATCTCTGCCCTGTCTTGCAACATCATTATTAGCAGCTGAATTACCTGATGCGTCTTTATCGTTATTTACATTTGCGGTTGAATTTTGCGACTTTGTAGACTTAGCCATTTTAAACTGAGAGGAATCTCCAGAACTGTTGACCTCGCCGGTACTACTGCCATGAATTCTGTCATTATTTCTCTCATTTTCTCTGTCCTTGAGTTCATCATGCTTACCCTTAGCTTTTGTAATGCCGTAAACAGCTCCTGCACCTGCAAGCATCGCAGTACCCTTAACAACTTTACCTGTTGCTCTTGCAACGGGTTTAACAGCAGTACGGTTAAGCATACCTGTTTCACGCCACTCATCACCAAGACCGCCGTTAATTCCAAGAACTTTTTCAAGAACAGACGGTCCTTTGATTGTAGCCATACCGATAAACACATTGATTAGAGTCTGAATCCATCCATTGGTTGAACTATTGCTTACAAATGTCAAACCGTTAACTGCTGATGTAAGCAAATAATAGAACTGTACAAGTATTACTGCAAAAAACATTGATGCAAGTAACGAACAAGTAGATTTCATGACTTCCTTTGCTCTTTGTCCGTTTGATAAATCAATCGCACCAAAAAACAATACCAAAAGTTGATTGACGGTAACTTCATAGATAAGTTTTACGATTTTATAGCTTGTCAGATATAAAACTATAATGGACATAATGAGCGAAATTATCATTCTGCCCCATTCTACATGATATCTGAACGGATATGTACTTCCGACATCAACGAACCACATACTTGTCTTTGTTTTTCCGTTATTGTCAACAAAAACAAAATTGGTTGTGCCGTTATCGTCAGAATCTATCTGCCATACATTGTTGTGTATTGTTTGAAAAAAGAATATTCTCGCCTCGAGATCCATTTTATCGGACAAACTTACTGTGGAAACCGGTTGGTTACCTCGTTGATTGATAATATTGATAATGTTGTCGGGAGTCCAATAAGGAACTCGTCGGGTACTTGCTACAGAGGCAAAAGATGTCTTGTTGTTGGTATCTGATGAAAATACACAATAATCATACCCATTAACATAACAATCTTCCATTTTGAGGTCTTTATCATACTTATCATTATCATCAGCATCATCAGATACAATGGTATCCCACGGAGTTATATTCATAACAGCGTCACCGTTTACTATGTTTCCGGATGTGTCATAAAATGAATTTTTTCGTATCGTTCCGTCATCTATCATACTGCTCCAATTTTTTGTAAAATTGCCTTTATTTCGAGCCTGATTAAAAATAAACTGCAAATCATATATGTTCTCAACAACCGTTCTACTTGTGTTCGATGTTGTGCCTATATTTCCAGCCATTTGACTGACACCATTTGTTATGCTGTTGTTGTTACCGCTTCCCTGAAATAGCTTAACAGCAAAACTTGAATCGCTGTTACCGCTTACCCCGGTGAAAAGAATCGGAATACTTGCAACAACAATAACCAGCAAGCAAAGATTTCGCATAAAGGTTTTCATTCTTAATGAACCGTCGCTGTCCTCGCCCATGATAAGGTTGTAACCAAGTATGATAATGGCAATGGCAATCGGAATCCACAAAAAGCCTATCCAACGACCTATAAAGCTCGAAACACCGCTTGAATATATGACAGAAAAGACTTTGAAAATGTTATTGTATAAACTCTCAATTACGGATGCTGCCCATACCAAAATATTCGTTAGCCACCAAAGGATTGTTCGTCCAAGTCCAAACATAGCTCCCATGTCACAATATTCCATATTGGAAACCATCCATTCAATAAATGACAATCAGATCAACCTCCTTTCTAAGTTTTTAATTATCCACTTGCTCCGAAATTTTATCGAAACAACGAAACAAGTGGATATTTTTAATGTTTCATCTCGGTTAAGTTACTTGACATTTACCTTAACCCACGCTGTTTTACCGTTGTACAGCTTTACAGTGATTTTTGAGGTACCTTTTTTAACGGCTTTGATTTTTGCGGCACCGCTGAATGTGCTGTTTTTGGTAACTGTTGCCACCTTTTTGTTTGATGAACTGTAAATAACATTTTTAGCATTGGCGTATGATCCTTTCGGTGTTGATTCATACACGGATAATGTCTGTCCTTTTTTTAGTGTTACAGTTTTGCCTGAAATCGAACTTTTATTGTCGTTTCTTTTTAAGGCAACAGATGACGGTGCGTTATACACACTTACAGCAACAACAGGGTAATTCATGTTAAGAACATAAGCATCTTTATAGCTTCTTCCCCTAAATGATGACTGCCGGTCAGATGGATAATTGGCATTGAAAGAATATAAATCATAAGCGATCAAATTGTAGGTACACTTTTTATTACCCTTAATCTGTACAGTAGATTTCCACTTTTTGGAATTTACCCGTCCAAGTGTCGATACATCCGTAGTTAGATTGCCGGCAGTATCAAAATTAGACCATTCAGCCTTCTTCTTCAAATTGATGATTGATTTATAGGCACAGGCTTCTACTCTTACCTTGTCTCTGTCGCATCCTACATTGCTGTAAAGAGTATACTTAAATGTTTCGCCTTTTCCGAGCTTAATCTGTGCCATTTTAAAATCTTTTGACACAGTAATATTGGAGTTTGGAAACTTATATCCTTTTTTGCAAAGTACGGTTTGTCCTGTTGAATCCAACGATATAACTTTTCTACCGTATCCGAGTGAACCTACCTCTGAATCATCAACAACAGCAGCGTTTATTGAAACAACTGAACCAACTGCCATTACTACACAAAGAGCAATCGCTCCTATTTTCGATACCAACTTTTTGTTTTTCATAATAATAACCTCACATCAAATTTCAGTATGTATTTTCTTGATTTAGCTGACTGTGAAGTTGCCCATCGTAAGTAAATCTGCAACACCCTTGGCAAGATACATTGCACCGAGTACAACACCGCAACCGATAACAACATATACAGCCTTAGATTTAGCTGCCTCTTTACTTCTTTCACTACCGATGATGCACATGAGACCAACGCCAATTAAGGCAAGAGCAACGATAATCCATACAAAAGGCAAGCAGGAATTAAGAAACGATACAACCTTATTCTGCACCGATGTAAAGTAGCTTGTTGCACCGCTTGCAGCGGCAACGGGAATTAGTGAACTGATAATAGCATTGAGATTATTCATAAAATCATATCCTTTCAAATTAAATTTTTGCTATTAAACTTCCAACTAAGTTAATTTTGTATGTTTATTCACCTCCAAAATAACAAAAGAGGACCTACGCAAATACAGTTATCCTGTATCTGCACAAGTCCTCAGTTACTTGTGTTTTTATTATTTTTTGCCGTCCCTTTCAGCTTTTATATTCATTCATCAGAATCATCATTGCCCTCGATTCGTGATGCAAATATACAATGTCGTGTTTTATTTTGTGGTTCTGCAATCATCAGCACTATTATGTCCTTGCCCGGAACTATTTTCAGCGACTCTATGTCATCAGCTGAAATAAGCACTAAATCATCTATTTCATATGAGATTGTATCCCATATTGTTTCAAGAGTGATTACATCACCTTTTGATATATTAAATTTATTGTCTAAACCGAGTCCCTTTCTCGGTCTTCCATATAAGACACTCAGAGTGTTTTCACCGCCAACAGGCATTGAAGTATTTTTGACCGGAATAAAACAGTTTGCAAGTGTTGCCCTATTCACTTCCATACTAACTGCATATTTCTGTTCCTTTTTTTCTTTCTCTTTCGATCTTATACGAGTAAAATAATGCCCTTGTATTGTAATTTGTGCAATTGTCTTTAGTTCTTCATCTTCAAGATACAACTGTAAATTTTCACTTTGCAGCGAAGGTAATTCTCCTGTAAAAGTATCCTGTCCGTTTTTGTATATCAATTCGTTATAACTGCTTATGGCATCATACAATTCGTCATATTTGGTTTTCTCTCCTTCAGACGATTCTGCTTCCAACTTTTCTTTATTTCTTTGCAAAGTTCTTAATTCATCTGATGTAGATAACTGATTTGCTTTTTGCTTTGCAACTTTCACAATCGGAGTAAAAGATACTAATATACCCACAATCACAAATCCGCCTGTTATTATTAACTGCAATATACTCAAGTGTTCAACACCTCTTCCGTTTCCGTATCCGTGCTGAACTGACCGTCATATATCATTTCGGTAATCGTATTATTAACAGCAGTAGTCAGTACTCCATATACCTCGCCGTTAATTTCATACACCATTTCGAATACGCTGTATCCGCAATTAAAGTTAATTGTTGTAGCTTCATCTAAATCAGGAAATGACTTAGACATATCAAAATTCACTTTTAAATTGGTAGGAATAATTGCTTTTGCAAGCATATTAACAAGTTCGCTGTACGAAATTGTCTGTCGTTCCTCGGCATCGTATTCAAAGGGTAGTTCAACCACCCTTTCTTCGGGATTCTTTTTTGCAATCGCATATATAAGACAATCAGTTTCATATGCTCCGATTTGTTCCGATAAGCATCTCTTTATAGTGTTGCCGTCAATCTTCTGTTCTGACTCGGTAAACAATTCCTTCGGTAGATATATATTTTCCATTTGAGTTCCTCCTTGTTAAACATTGTGAGTCATGTTTCTGTTTTGCTTAGGTTTTAGCTGTATTAAGTTTTATTGTTTAGTAGAAAAATTTATATTATCAAGCAATAAAATCGTCTATTTACCCTATTTCTGACGATTTGTGACGAATTTAGATTGCTTTTGCTATTCATAATCATCAAGTGCATGAAAATTGCTCACAAAATCATCAAAATCATCTATATCAAAACTGCCTTTTGGTTTTAATTTATCAAGTTTAAGATTTTCCGCTGCATTGTATAAACAACTCGTTATGTATGACCTTACATTTTTGACTTTTTTGCTTTCTGCCCTGTACTTTTTACAAACGAACAGTACTTCTTCTCCTGTTAGCGATTTAAATTTTGCCTGCAACTGACTTATCGGTACGCTTATGCTGTTGATTTTAATTGCACTTTTCACATCATCTGCCATATCAATATCGCACATTATGCGAACTATCTGGTCCACATAAACAACATTATTCGTATCGACTATCATATCGTATCCAATTTGCTGTTTGATTCGTTCAGAAGATTCTTCGTATTTACTGTCGTTACTTTTGATATTTTCAAGTAATACCATACCTCCGATAGACAGTATCGTAAAAGTAAGAACTCCCGATGCAGAACCTTTGCCTCGAACTGCCTTGTAGCTATACTCAACCTTTAAATCAGTTTTTTCGTTTATGCTTTTAATTGACGAAGATAAAACCCTGCGATTAAATTCCTTATAACTGTCGTAAGAACTCATATTCTCTGCTTCTTCAAGGAATAACACTTTTTTTAAATCATTGAACTTAGTATTCCACTTTTTTAAATGCTTCTGTTTTTGTAAATACAAGTACATTCGTATTTCATATTTAGTCGATAAAGCTAAAGTGTTTTTTAGTTGATACTTGATATATCCAACCGTTTCAAGATTAAAAAACAATCTTTTTGCTTCTTCCGAACACTTAACATGTAAGAACACCTCTCCGTTATCGTTATGAAAAGCATGTACAAAACTAAACAAATTGAGTCTCAAATAATCCTTACTAACATTTCTGCAACAAAACTTTAAATCGCCAAGTTCGTTTGCTGTAATTATCAAATCAGAAGTCTTAAATCTTTTGAGTCCGAGCATGTCACTAATGTCTGTTTTGCGAATAATCACATCACAGGTATCATCTTTCTGCGGATTTATACACGAAAGGTATATGTCAAATAGTTTATAAGCTTTTGCAGATAAAACACCTTCAACTGTGTTATAAAGAGGTTGTGATCTTGAAATCATATTTTCAGTTGATAACTTTGCGGCTTCCAATGCAGATTCGTTTTTATCAGCCGGTTTTATATTTTTCTCACACATAATATTTATCCTTTCAAAAAAGGTTTTTCCATCCGTTATTCAGCTACTATTTTCCCTATACTATATCTAACTACCTACTATATGATAGAAGATAGAATATACTTGTTTATATATCTTGTTTATATATCTTGTTTAGGGGATAAAAAAGTCCGCTGTTTATGGGGCTTTTCAGATTTAAGGGTGTACGGTTTAGAACACCAAGGGTGTACAATTTGGAACATCAAGGGTGTACGGTTTGGAACGGGTGTACAATTTGGAACACCAAGAGTGTACAGTTTGGAACACCAAGAGTGTACAGTTTGGAACACCAAGGGTGTACGGTTTAGAACACCAAAGGTGTGCGATTTAGAACACCAAGAGTGTACAATTTGGGACACCCAGGGTGTACGGTTTAGAACACCAATTTTACTTATAAAAACTACTGAATATTTCCTTTGGAACCGGATTGAGTTCCGCTGTGAGGTTATATGTACCTTCAAGATGATATACAACAGCAAATACCGAATAGCTTGATACACACTCGTATATCTCGCCTTCTGACTCAACTTTCTGTTTAATCGGAATTGTGAGCTTTGAAAACTTTTCCGTGAGTTCGCAATAATTCACACTCTGTAATTCTTCAGATGTGCAATCAATCAGAATATCAATGTCCGACACATCGCTTTTTGATTGTCCAAATGCTTTAAGTGCCTTTTCGAGCATTGAAAATTCGTTGTTATCGAGCTGTTTGTGTAATGATTCTACAATGCTTTCTTCTGTCACTATTGTATTGATTCTTTTTTCTTCCATTTTTGGGTATCTCCTTTTTTAAATATTTTTTGAAAAAAATCAGCATTTTTTGCTGACTGCATAATTTTTCCGTTTTTCTTTATTTTAGCCTGTATTGTAATTTTATCCTTTAGATGAGAATTTATATTCTAAAGTATTAAAAACGCCATACAAACTAATCTTGGGTTTATTACCGCTATTTTTGCGACTTTTTTCGAGCCTTTTTGCAAAAGTGCCGTACTATTCTCGTTGTTATGCATATCACAAAGAACGCACACAACCCAATCGGCAAATATTTTTTCATTGCGTTATCTATTTGCTCATCAATCAAAGTCGTTTTTTTTTAATAATATTTGAGGTAGTTTTCGTTGATGAACTATTACTCTGTGATGTAGATTTAGCATTAACGCTTTCGTTCTCACTTTCCTCTACCCTCTTACCGTGCACAAGCAATCTGTGTGTATTAACACCAATAGGCGTGCAAGTCATCAATGTACAATAACCTTCTGAACGATTATAACCAAGATGATTTGTTACCTCTGAGGGTTTTACTGTTTCAATGCTGTATATCTGATATTTGATTTTTTCGTCAAGAAAATAGATATAAAAACAATCTTCTGTTGTAAGTTTAGGCAAATCAGAAAACATCTTACTCATTGTCAGACCGCTATGCCCTGTTATAACGCTATGTGTACCATTCTTGCCTGTTGGTAGAGATGATTTTTCAAGCAATCCTGCTCCGAGTTCAAGCGTTTCATCTTTTGTGTTATCGTATATAGGTAAATTAACATCAATTACCGGTATGTTTATGTAACCAACAATTCCGTCTTTAACTACAGCATTATAAAAATTGCCTGTATTCCCTGAAGAATTGTATTCATCAGCCGCCTCTTTTGCGGTTGCAATATCATCTTTAGTCATATCTGATACGCTTTGCTGATACAACTCAATCTGCGTATTAGCTGATTGCTGATTAAGTATTCTTCCGAGAATCGGAATAATAGCTAATGATATACCGACAAGAATGAGTAGTGATGCAATTGATATTGTTGCTATACTTTTCAATTTTGATTTATTATTTTTCACAAATTGCCCTTCTTTGTGTCTCCATGACTTGTATTTTGTAAAAGCTATTACATTCTAAATAGTTTTTTGTTTATCACCTTATTTAGTGAATTTAAACTTCCTAATTTTCAAAAACTATTACAATCAATATAGTTTTTAAGTTTTCCTTATTATCTTTGTAAATATCGGCTATTTAATCGTGTTTTTAGGGCTGTCAAGAAGTTTTGCTACAAACTGCAAAGCTTCTTCTGACGGATCTTCGTTGTATTTGGAAAGCAGTTGTACACAATGGTATTTATTGCGTGATATGTTAAATTCTATTGTGTGTCTTAACCCCTGCGAATCCACATAAGAATATATTTGACATTTATCTTTTTTTACTTTATTTGCGTATGAAGCAACGCAATTACCTTGCGTTTCACTTTCTAATGCTAACCTTTCTTCCGTCATTAACCACTCAAACTTTTTAGGAAGTAATTTTCGCAAATTGTTGTATCTTGTGTTTGCTGACACTATACTTTTTGCCGACCTTTGTCCTTTTTTTAAAATTTTGGTAACAAGTGCGTTATGTGCTTCTTCAATCTTTTTTATTGATGTGTATTTAAGCCTGATTTTCGTTTTTGTTTGATAGCACATATTTATGTAATCATCAATAATGGTATTTTTTGCCGATACCGAAACTCTGTCCGATAATAATTTTCCCAATAAAATTTTTACATTATCATTAAATCTACCAAACGGATTGTAACCAAAATATGATTGTCCACATCCTTGCTTAGCTTTATCGGCACAATATTGAAACAATATACCTACACAGTCGTTATCAACCTTTGACATTGCTTTTACTGCAAGATACGATAAGTTAATATCCCCTTTGTTAAAGTTGTAATTCAATTTTTCAGTTTTTGGATACTTATTGTGAAACAACTCCTGTAAATTGTGATAAACACCTATTTCTTCTATTGTCAAAGGTAGTAAGCAGCATATATTTAGCTCCAAACACCTCTTGAAATCTTTATATATTGAGTTTTTCATGCTGTAATAATCAAGTATTTCAGCAATTATCTTTGAAAACATAGATCTGGAAAAAAGGTCATTTTTGAGTGTCAACGGCACGAGGTTACCTTTTTGAGAAATGAACACTCTGTCATTGTCATATATAGCCAGTTCAGCATTGATTCCGTTACCTTCGTGTTTCCATAATAATTCTGTTTCGTTTTTGTTACGGTAGTTACGGTATAAAATTATAGATTTTTTGCAATTCATTCTTATTAAAAAAGCATCTGACGGATAACTGCTCTTACGAAAATAAATCATCTGATACTCATTTTTCAGGTCAACTTTCAATGATTTAATATATTCAAAATTAAAACAGTTTAACTTGTCAGTAATTTCATTTGCTTTTTCCACGAAGCCTTCTTCATATATTGTTGTTTCAATGTTATTGATATTGTTAATATCATACATATATTTTATAAGTGACATATTCTTTATTTATTTCAATTTAAAGTTGCTTTTGACTTCGACAATGTATTCAGGTTTTCTGTCGGGCAGTATGATTTGGGATATACTGCCCGACAAACGAAAGGAGAAATACCTATAACAAATACTTGTCTTGCTGTCAATTACGATACCAATTTTTGAGAGTCGGGCGGTGCAGATAACATACTACACCGCCCATACTCACAATATGGAGTGAAAAATGAAAACTTTGAGTTTTCCTTGCTGGCAAAAATCTTCTTTGTAGGCAGTACAGTTTTCTTGGCTGTACTGCCTACAAAAACTAAAGAGGATAGATGTAGCTCTATTAGAGCTCATTAGAGAGTGTGTCTTGTCGGGTATTAAGCTATTCTGTAAACACCCGACAAGACGAGGTATGGTATATTACACAAATATGAGGAGTTATCTTTTGTTAGGAGGGCTTGCAAGACAGCTTTACTCACCGCCTTGCAAGCTATATGATCAACACAAAATATGTGGAATTTTCAGATTATAATTACAGTTGACATAAAACCAATGTTACTTTTTCGGGATTTTACCCTGCTTTTGTCAACTGATGACTGTATTCCTCCCGAACAGCACAGAAAAACTATACTGTTCGGGATTTGAATATCTAATACAAGTATGGGAAATGGAACTTTATAAGATTAAAATTCTTAAATAGGTCAATCAGCGGTCACGCTTTTTACGGCGAACGCTGAGAATCAATACACCTGTGCCTACAAGAGCAGCGGCAATGACAAAGAGTGTTACTGTACCGGCTGCACCGGTTACAGGAAGTTCAGGGATTTTGTTATTTATTACACTTGGAGTGTTTGAAGAAATATGGCTTGTAGCATTTACAGTTACCTCAAACGGAGCTGAGAGAAGTACATAGCCATCATGTGCCTTTGTTTCGGCAATCCAATACTTTGTACTACCGTTTTCTACGCCGTTCTTGTTTTTACCGTCCTCATCAACTGAGAAAGCACCGTACTGTAAACCCTTGAACTCAACAATACCCTTATCGTTAGAAGTCGTTGTCTGAATTGCGTTTTTACCATTCTTAGCGTCAGCCTCAGTCTTATAAATAGCAAAGTCTGTTCCTGAAATAGGCTTGCTACCGTCTGTCTTTACAAATGAGTAACCACCTGTATGTACTGTAGGTGTCTGAGAGTTCTTTGTAAAAGTGCTGTCTGTACCGATGTCATTTGTGTAAATAAGCTTTGATGTGTTTGGTACATCCTGAGCAAGTGGAGCGTCTGTTGTAAGTTTAGTATTGAAATATACCTCTACTTCTTTACCACCCTTAATGCTTGCAGGCTTAATTGTAAATGTTACTGTAAGACCGCTCTGTGATACTGTATAATCTGTCTTTTCTTTGAGCTGTTTTGAATCGTCAACCCAAAGTTCAGCAGACTGATACTTGAGTCCCTTTGACATTGTATCTACGATTGTATAAGTTTTGAGCTTTTCGGCTGTTTTTGTCGGGATTGAAGTCTTAATCTTCCAGTAAACTGTGTCACCATAGTTTGCTGTATTATCAATACCTTCTGCACCCTTCTTACCGTCAAGTACATACTTTTCAATGTCAACTGTATCGTTTTCAACAACTACAGTCTTATTCTCAACGACTTCATCGTTGACAATCATATCGCCGGTAGCATCAATATAAAATTCGTAGCCTACTGTCGAGTCAAGAATGTAGCTTGGATCTGATGCAGCTGTTTCGACAAACTTGTAATAAGTCTGTGACGGAAGGCTGTTAACCACAGCTGTTCCGTTATCACCTGTCTTGAGTCCTGTCATATACTCTGTATATGTCTTACCGTCCTCTGATGAATAAAGGGTAAATGTTGCACCTTTCAAAGGCTTCTTTGTAACAGAATCTACCTTCTGAAGTGTTACTCCGCCGTATGCAGTCTGGTTCTTCGGGTAGCAATGAACATCATAGAGCCACTTTGAACCGTCAACGCTTGTCATAGGAAGTGAAATAACAAAAGGAGAAATCTTCTTTGTTACCTGTGCCGGACCGTCAGTTTCTTCTACATAGTAAATGCCGAGAGGTAGATTATTGAATGTAGCTACGCCGTCCTCACCTGTTGTGGCAGAAAATGTAGCAGTTGCTTCTGATGTTTTTACCGCAGATGCCGCAGGAAGTTCAATGCCGTCAGGCTTGAAATACTTATCAAGCTCTGCAACTTTGTAGATTGTAAACTGAACATTTGCAAGAGGCTTTGCATCGGCAGGAACACACTGAGCGTCGTCTGTTGTGCCTGTTGCCTTATGTGTTGCAAGGCTTGTATCTGACATTTCATACTTGTGAAGTGTCAAGCTTGCTTTTCTTGTTGTGTCAATATGGTATTCCATATTGGCTGCGTTTACTGTTGCAACGCAAGTTGTCATTGTAGCGATTGATGCAACTGTAAGAGCTGTTGCAACAATCTTCTTAGCTAATGATTTCATTAAGATTCTACCTCCGTTTTAATTTTATCTTTCTTCATTTTATTCTTAATGAAGAAAATTGCACATCCGGCAATCAGACATACCGCTGATAAACCGAACATTACGCAGATTGCATTTGCACCGCCTGTCATTGGAAGAACAGGAGCGTATGTTTCCTTCACATTGAATGTATAATACAAAGTTTCTTCGCTGTCACCGGAAATAGTGATGTCGCTTGCTTCTTTAAGAAGATTAAGACCGGCAATAGTTTGTGTCTCTTCAAGTGAATAATCACCCTGCGGAACATCGGAAATAATGCCCTTACCGTCTTTATCGGTTGTTACAGTAGCAAATACCTCGCCTGTTTCCTTTGAAACAAGATTAAACTTTGCACCCTCAATTGCCTTGCCGTCATTATCTACCTTATTGATAGTTACAGAGCCAAGTTTAAGAGTGTTGTTAAACAATGCAGTTTCAGTCATAGCAGTTTCCGTTTCTGTGTTATAGCGAAGTGTTACAACCTGAGGTTTAACATCGTTATAGCGATACGGAATTTTGTAGGTACCGTCATCTTGCTTGATTCCAAGTTCTGTTACGGTATATTTAATCAGATTGTCATCATCATCATAAACAGGAAGCTTTGTATAATATGACATGCCACTTGAATTTACAGTCTTATTACCGTAATCAACACCGTTAGAACCCTTAACATTGAAAGTAATACCATTGACAATGTTATCGTCAGATGTTTTCTTTACATTAAGGGTAGCTGTTCTGATAGAGTTGTTAAGTATGTAGGTATAAGTTGCATTTCGTCCGGGCTTCATATTGTCAGCATTAAACGAAAACTGTTTCGGTTCTTTACTTACATAACGCTTTGGCAGTTTATATGTGCCGTCAGCCTGTTTGAGTCCAGCCTCTCTGATTTCGTAGAGAATTTCCTCTCCGTCTGCGTTACATACTTCCATGTTTTCAATCTGAGCTTTGCCGTTTGCATCAGTTGCAACATACTCATCGTACTCAAAACCGTCAGTAAGTGACTTAACTTCAAAATAGATACCGTCTACTACCTTATCGCTTGATGATTTGAGAATAAGCAAAGAGCCTTTCTTATGCAGATTCTTAAAATTTACGGTTGTTGTTGTATTCTCCGTAAGCTCAACGGTCTGCGGTTCATCGTGAAAGTAGTATTCGGGAATTTTGTATGTTCCGTCACTCTGCTTAAAGCCGAGTTCAGTTACAGTATATTTAATCTTCTCCCCTACTTCGTTATAAACCGGTAGACCGTATATAGACCAAATGCCTGTTTTTCCTGTTGAGCTGATTGCACTGTAGTCGTTGTAGTCTGACTCAATTTTGAAGTAGATTCCCTGTACTACACCGTCATCTGATGTTTTGGCAATCTTTGCAACACCCTTTTTAAGATTGTTTTTGAAAGTCAGAGTTCTTGTCTTAATAACAGATGTACCATCGACAAATTTTACTGTCTGACTTGAAGGCTTAACATATCTGACCGGAATTTCAAATGTACCGTCGTCCTTCTTGATGCCCAACTCTTCAACGGTATATGTGATTACATTATCTTCTGTATCATATACAGGAAGTCCTGATACACTTGCTTTACCTTCGTTATCGGTAACAACAGTATAAGTCTTGCCCGTAGAGGCTATAACCTTGAAGTAGATACCGCTTACATTTTTATCATCAGCACTCTTGATGATGTTAAGAGGTACTGTATCAATACTGTTATTGAATGATACTGTTACTGTTCCGTCATTTTTAAGAGTTACTGTTTTCGGACCTTCAGTTTTGTATCTTTTCGGGATATAGTAGTTGCCGTTGGCATCTTTAAAGCCGAGTTCCTCGATTGTGTATTTGACATACTCATTGTTGTCATTAAAAATATCGAGGTCAGCAAGTTCAATTGTACCCATCGAATTGGTTGCAACATCCTTCGAGTAACCGTTATCGGAAGTAATTCTAAACCATATATTCTTGATGATAGCATCACCAGAGCTCTTATGGATTGAAAGACCGCCACGAACAGTTTCGGATTCAGGGACAATTAACTGACCTTCCGGTGTAAGGAGATTCGTTGTAAGCCAAGTCAAGCCACCTTCTTCTGTGATTTGTCCGATATATAAATCAGGATTTAATTCATAGTTTTCAGGGGCTTTGGTTTCCTGAATGGTTACTGTACCAAGAGGAAGTGTAACTATTCCATCTTTGTAATAAAAATCATCACCGGAAACAAGGAAATCTTTATCCAAGATTGCTCTGCCTTTCTCGTTCGTCTTGATTACCCACGAACGAGTTGCAGGTACGCCTTTAAGTTCAGCCTCAGTCTTGTAAGTGCCTGCATAGAATTTTAAAGTAAACTCAGCACCTGCAAGTCTTGTTGTAGCCTGTCCTGTTTTTGCATCCTGTTTCTGAAGAACAACACCAACAGGATCATTGGTGGGAGCATCTTTACAGGTAAAGCTGTAAATTACAGTACCGTCAACTGTTTTCTTGCCCGAGTCCTTAAAGATATATACCGTTGTATCCAGCTTATATCCTTTAGGAGCTTTGGTTTCCTTAGCATAATAGGTCTTATTAGCAGCAACATCAGAACCTACATGATTGCCCTTTGAATCAAGACCGTCACCGTACACGCCGAATCCATTGGCATCTGTTCTGATGAAGCTAAAATAGCTGCTCTTTGAACAAGATTTGTCGGTATAGATACTATACTCTGTTCCGGCAAGGCTATAGCAACTGTTGCCGGCTGTAAGCTCTGGGTTTGATGATGATTTTTGAAGTTGCAGCTTAATCAAAGGAGCATCTTTGCAGGTTATAGTAAATATAGGTCGTTTATCGGTGTTTAGCTTGCCACTGTTCTTAAATGTATATACAGTTTTGTCAAGCGCATAGCCTTTTGGTGCTTTAAGCTCTTTGCCATAGTACTTTTTTGATGCGTCAACATATTTGTTGTAGCTTGCATTTCCTTTGGCATTGGTTATCATTTCACCTATTTTTTTAGTGCATGCCTTATCGGTGTATATGCCATATACAGCTCCCGATAAGCTATATGCATTGTTGTTATTAGTAATCGCAGTATTGGATGATGTTTTAGTTAATTCAAGCTTGTTTTTTGGGGTTGTCATTTTTAACACCATATAAATCGGACTGCGAGCTTTTGGAGTGATTACGGTTTGTATGTTTCCGCTTTTGTTTCCCACAGCGTTAATGCTGTGCCACAAAACATCGGATTTTCCGTCACCCCAATATATGCCGATGTGATGATAGTTACTCAGCACTGTTTCTGAGCCGTCAAACATCCAGATTATATCTCCCTTTTCAAGGTAACCTGAGTTAAGCATTGCTGATTTTGAACTGAAGTACTTTCGGGTTATTTTATGGGATGAATAAAATGTGTACCAACCGGAGAGTGCGGGAATGATACTTGTGTTGCCACCGCTCGCTTTTGTTGCCTTGTACAAAACATGCCAAACAAAGCCTGTGCAGTTCATTGCTGCAACTCCTTTAACATCATTTTTACCGTAAGCACCGCCACAATCTCCTTTGGGATTACGGTGGTCATAACCTTTGTACGGAGTTCCTATATAGTAATTGTTCTTTTCGTTTGCTTTGAGCCAATCCATATATTTTTGGAAGTCCATATTAAGAGCAGAACAAAGGGTTGTACCTTTCACCTCTCCTGGAAGAGCTGATACAGATGCAGAAGCTGTCGCTGCTTGTGCTGTTGTAGCCGCCGCTGAGCCCATTGATATTGACATACCGGACACAAGCGTCACCACAGACAATCCTACAGCCATAAGCTTTTTAAAGAATTTCCTCATGGGCGTTCTCCTTTATAAAATTTTTGCTGTTTATCGTAGCATACACGATTGTATCAAGCAATTCGCTTAATACGACTGATAATAAAACATTGGACTATAGCCTCCCTTTTGTTACAATATTCATCGTTTTATTCATTCCTATAACCATTATAGCAAACTATTTTACTAATTTTTATATTTTTTGTTGCTCTGTGTAAATATTATTCATTATTTTATTCATCATAATATAACAACGCAAAAAAGCGGAGCCATTAATGACTCCGCTTTCATATGTTTTCTGAGTAAAAAAATAGAGTACCGATTGGTACCCTGTACAAGTATTTTGACAATAAAAAAAGAGAGCTATCTAACGATAACTCCCCTATTACTTACTGACTATCAGTAATATTCAACTTTACCGCAGCCGTTGCACTTACGACCAATTACTTTTGTCTCGTAATGCGACTTTTCGGGTACATTGATTGTCTTAGTGCCGGTCTGTATCTTTACATCATCTACTCTGTACGAACCTTTACCACCGTTTTCAGCATGTTCACAAATATGATCCGCAATACCGCTTCCACCTAAATCTGTAATATCAGCACCACAGTCATTGCAAATTGCTCTGCCTTTTGTTTCGTACACCGGCTCCTCATAGCTGTATGCTTTCTTGTCAACAACTTTTACCTTTTCGGTAATGTTTGTCCAACTGTGTGTATGCTGAGGCTTAGGAGTCGGCTTTGAAGATTCATTCTTAGATGAGTCAGGTTTTGAACTTGATGAACTGCTCTGCGGTGTTTTGGAGGATTCAGATTTTGAACTCTCCTGCTTTGGGCTTTCACTCTTAGATGAAGTGTCCTTTTTGCCGTCAGATTTTGAACTGTTTGACTTTGAAGAAGAACTGCCATTACCCTTACTCGATGTGCTTGTGTCCTTTTTCTGAGAAGGTGAGTTTGTAGGATAATTGTCCACCTTCACCTTGTTCTGATTTGCCTTTTTCACTTCAGAAGAATCCACCTTGACGGTTTCACCCTTTTCGTTTTTAACCTCAACCTTACCGTCCTTATCGACTTTTACTTCTTTGCCGTTTTTATCAGTAATTTTGCCATCAGCACCTACTTTGAGTCCTGCATCGGTAATTGCTTTATCTGTTTCAGAAAGAGTCGGTGCTGTTTCCGGTACTGTTGTTTCTTCCTCTACGCTTGTGGTCTGGACTGTTGTAGCAGTCTTATTGCCTACTGTATTGTTGTCGTTACAACCGCAACCAGAAAGCATTGCTGTTGCTGTAATCAAAGCCGCTGCAATTGCAATTGTCATTGTTCTCTTGATATTATTAGTTGTTTTCATATGTCATTCTCCTTTTTATGTAATTTTTTGAAGAGATACTGCTTATTTACCTCTCTATAATATATATACTCACTCAAAAACAATTTTTAAAATAATATTTGTGTAATTACATTATTTCGTTAACTTGTTATAATGTCAACATACACTTTTGTGGTAATTGCACAATTTGAAGTAATATTGAACATTCGTGTGAATATTGTACCTGCATATAGCTTAATGTGACTTTATGTTGAATGTTTCATTGAATGTATAGTGTGCATTTTTCTCTCTAAAGACAGTAATTATACACTTATATTATCTTGGATGGTACCGTACGGGACCATCCATAAAATTATAACTATATTTATTTCATAGCATACAACAAGAAATTGCCGTATTGACATTATGCACTCACTTTATTATATTGTCCAATATTTTGAAATAATGTTAATAAAACAACTTTCTATTTCGTATTGTAGTAATTTTTTTTACAATTGTCAAGGAGTAGTAGCTAAACAAGTTATTCTTTGTAAAGAAGGTCATAGTTATAACTGTCAAAAAGTCATAGTTAATACGAGCCAAAAATTACGGTTGACTGTCAAAAGGTCATAGTTTCGCTGTCAAAAGGTCATAGTTAGAGTTAAAAAACGGCTTAAATACTGGAGCTTTTTCGTCCTCTAAGTAATATAAAGTATTATAAGTATGTATATCTAAGTAGTGAAACGCTGTTTCACAATTTGTTTCCGACCGATTTTTTGTATTTTTTGAGTTAAACAGCATATGATTTTCTATATAGTTAAGCTATTACATTACCTTATCAAAACACCCTCAGCACTAATATGATGCTGAGGGCAAAACTTTTTTGTTATGCAATTGTATAATCATTTTTCGGCATTGTTAAGTATGTTGTACGCATTGTTATGCACTTCAAAGGCAATGCTTGTTATGGCTCGTCCTGTTTTTTGGTATGTAGGTCTAACCCAAATATCTGATTTCTCGTTAATTTCCCTTACCGCTATATCTATAACCTTGCGTTTGAAATCAGCAAATAGTTTGTATTTTTTCTCGCAATCAAAGCAAGCTCTCAATTCCGCAACTGAAAACTCTAATTCTGACTTTGCATTTTTGTTTTCACCATCTCTACATTTCAAAAGTTCATAAAGTCGGATAGCGTAATAACTTGAGAATTCCAATATGTTTTTTAACTGGTATTGTGTAAACCACTTTTCAAGTTCCAACACATACGGTTTGATTTCATCTGATAGACGAAGTGTAATTGTCCCCTCTCCGTCATATTTAGCCGTTGAAACCCAATGAAACATCTCCCAAGGCTGTTTTGGATTATCTGTTCCAATATAGACTACTGATTTCATGGCACAGTCACATATGGTTCTAATATGCTTGTATAGATTTGAACTATCTATATTTAAAAATTTTGCAAGATCCGTTATTCTGCACGAGTAAGTCTTTAAATCCTTATCCTCTTTAACAACCTGCGTGATGAGTAATCTGATTAGTCTCGCTGTTTGGAGAGTCATTGACTGTTTGCCTTTGATTATGTCATTGGCGGCTACTGTATAATGTTCTGCGTTGTATGTCATATCATAATCTTTACTTTTAGCCATAGTGTCAAATTCCCCTCCTTTTTACAATATTCATCAGATTATTCAATATAACAACCATTATAACAGACTATTTAACTGAAATCTATATTTTTTGTTGCTCTTACAAAATAATATTCACTGTTTTATTCACTTGTACTTAGTAGAACAAAAAATCAGAGTACCAATTGGTAACCTTTTATATTTGAAAAATTTCACTCAATATGTTGTACTTCATTCTAAATTCGTGTATAATAATAGTGAAGGAAGATTTATTAGTGTTTATGCAATTTGCAAAGGCACTATTTTTTTAGCGACATTCACCAACATTCACCAACATCCAACAACAGGAATACCGTTATGATTGAAGATTTATGCAAAGCAATTGATTTTACAATAAGTTTGTACAATGAAATTTGTGAGGATTCGTATACCAAAGGAATAAATGGTCAATTGAACTTAAAAAGAACATCTGTTAAGCAAATGTTTTCAAATAAGAGTACCTATGAATATGTAATAGATTATCTTGCCTATCTATCAGAAAACCCTATGCAGTTAGCGTATTCAGATCTAAGATTATCAAATGCAGAAGTTAGAGTACGAACTAAAGCCAAAAACTCATTAGACAACAAAATAGCAACCTATTGCCAATATCACAACAATGGCGATATACCACTAAAAAAATGTATAAATGATTTATTCGGAATTAGAGTAATTTTCAATGAAGAGTTTAAACATGATGATGTGTACAATATTGTTAGTAATAATTATCCACACTTACGATGTATAGACTCCTCCAAGAATGAGTACAAAGCAACTCATATATACATTTCCAAAGTGAATGATAATAAATTTTTTCCATGGGAATTGCAAGTTTGGGAAAAAAAGTACGAGAAAAGTAATATTGCTTCGCACGCCAAATATAAAGAAGGATACATTAACTGGGAGAAAAAAACAGAAGGAGGTTAATTTATGAAACACTATGTAATAATAAGCAGCTCATATTCATTAGGGACACGAATCGCCTTAGATTTTACAATTGAAGACAAAAGTGATAAACAAAAAGTTATAGATGTAAGCAAGCAAATACTTGACAGTTGCGGCAAGAATACACCTATTGCAACCCATCTTATTGATACAACCTCTTCTTCGTGGAAGTCTGTAATAGAAGCAGATAGCTTTTTTGAAGATATTAAACTTATCTCCGATGTATCAGAGTTTATTGCTCTAATATTAAAAGATAAGACACTTGATTCCGTCAGCGTTGCAAAATATATACTTACTCAGGTAAAATGCTCGCATTTAAAGCTAGAAAAATTAGTGTATTTATGTTACGCTGAATATCTATGCCAAACAAACGCAAGATTATTTGATGATGAAATATACGCTTTTAAGTACGGACCGGTAGTTAAAGATGTTTATGAGCATTATAAGGTCTACGAAAGGAAAAAAATTGAGGCACGCTTATCAGATGAGTTTACTCTTCCATTACGGTCACGAATTTCTTTTTCAAGCAACGGATTAGATAAGCTCTACTGTATAGATGACACAATTAAGCACTACAAAGATTTAAGTACTACGCAGCTTATTGACATAACGCATTCAGATGGTAGTCCGTGGAATGCTGTTTATGATGGAACAACTTACCATAAAATCATACCCGATGAATTAATAAAAGAACGACACTGCGTTGAAAAAGCGTAAATAAGAAGTAAATTTCACAAACAACAATATAACAATATATAATTACAATTACGCAAGAAGTGTCTTTTATTACTAATGTTTTTGATGTTGCTTATTTTTTTATCAATGTAACCGTTAATAAAAATCAAAGCGATGACTTTATTACTAATCTCAAACTTAATAAACTTTTGTATTTTGCGCAATGAATAAAAAATAACCGTCCGATATTTGAGGCTATCGGGCGGTTATTTTTTATATTGACATCATATTTAGTATAATATATAATGATGGTGACACATTGGGGGACTCGTTTAAAACAGTTAGTTATAGAAGAAAAGCTAAAAACAACTGCTCTTAAGTTTTCGAGGCTGTAGGGCGGTTATTTACTCAATATTATGATTATTATCATAACAACTAATGCGAAACAAATAATGTATTCCATTTTTTGTTACCTCCTGACACATATTAGCCAATGCTTTCATCGGTGTATGTTCGGATGCAACTAACCACAATGAGTTCCCCTGTGTCCTTGATTAAATTCACATTAGTTCAATTTTTTTGAAAGACCGCCTTGTATTGTTGGTATAAGGCGGTCTTTTACATTTCATATATCTACGCCTCGCTATTCTATTAAAATATACTTTTTATAATTTTTCATAAGCACCACTCTAATTATTCTAACAAATATTATTTTCACTTCTTATCCAAAATTCATATTACTCTGTACCTATGATTTTTATGTATGGCACAGTGTGTTATCAATATATTTCATTATTCCGTTCTTTGTTGAAAAATTATATATAGCGTGTTCCTTCTTGAAATAATCGCGAATAACATTAGCAGAAATTATTTCATTTGAGGGCACATCATCGTCACAACCAGCTCGTGCATTTAACCATGGCGTTTCTTTGCGTGTTATCAATTCTAATATTCTACCACTGTACATGCCAAATGTTTCAATGACTAAATCTATAACTTTGCAATCATTTTTCGATAAAATATTTTTTTGAGTTACAACAATAGCGAATCGAGCATCATCAGAAAGATTGAATTTAAAAGCTTCAAACATAGTATGCACATTACAATATACAGGACCATGTATCCATGCCTGACAAGATTCTTCAAAGATAGTTTTATCATTTACAGCATAGGAAACACCCTGAACATAATAAAGTAATTTTTGTAATTCTAAGTCAGTGAACTCGTGCATTTTGCTGAATAAATAAGATATCGTACATAACATTTCTTTTGACACAGAAAAGAGATTATCTAACTGCGTAGCTATTTTTATTGCTTTGTTAAAAGCTACCGGTGATAATTTACTTTTATTTTTCAATAATCTACTTTTCATAAATTTGGGCGACGATAAAGCTAATTTCATTATATCAGAGTATTCTTTAGATGGCATCTGACCTTCAAGATACCGCCTAATAGTAATTTCACCGAATCCAAGAGCTACAGATAGCGGATCTTTTCCCAATTTATATATCTTCATAAGTTTTTCAATATTTTCAACTGATATTATTCCCGTAGAAGCTCTATATTGTGCATCCACCTCCTTTATGTTTCTATCGATCAGTCCCGGAATGCTCATCTCTGTTCCACACTGAGTACAAATCGCAACAGTGATTTTAAATGTGTATACATTCCCATTGATGGTTTTTACTATATTTTTTTTAGCTAGCGTGTATTCTGTGTTTTTGCGGCACACTATGCAAAAATCATAATTACTTCCTACCATCATAATAAAATCCTCCTAAAGCAAGCCAAACATTCGTACATGAATCATTTAAACATGTACTCCATAGGGTACTTTTGTATGTGAAATGACACCACAATCACAAAATTATTTTCCAACCTGTTCAGCTTTATGTATAATGATATTGTGTCTTCTGAAGAGTCAAACCTTTTCATAAGCGTGACTTCTTTACCAAAGACATATAATAATTCGTGTTCGTAACCAATATGTTCATTTTGCAACACCTTAGAAAAATCTTCTGGAGTAAGGCTGAGCAATATAGATTTTGCACAGTTCTCATCCATGACATAATCAATGAAAAGATCAATATTATCTTGCCTTCGCTTACCTCCCATTATTCTGTATTGATTCATACTGACCAATTTTTTCATATCCTTCAAAAAGGACTCAATATACCCTTTAGTAATACACATTCCTGACACACCCTTTTTATATTATGGTTTAAGTCGTTCTGCTGTGATAGTGTTTTCGATATTTTCTATCATTATTATAAATAGGTGATGTGCCTTTGTCAATAGAAATTTCAAAAAAATAAGGCAGAATACCAACTTGGTATCCTGTCTTTAAAACTATATAGATAAATTACTTCTTAACCATAACAACAGCCTGTTTGCCGAGCTCAGCATAGCGGGAATTTACAACGCTTTTTGAGTAGCAAGTTCGAGCATTAGTCCACGGATCATTAAAATAGTAATAGTAGTTATCGTAACCTGTCAACACAAGGCAATGTTCTCCGGCAATCCAAGTAAAGTAATTGCCGAGTTTATACTTTGCGTTTTTATCGGTATAATTTACTTTCCAAGTAGCTGTTTTGTATGACGGAGACATATTGATTGTTGCCCATATCATAACAGGCTGACCTTGTGCAATGTATTTACCGGCAAGAAATTCGAGGCTCTTACCGCTTACAGTGACAGCTTTATAGGATTTATTTGAAAGATACTTATTCATACATTTCGCCATAACAGGTGCATATGCTCCATAGGCATTTTTACTATATGGATTTCCGATAAAAGCACAATTAGGATCCGGTCCTGCATATACACCGTTATAATAACCGATAGGCTTTCTGATTAGGTACTTATCCGCAAATGTTGTTTCGGAAATTTTGTATCCGTAGTGTTTTAGAAGCATTGTTGCACTACAAGTTTCGCAACCGGTTGGTAATTTCCTCTGACTAATCAGAGGAACATTTGAAATCTTCTTGGATTTCGGCACTACATACACATTGCAAAAAGCTTTCTTGCCATTCTTTAGTGTGCAAGTTACTGTTGTTTTTCCGATGCTTATTCCCTTCACTATTCCACCTGCTCTTGTTGCAGTAGCTATTTTTGAATTGCTTGACGAGTAAAGCCTGTAATATGCCGCCGTACCTTTCGGAATACTGCTGTTGAGGTCAAAACTCTGACCTATGTACAATACAATTTCACTAGCGTTTAGTTTAAGTGATGTTGCAAGAGGTTTAACCGTAACTTTGCAAGTCGCTTCCGTACCGTTTGGCATTTTGCATCTAACAATTGTAGTTCCTGCCTTTTTTGCGGTCATCAAGCCTCCGGCTTTTTGAGCAGAAGCAATTACAGTATTATCGGAATAGTAGGTTCTGAAATAAGCCGCTGTTCCGTTCGGCACAGAGCTTGAAAAGTCATACTGCTCACCGATACCAAGTGTAATATTTGCTTTATCAAGTTTTATGCTATTGGCAAGTTTTTTAACAGTAACCTTACATTCAGTTTTAAGTCCGTTATATGTATTTGCGGTAATTGTCGCAGTACCAATGCCCACAGCTGTCATTTTACCTTTGTTATCTATAGTTGCAACCTTGTTGTTGCTTGTTGTAAAAGTAACCTGCGAAATATCGCCGTCTTCAATAGTTGTAATAAGAGTATATGACTCCCCTACCCCAAGTGTTATTGAACTTTTGTTAAGTTTAATGCTTTTTGGTATGGTTGTGGGCTTTGGCTTAGAAGTTGGCTGTTCAGTCGTGGGTTCTACGGTAGACGGTTCGACTGTTGTAAGCTCTGTCACAGGTTCTGTACATTCAGTTACTGATTTCGTGGGATTTTCGGTTGCTGAACCGGTGCCAGTAGTTGCAGCCGAAAATGATACCGTAAATGACGATATTGCCACAATACCTACGCAAATTATTGAAATTATTTTTTTCAAGTTTTTTCCTCCTTTTTATGCTTATATTTTTTTGGAAGGTACCGTACGGTACCTTCCAACTTTTTATAACTGTATTTACATAAGTTTAATGAAATTCTTTCTCAGCAAGGATTTCTCCGTCACCGTTCTTGTACCTGACAATTACCGAGCAGTCATCTTCGACAACCCTGTTGATACTGTTAGCTACGCTTTTGAGTGATGACTCCATAGATTCCATAGATTGTTCCAAATAAGATTTCATCTCATCTTTTGCGTCACCGTCATAAGTTTTTGCCATACGAAAGTTGTAAACAATGCTGTTACCCTCACACATAATACGCAGAGTGTAAATCTCATTATTATAGGCATCATCAGCTGAGTTAATCACACTTTTCATTTCATCGGAATTGTAATAATCGACAAGATGCTTATACTTTGTTCCGCTTATCTTACTGTCGGCAGAAATTTCAGAAGAACTGCTTACCGTTGTTTGCGGAATAGTATCATTTTTTACATCAGATGATATAGAAGAAGTTGTTCTATCAGAAGAGTCTGAAGAACTTTCATGTTTTTCGCTTGTGTTACAACCACTTAAAAACACTGTTGTTGCGAGTACCGCTATCATAGATACGGTTGCAATTTTTTTCATTGATTTTCTCTCCTTGAATTCTTAGATTATCGGGGTACCGATTGGTACCCCGACTTCGCAAAATAGGGATTGTTTTGCGAAATGTAGCACTGAGGATTTAAGTGGCTTAAGGGCAATTTAAACCACCTAAACGCTACTCAATCATCATAGCATAAAACACAATTGCAAAATTATTGATTTTGTTGCTGTATTACAAAAGAAAAATCAGGATGCCGATTAACACCCTGATTTAATCAATTAACTTTTATATTTTGAAATAATATTACTAAACAGCTCAAGTATTGCTTTAAGTTTCGGATATGCTGAGCAGTACCTGTCGCTTAAATCATTACTAGCAGATAACTCAATATCAAATACCGAGTTGTTAATTTCCTCAGTTAATTCAACAAGTCTTTCTGCCTCTGAATCAATACTATCATATATATCATGCACGATAACCAATAATGCGTTTGCTATATAGCAGTTGTTGGAATGTTTAGTTTCCAAAACTCTGCCATTATCATCGTAATTATTCATCAGTAAATGTACAAGTCCCGTTCCAGTTTCGGCAAGATATGTAATTTTAACTTCATTAATTTCTTTTTCCATTTTTTATACTCCTTTAAAATTATTTTCATATGGTATTATCAGCAAAGGTGGTCCTCTTACGCTTATTGCCAAGCTTTAACTCCTTTTTAATAATTTTCGGATTTTAAATCTTAAGCAATTTCACCCCATATTATATATATACTGTTTAAAACGGCTTTTTTAAAATTATTTTTTAAGTGCTTAATCTACTACATTTAAGTTATGAATATAATTCATATCTACACTTGTTCTTATGCCATTAACCTGTCCTTTTTCGCTATACTGCCATATATCGCAAGGTACAGAGCAATAGCTACTCCATTGAGCGTTCCAGATTGACACACCGTTATTTATTAGTGTTTGACGATTTAATAAATAGCAGTAAACACTCGCCGATGAGTACACGCCTGATTTATAACCGGCTTTTTTGATTGTACTACAAAAGTTAAGAGCCATTTGTGTGTAGTTACTGTTACTCATTGACATAGCCGGCTGATATTCAAGATCATAATAGACCGGCATATCAAGCTGCTTGCCGTTAAGACAATACAGGCAAGCATTTGCTTCTCTGTATGCCTCTGAAGGAGATGTAGAATAGGAGAACCAATAAACTCCAACTTTAATACCTGCGGCTTTGGCATTAGCATAATTTCGGTCGAAAGTATTGTCTTTTTGACTGTTTTCTCGTCCAAAACCGGCTCTGAGAATCACATAATTATATCCGGCTGATTTTACCTTGTTAAAATCTACATATCCTTGCCAAGTCGATATATCAAGGCATTTAACAGCTGAACCGGACACCGTGAGTTTAAACGATGCGGTTTTACCGTTGTAAGTCTTGTACGATATAGTTGTACTTCCAAGTGATTTGGCAGAAACTTTTCCATCAGAATTTACTGTTGCAACATAAGTATTACTGCTTGTCCACTTGTTTTTGAAGCTGTAAGCGTTATTATTGTATGTAACTTTTATGGCTTCTCTCTGCCCGACCTTTAATGTGTTTGTCGTGTAGTTAAGCGTTACATTTGACGGAGCAGATTTGACTGTAACTTTGCAAGTAGCTTCTCTACCGCTGCTGAGTTTACATCTTATCGTTGTGGTGCCTGCTGTTTTCGCCGTCATCAAGCCGCCTGATTTTTGTACAGTTGCAATTGCAGTATTGTCTGAATAATAGGACCTGAAATAAGCCGCTGTACCATTTGGTATAGAACTTGAAAAGTCATACTGTTCGCCAACACCAAGAGTAATACTTGTCTTATCAAGCTTTATGCTGTCAGCAAGCTTTTTTACTGTAACCTTACATTTGGCTTTTAATCCGTTATATGTATTTGCGGTAATTGTAGCAGTACCTGTACCGACAGCAGTTATTTTTCCGTTATTGTCAACAGTTGCAACCTTACGGTCACTTGTTGTAAAAGCAACCTGCGAAATATCGCCGTTTTCAACAGTCGTGACGAGAGTATATTTTTCGCCTATACCAAATGTGATGTCGTTTTTATTAAGCTTCACACTTTTAGGTACGCTTGTAGGTTTTGGCTCTGTAGTAGGCTGTTCAGTCGTGGGTTCTATGGTAGTTGTAGCTTGTGTCGGTTTTGTTGCTGTCATTGTTGTTGATTCAACAGTTGAAGAAGTCGGATTTTCTGACGGAATATCAGGAGCTAATCCTACGACTATCTTTTGAATATTAGTTGCATCAGTAATTGTCAGTTCACCGTTTTTATCAATATCATAAAGGACTTTTTGTGTATCAGTTAAATCACCAAGTCTGACAAGATATTTCTGTAACTGTGTTGAATCGGTAACACTATATTCATATTTACTTGCCGTAGCGGCAGATACAGACATTGTTGAGCCAATTACCGAACAAATGAGTAAGCTGCCTGCAATAGTTGATGATAATATTTTCCTAAATTTACTCGTCATGGCTTCCTCCGTAATCTTAATTTAAAACTTTACGAATCTTACACATAACGGTCGTATTTTGATTTGATTTGCCGGTAACGATAACATATAGTTTTGTTCCGTTGTGAATTTTCACATAATCATCTTTTACATAATAAGGAACTTTACCTAGTGCTCCATTCGGCATTTTCAAATAGTATTCACCGGTAATCGGCTTAACCTCAATAACTTCCGCCAGTAGTCTATCACCGTGTTTGTATTGAGCTGCAAGATTGGCTTTGATACTTTTATCTTTTACATCAATTGCAACTACAGACACTCCCTTTTGAGGATCAAATTTTGTAATTTCAACATCTATAGTCATTCCAACTGTATATTCCAATTTTGTGTTGATGCGTAATGATGATATATTCTTAGGACGCATTACGCATGTGTAGCCGGATACCTCAACGAGTATACTCTTTGCCATAACATTCAAGATTCGAGCTCTAAACTTACTTCCGACACGGAGAGACGGCACAGGAAATTTTTCCGACTTAACAAATCTTGCCCGTCTATACTGCATGGCTGTTGCTCTGTCTCCGACAACAACATTAAGGTCTCTGATAGCTTCATCTACAACATAATCCACAGTAGCACCCAACATAGATGTTATGTAAGAGTAATATTCTCTGTTCAGCACCTTTTCAATCGTTTTTACGCTTCTGACTTTTTGGCATTTTTTTCTAACTCTTTGATTGATAAGCTCTTTTACATTATTGTCAAAACCCATTTTTGTTGTCGGTATAAATACCTGAAGCGGATGATTTTGAACTTGCGTAGTTACCTCTACTGCCATGCCTTTACTCGTCATTCTCACGCCTGTCACAATACCGGTCAATACTGTTCGCATTTGTTTAGCTGACATCAACATTTTATATACCGTCAACGGCATTACAGGCATACCGTCGTTTGAATTTACAGCATGGTCATCATCTTCTGTACTATTCAGTATTGAATCGACAAGTTTCTGGAAATCATCGTCGTTTGATTCTGAAAAGCCATCTTCAATACCATCTTCATTATCAGAAGTAGTATCGTCAATAAGGTTTTTTACTTCTTTGTGTATCATGGGATCGGAAAGATTATCAATAGCTTTATCTGTTGCGTCGTCGAGATTTTCAGATTCATCTATCAAGTCTTCCAAATCAACATTTTCCTCTTTGTCAGCATCTGTGTTATCAGAACTTTCAGTTTCATCTGTCAAAGCTTCAATATCGTCGTTTACCTTTTTGACAACTGTTGTGTCGCTTTCATCAAGATTTTCAATGTCATCTGTCAAACCTTCAACAATATCATTTTCCAATTCAGCATCTGTTGTACTGTCAAAGTTTGAGATGTCACTTGTCAAAGTTTCTGTACCATCAAAACTTTCAAGTTCATCAGTTATAGCTTCGGGACTATCGCTTTCTGATTCAGCATTTGCTGTATCACCGTTATCAAAATTTTCGATATCATCTGTCAAAGCTTCACCTGTATCGTTTCCTGCCTCAATATCTGTTGTTTTATCAAAGCTTTCAGAGCCACCCGTTAAAGGCTGTGATTGCTTTAATTCTTCTTCAAAAAAATTATTTTTCTCGTTATTGAACATTTTTCGTCATCCTTTCCAAAATTAAATTGATTTAATCTGTCCAACTTAATAATTATTATAACATTCACATATCGCTATTTTTATTGATTTTGTTGCTCTCAAAAGATAAAGAAAGAGAAGGCACCACTATAGTACCTTCTCTTTTTTTAAAAACACGAAAGGAATGCTTTGATTTCCTCTGTAATTTCTGATGATAATGTTTTTTTCTGAAGTTTGCGTTCCGACAAGAAGTCAAAGAGAACAAAAATGTCATATTTTCCGAGCTTAACAATCTCATACAATTTATCTTCAATCGAATCTAATGTATCTTTGGTGCACTCTGTATTGCTCGCCTGAGTCATTAACTCTGATAACGAATTTATTACATTTGTCAGATCACATCTATTCTCTTTCGGAGCATTTTTCATTATGTGGATGGCATCTTTTTTTGCTATATCAACAATTTCTTGATATTCACAATTATATAACTTTCTTAAAGGCACCCTAAAATATCTGCACATTCTATTTTTGTATAGGCTGTCAATTACGGCGTCATTATCCTTAGTGATTTTTTCCCATCTAATTATTTGTGTTCTTGATACTCCGATTATTTCAGATAATTTATCCTGTGATATATTTGCATTATTTCTCAGTTCTTTTATTCGGTATTTACTCAACATTGTATATTCCTCTCTTGATTTCTTGTCCTCTATATTATCATACATATCATTCATTTTATGTCAAGTATATTGTATATTTTTTTAATTTTTCATTTTATCTACCCAATTGTCGTGTCGTTTGTTCATTTTTGTATTGACTTTGTATTGCATTGATGATATACTGTAATTAAAGAAAAGTCTTGTTAATGTAATTAAAAAGCGAGGTAATATTATGCTGTTTGATATAATAATTCTAATTGGTATTATTGCTGTAATTGTCGGTCGTCACAATAGCAAAGGCACAACACATGAGCTACCAAATTATACAATCGTCTATGTCATAGGAATACCGTTTTTAGCAATAGCTGTATTTAGTTCTTTTTTAACTCAGTACACACCGGACTTTATTAAGAATGTTTTTTGCATATGGTGGTGGGTACAATGTTAAGTTTTGGCATAAATTTGAGAACATTGCGTGTACAAAAAAATTTGAGTCAACAGGATATTGCTGATAGACTTTCAATTAACCGAACAACATACACCAAGTGGGAACTGGGAGTTTCAGAACCGTCACTTACAATGCTTCTAAAGCTCGCAGAGATATATGATGTTGACTGTAATCGGCTTTTAGAAAAAACAGAGTGCGAATCAAGCACTCTGTAAGTAGGAGGTGTTTTATAATGGATAAACACGATATACTCATCGTTTCAAAATCTGACGACAACAGTATCTATGTAACCACGAAAGGTGATATTTTTGAAATCGCAGCGGCAATTAAAGCAATTACAGGCGGTATAGTACACCATACAATGGAAAACCGAGGAAAAAGTGACGCAATAGCCACAGCATCATTATTTGCGGAAGCTGCAATGAAAGGTGCTTGCAAAGGTTTACTTGACAGAGATGTTTCAACTAAAGAGCTTAATAAGTTCTTTTCTTCATATAGCAATGATAATTAGGAGGCTGTAATGAAAGGACAGAAATGGTACTATCTACTGATAAAAGACAATACAGAAGATGCGGTTGCGTGCATTGAGTCAAACCTTCCAATAAAAGCAGATAAGCTATGTACCGAAGTTATTCATTTAAACGGTTATCACGCAATATCAATTTCAAAAGAAGAATACTTTACTTGGAAGGAAGAAAATCAAGATGTTGAGTGCTAAGCATACGAAAGAGGTGTAAAGAAAATGAACAACATTTTAATTAGTATCAAACCACAATGGTGCAACTTAATTTTAAATGGTCGGAAAACGCTTGAAATTCGCAAATCAAAGCCTAACTTAACAACACCTTTTCGTTGTTATATTTACTGTTCCGAAAAGAACGCCCAAAATCCTCATCATATACTCGAAATACACAATTCGGACGGAAAAATTATTAAAGCCAACGGAAAAGTCATCGGAGAATTTATTTGTGATTACATAAAAGAATACAGAACAGAATTATACGAATCTGACGGCGAGTACTATGAAAACATCCGAGAAGTTTGGCAAAGTGAAGATGATTCTTCTGAAGAGGAGTACCGAATAATTGCCTCAAATGACAATGGTAATCTTAATCATAACGAGATATTACAAAAATCTTGTTTAAGCCTTGATGAACTAAAAAAATATGTAGGTTTAGGAGATTCACACTTTTTTTCTTGGCATATATCAGATTTTAAATTGTATGACAAACCTATTTCAATAGAAAAAGCACCGCAAACTTGGTGCTATTGTGCAAAAATAAAAGGAGAACAAAATGAAAGCGATAAAAAAAGGAGTCAATAACCCTTGTGAGGTTATTGACATTGATTGTAGATATGCATGTGATGTCATTAAAGCTGTGCCGGAGCTTGGGTACATTGAAAGGGTACCTATGGAAAACAACATTCTTTTGCTTGCGGATGAAGAAGGACACATCAAAGGTTTACCACATAACTTCTTTCTCTCTTTTCCAAACAGTAAACATTTCCCTGTGCAGGATATAATTGGCACAGTTGTGTTTATTAAAACAAAGCCTCTTCCCCCACTTGATGAAGAAATTTATGACTACGAGGTTGACGGCTTATCTAATGAGGATGTTGAGCTTATAAAGAAAATATTTACAGAGGATAATCAAGCGAAGCTGTCAAAAAAGTTCGACGAGATATACAAAGACCGTGATTATTGGAGTCCTATTGTAACAACTTGGTGAATAGAGAGGAGTAATAATATGATGCCGCAAAGTGATTTCGGAATATGTGACCGAATAAATCATCTGATGAATGAAAAGTGTCTTACCGCTGCCGAATTCGCAAAAAAGACAACAATTCCCTACAAGACTGTAAACCAATATTGTAATTACATCAATTCACCCTCAACAGCAAACCTCAAAAAGATTGCTATACATATGAATGTGTCAGCTGACTGGTTGCTTGGAATTAAGGAGTCGTAAAATGAGTGTTCCAAAAAGAAAACAACTTTCTAAAGCGATTCGTCTTGAAGTCTTAAACAAGTATGATAATCATTGTGCATACTGTGGATGTGAATTAACTTACGAACAGCTAAATGTTGATCATAAGATTCCGCTATACTATGCAGAATTTGGCTACGACATAAACTATCTTGAATCAATGGACAATTATATGCCTTCCTGCCGCAGTTGCAACAAATATAAGACAACATATACCATCGAAACCTTTAGGAAAATGATTGAAAAACAGCCTGATATACTCAACAGGGATAGTTCTACATACCGACTTGCCACAAAATTTGGCGTTGTTACCCCTACTCCCCACAAAGTAAAATTCTACTTTGAAAAAGTTGAAGAAAATTTGAAGTAATCTTTTGATACCATACCCATAGTGTATGGCAAGTGTCCTTTACAAACTCAATTAAAATATTTAATAACATAAAAGGAGTGATAAGAATGCTATTATCAATAGTGTTTATAATAAGCATCGTGTTTGCAATCGTATTTATTATAATGAAAGCGTGTGATTCTTCCGATATTTTAAAAATTATCATTGCTATACTTTCAATAGCGAGTGTCATAACATTTTTTATTATAGCAAGTAAATCTGTGTCATACACCGGCAATATCAAAATGTCTGAAAAAATCGAAAGTACTCAAAAAATTGTTAATCTTAAAGACAATCGTGATACTAAAGGTCATTTTTTTATTGGAACAGGTTATGTGGGCACAGAAGCATACTACTATTATTACTACCAAACTAAATCCGGCAGTTATAAAGCTAACAAAATTAAAACTGATAAATGTGAAATAATATACACCAACGATACTCCCCATATTGATACTATCGTCCAAGTACCGGATGAAGAGCAAAGTAAAAACTGGCTTACTTTATCATGGGTACTGTCCGTACGAACTTCTTTAGGTGAAGGGTATAAAATTTATGTTCCTGAAGGAACTATCACGGATGATTTTTCGATTGATATGGAATAAGGAGTGATAGCCGTGCTATTGATAATCGTGTTTTTTGTCATTATCGCTTTTTTACTCGCAGCTTATATTGTACTCAATGTTGAACTCGATATTGATGAACTTATTTGTAAGATTATATTTGCTGGAATTTTCTTAATGAGTATTGGAGCGTTTATGGTGGTAACTTATATATCTGTATCTTATACCAGTAGTATTAAAATGTATGAAAAAGTCGAAAGCAGTCAAACGATTGTTAATCTTAAAGACAATCGTGATGCTAAAGGTCATTTTTTTATTGGAATAGGTTATGTGGGCACAGAAACATACTACTATTATTACTACCAAACTAAATCCGGCAGTTTTAAAGCTGACAAAATCAGAACTGATAAGTGTGAAGTATTCTACACAAAGGATACTCCCCACATTGATACTATAATTCAAATTCCGGATGAAGAGCAAACTAAAAATTGGCTGACTTTATCATGGTTGTTATCCCTACAAACCTCTTCAAATGAAAGGTATAAAATTTATGTTCCTGAAGGATCTATAACAGATGAGTTCTCTATTGATATGGAATGAGGTGAAAATAATATGTTATTTTTTGTGCTGACATTTATTTTTTTGGTTATATTATTTATATTCGTCTTTATTTACTGCTACCTCATTTACTGCTACCTCATTACGCCCCCAAAATGGCTATATACATTAGCTTTAACTTCAGTAATTATTTTTGGAATTTGCTTTGCGAGTACAATAGCATGTTGCATATATTCCCAAAGCATCAGAAAAAATCTAAAATTGGAAAGTGTCATTGAAATCCAGCCAATCAAAAGCACTTATAATACCACCTATTTTGTTGAAAACTCAAACTATTATTGTTTTAACACAAAAAAAGATACCCTAAAAATAAACAAATCAATATGTAATATTAACTACACTGATACAAATGCTCGGATAGAGAAATATGTTAACAAACCGGACGAAAGCCAGTTTATACCAATATTTTATATTTCATTAAACAACGAATGCACTTTCGGCGATGAATACTATTACAAAATATATATACCAAATAATGCAAAAGCAAATGATGTGGAGAAGTAAAAATGGCGAAAATTGGAATTACAGTATCAGCTGACAAAAAATCAATTTCTAAGGTTAATCATACAGTTAATGATGCTTTAAAAAATGAATACAATGAGTATCTTCGTAAAATTAAGACTATAAGCCTGCTAAAACTAATTACAAGCCTTCTTGGAATAATTCAACTTTCAAGTGCCATATGTTTTTTCACTGACATTTTCCTTGATTTTATTCCAAAATCGCTTCCGACATATATTACGATTGTTATTACTGTTTTTGCGTTGAGCGGCATACTTGTTGTATTGCTTGATGTGGTTAGGCAAAAATCTACCGACATTGACCAACTATTGTACCTCACAAAAGGCAAAAATATTACATATGAAGATTTTGCTGTATATAGGATTTCTCCTTTTGCAGACAAATTTAAATTATATTTTATGTACTATTTAGCTTACACGAAACCACACATATTATCAGTTGATGTATATGTTTTGCAAGACAGCAAAAACGCTGTTTTAAACATTGTATATGTTGACGGCAGTACAATAACGAGTTTTACAATGAACCTCATAGACATACTAACTGATTGCAATTACATCAACGAACCCGAACTTCACTATGATTCCGACTTTAAACTGTTTCTTCCTCACAACCAACTCAGGGAATATTACAGAGTAAATACAGAAGACTTTAAAGCACTTGTTGACAGTTTCAAACTCAGTTAATAGGAGGAAAGTTCACTATGAACATTACTGATTTTCTATTGACTATCGCTGTTGCTTCTTCTTTTAGTGCAAACAGTAGCAGTTCAAGCAGCGGCAATAGCGATAACGATAAGGGTGACATTCAAAAGAATAACGATGAATGTTTTATTGTAGATAAAACAGATATGGAAGAAAATCTGAATTATATGATTAGCGATCGTGATTTTTCTAAGATTAACGAAAACGCTGTCACTGATCTGAGAGTAAATTATTTGCTCAATAAAGATACATATATCAAATACCGCAGAAAGCGAATTGAGGCTTGCATATATGCTGTATGCTTAGCTTTACTTATCGCAGCTTTAGGTGCCGAATGGTTTTGTATAAACGACAATAGCGTTAAAGCAATTGCAACTATTAGCTTGACAGTAATATCTATTGTATTTATAGTTTTAATGGTGGTTTCCGATAAAAGGATATCCCAATTTTTTGAAGAGGAAGACGAAAACGGAAACTTTAATGGTAACTGTTTGTATGGATTAACTTCCGAACAAATGGACCGTATTTTCAAGTATAGGTGCAAAACATTTGATGAACTGCTTACTTTTGAATTTTATTCCTCTTTGGCATATGAATCGGGTTATGTAAAAAACACGCATATCAAGGCTGATAAAATCATATCCATTGAGTTGTCAGGAAAAAAGACTTCACAAATCAGATTGGCTTACGATGAAATAACATTTTACTTTCTTTCTGATAAAAAAGATATTCAGAAAGAAACTTTTCCTTTGCATGCAAGTATACGTGAAAATGAACAGCCTATGCGGTTATATTACAGCTCTGCTATAAGAGAATTTTGGTTTGAAGTCCCCATACGCTTCGTACACAAAGGAGAAATTTCAAAAATAAACATAAATCTCTCATCTTTAAAATGTTAAAACTAATTCAGGCACGAGAAAGAGGCACACCGCACGGTATGCCTCTTTCTAATAACTTTACACTTTTAAAATACTTTTTCGGTCACATAAGCCTTTTGTTGTTTGACTTTATGTTTTTACACCACCTATAAATAATGTAATTAATTCGTACTTAACTATCAATTATTTCATATAAGAATAAATATTTCTTACCTTTATAATAGAAGCTTTCTGTCATAGCATCATTATTGGATGATTCTGTAGGAGAACAAATCGTATATAATAATGATCCACTCTCGCCAAGAGTAAAACTCCTCACTAATTCAGGATCATTGCAATTTGTAATGCTTATTATATAATAATCATCGAGAGAACAATACTGATTATTTTTCAAGCTCATTTTCACCAACATAAACTCATGCGTTTTAGTACTTGCAATCCACACTGCAAAGTCATTTGTAACTTTTATAGTTGCCAATTCTTCATCCAACTCATACTCAGGACAACCGCCACTATCAACAAACGCATCATAAGCAGTGTCAAAATATTTACCTTCGTATATGTAGTCTCCGACTTGATATTTTGACGATGAAAAAAGCAGTGATAAAACACCCGCTATCAGAGTTAAGACGACCAATATAATTAAAATCTTTTTTCTCACAATCTTCCACCTTTATCTGAATTGTTTTTCTAAATAATCTTTTATTTTTTTATAGTGTTCAGGAATATTCCAATAAAACAAAGTCACTATCACAAAAAATAATAAAAGGTCAAATACCAAATCATAAGTAAAGCCACCACTGCACAGAATAGTTGTAAACAATATACTTAATGTCAAAAGTACAAAGGTTACATTTGGACAACAAATTCCAACTATTTTGTTTTTTCCTTTGATTTTTAGGACTTTACCATAAAAAAATGGTTTCACTGTAGTCTGATATCCCCACCTATCAGTTGTACCATCTTCATAAAATAAACAAATAAATTTTTTATGATTACTAATCCAGTTTATTCCTAGATTGTATTCTATTTTTTGAGAAATAAAAGGATATTTATAACAGTTTTTTTGAGAAAGAACAGTATTAAGTTCCTTTAATGAAAGATTGGTTTCTATATTTATCAACATAATTACAACCTAAACGAAGCAATATATAAATCGTGGAGCCATTTTTGCCATAATTCCTCCTAATGTTTTAACAGAAGCCGAAGCAGCTGCTATCGTCGAGGATATAAATGTGCTTACATAAGGCATAGCAACACAACAAGCTGCTATTGCCAAAGCAGTATAATAGGAAACAGATAGTTTAAGACCGACCGCACAATAAATATGGTGTCCAACATTGTAACCTATTGCAAACTTAAGATAAAGTCCTCCCCAATCAAAGCCTGCACCACCACTAAATGCCCGGTTGCCTCCAATAGAAACGCTACCTGAAAGTTCAATTCCTCTCTTTGACATAGCCATACCTAATACTTTTCTACTATTGGTTTGGTATCCATAAGCGACACTAATTTCCAGCCTAATTCCTAATAATGTTTTATTATAAATTGTTTTACCTAATATATCTTTAGTAATATTAGGCAAATATTTTGCCACAAGCTTAACTATCCAACTTCTGTTTTTATATTTAGATAAACTGATTTTTAAATTTCCGTTGTTATCAATATAATTCACAGCATTATTCTCACAATAAGCAAATATATTGCCACTTAAAGCTGTACCAGTTGTACCAACAAACGCTGTATCATCCGCATTCAAAAATCTGCCTGTAAATGGATCGTAGTAGCGGCTTTGGAGATAATAGAGTGAAGTTTCAGTATCATAAACATAGCCACGATAACGAATTGGGTTCAGTTCACAGACTGTCGTGTCACCTTTGGTATCTTTTATGTTACCCCAAGAGTCATAAACATAGCTTGCGACTTCTGTACCTGCGAGGTCAATAATTCTGATTACATCACCCT